>Ga0209653_1002274_pt1 | contig 14154 bp, 13 predicted proteins | sample SaaInl6LU_22_DNA_FD_184644 | JGI IMG/M metagenome (GOLD analysis project Ga0209653, IMG submission 184644) | Marine microbial communities from expanding oxygen minimum zones in the Saanich Inlet - ESP_116LU_22_DNA (SPAdes) (version 2) | ecosystem: Environmental > Aquatic > Marine > Intertidal... | reverse complement strand
CAGCTGCAAATAAAATAACAGATGAAAAAGTGGATTTCATACCAACCGCCAGTCCAGCAATAATATTGGTGGCAGCACCCGTTGAACTGTTTTGAACTATGTCCATTACAGGTTTCTTACCTAGTGAGGTATAATATGCGGTTACCATAGAAATTAAGGCACCAACAGCCAATCCTATACAGGCAGCAAAAAATACATTTATAGCTGGAACAGCTACCACACCTTCTCCGAAGAAAGTCATGTTGATGGTATCTTCTAGCATCCAGTCAATTAAAAACCAGCTCGCAACCAATGTCAATAGGATTGCAGCCCAGTTTCCAGTGTCTAGTGCTTTTTGTACTTGTGGCTCTTTCGCATCGTTAGATTTGATACGAACAAAAAAGGTTCCGATGATTGATGCCAAAACACCAACTCCAGCAATTACTAAGGGCAACAGGATAGGTCCCATTCCGCTAAAAGTAGTAAGCTCAATACCGGCATCTAGCATGTCTTTTACAACATAATTCCCCAATACCATGGCAGCCAAAACAGTGGCCACATAAGAACCGAACAAGTCGGCACCCATTCCAGCAACATCTCCTACATTGTCACCAACGTTATCTGCAATTGTCGCAGGGTTACGAGGATCATCTTCTGGAATACCAGCTTCAACTTTTCCAACAAGATCAGCGCCTACATCGGCAGCCTTGGTATAAATACCTCCACCCACACGTGCAAATAACGCAATAGACTCTGCTCCCAATGAAAAGCCAGCTAGGGTTTCCAATACAACGGTCATGTTGGCATAAAAACTTCCTTCTTGACCCATAAACTGACCAATGAAAAACAAAAACAATAAGCTCAATCCAAGTACAGCAAGTCCAGCTACACCCAGTCCCATTACGGTTCCTCCGTTAAACGAAACCTTTAATGCGTTTGGCAAACTCGTTTTGGCAGCCTCTGCAGTACGTGCATTGGCGTCGGTAGCAATACGCATCCCAATGTTCCCTGCAAAAGCACTAAAAAATGCACCAAGAATAAAGGCAGGTACTATCATCCAATGTGTGGATTCAACTAGCGTTGATACAAGGTATAGGGCAACAGATGCGCCAACAACAAAAAAGGATAACAGTCTGTATTCAGCACCTAAAAATGCAAGTGCACCTTCTTTAATGGCACTGGATATTTCAATCATCTTCGCATCGCCTGGGGCTTGCTTGCGCACCCACTGGGCTTTGAAAATCATAACGATAAGACCAAGAATGGCAAGTACTATTGGAAGGTAAAAAACAAATTCATTCATGTTAAATGTAGTAAATGGTTTAATTCATAACTTTTTTCACAGCGCGCACAACATCCTCGTGGTTGGGTAACCATTCCTGTAATAACACAGGAGAATAAGGTGCGGGTGTGTCGGCCGTATTGATTTTCTGAACAGGAGCATCCAAATAATCAAAAGCCTGGTTTTGAACTTGATATGTGATTTCGGTAGATATATTTCCAAACGGCCATGATTCTTCTAAAATAACCAAGCGATTGGTTTTTTTAACGGAATCAAGGATGGTGTCCATATCTAGTGGACGTATGGTTCTCAAGTCGATAAGCTCACAAGAGATATTTTCTTTTGCTAATACATCGACGGCTTTTTGGGCCTCTTTTAAGATTTTTCCGAAAGAAACGATGGTAACATCATCCCCTTGTTGTTTTACTTCTGCAACGCCAATAGGCAATACATATTCCCCTTCTGGCACTTCACCCTTGTCGCCATACATTTGTTCTGATTCCATAAAAATAACAGGATCATTATCTCTAATGGCAGCCTTTAACAAGCCTTTGGCATCATATGGGTTTGCAGGTACGATTACTTTAAGACCTGGACAGTTGGCATACCAACTTTCAAAAGCCTGTGAGTGGGTTGCGGCTAACTGACCAGCCGAACCGGTTGGACCGCGAAATACAATCGGACATGGAAACTGCCCGCCAGACATTTGACGGATTTTTGCAGCGTTGTTTATGATTTGATCAATACCAACGAGTGCAAAGTTAAATGTCATAAATTCGATGATGGGTCTGTTGCCAGTCATGGTGGAACCAACGCCTATACCAGCAAATCCAAGTTCGGAAATTGGGGTATCGATTACTCGTTTTTCACCAAACTCATCCAACATGCCTTTTGAAGCCTTATAAGCACCGTTGTACTCTGCAACTTCTTCACCCATTAAATATATGGTTTCATCTCGGCGCATTTCCTCCGACATCGCTTCACAAATTGCTTCTCTAAATTGAATGGTCCTCATAGATGTTTTAAGAGGCGCAAAAGTAGCAATAAAATAACTTAAAGCAAAAGACTTCTATTTATTATGCGTGCATAGTATTTTTTTATACATTTGAACTAAATTATAAACCTATGAACATACTCGTTTGCATTAGCCATGTTCCCGACACTACGTCGAAAATAAACTTCGTAGAAAACGGCACGCAATTTGACACCAACGGTGTGCAGTTTGTAATCAATCCCAACGATGAATTTGGTCTCACCCGTGCCATTTGGTTTAAAGAAAAACAAGGCGCACAAGTTCATGTCATTCATGTGGGCACAGCATCAGCAGACCCTACGCTTCGCAAGTGTTTGGCCATAGGAGCCGACAAAGCTTTTCGAATAGACACTCCTGCGACAGACGGCATGGCCGTAGCCAAAGAATTGGCCGCATTTGTAGCTGACAATCCCTATGACCTTATCATAGCTGGACGCGAATCTATTGATTATAACGGTGCCATGGTGCCCGGAATACTAGCAGCACTGCTGGATATTGCTTTTGTACCCAACTGCGTTGGTTTGGAAGTTGACGGCAGCAACGCTGTTGCTGAACGTGAAATTGATGGCGGACGTGAAAAACTAAAAGGCAGCTTGCCGATGGTTATTGGCGGGCAAAAAGGGCTTGTTGAAGAGTCTGACCTCAAAATTCCCAACATGCGTGGCATCATGCAAGCACGTCAAAAACCCTTTGAAGTGCTTAGCCCAAAAGGCTCGGAAAACACCACCAAAGATGTGCTGTTTGAAAAACCAGCACCAAAAGCAGCTGTCAAATTGATTCCTGCTGATGACATCGACCAATTGATTGCACTATTACACAAAGAAGCTAACGTTATTTAACCCACTATTATGTCTATCCTTCTATTTGCCGAATCTGAAAACAACAAACTCAAACGCAATGCAGCCGAAATTGCATCCTATGGAGCTGCATTGGCTAGCAAGCTCAACATAGACTGTGTAGCGGTTAGCTTTAATGCCGATAATGCCCAAGAATTGGGGCAGTTTGGGGTTTCAAAAGTATTCAATGTCACCAATGTACCGCAGCAGTTCGACGCGCATGTCTACGCAAGTGTCTTGACACATTATAGTAATAGCCTTGGTGCTACACATATTATTGTAGGCAGCAGTGCCGATGCCAAGTTTTTAGCGCCGCTGGTTGCAGCAAACACAAACGCTGCTTATGTACCCAATGTAGTGGCGTTGCCACACGAACAACAACCCCTAACGGTTAGAAGAACAGCATTTACGAATAAGGCTTTTGCAAACACCACATTAACGGCCGAGGTTAACATCATTGGCGTTGGAAACAATGCTTTTGGCACGGTTGAGCAAGCGGTTGATTGCGTTGTTGAAAATGCAACTGTCGAACATGCGACTTCGCATTTAGAGCAGTTGTCCATAAGCAAAGAAACAGGTAAAGCTACTATAGCTGACGCCGACGTAGTTGTTTCTGGAGGAAGAGGCCTTAAAGGTCCTGAGCACTGGCATTTGGTCGAAGATCTGGCAGAAGTATTGGATGCTGCCACAGCATGCTCGAAGCCAGTATCAGATATGGGCTGGCGTACACACGATGAGCACGTTGGACAAACAGGTAAGCCTGTTTCTACCAACCTGTATATTGCCATTGGTATTTCAGGTGCCATCCAGCATTTGGCAGGTGTGAATGCTTCAAAAGTGAAGGTTGTTATCAACAATGATCCAGAAGCACCTTTCTTTAAAGCTGCCGACTACGGTATTGTGGGAGATGCGTTTGAAGTGATTCCTGTACTGACAGAAAAACTTAAAGCATTTAAAGCACAATCGTAATACCCAATTTTGTATTTTAGGGCACATAAAGAACTTGCTTAATCATGAGCCTTATTCAACTTCGCGTAAACCGCATTACCTACAGCCAAAATCAAAGTGGTGCTTATGCCATGATATTGGACGAAGTTGACGGTAATCGCAAGCTCCCCGTAGTCATTGGAGAGTTTGAGGCCCAATCCATTGCTGTCAATTTGGACAAAGACATAAAGCCGCAACGACCCTTTACACACGATCTTTTTAAGAATTTTGCATACCGATTTGATATTGCCATCAAGCGTGTGATTATCACCAAACTAGTAGATGGCGTATTTTACTCCAGTCTTATTTGTGAACGCGATAAAATTGAAGAGATTATCGATTCTAGAACTTCTGACGCCGTGTCTTTGGCATTGCGATTTAAGGCACCCATTTACACCCACGAAAATGTATTGGAAAAAGCTGGCGTTGTCTTTGAAAAAGGAGAACTACCCGCCCAAGGAACGCTGGACGATGAATTGTCTGATGAGATAAATTACACGGATCTCTCCAACCAAGAACTTGAGAACGCCATTAAAAAAGCGGTCAAAAAAGAAGATTATGAACTGGCTGCCCGGTTGAGGGATGAAATTTCTAAACGTTCAAACAAAGCTAAAGAATGACATTGTCGCATTTAGCCCAGCAGCCCATTGCAGCGCATGAAGGCATAACATTAGTGGGGGTCACCCAAGCTTTAGGTGGGATCGTAGCACTGCTGCTGATTGCATATTTATGCAGTTCCAACCGAAAGGCCATCAATTGGAAAACGGTGGGTTTTGGTTTGTTACTACAATTTGTATTGGCATTGAGCATCCTCAAATTAAGTTGGGTGCAAAGCATCTTTAATGCGGTTGGGAAAATATTCGTTAGTATTTTAGACTTTACCGCTGCAGGCAGCGTATTTTTATTTGGTGATTTGATGAATGCAGACACGTACGGTTTCATATTTGTATTCCAAATACTGCCTACCATCATCTTCTTTGCTGCACTCACCTCATTGTTGTTTTACCTTGGTGTATTGCAGTTTTTGGTAAAAATATTAGCCAAGGGAACGGCAAAGCTCCTCAATATTTCAGGGGCAGAAAGCCTCTCCGTAATAGGAAACATATTTCTAGGTCAAACAGAAGCACCGCTGCTTATAAAGGCTTATCTGCCTAAGATGAATCGTTCCGAAATGCTGTTGGTGATGGTGGGCGGAATGGCCACGGTAGCCGGAGGTGTTTTAGCGGCCTACATCGGTTTTTTAGGTGGTGACGATCCTGTGTTACGTCTGGCATTTGCCAAACACTTGCTCGCAGCTTCGGTCATGGCTGCACCCGGCGCCATTGTTGTTGCAAAAATGCTATTCCCCCAAACAGGATCTATTGAAAAAGACACAAAAGTATCCACGCAAGAGGTAGGCAGCAATATGCTAGATGCCATTGCAAACGGTACAATAGAGGGCGTTAAGCTCGCTGCCAATATTGGTGGTATGCTACTGGTTTTTGTCGCCCTAATTGCTATGGCAAATGGAATACTGTTCGAAATTGGAGAGCTTACGAATCTAAATGGGTGGGTTGCAAATTGGTCTTCTTATGATGCGCTTTCCATAGAAGCCATCTTGGGTACTTTGTTTGCGCCAATCATGTGGCTTATCGGTGTGCCTTGGGACGATTTATTGCCTATGGGACAGCTGCTGGGCATCAAACTCGCGGCAAGTGAATTTGTAGGTTATATTCAGCTAGCCGAACTAAAAAATGCGGCCAATGAAATTCATTTTAGCAGCCAAAAATCTATTGTTATGGCAACCTATATGTTATGTGGGTTTGCTAATTTTGCATCAATTGGTATTCAAATTGGAGGGATTGGCGGACTAGCGCCTAACCAGCGAAAAGTCCTTTCTAAATTTGGTTTTCGTGCTGTTCTGGGTGGAACTATTGCTTCATTACTATCTGCTACGCTTGTGGGCGCACTGTTGGGATAATAGTTGAAAACCTTTTGAAAAACTATTTATTATAATGCGAGATATTTTGATCTAGCTTTTAATTTTACAAAAAAGAAACAATGCAGCAGTATTTAGATTTGGTTCGACGTGCCCGCAACAACGGGGCTGTTAAAGGAGACAGAACAGGAACAGGTACAAGAAGTGTTTTTGGTCATCAAATGCGCTTTGACTTATCAGAGGGTTTCCCCCTTGTTACAACCAAAAAAATACACCTGAAATCCGTTATCCACGAACTGCTTTGGTTTATCAAAGGAGACACTAACACGTCCTATCTCACCGAAAACGGCGTGCGTATATGGAACGAATGGGCTGACGAAAATGGCGACTTAGGTCCCGTATACGGTCACCAATGGCGCAACTGGAACAGCGAAAATATCGATCAACTCAAACAAGTTATCGAAACGCTAAAAACAAACCCCAACAGCCGACGTATGTTGGTTTCTGCATGGAACCCTAGCGTACTGCCAGATACCTCAAAAAGTTTTTCCGAAAATGTTGCCAATGGAAAGGCTGCTCTGCCGCCCTGCCACGCTTTTTTTCAGTTTTATGTAGCAGACGGCAAGTTGTCTTGCCAGCTGTACCAACGAAGCGCAGATATTTTCTTAGGCGTGCCCTTTAACATTGCATGCTATGCCCTACTCACTGAAATGATGGCGCAAGTTTGTGGGCTTGAAGCAGGAGAATTTATCCATACGCTTGGCGACGCACACATATACACCAATCACTTTGACCAAGTTGAACTTCAACTAAGCAGAGATCCTAAACCACTGCCCACCCTAAAACTTAACCCAAACATCAGCGACCTTTTTGATTTTAAATACGAAGACATAGAAGTCTTGAATTACGATCCGCACCCTGGAATTAGGGGCGCTGTCGCTGTTTAATTTTTATCTTATGTTTCGAAAAAGAAAACCTTCATCAGCCATAGACCCACAACAGCTCTCGCTAGTTGAATATGCGCAAGAACGCATTGCCCAAAAAACGTGGTTTCACAGGCATTTGCTGGCTTCGTTGTTTCTCGTTTTTTTCGCTTTAATAGCCAACTTAGCTTTTGAGTATAAGGTTGAATTTATGCCCTTTAACACCAAATGGTCGTTTGCCTTAGCCACCCTTCTGGGTGCCCTGCTGGTCATTCACTTTTTGCGTGTTTATGTGTTTCACTCTTTTATGGGCAACGCTTGGGAAACAAAACAAATGGAATTTCTGCTAGAAAAGCAGGCGCTTAAAGTCGAAAAATTAAAACGCAATATGGATAAAGAAGCTGCACTAAAAGCAAGTGCCGAATGGGAACGTGAAAATCAGAAAACGAACATCACCATGATTGCTGCTGCCGCAGAAAACAATGCACTTGGGAAAGACAACAAACTCATATGGCATCTGTCTGACGACCTAAAGCATTTTAAAAATTTAACCAAAGGACACCACGTCATCATGGGCAGAAAGACCTTTGAATCCATGCCCAAAGCACTGCCTAATCGCACCAATGTGGTAATCACCAGACAAAAAGATTACACAGCCGACGACGCACATATTGTGCACTCCTTGGAAGCTGCTTTGGCGCTTGCGCAAGAAGACGAGCAACCCTTTATTATTGGTGGTGGTGAAATTTACAGACAAGGGTTGGCTTATGCAGACAGCATTGAACTCACGCGGGTTCATGCCGATTTTGAAGCCGACACCTTTTTCCCAGAAATAGACCCTGCCAAATGGCGTGAGGTTTGGCGCGAAAACCGCGATGCAGATGAAAAGCACCAACACGCTTTTTCTTTTATCCGTTACGAAAAAATTAAAGCATGAATGTAGCAATGTTTCCAGGGCAAGGTGCCCAATTTGTTGGAATGGGCAAAGACCTATTCGACCAACACCCACTAGCACAAGAAAGATTTAACAGCGCAAATGCACTTTTAGGCTTTTCAATTACAGACATCATGTTTGATGGTGATGCCGAGGCATTAAGAGAGACCAAGGTAACCCAGCCTGCTATTTTTTTGCATTCCGTCATCAGCTATGAACTTGCAAAAAAATCAAATCCCGATATGGCAGCAGGTCATTCTTTGGGCGAATTTTCTGCCCTTACCGCTTGCGGTGCTTTGTCTTTTGAAGACGGGCTTTCGCTCGTGTCTAAACGGGCACAAGCTATGCAAGCAGCGTGTGATGTCACCAAAGGCACCATGGCAGCCGCATTGGCATTGGCAGACGATGTGGTGGAGCAAGTGTGTCAAGACATGGACGGTATTGTAGTGGCAGCCAATTATAACTGTCCAGGGCAATTGGTTATTTCGGGTGCTTTTGCTGCAGTAGAAGCCGCTTGTGAAGTACTAAAAGAAAAAGGTGCCAAACGCGCACTGCTACTTCCTGTGGGTGGTGCTTTTCACTCACCGCTTATGGAACCTGCACAAGAAGAATTGGCAAAAGCCATTTTGGAAACCCACTTCAATACGCCAAGCTGTCCCATTTACCAAAATGTAACCGCTGCGCCTACACAAGATGCCGGTCTAATCAAAGAAAATTTAATCGCACAACTTACGGGCCCCGTAAAGTGGACACAAACCATTCAGCAAATGCGTGAAGATGGCGCCTGTTTGTTCACAGAATACGGTCCAGGCAAGGTACTGCAAGGGTTGGTCAAAAAAATAGATCGCGAAGCCGAAGTACAATCCGCTGTTTTGGATTAATCCAAAAACGCCAATATGGTTTTACAGATAAACTGTATTTGATCCTCGTCTAACTCGCTGTGCATGGGTAGGGAAACAACCTCATCAATCAACTGGTTGGTGACTGTAAAATCTGCTTCTTTATAGCGTGTATCTACATAGGCCTTTTGCAAGTGTAAAGGGATCGGATAATACACCCCACAAGGGATATCATTTTGCTGTAAATGCTGCACCAAGGCATCTCGGTCTGCACCCACTATTTTCAGTGTATACTGGTGATATACATGCGAATCACAATCGCCTGAAGTGACGGGCGTTTCAATTTTTGGGTGATCTTGTAGCAATTGTGAATAACGGATAGCAGCCCATTTGCGGCGTTCGTTATAAAAATCCAACAGCTTTAGTTTTTCGTTTAGCACTACGGCTTGAAGGCTGTCCAAGCGTGAGTTTACGCCAACCACATCGTGGTGGTAACGCTTATACATCCCGTGATTGACAACCCCACGAATGGTATGTGCCAAATCGTCGTCATTGGTGAAAATAGCACCGCCATCGCCATAGCAGCCTAAATTTTTAGAAGGAAAAAAAGAAGTAGAACCCACGTGGCCAATGCCACCCGTTTTTACTTTGGTTCCTGCGGCATCGGTATGCGTAGCGCCTATGCCTTGTGCGTTGTCCTCAATCACATATAAGTTGTGTTTTTGCGCAATATCCATGATGCGATCCATATCGGCTACTTGCCCAAAAAGATGCACGGGAACTATGGCTTTGGTATTGGGAGTAATTGCTTTTTCAATGGCATCCGGATCAATATTAAAAGTGTCGGGCAACACATCTACCAATACTGGCGTGAGTCCCAACAAGGCAATAACCTCCACAGTTGCAGCAAAAGTAAAGTCGGCCGTGATAACCTCATCGCCGGGTTTAAGCCCCAATCCCATCATGGCAACCTGGAGTGCGTCAGTTCCATTGGCACATGGAATAACGTGCTTCACTCCGAGATAGGCCTCAAGATCGGCTTGGAAATTCCTGACAGCAGGGCCGTTTATAAATTGAGCAGAAGAGAGCACTTCTTGCATGCCCGCATCAACTTGGGGTTTGATGAATTGGTACTGGGTCTGCAAATCGACCATTTGTATTTTACGCATTGCAATTTTTTAGTGGGACAAAATTACAAAAAATGAACGCCTGTTGGCGAAATAAGTATCTTTGAGCCATGCCTTTTTTATATTCCCTTGCTGTAGCTGTAGCCAAAGCCATGACACCAGTGGTTGTCAAGTCTGCTAAAACCAAGGCTTTTGTGGCTGGGCGCAAAGCATTATGGACACAACTCAAAGGCATTCCGCAAAACAAAAAAGTGGTGTGGATGCACTGTGCTTCGCTGGGCGAATACGAACAAGGACTGCCCGTGTTGACCGCATTAAAAAACAACCACCCAGAACATTTCTATTTGGTTACTTTTTTCTCGCCATCGGGTTATGAAGTGCGTAAAAACCACGGCATTGCCGACCTTGTTACCTACCTGCCTTGGGATACCAAAGCGGATGTCAAACGTTTTGTTGCGCTGGTCAATCCAGTCATGGCATTGTTGGTGAAGTACGAATTTTGGCCAAATCTTATTCGAGAACTTCAACGTAAAGAAGTACAGCTGTATTTAATCGCGGGCTTGTTTCGTCAAAACCAACGTTTTTTTAAGCCATGGGGCAACGGGCAACGCAAACTACTCCGTGGGTTTGCCCATTTGTTTGTGCAAAACGAAGCTTCGCTTAAGCTGTTGCAAAGCATTGGAGTGCAGCAAGTGATTGTGTCAGGCGATACGCGTTTTGACCGTGTAGGCGCAGCCAAAGAACCGCTTACGTTTATGGACACTTTTGTTGGTGCACGAAAATGTATCGTGGCGGGTAGCACTTGGCCCGAGGACGAGGCGCTATTGCTAGAGGCAATTAGGCGTACTCCGAAAGATTGGTGTTGGTTGATTGCCCCACACGAAATGCACGAAGCAAAACTAAACCAGTTGATGGCACAGTTGCCAAAAGGAAGTCTGCGCTATACGCAAAACGAGGAGGCCACATTTGATGGCTGCCCAGTATTGGTGTTGGATACGGTGGGTATGTTGAGCCGCTGCTATCCCTATGCATCGCTGGCCTATGTGGGTGGTGGCATGGGCACTTCTGGACTGCATAATATTTTGGAACCTGCTGCTGAGGGGGTGCCGATTGTCATTGGAAAAAATTACGATACGTTTCCTGAAGCCAAAGACTTGATTGCCTTGGGTGGCGTTATTTCCGTGACCACTGCTGACGCCTGTAGCAAGCAACTTTCAATACTCCAAGAAAATGATGCCCTAAGATCAGAAAAAAGCAATGCCAATAGTAATTATGTGCGCACAAATCAAGGGGCAACAGCAAAAACCCTAAGCCTACTAAACCAACACTTATGATATGTATTCCCTCACAAATCCCAGAAGTACTTTGTGCTATTGATGACGAACTAAAAGCTATTTACCACAGCAAGGATTCTTTTTGCGTTTGGGTGTTTAAAACTAGAACTGAACGCAATCAGTTTATGGACGCCACTGCTGGTATGGATAAAGCAGCCCGAACAAGCTATTATGTAAAGTATTTTTCATAAAAAAACCCTCAACTACAATTAGTTAAGGGTTTCTGTTGTGCGGGTGAAGGGACTCGAACCCCCACGCCGTGAAGCACTAGATCCTAAATCTAGCGTGTCTACCAATTTCACCACACCCGCATTAGGACGGCAAATATAAGGATGTTTCCCTAATTCAAAACCACTTTCTTATCGTATAAGTATTTTATACCTTAGTTGCTTATTCAAATCCCTATGTCAAATTTTTTAACATACGTCCAAGAACACCAAAATCGCTTCTTAGAAGAACTGTTTTCGCTTATCCGTATTCCTTCCATTAGCGCAGATTCTACCTACATCCCGGAAATGCAAAAAGCGGCCACGGCCGTGCAAGAAGCCCTCGCAAAAGCTGGCTGCACACATACCGAGCTGTGTCCTACTGAAGGCTTTCCCATTGTTTATGGTGAAAAAATAATTGATGCTTCTCTACCCACTGTGCTGGTTTATGGGCATTATGACGTACAACCCCCAGACCCATTAGATCTTTGGGACAACGATCCCTTTGACCCGGTAATTAAAAAAACAGCCCTTCACCCCGATGGAGCCATATTTGCACGTGGTGCCTGTGACGACAAAGGCCAGATGTTTATGCATATCAAGGCATTGGAGGTCATGGAGCAAAACGGCGGACTACCCTGCAACATCAAATTTATGATAGAAGGCGAAGAAGAAGTGGGCAGCGATAACCTAGAACACTTTGTGCGCGCCAACCCCGAAAAGCTGGCCAATGACGTTATTTTGATTTCAGATACGGGAATGCTAGCAAACGACTTACCATCCATCACCACCGGACTGCGTGGCATGAGCTATGTGGAAGTAGAAGTAACGGGGCCTAATCGCGATCTGCATTCGGGTTTGTATGGTGGTGCTGTGGCCAATCCCATCACTATCCTTACCCAAATGATTGCCTCCCTACACGATGAAAATAACCACATTACCATTCCCGGTTTTTACGATAAGGTAGCGGAACTTAGTACATCGGAACGCGAAGAGATGGGGAAAATCCCCTTCTCACTAGACGCATATAAAAAAGCATTGGATATAGCAGCAGTTCATGGTGAAAAAGGCTATACCACCAACGAAAGAAAATCTATTCGACCAGCATTAGATGTCAATGGCATATGGGGAGGCTATACGGGCGAAGGCGCCAAAACTGTAATTGCCAGTAAAGCCTATGCAAAAATCTCCATGAGATTGGTTCCCAACCAACGTTCGGAAGAAATCACCACATTATTTACCAAACATTTTGTCGGATTGGCTCCGAAGGGCGTCAAGGTCAACGTGACACCGCACCACGGGGGCGAGGCATATGTCATGCATCCAGATGGCTTGGAATTTCAAGCGGCAAGCAAGGCCTATATGGAAACATTTGGCAAAGCACCTCTCCCGGTTCGAGATGGCGGGAGCATTCCCATTGTGGCGCTGTTTGAAGAAACTCTTGGCAGCAAGACCATACTTATGGGATTTGGCTTAGACAGCGATGCCATTCACTCGCCAAACGAGCATTTTGGGGTATTCAACTTCCTTAAAGGAATTGAAACCATTCCGCACTTTTACCACCACTTTACTGGACTTTTTCAAGCAAATCGATAAGGAACAAGTCGGCGGCAATACCGTCGGCAACAAAAGCGCCTTTGGGCGTTGCCTTTAGGCAGTTGTCTTCGATATGCAGCAATCCTGTGTTGATAAAATGGGCTGACTGCTGCTCTAGGTGATTGCGGTAGCGTATCCCCAACTGTGCTTCTAACTGTTCCAACGAAACGCCCCAAGAAGCACGAAGGCCTATCATGATGGCTTCGTTGAATTTATCAATAACACTGAGTTTTTCTACAGTTTGTGGTATGTCACCCGCTGTGATTTTTTTCATGTAAGCAACATTATTACTTACATTCCAATAGCGGTTTTCTCCATCAAAACCATGTGCAGAGGGGCCAATGCCCAAATAGGGTTTGCCCTGCCAATAAGCGGTATTGTTACGAGAACGAAAGCCCGGCTTCCCAAAGCTAGACAACTCATAATGTTCATAGCCCGCTTGGGTTAAGCTGTCTACCAAATGTAAGAATTGGGCTTCAACATCTGCGTCATCCAACAAGGAAACAATGCCTTTGGAGACAAAATGTTCAAGTGCTGTTTTGGGTTCTAGTGTAAGGGCATAAGAAGAGATATGCGGCACATCTAGCTTTAAAGCCGTTTCTAGGTTTTCTTGCCAATCAGCAAAGGTGGTGTGTGGTGTCCCAAACAAAAGGTCAATGGAAATATTTTCAAAAAGTTCTTGTGCCCAAATCACTGCTTGCACGGCTTGTTTGCCATTGTGAACACGGTTCATCAAGGTCAGTTCTTTATCATGAAAAGACTGTATGCCAATAGACAAGCGATTGATTCCTGCTTCTTTGAGGGTTTGTAAATATGCAGGGCTTAGATCGTCGGGGTTGGCCTCAAGCGTAATCTCGGGTGATGCAACCACGGTGAATTGTGCATAGACCTCCGCTATAAGTAGGCATATTTGAGATGCCGTGAGCATGGAAGGCGTACCTCCGCCAAAATAAATGGTTTCAATGGGCGCTTGGACTTCTTCTTTACGAAGCCCTATTTCTTTTTTGAGCGCAGCAACCATTTCATTGGTATAATTGGCCGATGTTGAGAAATGAAAATTACAATAGTGACACGCCTTTCTGCAAAAAGGAATATGGAGATAAATACCCGACATGCTTATTTTTTTATGCGGTGCGACTCTTTTTGAACAAAGGACGCCC
>Ga0209653_1002271_pt1 | contig 14177 bp, 25 predicted proteins | sample SaaInl6LU_22_DNA_FD_184644 | JGI IMG/M metagenome (GOLD analysis project Ga0209653, IMG submission 184644) | Marine microbial communities from expanding oxygen minimum zones in the Saanich Inlet - ESP_116LU_22_DNA (SPAdes) (version 2) | ecosystem: Environmental > Aquatic > Marine > Intertidal... | reverse complement strand
GAAAAAAGATTACACCAAAAGATTATGCTGAAGTATCAGCAGGTGTAAGACTTTCAAGCCATGAGAAACTATGTGCTGAAAGAATGAAGACATTAAACGAAAGTATTAATGAGTTAAAACGAGAAGTTAAATCTTTGAGACAAGATGTTTCTATGGGACAAGGTGGACTAAAAGTTATCCTTGCTATTGGAACATTGCTTGTTGGAATTATAGGATTTTTTCAGTTTAGATAATGATTGATAAATGGTTATATAATTTTTTTGGTTCAATAGATACTTTTTTTGAATGTATAGAAAATTTATGTAAAAAAATATATGAGAGACACAAAACTATTAGAAAAACACAGTCAGGAAATACAGCAAAAAAAGAAATCAACTGAATTATTTATAAATTTAAAAAAAGAAGTAGAAACAGGTGCTAACGGTACGCAAAGTTACATCATAAAAAATGGTGTAAATGCAGGAAAGAAGGTTAGCAAATGTTTAAAATAGTAGTATTAATTTGTATCTTAAATGTTAATGGACAAAATTTATGTTTAACTGGTGAAATTCCTTTAACAAATAAATTAAAAACAGAAGAAGATTGCAACAACACAATAGTTTCAATTGGTCAAAACATAGATGAAGAATTTATTGAAAGACAAATTTTTATATCAATGAAATGTGAAAACATAGGAGATAAAGTATGATGATATTTGGTGATACACCTAAATTTTGGAGAAATAAAATTAAAATTTATTTAATGAACACAGATAAAAGAATGTTAACAGCATTTATTTTATGGTCTGTGTTTTTATGGTGGTTATAATTTATGGCATTTCCTATTTTAGGAGCATTGAAATTAGCGGCTCAAGCCGGTAGTCACATATATAAAAAGCGTCAAGAGACTAAAATGTTAATGGCGGATGCACAAATGATGCACGCACAAAAAATGGCTAATGGTGAAGCAGAGTATGCAGGTAAATTATTAGAAGCAAGACAATCGGACTGGAAAGACGAATTTGTTCTTATAATTTTGTCGGCTCCAATAATGGTTTTAATTTGGGCTGTTGTATCAGAAGACCCTGAAGCATTAAATAAAGTTAAATTATTCTTTGAATATTTTTCACAACTACCAAGTTGGTTTACAAATTTATGGATATTAGTAGTTGCTAGTATTTATGGTATAAAAGGAACACAAATATTTAGAAACGGTAAAAAATAATGAAAGTATCTGACAACACTTCCATTGCTATGCCAATGAGAAATTTAATTTCTATCATTATAGCTGTTGCATTAGGTGTTTGGGCATACTTTGGTTTAGTTGAAAGAATAACTTTATTAGAAACTGCTGATAAACTTCAGCAACAAGATTTACTAGAAGCATCAGCACAAAAACCTATTGACCAAGAACAGTTTATGTTGTTGGAATATATTTCTGGTCAACTAGAAAAACATCAAAAATTGTTAGACCAAAATATACACACAGGTGTAATGCTTGAAATGTTTGAAAAAGAAATAGAAAAACTTAAAAAAGATGTAGAGAAACTTAAAGATGCTACAAGAGATATTAAATTTAGCAACGGTAACGGAGCACACTAATGTATCAAGTAGTTATAGCTTTGTGTTTATTTATTAATGGAGAATTAATAGAGCATAGAATACAAGATAATTTATCTACATGTCTTAAAATGAAAAGAGAAGCTACTAGAAACATGGAAATGGCTAATAAAAGATTAATGTGTGGTGAGGTAGAGGCTGAAATTTCTAAAAACGTAGATGGTAGTCTAACAATTGAAAAAATAATTAAACCTAAATAACATGGCAAAACAAAAATTTACACATTTCGTACCTAGAGAAAAACCTAAGAAGAGAAAAGGAATACATGTCAAACGACCAAATAAAAGAAGTACCTTTAAAAAGTACAACAGACAAGGAAGACCACAGTAATAATTTAGACCAGATTATTAAAGAGTTACCACAATTATTAGTAACTCATGCATATACAAAATTAAAATCAGGACAAGAACTAACTGCTTCAGAAATGAAAGTATGTTTAGAAGTTTGTAAGACATATAGTACAGACAGTTTACAAAAGAAACCTAATAATATATTAGATGAAGTCCCTTTTGATATAAATGAATAATAAACTTAGAAACTTTAAAAACTTCTTATATCTTTGTTGGAAGCATTTAAATCTTCCAGAACCAACACCAATACAATATGATATAGCTGATTATCTACAGTCTAAAGACAAAAGACTTGTGATAGAAGCATTTAGAGGTGTAGGTAAATCTTGGATTACTTCAGCTTTTGTCTGTCACCAGTTATTGCTTAATCCACAACGTAATATACTTGTTGTGTCTGCATCTAAAAGTAGGGCTGATGATTTCAGTACATTTACACAAAGATTAATAGCTGAGATGCCAATATTACAGCATTTACAGCCTAGAGATAACCAAAGACATTCTAAGGTTAGTTTTGATGTAGCTCCGGCTACAGCTTCACACGCGCCTTCAGTTAAGTCTATGGGTATTACAGGACAATTAACAGGTTCACGTGCAGACTTAATCATTGCTGATGACGTAGAGAGTGCTAACAACTCTCAGACACAGCTAATGAGAGATAGATTAGGTGAAACAGTAAAAGAATTTGATGCAATTATCAAACCTGAGGTAGGAAGAATTATATTCTTGGGAACACCACAGACAGAAATGTCATTATACAATGACTTAGAAGAACGTGGTTTTAAAACTAAGATATGGACAGCTTTATATCCTACTAAAGAACAATTAACAGGTTATGGACATAAGATAGCTCCAATGATTGCAGAAGTTACAGGACAAGAAGGTAAACCAACAGACCCAAAAAGATTTGACGAAGTAGACTTATTAGAACGTATGTCATCTTACGGTCGTTCAGGTTTTAACTTACAGTTTATGTTAGACACTACAATGTCTGACGCAAATAGATACCCTTTAAAATTAAACGATTTAATTGTGTTATCAGGCTGTTCTAAATGGACAGAAGCTCCGGCTAAAATACAATGGGCATCATCTCCAGAACAGATGAAAGCTATTGACCCTGAGATACCAAACGTAGGATTAAAAGGTGATTATTATGTGGCACCCATGCACACAAGCCCTGAGTTTACGCCTTTTGAGGGGTCTGTTATGTCAATTGACCCATCTGGTCGTGGGGAAGACAAAACAGCGTATGCGGTGCTTAAAATGCTTCATGGAGTGCTTTATTTGACTGCCATAGGTTCATTAGATGGTGGTTATAGTGAAGACACTATGGCTAGACTAGCTCAAATTGCTAAGCAACAAGACGTAAACTATGTAGTAATTGAGAGTAACTTTGGTGATGGTATGGCTACACAGCTACTAAAACCTATTATGGCTAGAATACACCCTTGTGAAATAGAGGAAGTAAGACATAATATACAGAAAGAAAAGCGTATTATTGACACTTTAGAGCCTATTATGAATAGTCATAGGCTAGTTGTTGATGATTTAATTATAAAAGAAGACTTTAAACTAGAGCCTGACCATCAGTTATTTAGACAGATGACTAGGATAACTAGAGACAAAGGAGCTTTAAGACATGATGACCAAATTGACGCGCTTGCTATTGCTGCTAATTATTGGGTACAGCGTATGGACAGAGACCAAATCCTGTCTTACAATCAACACAAAGAAGACTTGCTTGACCAAGAACTTGAACGTTTCATGGAAAGCGCCATTGGAAGAGAACCAGAAGAGGATAGATTTATATAATATGGATAATACATTAGGTGATATTAGAAATGATAAACATATGCAAGTAACTGCAAATCGTATTAAAAAACACGAGGCAAAAGAATACATACCCTATCAGTTAGAATACAAAGGTAACATGGATAGTAAGGTTAAAGAGAATTTTTATACAGTTGGTTATGGTCATAAAATAACAGGTGAAGTTAAAGATATATATACAGAAGATGAAATAGAAGCATTTTTTCAAGAAGATTTTAAAAAAGCACAAGATGGTGCTTTAAGATTACTTAAAGGTGCTCCAATAAAACCTGAAGCTTTTGGTATATTAACTGAAATGGTATATCAAATGGGTGAAAATGGTGTTAGTAAATTTAAAAAAACATTAGATTTTCTAAGAGCAGGAGAATATGCACAAGCATCTTTTGAGATGTTAAAAGGCAATAAAGATGGTACTGTAAGTAATTGGGCATTACAAACACCTGATAGAGCTTATGAAGCTTCTGAGATAATGCTAAGGTTACAAGACAAGTAAGTATATATACACATAGCTGTAACTTTTAGTTTTTATCTTATACGGGAACCTTAATATTTATTAAAAAAATATGAAGGGGTATATCGTCTACAGAAAAGCCGAGTTTCCCCGTGTATACCTCACGTAAACAGCGCAAAGATACCCCTAGCTAACAGGTAAAGCGCCGGCTAACGGTGTATATAGGGTAAACCAAAGGCAACACAGGCGGGCTGTGGGTTAATTTTTGTTTTAGCGTGCCTTTGAGCTAGTCTGTTTTTTTAGTTTGGATTATACATAGCCATTACACAGCCATACAGCCACGTACAGACACAAAGCATACACAAAGCATACACCGAGCCACACACACAGAATACACACGGCTATGACAAAGGTACCCGTATAAGATATAAACAAAGGTTTACACACTATGTGTATAGTATAGGTAGTAATAAGGATGTATGTATACACTGGGTATACTTAGGGTAATACTTAGGTCTATACTTAGGTCTATGCTTAGGTATGTACTCATCATTGTATATACTTATTATAGACAATAGACAGTAGTAACTAATTGATGGTTATGTCTGTTTTTTTCTTAATTGGTCATAATTGCCGCACCTGTTAAAATAATTGTTTACATATGTTTTTAAATATGTTTTAAGGCGGATAAGTTTATTTTTTGTTTATTTTTTAAAACTTTAAACCATAAAAAAATATAGAGCCATACACGGTGACACCCTTTTTAGGGTCAATCTGGGCTAGTTGTCTTTAAAGTGTATGGGAAACCCTCTCAAGCCATAAGCGGGCGCCGCAAGCGTTGTTATGGATGGCTTACTTTGTTTGTCTGTAGGTTATAGCCTACACTGATGAGCTACAGAATAGCGAAACAAACAAACTGAGGTTAATTATGAATAAACAAGATTTAAAAAAAATAATCATTAACAAGATTAAAGAAGCTAATGCGGTTTATGTGTATAATAGTTTTACTGAGTTTTATTTTAAAACATCTAAAAGTGAATTATTACACACTTTTAGAGAACAATACAAAAACAGCAATAAACCTGAAAATCAATTAAGCTTATTATCATGGCTTAATAATTTTAACGACAGAGCAACATTAACCGATAGCAACAATTTAATGTTTGATTAAATGACTTGACGGCGGCGTCTCAGGGCGCCGCTTGCTGTCTGGCGCTGTGAGCGTCACTGATGAGCTTTAAAAAGCGAAACAGCAACATACAAACAAACTGAGGTTATAACATGGTAAAACAAATAAAAGCTATAAAAGCTATATTAACACAAAATCAAGCGGACAAGTTTAAAGACAGTGTTAACAAAGCGACTTTTTTAGCAAACTATGCTAAAGAAAAAGACAGAGTTAAAAAAATTGAGATGCTAAGAGAAGCGGCTCAGGAAGGATGGATTTAATTAATATGGATATTGCACAAATTAATTTCCCAATAAATGACAATGACGGCACTAAACTTATGGCGCCGTTGTTAATTCAAAAAGAGTTATGCAAACAGTTTGGCGGGTGTACAGCCTATGACGGCGCCGGCTCATGGGTTAATGAGAATGGTAAATTATACGCTGAGCCTGTTAAGATTATACAAACAGCCTTTAAAAATAATTCTAAGAATAGATTGTTTTTAAAAAACTTAGTTAAGAAATACGGCAAACTATCCAAACAAGAAGCGGTTTATTTGTCTATTAATAACAAGGCTAATATAATTAATATTAAGTAACACTGATGAGCTGTTATTCAGCGAAACTAGGCGGCGCTTTACTTTGCCGCTTAGTCTGTTACAATAACGTAACACAAACAAACAAACAAAGGATGATTATGTCATTACAAAAACATTACCTAAGAAGTACTAAAAATCTATATAGCTGTGTCTCAAACGGCGTAACAGTTTATTATTCATACGTGACGCCTGTAGCTATTAAAGACCCGTTTAACGTGTTGCATGTGTGTGAGAATGTCTGGTCAGTGACTACTGGGCGTCACTTAACATGGATTGACGGCGGCACGCCTGAAGCTAAAAAGAAGCGTTTAAGTTATGCTGACTTTCAAAAACTTAAAGACATTTACGGCGTTGAACGTGAATACTGGTTAAACTCAAGTTATATTAAACCAAAGACAGACACTGTACCGGACATTATAAAGTTTGATGAGATGTTGCCGGACAGTTTACAATTGTTAAAAATATAATAATAAACACAGAGCGAAACAGGGCGCACACCTCAGGCGCCTTGTATCACCGTTACGCGGTGACTGATGAGCTCACTACAGACTAGACGGCGAGTTGTTATCAGCAAACAAACAAACAAAGGATGTATATGAATATGATATATAAAATAATATATAATTATTTACATGCTAAAAAATTGGCTGAAGAAGAAGCCTTTAGAAATAAAAGATTAGCTGTACGTAATAGACTAAACGGCGGATATTATACAAAGGCGGGTCATTAAATGCCAAATGTAGTAATATCTAATTTTATCAACGATAAATGGGTTGATAGGATATATATGGCGTTTAATAAAACACCGTACCTGTTAAAACCTGACGGCACAATTGAAAACTGTAAGATTAAAAAAGTTAAATCAAATAAAAAAAGTTACTTTTTAACAAGTACTGGTAAATGGTTTAATAATTCTGGTCTTAGGATTGACGAGCCGGCGGGTATTGATATAAATGCTGAACGTAGCAAATTTCAGGCTGAGTTAAAACAGGCTGATATAGATGCTAAGTTTATTAAACTAAAACAAACAATAAGAGGTAACTAAAATGTATATAAGTAAATATGATGTAGTTGTAACAGGCGACAAATGGAACGAAAAAAAAGAAAAGCATGATAAGGATTGTACGCTAGTACGTCTTTTTAGTGATGAAGGTATACACTCTAAAAGATTTATACCTTTACTTGCTGAGATTGAAGAAGCACATGATGGCGCTGAAGTTGAAGTTAGTGTTGTTATAAAACAGAGAACCTACGAGTAACACTGATGAGCTCTCACTGAGCGAAACTAGAGCCGGTATATCCGGCTTTAGTCTGTTACAATCAACTATAACCAAAGGATAACTATGATTGAACTATTTATGGAATTGCCATTAGAAGGGCAAGTAATAATACTAGGCGGCGTTGTTTGTGGTCTTATTTTTACGTTAAAAGAAAATAATACACACAATAAAAATGCTGATACTATTAATCCGTTTGCTTTAAGTACTAGACTAGACGGCAAGACAATCAAACAAATACAAGAGGCTAATAAAAATGACAGACAAAGAACAAATACAACATCTAATAGATAAAAATAATAAGTTAGAAGCTGAGCTTATATCTTTAAAAACTAAAGTTACTGGTTGGTTTGAGGATATGGCTGAGTTAAGAAATACAGTGTTATTGCGAAACAGTGAGCTTAAACAATACAAAGATGTACATGTTAACTGGGAGCTTAAAAAGAAAATCATATTGTTTTTACAAAAGACACAGTCTTTAGAAGCTTATGATGCAATGACACCAAACCAAATAGCACACAGGGCAGCTACGTTTATTGAAAAAATACTAGGTTCAAAACAACCGCCTTTATTAGCTATTACTAATGAAGTTCAAGTTACTACTAGGGAGCCTGACTAAGGTTCCCATAGTAGATATTATAAACATAACCCACAGATAATTAAGGAGTTAGACATATGGCAAGACTGATTGAGAGTATGCCTACTTATAAAGATGAAGTAGAGCATGAAAAAGAGATGAGGAATTTAGGTTCTAATAGGACTAATAAAAGACTTCAATCTCATATAGAACGAGAAGAAGAAAGTGTTACTAGCTACGGGAAAATAATGGTAGCAAACACTATAAGACCTTTAGCAAAAGCTATTGCTGAATGGGTAGAGGAACAATCACAAAAAACAATAGGTAAACCATCTATTGCCTTCCTGAAAATGTGTGAAGTAGAACCTGAAATATTAGCTTTAATTACTGGTAAACACATAATCAATACAATTACACAATACAAACCATTAACCGCAACGTGCATATCATTGGGCGGTAAAGTTGAAACTGAGATTAGTCTTAGAAATTTTAAATTTTTAAATCCTGATTTGTACCAAACAGTTAAACAAGATTTAGATAAAAGAAGTTTTAACTACACTTACAAAAGAAGAAAACTAAGAGAGAGCGCAAAGCGTGATGAGGTAATGAGATGGGAAGAATGGAGTACACCTGTTAAATTACATGTAGGACTTAGATTAGTTGAGCTTATGATTTATGCTACAGGTTTAATTGAGATAAGCACAGAGACTGTAAAACATAAAAAAGCTAAAATCATAAAACAAACAGAGACTACTAGAGAATGGATTAAGAATAGAAATAGTTTTAATGAATTACTTAATCCTGAGTACTTGCCGACAGTTATGCCGCCGAAGTTATGGAGTACAGTTGTAGGTGGTGGCTATTGGACTAAAGAGTTACCTGAGCTTGAGCTTGTTAAACAAAAAAACAAGAAATACAAAAAAGAGTTAGAAAACTATGACATGCCTGAAGTGTATGATGCTGTTAATACTATGCAGGCTACACCGTTTAAGATTAACACATTTATTTTACGTGTTATGCAGGAAGCGTGGGACAAAGGGTTAGCTGTTGGTGGTATGCCGCCTAACACTAATTATGATATTCCAAACAAACCACATGACATTGAAACTAATGTTGAAAGTAGAAGAGACTGGAAAAGAAAAGCTGTAATGGCTCACACAGAAAATGCTAGAATGTTTTCTAAACGTTTACTGTATGCTAAAATTATATGGCTTGCACAAAAGTTTAAAGATTATGCAACGTTATATTTTCCATTGCAATTAGACTTTAGAGGCAGAGCTTATTGTGTGCCGGCGTTTTTAAACTATCAGTCTATTGGCGGTGCCAAAGCTTTATTGTCTTTTGCACAAGGTAAAGCAATCACAAAAGAAAACAAAGGTGATTACTGGTTAGCTGTGCATGGTGCCAATATGTACGGTCAAGATAAAATATCTTTTAGTGACCGTGTTAAATGGACTGAGGATAATGAAGCTTGGATTATCAAATGTGCTGAAGACCCAATGTCAAATAGACAATGGGAAGATGCATCTAATCCATTTCAATTTTTATCTTTTTGTGATGAATGGAAAAGATTTAAAGAACAAGGATATGGATTTGTCTCTCATATTCCTGTAAACGTAGACGGTTCTTGTAATGGTCTACAGATTTATTCTTTAATGTTAAGAGACAGTAAAGCAGGTAAGTTAGTTAATTGTTTACCTAGTGATACACCACAAGACATTTACCAATTAGTTGCTAATGCAGTTATTGAGAAATTAAAAAAAGATGCAGAAGAAAATAAACCTTTTGCTCAGTTGTGGTTAGACTATGGAGTTAAACGTTCAACTACTAAAAGAAGTATTATGACTATCTGTTATGGTTCAACTAGATATTCATGTACAGACTTTGTAATTGAAGACTTAACTAAACGTAAAGACAAAGGTGAAAACCATCCATTTCAAGATGAGATATTCAAACCGGCTAGTTATCTAGCGGCTGTCATATGGGACAGTATTGGTGATAATTTGAAGTCTGCAAGAATTGGTATGGATTACTTACAAACCATTGCTAGGATAGTTGCTAAAGAACAACTTCCAGTGCACTGGGTAACACCTGTTGGCTTTCCTGTTTATCAGTCATATCCTGAAATGAAGTCTAAAAGAGTTAAAGCTATGTTGATGGGTGAAGTTATCAAACCTAGAATTAACACAGAGACTGACTTGACTGACAAGTTGAGAATGGGCAATGGAGTGGCTCCCAATGTTGTTCACTCAGTAGACAGTGCCGCTATGATGAAAACTGTTAACACTGCATACAAGAATGGTATTACTAATTTTTGTAACGTGCATGATAGTTTTGGCACAACAGCCGGTGATGTTGAAACACTTAATAAATCTATTAGAGAAGCTTTTATTGAGATGTTTACTAAGAATGACATACTAGAAGATTTTAGGAATGACGTTCTTAGACAATTACCACCAGAACTACACGACAAATTACCTGAAGCTCCCGCCAAAGGTGATTTGGATATTCAACAATTGCGGGACAGTGAGTTCTTTTTTGCATAGCATTAAAGTACCCATAGTAGAATGGAGAAACACATATGAAAAATAATTATGTTAAGATTGTAAGTCCTGAAGGCGTGTCACAGTATGCATGGTTAACAAAACCTGATACTAAGTTTGACAAAGATGGACATTACAAAGTAAATCTTGTAGTGCCTACTGACAAGGCTTCTTCATTGATTAAACAGATTGATGAAGAAATTAAAAAGAGTGTTGAGATTGCCAAAGAAAAAAATAAAGGCAAAGCTGTTAAACAAGCTAACGCTCCGTATGAAGAAGAGGTAGATGAAAACGGTAAACCTACTGGAAACACTATCTTTAAGTTTAAAAGAAAAGCACAAATAATTTCTGCTGATGGAAAAGTTATTCCATTTAAAGTAGCTTTATTTGATAGCTCTGGTAAACCTTTAATTGATGCTAACGTTTGGTCTGGTAGTGAGATGAAAGTTAGCGCTGAGTTAGTTCACTGGTTCACTGCAATGGCAGGCGCAGGCGTAAGTCTGAGATTAAGAGCAGTGCAAATAACTAAATTAGTTGAAGGTGGTGCCGGCAATGCTGAAGGCTACGGCTTTGACAAAGTTGAAGGTGGCTACGAAGCTCCAGAAAGTGTAAACACAAATGTGGTACAAGAAGAAAGCGCAGAAGCTGACTTCTAAACAAGTTGGTTTACGTTATGGTTTTAGGTCAGGCTTAGAAGAAGCAATTGCTTCTGAGCTTGATACTAAAAACATTCAATATAAGTTTGAAGAAACAAAACTTAACTATGTTAAACCACAAAAGGTGCACACATACACACCTGACTTTTATCTAGTTCAGTCTGACATTTACATTGAGACTAAAGGTTACTTTACTTCTCAAGACCGTCAGAAAATGCGTCTTATAAAAGAACAGCATCCTGAGCTAGATATTAGATTTATATTTAGTAATTCAAAAACAAGAATAAGTAAAAAATCAAAAACAACATATGGCATGTGGTGTGATAAATACGGTTTTAAGTATGCAGACAAACATGTCCCGAAAGAATGGTTATGAACAATTTAAGAAAAGAAACTAAATACATTGTTGTCCATTCAACAAATACAAATCCTACACAAAATTTAGATGTTAAAGATTTAGACAAGCAACATAGAAAAGAGGGTTTATTCTCTTGCGCTTTTCATAAAGTTATTAAAAGAGACGGGTCTGTACAAGACGGTCGCGACATAATGATAGCCGGCGCACATATTGAAACAGATGTTGTCTTGTCTAATAAAAATTCTATTGGCATTTGTCTAGTTGGTGGACAGAATGTTGATGGACAACCTGATTGTAATTTTACTTTCAAACAATATGAGAGTTTAGTTAAACTCATAGATGTTTTAAAAGCCGATTACAAAGAGGTTGAAGTTGTTGGTCATAGAGATGTGACTAACTCCTCATGTCCGCAGTTTGATGTAAAAGAATTGCTGACATAGTTTGTTTGTTGCCTACTGGGTAGAAATACTCAGTAGGTTAAACCCAAAATATTAAGGCAAAAAATTTTATGGAAAATACTGAAAGTACGTTTTTATATCATTCACATTGTGATGAGTGCGGTTCTAGTGACGCTAATTCTGTCTATGATGATGGACACACTTATTGCTTTTCATGTAACACATTAAAAAAAGGAGTAGAAGACTTGAACAAACAAACAAACACACAAGAACCAAGTAAAGATTTTATTTCAGGTAATGTATCTGCATTATCAAAAAGAAATATTGACTTTAACACAGCACAAAAATTTAATTATCAAACCGGTGCATGGTTTGGTAGACCATGTCAAATTGCAAACTACTATGATAAAGATAAACAATTAGTAGCACAAAAATTAAGATACCCTGATAAAACATTTCAGTGGTTAGGTGACGCAAAAAAAGCAGGCTTGTTTGGACAACACCTGTGGCGTGACGGTGGTAAAATGTGTATCATAACTGAAGGTGAGATAGACGCTTTATCAGTATCAAGAATAAATCAAAATAAATTTCCCGTAGTAAGTATTAAGACAGGCGCACAAGGTGCCAAAAAAGATATACAAAAAGAATTAGAATGGCTTGAAAGATTTGAGACAGTAGTTCTTTTGTTTGACCAAGATGAACATGGACAGAAAGCAGCGTTAGAATGTGCTAAATTATTTTCACCTAACAAAGCTAAGATTTGTACAATACCATTAAAGGATGCAAACGAAATGTTATTAGCTAATAAAGCTAAAGAGTTAACAGATTGTATCTGGTCAAGTAAACCTTATAGACCTGATGGAATAGTGTTGGGTTCAGATTTATGGAATGAAATACAAAAAGAAGATAATCATGTTACAGTTCCATATCCATTTGATTGTTTAAATATAAAAACACATGGACTACGTAAAGGTGAGCTAGTTACTATCACTGCCGGAAGTGGTGTAGGTAAATCTAGTTTTTGTAGACACGTAGCATTAAACTTATTAAAAAATAATTACACTGTAGGTTACATTGCATTAGAAGAAAGTATTAAACGTAGTGCACTTGGTATCATGGGTGTTGAATTAAAAAAACCATTACATTTAACAAGAGAGGGTATTAGTGAAGAAGACTTATTTAAAACGTTTAACAATACTGTGGGCAGCGGCAACTTTTATCTTTACAATCATTTTGGTTCAACAGTTGCAGATAACCTGCTCTCTAAAATAAGATATTTAGCTAAAGCATGTAATGTAGATTATGTAATTCTTGACCATTTACACATGGCTTTGTCTGCATTAGGTGATGCTAATACAAATGATGAACGTAAACTTATAGATTATTTTGTTTCTAAGTTAAGAACATTAGTAGAAGAAACTGGTATTGGTTTAATATTAGTATCTCATTTATCAAGAACAAAAGATGGTAACAAAGGTTATGAAGACGGCGTTCAAGTATCAATGAATAGTCTTAGAGGAAGTCAATCCATAGCTCAATTGAGTGATATGGTATTAGCTTTGTCCAGAGATTTACAATCAGAAAATAATATTGCACAAGTAAATGTATTGAAAAATAGATTTAGTGGTGAGACTGGTAAAGCATGTAGTCTTAGATATGATTTAGAAACTGGTTGTTTATCAGAAGTACAAGCGGAGACTGTTGATGACTTCTAATCTAACAATTAAAAAAAGAAAAAGAAAATCAAAAGCAGAAAATGAAACTGTCTCTTGGACATTCTACGTTTTATCAGCAGTTAAAAAAGCTAAAGACAGTCCAACACCTGTAGTTATAGATGTGGCTAAAGAAAGTTCTGCTACATTAATACAAGATGCTCTTATGGCGTTGGCTATGAATGGTGAAGACGCAGCATGGAACGTAGATATAAAACTACACAAACACGTACATTAATATGAAACTACCTACAATAAATAAAAAAGTATTAGACGCTAAATTTGTTTTATGTCATTGGGTTGATATAAACTCTGATGCTTCTTGGACTACTTTAGAAAAAGCTAGACAAAGTAAACCAACTATTTGTGTTAGTACAGGTTGGTTAATTAAAGAAGATAAAGATGTGCACATTCTTTGTGGTGATATTAACTTTGAAGATGACGGCACCTTAGCTGATGTTGGTAACGTGACAACAATTCCAAGTGTAAATATAATTAAAAAGAAAGTTATTAAAATATGAAATATATTTTTGATATAGAAACAGATGGTCTTTTTGATGTGTGTACTAAAATACATTGTCTTGTTTTAAAAGATGTAGATAACAATAAGATATTATCTTTGTCAGTTGACGAAGCATTAGATAAATTATCTAAAGCTGATGTT
>Ga0209653_1002263_pt1 | contig 14219 bp, 11 predicted proteins | sample SaaInl6LU_22_DNA_FD_184644 | JGI IMG/M metagenome (GOLD analysis project Ga0209653, IMG submission 184644) | Marine microbial communities from expanding oxygen minimum zones in the Saanich Inlet - ESP_116LU_22_DNA (SPAdes) (version 2) | ecosystem: Environmental > Aquatic > Marine > Intertidal... | reverse complement strand
ATTGATATCTAATAATAAAAAAAAAGTAATACGTTAAAGGTATATTGATAATAAATAGCAATGTATTAAATTTACGATTCATCTTGTGAGAAGACATTTTTATTGTAAATTGCAAAGCTGAAACAAAACCCTAATATTTGGAATAAGATATGAAGAACTTATTTAAAATAACATTACTCTTACTTAGTACTGTACTACTATACAACTGTAATTCTGCTAGTAAAAGTATATCTTCTTTAACAGGTTGGAACTTTAACGACCCAAAATATGGAAGCTATATAAAAGGAACTTCTTTTGAAGGACAAAAAACTCCTGAAGGTATGGTTGCCATTGAAGGTGGTACATTTACAATGGGACAAGTTCAAGATGACGTAATGTTTGATTGGAATACCACTCCTCAACAAATGCACATTCGTTCTTTTTTCATGGATGAAGCAGAAGTGACTAATTCAGAGTACTTGTTATACTTACAGGTAACTAAGGATGTTTTTCCACCAGAAGAAGAAAAATATAAAAATATTTATACCGCTGCATTGCCAGATACGTTGGTTTGGAGAAGTAGTTTAGGAAATACAGAGCTTTTGTCAGAGAATTACTTAAGACACCCTGCTTACTCAGATTATCCTGTAGTTGGAGTGAGTTGGTTACAAGCCGTTCAATATTGTAAATGGAGAACAAGTGCTGTTAACTTAAAAAACTTAATTGATAGAGGAGTTTTATCTAATGTACTAGGAAATGATACGATCAGAAACTTTTTTGACACCGATTTATATTTAGAAGATCCATATCGATTATTTGATGGAGACTCTACGGTTTATAAAAGAGGACTTCCTGATAATAAAATCAGAAAAAGAGGAGAGCCAAGACCTGCAAGAGGAGCTTTTACAGGAAGACAAGTAACTTCTCAAGACGGTATTTTATCACAGAAATTTAGACTTCCAACAGAAGCTGAATGGGAATATGCTGCAAAAGCAAATGCTGAAAACAGAGAGTACAACAATGTTAGAGGTAGAAAGAAATATGCTTGGAATGGAAAGTATACAAGAGATAAATCTACCCGTTATAAGGGAGATCAATTAGCAAACTTTAAACAACGTAAAGGTAACTATAGTGGTTTAGCAGGATGGTCTGATGATGGTTCTGATATTCCAACTAGAGTAAGATCGTATCCTCCTAACGGATATGGACTTTATGATATGTCTGGAAACGTAGCCGAATGGGTTGCAGATGTTTACAGACCAATTATTGATACTGAAGCAAATGATTTCAATTATTTTAGAGGAAATGTCTTCACTAAAAAGTTGATTGATTCAACAGGTCAAGTTGTTGTTATTGGGCAATCGGCAAAAGCGATGGCTACTTTTGACACCTTGCCAAACGGTAAAATAGTTCCTATAGAACTTCCTGGTGAGATTAAATATGTTCCTATCACAAGAGATGATGCTTTTATGAGAAGAAACTATAATGTTGCTTCCAATCTTAACAAAAAAGATGGTGATAAATCTTCTAGTAGATTTTTTGATCTTGAGGACGACCAGTTTAATAGACAACCAAGAATGTATAATTCACCTATAAACACAAAAGACTCTATTACAGGGAAACTAAATCAGTATGACGTAAGAAAGCGTACTACCTTAATTAGTAATAAATCTAGAGTTCATAAAGGTGGTTCTTGGCAAGATAGAGAGTTTTGGTTAGACCCAGCTCAAAGAAGAAATTTACCAGAATATATGTCTACCAATTTCATCGGATTTAGATGTGCTACAGATATTGTTGGCTCTTTAAGCTATAAGAAGAGAAAAGCCAGAAATCCGTCTAGAAATTAAATTCAACTTTTAAAAAATATTATAAACCTCATTGATTTATTTCAATGAGGTTTTTTTATATTTAACCTATGAAGATTCAAGAATTATACAGTCTCTATTCACAGAACTACCTAGTGGATACTGATACAAGAAATATTAGAAAAGGCGCTATGTACTTTTCTTTAAAGGGCGCTAATTTTAATGGAAATAAATTTGTTGAAAAGGCGATAGAAAACGGAGCGAAATACTGTATAATTGATGAGCAACAATATGAAATAGAAGGAGTCACAATTTTGGTAGAGGATGTTTTAAAAACCCTTCAAAAACTGGCTAATTATCACAGGAAGCAACTAACAATTCCTATTATTGGTTTAACAGGAAGTAATGGTAAAACAACCACCAAAGAATTAATCAATGCCGTCTTAGAAACAGAATTTAAAACAACTGCTACTCAAGGGAATTTAAACAATCATATTGGCGTTCCTCTTACCCTATTATCATTTACCAATGCTACAGAAATTGGAATTGTAGAAATGGGTGCAAATCATCAAAAAGAAATTGAATTTTTATCTAATATCTGCGAACCAGATTTTGGATATATCACAAATTTCGGAAAAGCTCATTTAGAAGGGTTTGGTGGAATTGAAGGAGTTATCAAAGGAAAATCTGAATTGTATACATACTTGAAAAATAACCTTAAAACAGCATTTGTAAATCCGGATGATGCCAAACAGTTAGAATTAACTGAAGACATTTCAAGAATCTTATTAAATAAATCAGTTTCTATTTTAAAAAGTCAGCCTTTTTTATCCATTCAATATAAAAACCAAACTATTCACACCCATCTTGTTGGTGAGTATAATCTCAATAATATTGTAACCGCAATTTCTATTGGAGAGCATTTTAAAATTAGTACACAAAACATCATGGATGCTATTGGAAATTATATTCCAACTAATAACAGATCGCAGTTAATCAAAAAAGAGAGCAATCAAATATTGATGGATGCTTATAATGCAAATCCGACCAGTACCGAATTAGCTTTAGAGAATTTTAGTCATACGGATTACAAGAACAAAGTAGCCATTTTAGGTGACATGTTTGAATTAGGAGTTGATGCTGCAGCTGAACATCAATATATCGTAAACATTGCTGAAAAATTAAACATCGACCGATGTGTTTTTGTAGGTGAACATTATTTTAAAACTTCTGCTAAAGAAAAGTACAAAACCACGGATTCTTTAAAAGAACAACTCCTAAAAGAACCCATTCTAGATAATTATATTCTAATAAAAGGATCTAGAGGCATGGCTTTAGAAAGAATTCTTGACCTTATTAATTGATGTTGTTTCTATGAAACTCTATTAAATTATCAATAGGTCGTTGAATAACTCCGGCAATTTTAAGTCCGTTTATCGCTGCAATTCCTTCTAAAATTTCTCTAAAATAAAATGCAATCGATCCAATAAAATAAATTTCAGTTATTTCATTAGGATGATATGGCAACACTCTAAATCTAAAAAAACGCTGAAGTCCAGCTCTTATTAAACTTTTAATATACTTATCATCTTTAAACTCAAACATAAATTTAGCAAAAGAAGCTAAATACATGTTCGGGTTTGGTTTCCTGTAAAGGTTGAATTTTATATGGTCTGGATCCATATCATATTGTTCTTCAAGAGATTTTGCAATATTTTCTGGCATTGTTTTGTAAAAATAGTCTCGTATTAAACGCTTTCCGAAAAAATTCCCGCTTGCTTCGTCCATTAATGTATAACCTAATGAAACTACGTTCGATTCCATTTTTTCACCATCAAAATAACAACTATTTGAACCAGTCCCGAGGATACAAACGATTCCAGGATTTTTTCCTAAAGAAGCATAGACAGCAGCTAATAAATCTTCGGCAATATGAATCTCAGCGTTAACAAAAATAGATTCTAATACTTGTTTCAAAATAGCTACCGGCTGAGACGTTCCACAACCTGCTCCATAAAAATGAATTTCTTTAATTTCGTCTTTAACATTTATGAGCTGAAACATGTTGACTATTCTGTTCATCAACTCCTCTTTGGGAACAACAGCTGGATTTAACCCTAAAGTCCGTACTCTAAAGACTTCATTTTTATCATCATCCAAAGCTATCCAATCCGCTTTCGTAGAACCGCCATCTGCAATAAGTATCATAAATTAATGTATTTTAATCAAATATATTATTCAGATTTGGTCTGTACAAGAAAAGCGCAAACCGATATCGTTTTCGTGGATTTAAAATAGAATAATTATAAATACTAAATCTTAAACTTTAGCTTCCCAGTCTTTTTTAAAATCTTTGAGAAAATCTTTTAATAAAATATAGCCTAAACTAAATACTAAACCTAAGAATGTAAAAACTATTAAAATCAATGCTCTTTTAGGTCCTGATTTTTCGCTTGGGATGGTGACAGGTTTCAATATAGTAAAAATAGGTGTGTCTTTTTTTACTTGCAATCGCTGTGTTTCTAATTGATTTGCTAACTCTGAATAGACTGTAAATGTTAAATCATACTCTGACTGTAATTGTAATAGCTTTGATTTTGCTACAGCTGTGTTGATTGCATTATTTTGATCTTGAAACAATGCTAATTTTAATTTGATCGTATCAAATTCTTTCTGTTTTTCTAGATAACGCTCTTCTATATATTTTAACTGTTCAATAGATTTTTGGGTTTTAAACCTCATCGCATATTCCTGTAGCAATAATTGAGCCCTCAAGGTAAGCTGTGCACTGGCTTCAGGCTCGGGCATGGTTGCAGAAATAGAGATAAAACCTTCTTTAGCGTTGACATTTAAACTAATCTTACTTGACAACCCTTCAATCAAACCATATTCTGTGTTAGAAATTTTTATGATGTCATTTTTTCTAGTAATTTTATTTTTTACATCCTCTTCATTTTTAAATAGAGAAATCACAACACCAGGGAGGCCTATCGTGTATTTTTTAAAAGTAGATAAGACGCCTGGATTAAAAAACTCTTCATAATATTCTTTGTAGGTTACCAAAGTATCTACCTCTTCGATTTTTAATTTCGTTTCTAGTAGTTCTAATTGAAAAGGAACACTACTCAATATCTCAGGGTACAATTCAGGAGAAATTTCACCACTAGCCCCCCCAGATGAACCTCCTAAATTAATGCCCGCTAAAGAAGCCAGTCCTCCTAATTTGCCATCAACGGATTTACCCCCCACAATGGGTACTATAGTAGAGGAAGCTGTGTATTCATTTTTTGACAATATAGCCACTAGAAAACCTATAATAGTAAATAAAGAAACTACTTTTATAATAAGAACTCTAGAGTTCCAGAAACTTTTTAGTAGAGCGATAATATCAATCGAATCTTCATCAATTTGAGGTTGCAATGTATTTCCTTGATTCATAGTTTTCTAATTGAAATAAAGTAAATAAATTATATACTATTTATTTGTTAATGATTGTACGAGTACACCTAAAGTAGCCAAAGAAGTTGTAATTCCTAGTATTTCTTGGGTTGAAAGTCCATTTTCACTTTTCACTTTAGCAGGCACAAATATATCAGAGCCAGGAGCTAATTTTGGATAAAACTTAAAAAACAAAAACTTTTTTACTGTTTTTATCTCTCCATTACTATACCGAACAAAAATTTTAGATTTTTTTGCCGCATCAGTAAAACCACCTGAATTACTTACATAATCTTTTAGACTAGCATTCTTTATAAATTGCACTAATGAGGGTTGTAGCACTTCACCAGAAACTTGAACCGTTTGTTTTATTTCAGGAATCACTAATTCATCACCCTCATTTAATATCAAATCAATTTCAGCTCCCGGATTTTTTAAAATAGCAATCAAGTCTATTCCAATAGAAGAAATCGTACTACTTGATAACTGTTCTAATTTGTCATTAGAGATACCTTCATCATCTACATTATAAGTTAATTTATTTTGTACAGAATTTCCTGCCATTCTAAGTAAGGTTGCTCCTTCTGGGTAAGCAAACTCAGTTAAACCCTTAGCTCTTTTAATTAAATCTGAGATACGTTCATTCTTAGTTTCTAAAACATAATTACCACTATAGTTAACTTCACCTGTAATTTTTACTGTTTTCTGTTTTACATACCCCTTCAACTGACGAATATTTATTTCATCGAAAGGTTGTAAATAAAAAGGCTCACCTTTATTGATCGCTAAATTTTTTTCTGAAGAGATGGTAAAAACCTCACTCAAGGTTTTAAAACTCCCGTCTTTCAATCGTCTAGAAATACTCACCACGTTAGGATCTGCACCTTCTGTTAAACCGCCTGATAATGCAATTACATCCTCTATTTGCATCTTTTCTACAAAATCTAATTTACCTGGTTTGTTGATTGCTCCTGAGATGTTTATATACCTAGATTCTCTTAAACTATCTTTATTAAAAACTTCAGCTCTATCCTTATTTTGAAGTACGATGTTCGTAGTACCACTTAAAATAGACTGAATTTTAAATGGAATATTTTCTTTGTACGAATTGTCATAAGTCCGTGTTAGTATTCCTCTTTCTAAAAATGCTTCAGGGGTTACACCTTCTGACTTTAACAATAAGTCTTTAAGGGTCATCCCCTTGGTTAATTCAAAATCACCTGGCCTATATACTTCACCAGAGATAGCAACTCTATTTTTGTACAAGTCCAACACTTCTTGAACCACTATTTTATCACCTGGTTGCATTAAGAAGGTACTAGCTTCATTTAAACGCACCTCTTTAACTTCTTTTTGAGTACCATTCAAACGTTCTAACAACAACAAATCTGTATAGGCTTTTGAGCTAAAGCCTCCAAAATAAGAAATTAAATCTGCTAAATTTTCACCATCTCTCAATTCATAAATACCGGTTCTTTTCACTGCACCTTCCACGGAGACAAGATTCTTATATGGTCCTACTAAAAGCACATCTTGATCTTGTAACTTTAAATTACCCTTTTGGGTTCCAAATAACAAATACTCATAAATATCTAAAACAGCGACCGTTTTGTTATCTCTTACCAATTTCACTTCACGGAATGTTCCCATTTTTGAGGGACCTCCTGCAACATATAAAGCATTTAAAACGGTAGATAGTGAATTTAAAGCATACGTTCCTGGTGCTTTTACCTCACCAATAATATTTACCTGAACTGTCCTAATTTTAGAAACGGTTACATTGGTATTAATTCTGCTGTAACTATTGTTTGGAGCACCGATGCCCGCATGTTTCTTTTTTAGTTTAGAAATGATTTTTTTACTAGCATTTTCCAAAGAAAACCCATTTACATAGATAAAACCGACCCCATTAATTTTTATATTCCCTGTTCGGTCTACAGTTGCTGTGTAGGTTATTTCTGATGCCCCCCACAAATCAATCATTAATTCATCTCCAGGACCAATTTGATAATTAGCAGGTACGGCTATGTTTACACTAGGCGAAAATGATATTTTTGAATTATTAAAAAAGTCATATCCGAACAACTGTGTACTCCCTGTATTATTTTTTTCAACCTGAACATCTTCCAGTCCATAAGGTTCAGCAATCTTCTCCTTTATGGCATTATTTTTAGAATTTTTTTCAGTTACCTTTTCTATTTGGCTAAGACTACTAACTCTCCTTTTAAATTCAGCTATTTTACGTGTTGGAATTCCCTGTACTTTTGCCATAGCTTCTACTTGATCCATTGTATAGCCACTTTCTTGAATCTGCTTCCAATAAGAAGCTATTTGATTGTCTGATAGTGAACTTATATCTGCATTTTTAAGCGTACTAACATCTTGTGAGTAAGACAAAATTGTAAAGAAAGAAAATAAGAGAACTAATTTGATTTTTTTCATTTTATTCGTCAATTTATTTGAACAAAAGTACGTATTTATTTTTCTAATTAAAACCTTGACAACATTAAATCTTTGGTTGCTTAGGGATGATTTTAGACATTACTTAAAGCGGTAGGTTTCTTTTATTTATCTAATAATTCAAACTCAGAATTTTGAGACAAGAATTCAGGTACAATAGATTACATCAATAGTATATTTTCAGTACAATTTGTCACAGAGTTATTTTTAGAAAGGGCATTTATTTTTTCTTTTATTGAAGAACACACTAGACTTTTTGTTTTTGCTATTAGAATTTTTTCATTGTAGGTTGGTAAGGTATTTTCTCCGTTAGCTAAGAGTTCCTCGTATAGTTTTTCTCCTGACCTTCTACCAAGTTAATTCTCATTTGATCACAAATAGGTCTTTCAATAATGTTATAATTATTTCGATCTACACCATTTATTAAACTTAACTTATAATTACATCCAGAATCTAAGAAATATTCTTAAATAATCTTACAAACAATTCTATAATTATAAATGCACGATATAAATAAAATCTAAAGGCTTAATATTGGAAATTGTAAAAATATTTTCTCTTCTTTCAAAAAAAATCAGCGCCTTTAAAGAATCTTTGATGATTTTTATTAAAAAAAGAAGATGCGAACTAGCTTTAATTTTTTTGTTAAAGCGCAATTACTTTTCAGGTGTATTGGTACATTTTAAATACACAATTTTAAATAGCATGTGGCGTATCTTTACTTTCATTCGCTTGCTAGATATTTTCTTACTGATCACAAATAAACTGAGTGAACCCCACAAGATTAAAACAAGCAATAAAACCCCTGCTGCAAGTAGCCCATAGGCTTGTAAGGTACCATACATCAACCCAATAATAGCACTATTTACTAACCCTAAGGTAATCGCCGCTTTTTTATGCGATTTTCCTGAATCAATCAATACATGGTGCGTGTGATTTCTATCTGCGGTAAAAAAGGGTTGTTTTTGCCAATATCGTATAAAAATAACCCTACACACATCAAACGCAGGGACAATGAGTACGGTAAGTAATAACAAAGGCATCTCGGTTAAGGAAATACCGGTTAATGCTGCCGCTTCTGGTGAAACAGAAAGCAACTTCATGGCCAACATCCCTAAAAAGAGCCCGACTAATAAAGAACCGGTGTCGCCCATAAATATTTTTTTACGTTTGGAGAAATTGAACCCTAAAAAGGCCAATAAAATGCTGCACATGGCAATGCTGAGTCCAAAATAAAAAGGCATTGCCATTTGATAAAGCAAAAAGGCAAAGCTGGCTGAGGCTACAAATCCGATAATCGCTGCCAAACCGTCGATACCGTCAATAAGATTATACGCATTGATTAAGCTAATGTATAAAGACAGACTTAAGGGCACTCCTATAAACAGTGGGAGTTGGCCTATGCCTAAAAAACCGTGTAGGCTTTCAATTCTAAATTCAGGTACACTTAGCAATAGCGCTACAGCAATACATTGCCCAAGGGCTTTAGCGCGTGGTGAACTATCGCGTAGGTCGTCTTTAATACCCGTGTAAAGGATGGCTGAAAAAGCTGCAACTAAGACCGCTAAGTTAGTTGTGGTTTCAAATTTGTGTAGAAATAATATAGATGCAATAAGCAGTATATAAAAAACAATACCTCCAAAATTAGGAGTGCTTTTTTTGTGCGAACTACGATTTTCTGGGATGGCAACAAAGCCGAACTGAATGCTGTATTTTCTGATTATTAGGAGTAAAACACAGACCAATAAACCTATTCCTAGGGTAAGGATTAAAACTTGTATTGTGGTTAATACAATCATTTTTTTTCTTCTTAAAGCACTACAAATATAAAACTAAATATAACTTTGAAACTATAAAAGTCAAAAAAGGTGCATCGATTAAATCATCCGGTGTAACATGGATGAAAAATCCCACTATGATAAAATCACAATAACGATTCCGATTAATTTTTTCATATAAAAATTTAAATTATAGCTAATAAAAATAAACATTATCTCTTTTGGTAGAAATTTTATAGAAAACCCTAATCCACCCCCTATTTTTTAGTTGATATTTTTTAAGAATTGAAGGAGTTCTAAAAAGGAGTATTGTATTTTAAGTTAATAAAAAGGTCTATTTTTAATTACACGTAAAAAACCGTAGTTTGTTGATTGTTTACTGTTTTATTGCAGATGTGTTTATGGAACATTTGAAGAAATTGGGGAATGGAGGATAGTGAGTGTTCAAAACCCTTAGAAAAACCTATAATTTTTAAAATCTCATGGCCGTTTCATGGCAATTTAAGAGTTTTCAAAAATTTAATTACTAAATATCAGTTAGTTATAAAATAATTGAGACTACAGTCCGTAGTCTTTTCAAAAATAAATCAATTTAAACCCTTAAAAACGAGTAATTTAACTTTTATATTTTATAAAAATAACGTATATTTAAATAGAATAACTTGTTATAATTTAGCTTATATTTTGTTAAATTATAAATATTTACAAGTTATATTCATGTTAAATAATTAAAATAACATACGTTATATGCACGTTAATTTTTACAAAAAAACACAAACAAAGGCTTCAAACACCTTCTCAAAAATAGAAAAATCCGTCTTATTTTTAGACTATTTAGCCCATTTTATTTCCAATTCTGCGACAAAAAGAGTGCAAGGATATGGAACGGTGGGTTTGGCACATAATACTATTCGGACTTATAAATCTTTGTTTCGAATTGTAAAAGCCTATGAATTTGAAAAATCTGAGAAATTGTATATCAATAGTGTTGATAAACATACTGCTGAATCATTTACACGATTCTTAAAAATTGAACAACAGTATAGTGATAATTACTGCGGTCAACTTTTAAAATTATTGAAAATTATTCTGCGTGATGCAGAGAAAAGTGGATTGGAAGTGCATCCCTACTCCAATTATATTGAATCATTTAAACAAAAAAGTTCCGACCGTATTTTACATATTCTAAATCCCCCTGAAATTAGAGCTTTAAAGGAGTTAGAACAAATACCAGAATCCCATAAAGATAGTTACAAGTGGTTATTAATAGGGCTGTCTATAGGACAGCGTATCTCTGATGTATTAAAATTAACTTCGAATAACCTTAGAAAAGCGCCTACAGGATTATATATAGATATATTACAACAAAAAACAAGAAAAGCAGTAACAATTGGTGTTGCAGATCCTATGGTCATTGAACTATTAGAGCAAGAGTTTCCAAAAAAAGTCTCACAAGTCGCATTTAACAAAGAAATTAAAACTCTTTGTAAGTTAGCAGGAATTGATGAATGGGTAAGTGGATTTAAAAACAATCCGAAAACGCGAAGAAAAGAAATTGTAAAAGCACCAAAATACGAATTTGTGACTTCACATATTATGAGAAGGTCTTTTGCTTCTAATTACTATGGTAAAATTGAAACGCCACTGCTTATGAACATAACAGGACACAGTAAAGAGAGTACTTTTTTGACGTATATAGGCACGCATCAAAACAAAGATGAGCTTGCAGATTTATTTATGCAACAGGCGAGGGTTATTTGGTAGGATCAATAGCATGCCAATCATCCTTATCTTCTTTCAATTTATCTAAAGTAAATTTATCTCGTACAGATTTTGTTTTAGGGAAGATATAATTAGATAGCGTTACAAATAGTTTTACACGTTCTGTTTTGGTAAGTTTATCTTGGTTTACCAACAAATCATCCAATACTTTTTCATACAATAACTCCATCTTTTCCTTAATGGAAGGTCCTTCTTTTTTTGCAGGTCCTCTTTTGGATTTTTTACCTGCTTTCTTTGCTGATTTTGAGTCGAAAGTCATAAACAATAGTTTTACTTACAAATCAAATGTAATTAAAAAAATATTGAATAAATGATTAACTATATTTTAAAATTATCAATTTTTATACATTTTTTGGTAATATGTTTGATAATCTCCAGAGGTTACGTTATTCATCCATTCTTGATTTTCTAGATACCAAGCTACAGTTTTTTCAATCCCTTCTTCAAATTGTAAAGATGGTTCCCAACCCAATTCTTTTTTTAGTTTTGTAGAGTCTATTGCATAACGTAAATCATGACCTGCCCTATCAGTAACATAAGTGATTAATTTTTCAGAAGTACCTTCTTTTCTTCCTAATAAACGGTCAACAGTTTTAATCATTACTTTTATCAAGTCGATATTTTTCCATTCATTAAATCCACCAATATTGTAGGTTTCACCTAGTTTCCCTTTATGAAAAATAACGTCAATGGCTCTTGCATGATCATTTACAAATAGCCAATCTCTAACATTTTCCCCTTTACCGTAAACTGGTAAAGGTTTGTTATTGACAATATTATTAATGAATAATGGAATCAATTTCTCTGGGAACTGATACGATCCGTAATTATTAGAGCAGTTAGAGATAACAGTTGGCAACCCATAAGTATCTGCAAACGCTCTTACAAAATGATCAGAAGATGCTTTAGATGCAGAGTAGGGAGAATGTGGATCATAGGCAGTTTCTTCTGTAAAAAAACCTTCCTCTCCGAGAGAACCATAAACCTCATCGGTAGATACATGATAAAATAAATGATTTAAAAAATTACCATTCCAATGTTCTTTTGCAGCTTGTAATAAACTGAGTGTACCCATCACATTGGTTTGTGCAAATGAGAAAGGATCTTCAATAGAACGATCTACATGCGACTCAGCTGCTAGGTGAATTACATCCGTAATTTCGTATTCTTTAAACAGCGCTTTCATGCTATTAAAATCACAGATATCTTCCTTTAAAAAATGATAATTATGGGTATTTTCAATATCCTTTAAATTTTCTAAATTACCGGCATAGGTTAATTTATCAAGATTGTAAATCATATACTCTGGATAGGTGTTTAAAAATAATCGTACTACATGCGAACCGATAAATCCTGCACCACCAGTTATTAATATATTTCTCATTATTTTTTACTTTTTTTTAGGATTTAATTTTTGAATACATTTCTCTAAAGAATCTCTCCAATAAGGTATCGTAATATTAAAATCCTTTTTTATTTTGGTTTTATTTAAAACAGTATAATGTGGTCTTTGGGCCAAAGTAGGATAGTCTTTTGTTTCTATGGGAAAAACCTCACAATCTATTTTACTAATTTTCATAATAGCCGTTGCAAAGTCATACCAAGACGCAACTCCTTCATTAGAAAAATGATAAACTTTTCCTGCTTTATCAATCCGATCCTGTTCACTAGATAAAACAGCTAAACAGGTACTTGCTAAATCCGCTGCAAAGGTGGGGGTCCCTATTTGGTCAAAAAGTACGTTTAACTTTTCCTTTTCTTTCCCCAGGCGCATCATCGTTTTTACAAAATTATTCCCATAGGCGGAATACAACCAAGACGTTCGTATAACAATACCATCCATAGCTGAATGTATAACTGCTAATTCACCATCTCTTTTTGTTGTACCATAGACACCAATTGGACTCACTGTATCTTCCTCATCATAAGGAAGATATTTTGTACCATCAAAAACATAATCCGTAGAGATATGAATGAGTTTACCATTCACTTTCTCCATAGCTTTCACTAAATTGAAAACAGCTTCAGCATTTACTTTTCTTACCGTTTCAGCATCTTCTTCAGCCCTATCTACTGCCGTATATGCAGCGCAATTGATAACCGCCTTTATACCGTTTATGGTAACAAAAGTATTTACAGCATCTTCATTGCAAATATCCAAGTCTGGTAAATCTGCATATACAACGTTCAGTGCTTTAAAGTGATGCTGGCAATCTTTGATTTCTGAACCTAACTGACCATTGGCCCCAGTAACTAATACATTCATACACTTAAATTTAATACATAAATGGATTGTCCAAAGAAGCTAAGGTTGTTAATTTAGCATCTTTATCCGATAATTTCACTTCCTTTTCTGATAAATTCCAATCAATTTGTAAAGCCGCATCATTCCAAAGAATGCCCCCATCATATTCCGGGGCATACCTATTATCTACTTTATAGGCAAAAACAGCTGTTTCACTTAATACTGCAAAACCATGGGCAAATCCTCGAGGTACGAACAATTGTTTTTTATTTTCTCCTGTAAGTTTCACCGCTACATGTTTCCCGTAGGTTGGGGAACCTCTTCTAATATCCACAGCTACGTCTAGTACTTCGCCTTCAATACATCTAACCAATTTTGATTGTGTAAAGGGAGGTTTTTGAAAATGCAACCCTCTTAATACTCCCTTTGATGATTTCGATTCATTATCTTGTATAAATTTTACTGCGCCGATATTTTCCTCAAAAGCTTTTTTATTAAAAGATTCTAAAAAATACCCTCTACGATCTCCAAATACTGTGGGTTCAATAATTACGACCTCTGGAAGTTCTGTTTTTATAAATTTCATTTAATTCTTTTTTACTAAATTTATAAGGTATTGACCATAAGCATTCTTTTTCAATGGATTTGCCAAGTCCCTTACCTGTTCTTCATTAATATAACCCATTCTGTAGGCTATTTCTTCTAAGCAAGCAACTTTTAAGCCTTGCCTCT
>Ga0209653_1002256_pt1 | contig 14259 bp, 14 predicted proteins | sample SaaInl6LU_22_DNA_FD_184644 | JGI IMG/M metagenome (GOLD analysis project Ga0209653, IMG submission 184644) | Marine microbial communities from expanding oxygen minimum zones in the Saanich Inlet - ESP_116LU_22_DNA (SPAdes) (version 2) | ecosystem: Environmental > Aquatic > Marine > Intertidal... | reverse complement strand
CGTTACTTTCTGTAGTAGATACTTGCTCGTAAGTTTTCCACATCACGGAATTAATCTCATCGCTTGAAAGTGCGCGGTTCCATATTGCGACGTTGGCGAGGTTGCCGTTGAACCATTCAGCGTCCGAATAGTTTTGTTTTCCTATTGTTGAATCGCTTGATGTGTTTATTGTTAAACTTACCGAAGTAGATATATTTTCACTTCCGTTAATATATAAGCGCATTGTACTTCCGTCATATGTGCCAGTTACAAAAACCCATTCGTTTGGATGTGTTGTGGTTGCTACCATTGATGTGCCATTACAAGCGTAAATAGGTGCTTCCGAATAACGCATATACAATAAAACACCATCGCTTGAGGCATCGCGATTGTCAAAAATAAATTTGCTGTTTCCCGTATCAGCAGTATAAACCCACGCCGCTATCGTGTGGTTGGTATGGCTAAACGATTCGTTTAGTTGTATAAAATCACTCGTCCCGTTAAATTCAGCCGAAGCATCAACAGGAAAAGTTAATTTAGGAGGTGTTAAAAATCTATTCGCCATAACAAGTCCATCCTTTACATAGGTTAATAGTGTATTGCCCTTTGAAAGGACAGTATTTAGTAGTCCTAACATAGTTCATTACAGTGCTTTATAAGCCAATACCTTGCCCGATACGCAAGATACGCTATCAAATTTACCGTAGATGATTGTTCCCTCGCCAAGTCCTAAACTTGTCAACGCATCACCCACTTGTGTTGTAGTAGTCACTACAGCACCTTCAATCGCTTGGATAGCACGGAAGCTCTCACCCGCAACAGAAGCCTCACCAGCATCTAATAAACGGAACCCGTAATCTCCTGTAGCCGATTGATAGAAGTTTCCTTCTTTAACAATAGTTTCGTAAGCCATAATATATTATATAATTTTAATCGTGTAATTGTAAGAAGAATACCAATCCTTCTCCCTCTATAGAATTTACAACAGAACCGCTATAACCACCTCGTACATATAGGTAGTTCTTCTCTGTAGAAGGAGTCGTTACCGCATCCTTCATATATCCCGTTCCGCCGCTAATTAAGTAACCCATTAATCAAAAATGGTTTGGTCGCTAAACACCGCTTTATCATTGATTGCCAAAGAAGCAATACCACTTTCAGTATTTAGTGTTATGTTGACGTAAGACTTGTCTACAACAGATGTGCCGCTGTTAGCCTCATAGTTCATTGTTAAGCCATCCATCCATCCGCTTATAGTCACAGTGTCGTTGTTGTGTAAAAGAACGCAGCAGATGTCCTCTCTGCGGCTCATAAGGTCTATTTGATTTACCTTATTATCTACAGCAGGAGCTTGGATAGTAATATTGGTAGTAACAATACCTAATCCGTTAGAGGTGTTCTTGTTTTCTGTAAAAGTTGTAGTTCCGTCCTTTGTATTGTGTTCAAAGGTTACGGTATCAACGGTGTCAACTTGAGTTACCTGTGTTTCATCCGTTGGGCTGAAAGTAATCGTCAAGTCTTTTTGTAATAATAGGACAGCTTTCTTGATACCACCCGTAACTCGTTTGTTACAATTGATATCAATATCGCTTAAAAGAATAGAACAGTTGAAAGCCATATATTTTTAAATAAAAAGGGGCGAGGTTTTCGCCTCACCCCCTTGTGTTAATTTACAAGATTTGCTATTAACCAGCTACTTCTAACCACATAGTTTCAGTGATGTCGTAAGCAAGACTGGACTGCTCACCAGTCAAAGTCAATTGGTAACGGTTTTTGTCACCACGAGCAGCACCTGAAGCACCATCAACAGTAGAAACAAATAGTCCGTAGTCAAATCCAACCAAGTGGTGAGTACCAGCAGCAGTTTCAACGAAAGCTACAATCTCAGCGTTAGGGTTAGACAAACTCTCCAAAGCGTTGCGGTGTGCCGCAGACATCTTAGGGACCTCTACAGTGATAGTAGGTACAGCAGAAACAGAACCGTCAGCGATAGTTTTTACATCAGTGAAAGCAGAGAAGCCGTCCTTGATGTTAAACTCTAAAGCAAATGCTGTTCCGTCAGCAACGAGAGTTGCAGCAGTCGGGTTGATAGTAACTACATCAGAAGCATCAACAGAAACAGTTGTTCCTAAAGCAGCTTTATCGCCAATGTAGATTTTAGTCAAACCTCCTAAAGCGAGGTCATCACAGGAGTAGGATACTCCAGCAAGTACAGTATTACAAGCCATTTTTTATAGGGTATTAAAGGAAGGGCGCAAGGCCCTTTCCCTAATTATTATTATGCGAAGTTTTTAGCGTAGACAATCTCTTCACCTTTCAAGTAAGAGAAACCTAACTTGAACTGACCCCAGATTTTATCAGAAGACAATTCAGCTTCGTACTTCATATCAATTGCGCGAACGTCATTGTACTCATCAGTCAACATCACGATGTTCTGTGCAGCAGCAATCATAAATTCGTTAGCAGGCATAGATGGGAAGTGAATAACTTCCATACCGTAGTAGTTCGGTACACCACCTTCTACAACACCTTGTGGAGTAGTAGTGTAAAGACCAGCGATAGCGATTTGGTAGTGTTGCATAGCAGCAGTTCCCAAGAAGATAGCAGGTTTGAAATCACGGTCAGCGTCTCCGTAAACAGCAGCCAACATAACGTCAGACATTGTTTCGTAAGCACCTTCTAATTTGTCAAGGATGTTAGCAGAAGACAAAGTAGCGTTAGTATCGTAGTCCAATACAGAGGCATCAGCAGCCATTTCAGTAGTCAATGCAGTACCTGCAACAGTCAATGCTTTTTCAGCAGACAATTTTGCGAAGTAGTCAAATACCCAGTCTTTAAAGTCAGCATCCATAGTCTCTGGGTTGTTCTGACCTTTCTTCAAAAGAAGACCACGGTAAGAAGACTCAAGAGCGTTTTTACAGTTTAAGAAAGACCACTTGTAAGTAGTTACAGTCATTTCTTTTTCACCGATTGTAGCAGCAGAGTTGCCGTCAAATACACAAAGGTCTGAACCGAAAGATAATGTAGCGTCAAAGATAGGTACGTTTACTTTAGCTTTAACACCATCTACAAGACGGAAACGGTTTAATACCGCTGCCGATTTTACCATAGTATCAATGAAGAGGTCTGGACGTCTGTCACCGTATGGCAAGTTTGATATTACTATACTCATTTTATTTTAATTTAAGAGGATTCGTTTAATTAATTTACAATAATTACTTGCGGTTAAAGAAGTTGTTAATCATATCTACCTTTTCAGAAGTGATACCATTAAAAACTACTGTCTTGTCTTCTACTGTTTCTTCAACTTCTTCAGCCTTTTGTTCAGCAGCAAATTGCTCCTCAACTTCCAACTCGTTAGTTTCTTCTTCAGCAGTAAATTCTTCAGAGACTTCCTCGGCAACTTCTTCAGTAGCTTCGTACTTGTCATCCTTCATTTCTTCTTTCTCTTCCTCCTCTTTGTGTTCGGGAGTATGAGCCATCTCTTCTTCTTCATCTTTGTCTTCAGACATCTCTTCTTGAGAGTCACCCATAGACGCGATGTGCTTTTGAATCATTTCAATGGCTTCCTTCAAATCAGAAACACCAGCAAACTTATCTTCAAAAGATGTCACAGCTTCAAGGAGCGAGTTGTTCTCGTTCTCCAAAGCTTCAATTCTTGCTTCGTACTTGTTAGTCATCGTCTCAAATTGAGCCTCCAACTTACCAAGTTCTTTGCCAAAACTAAATTCGTTCATTTGTTCTTCGTTATTAATTGTTGGTTTAATATCTGCCTTAATCTCAATAGAGAAACCATTTATCTCTCCATTTTCAATTGCAGTAAATAATTCGTCAGACTCAATCTTTGCCTTCACGAATACGGTTCCGTTTGGTAGCTTGTAACCATAGTCCACAGACTTATCGTTATCACTCTCTTTAGTCCAAACTTCAAGCATCACTACATCGTCAGTATCATTCTGATGGTTAATGCCAAATGCGTTAAATAATCCTTCTTTAGAATACTTGTACATAATCTCTTGGATTGTCTCCGCAGTGAATCGTACATAGTAGTACCCCATATCGGGGCTGTGGCGTAGGATTTCTTTATTAGGAATCATAATAGGTCCTACAACCTCTTTCTTCTTTTCATCAGCAAACATCTGTACCTTCTCAACTTCATTGAAGTGGATGAAGTCTTCCTCAATAGCAGGCTTATCTACAAGAGAAATCTTGTACATCCCTTGAGCAATGTCTTCTAATGATATATCAAATAATGGTAGTTTATCCATTTAAAGTCCTATTCTACGAAGAAAGTCTTTTTCATCAAAATCCTTAACTTCTTGTTTTAATATTTCAATCTGCGCTTCTGCAAGTTCTGCACGATTATCTTTATCTTTCACATTAACAAGAATATTAACTATTCCGTCAATCATTTCTTTATCTTCTTGCGAAACATATTTATCCTTGACTTTACGGTCACCCCACGGGACGTCAGCCACATCAACACTTGCCTTAACTGTTCCGTTTCGTATAGACTCAGCTTTTCTAATTGCCCAGTTAACACCGCTTGTTCCTCCCCAACCGAGCCAAGCAACATAGCCTCTATCTTTCCAAGGCGTGTCCTTATACTTAGGGTCAATCGCAGCATTCTTTCTATGGCGATTAAAAGCAGCCATTCTCGCAATAGTTTCATACGATAGTTTTCTTTTTGATGCTAATTGGTTGGCACGAGTCCAGCCCACAGAGGTCATTCCCTTAACTTCCTTTCCATACTTCTTCTTCCACTCAAGAACTTTCTTGGCGTTGTTAGTAGCAGATTGTGGGTAGTCGTTGTATGTAGCCATAAACTTTTTAAAGTGGTGGCGCAGTATAAGCCATCAAATTAATTTACAATTATTGTAATATCCCTTCTATAGTAATGTAAGCGTAATCGTTATAGACATTACCGCTTGCGCTTTTCACAAGTATCCCATTTGAAGTTGCTATTGTTGCTGAAAATGTTTTCAAAAAGAAATCTAATGTAGCTAATTCCGATGTGGGAACAACCATATCAAACTCTATGCGCGGGTTCTCACTTTGAAGTACCTTTTCAGAAGCAGCAAAGATATTGTCGTAGGTGTCTGTTGTTTCACCATCTTCATCTTCAAACATAAGACTCCAACCTGCTGTGTTGTAAGGGAACAATCTTCCGTTAAATGTGTGTTGTGTAGAAACGTCTATGTATATACGCTCTGTTTCTGTAATCATTTGACCACTTTGGTCATTGCCTTTTAGTTTAATAAAAGGTTTCTTTAGATTACTTGCAAATAAAGGTTTGTCCAAGTAAGCAAATCTTAAACCTACATCTTTGTTCTTTGTAAATATATTTGCTGTAAAACCAAGCTCTTTCTCGCTAAAGGCTCCATTTTGAAAGTTTTGATTGCCATCCATATCTGAAGCATCATCACCACAAACAGAACGATAGTATATAGAAGACTTAAGGTCAAACTTAATCTCTACTATACCTTCTGGATTAATCTCTTGAACAGTAGAACCTATAGTTACATCATCGTTATTTAAATCGTCAAAGTATAGACCATAGTCTTTATTGTTTATTTCAAGCAACTTAACCTTATCTCCTCCATTACTAATCTTTATAGACTTTAAATCATCTATTAGACTATTTATGTTTTGACTACCAGACCTAACTACTGAAAGAGGGTCTACACGAAGGACGTGGGTAGATGCACTTGAATCATATTCATAGAATAAACCACAATCAAATCTTTTTAGAAGTGCCGTGAGTATTTCTGATACATTGAGAGGACAAGTTTTGTTTATGGACTCACTAATAATAAACTCATCTGTAAGCTCATATAAAAGAGTATCAGCATTAGAATTGAACTTTATATTAAGCTCACCATAATTATCTATCCTTGTTACAAGTTTCCTTAATTGACCTACACTAAATAAAGCCAAATTATATGCATCTGCTTCAGCGGGATTGTTACCGCTATAACTTGTCGCGTAATTAATTTCAAGACTACCGTCAAGAGGCTCAATAAAATAGTTTACACCATATCTACTTCCACCATTAATAAACATTTCTTGGTCTTGAGGCATATATGCCCTAAAGTCCTCAAATAACAAAGTGTCATTAAAAATATAATTGTGATAAAATATTGCGCCTGTGCCACCCGTTGTACTATCGTCACATTCAAAATAGTCAAAAGGTCCTTGATTATTATTTTTATTTGAATTACCTTGCTGAACAGATATAACATTACTCATATCTAAAATTAGGTCATCACCTTGTGGTGATTCCAGTAAAGCTATTTTCTTTACCATAAATCCATCCTCGTATACACCTATGTATACTTTGAATCTCATATCAGAAGGTGAATTTATCGTAATGCCTTGAACAAGACCGTCCTCTCCAGCTATAGGTATCTCTAATTTTGCACGCTGTATTGTAAGCGATGTAGCTCCAGAGTTTAGTCTAATGTCTGCATTAAAAGATACTTTAGGACAAAAGAAACCGCGTATACCATCAAAGAAATAATCCCCTTGGTCATCTAAATCAGCAGGATAAAAACCCATTCTTTTTTCAGCTCCCCAATCTTGAGTGTCATATAATGGATTGCCTTCACCATCAGTCCCGTAGTTTCCCGCAGTTTCCATATTACCAAACCACTGGGTGTGTATGAGCTTTGTATTGCCATTAAGGTCTTCACAGGAGTTCAAGGACTGATTTGTACCCGACCAAGCAGGTGCTTGTCTAACAAAGAAGTTCCTTCTGTTTATGTCTTCTTTAGCAAGTAGCTGTGATGGGATAACCATATGCAACTTTTCCGCTTCAAAATTAGCGAAGGCTGGGGTACTTGCATAAGCACCTAATTCAAATAGTTTTGAATCAACACGAAGGGGAAAAGCAGTAGAGCTTATATAAGATGCTAAATAAGTCAAAAATCCTTTTACAGAGAACACAGGCATAATACCTGTTCTGTCAATACCTGTTCCGTACTCAAGAAACTGCCTTGCGCCATATCCAAACTTTCCATCTACATCGTTACAGAAGTCAATGTAGGGAAATGATATGGGACGAGTATAGTCTGGATTTGTTCCTCTTATTCCCGCTTCTCCACCGAAAACAACAAGCTTTTTAAAATCTTGAAAAGTATGTCGTGTTGTGTAGTAGTTGTCCGTATACAGCTCTCCGAGTTTAGTATCCTTGATTGCAGCGATGTACTTTGATAGGTAATCTTTTAGCTCTACTTCAATGTATGATTCAGAAGAATTATATTCAAAAGATATTACATTAAGTATACCTGCTATCTCTGTATTAGAGGACCCGTAAACTGTAATCTTAAAATAGAAATCATCTTTAGGGAATTGATTAGTAGCAGATGTTACAGGCTCAAAGTTAAACCTGTTAGACGATTTATTATTTGCTGTTAGAGGTATACGAAGCTTTGTATAAAACGGCAGTTTTATTTTGCTGATATCTACACTATCATAGAAATCTAAATCGTATTCTAATTGCTGTTTTGGAAACAAGTCAACATCATAGTAACTATTTGCTATGTTGGTCCTGCTAATCTCTAACTTAAAATCCATACTATCGTGTTGCGATATTAAATTCTAATGATGACTTGAATTTGTTATTGAATACATCAAACTCATCACCTTCAAAGCCTACTCCGTAAGCTACATTATCACAAGTGTCTACAAACACAACATTACTCGCTAACACAAGTTCTTTAGTTGACTTGTATTGAGTGTCTGTAAAGAACTGTCTTCTCTGTAATCCTATAATAAGCTTATAATCTATTGATGAGCTATAAGACGTGTATGCTTTAGAGTATAATCCCTTCTCTACTTCAGAAGATATTCTATAAGAAGAAACATCGTTATACAATATATCAGCACCCGCGTCCCAGTGATTGGATGCGTTTGAGCTAAATGAAGATGGCACATCTGAATATACTTCGTTATCAAACTGAAAGGTTCTTGTGCCAGCGTTTATACATACAGCGTATACAGCTTTAACATTATTGTACGGTATATACACTGCATCGTTTAGGAGAAAAGTACCTGTTGATATTGTAAACTGATTTGCAGTAGTTTTTGTAGCGGAAAAGTTTGAAGTGTCTTGTCCGCTGTAAAATATATAGTCAGCCATAATTATATTCTGTCGTTTCTATCTCTAATTCTACGTTCTGTACTGTCAGTACGCAAGTCCTTGTCTGCAACATAAGCTCTTACAGGCTTACTTACACCTATAGCTGTTGATGTTGTAGCCTCTGCAATAGCCTTTAGGTAATCTACACTTTCATTAGCTTCTATTCCCACTAAACCACCTGTAGCAAACTTATGCTTACCTTGTAATGGCCTCACCTTATAAGAGTTGTTTATACGCTCAAGTAAATCTCTGTGCATATGAGATGCTCTTTTGTTCACAATAAACTCTCCACCTTCCATTTCATATCCACCTTTACCTTGTACAGAGAATGGCACACCACCTTCCGAGTGAGAAGGTCCATTTACCATACCCCCTTCAGCAAACTTTTTAGGAACAAACTGACGCTGATTAATAGCTGCAACTTGTCCTGCATAAGATATTGCCGAAGCTCCAGATGTTATTAATGCGTTAATAGCACTTGCTGGGAATGGCACTCCTGCAAGAACCTCATTTATGAAAGCTTGTGCAAGAGCAGCAAGATAATCAGCTTTAGCGTTATTTAAGTCTTGCTTTTTTTCTGCGTTAAAACTTTGTCTTTCTACACTGTTCTCTTCAGCTACTTGAGCTTGTCTTAATTCTTTTTGCTTTTGTCTAAATTGAGACTCTGTAATTAATTGATTGTCAAGTTGAGATTTTAATATGTCTCCTTCTGTCTCGTATCTGTTTTTTATTAAGTCAATTTCTGCATCTAATTCATTTTGAAGCTGCTGCAAACGCTCATCTGCTATGTTCTGATATATTTCATTAGTCATATCAGCACCTTCTTGAGCGAGCTGTTCTCCAAGTTGAAGGAGGGAATAAGCTGCTTCATCACCAAGCTTCTGAAAGAATGTCCTTGCCTCCTCTATGGATTCTGGAGGGAATACAGGTGCTAATTGTAATGCTTCATCAGAATCCTCTAATATATCAGCAACATCCTTTGTTAGCTTTTTAGCAAATTCTTTTATATAGCCTTTTGCTTCTCCAGTAGTGGAAAGTGAGGCCATTGCTTTATACAGATTGGTTACAATAGCTTGTATATCAGCATCGTCAAACTGAAAGTTTGCTATTTGCTGTTGTAGTGTTTCCAACTTACCTATTTCAGCAACAGTTTTTTTGTATTCATTAGAACCTTTAGTTAAACTTTCCAAGCTGTTTTTAGCAGCGTCTAACTGTAAGCCAAGGTTTTCATACTCTATACCAGCAAGTCTGTTAGCCTCTAAAGCTTGCTTCTGATTTATTACTTCGTTTCTTTTGGAGTCTAAAAGTTTTTCCCCTGCTTCTGTCAGTTTAAGAACAGCTCTTTCTTGACCCGCTGTCGCTAATACATCATCTTTACGCGCTTGGATTAGTCTTCTTGTTTCTTCTTTTAACCCCTTATATGCTTTCATTGTATCTTCAGATAAAGCGATTACTTGATTCCCGCTTAAAAGCTGGGCTTTTTCTCCCGCTGCGATTTTTCCTCTTGACGCTAAAGTTTCTCTAACTATTCTTTCTAATTCATCTTCCGTTGATGCACCAGATTTAATAATGTTTTCTGCTGCTTGAGCAGCATTATCTGAAAGCAGATTAAAAAAGTCATTGTCCCTTAACTGCTTATATGCTGCTAATTGATTTTCAACAGCTTCTGGTAAAATGTTGTTAAATAATCTATTAAATAAAGTTCCACCAGTAGTAGAAGTGTCTGCAAGTTTAATTAAGAAAGCATCAAAAGCAGAATTTAATAATTTAATCTTGCCTTCTAATGTATCTACTTGTTTTGCTGAAGCCTGCGTTGCGGCTCCTAACTGACCAAATTTACCAGAATATTCTTCAAGCTTGTCAATATTATTAACAAGGACCGTGGCTTGTGCTACTGCTGTCTTTCCGAATATTTCAGTAATGTCATTCAGCGATAGCTGCTCATCTTTTAAATTTTGTAATGTTTCCTTTAAAGTCTCACCAGATTCTCCTACCTCAAGCAAAATCTTACGAAGACCTGTACCTATACGAGAGGCTTGGAAACCACTGTCTGCAAGAACACCCATTGCTGCTGCCGTTTCTTGGAATGTAATACCCAACTGCCCCGCAATAGGAGCAACATAGGCAATTGAAGTCCCAAAAGACTCAAACGATAGTGCAGAGCCATTAATTGCCGAGGTGAGTGTATCCGCTACAGAAGCTGCTTGTGAAGCATCAAGGTTAAACGCGCGAATAGTCACACCAACCTTCTGTGCAATATCAGATAGGCCAACACCTAATGCTTGTGCTGCGTTAGCTATCGCAAGCGTAGACTGTTGTATTTCGTCTACAGAGAAACCAAGTTTACCAAGTTCTGTTTGAAGACCTGCAATTTCTACAGCCGTAAATGTTGTAGCACCTGCTACATCAAGGGTGTTCTTTTTTAAGGATTCAAGTTCACTTACTGTAGCTTTAGTAACAGCACCTACTCTGGCAGTAGCTGACTCTAATTCTGCAAATCTCTTTACAGCACCTACTGTAAAAGTCTGTGCAAGTCTTAAAGCTCCATTAAGGAGTAAGTAACCACTATAGAAAGATATAATGGTTTTAACATTCTTGAGCATCGTTGCTCCAAACCCTTTTGACTTCTTGTTGTTGTCATCAGTGTTTTTACCAAACTTCTTTTGCTCTTTATTAGCCTCCTTTAAGTTGTCTTTGTACTTTTTAGTTTTAGCTGAAGCCTTATCTACTTCTTGCTCAAGTTTCTTTGTACTGCCCGTTATTTTAGAGATAGTCTTATCAAGGTCAATTAAACCTCCCGATACCTCTCTTACAGCTTTCGCTAATTTGCGTAGCGCATCTTGTAGAAACTGTATTCTATTACTTTGTTCTGCCATTTTATAGCTTGCTTAACATTTTATCTAACTTATTGATTACCGTTCCATAAGTGTAATCATCGTAATCGTTTAAATAACGGGTGAAGGCTCTTTGTAAAGCCCCATTAAGTCCATTCTTCCCTTTAAGGAAGCCTAACCAACCCGTTTCTCTAACTCCAACTGAACTAATCTTTTTTGTAACGTGGTATGATATGTTCCAAGCTGCGCTTGTTGTCATCTCGCCTCCACTTATGTTACCCCCTCTATAGAACCACTGACCTGTAGGGTATCTATTCGCCTTGGCTAATACCCATCTGTATATATCGTTCTGATTAACCACATCTGGCTTACCACCTTTATCAAGAGTATCACCATACTCTGCCATATCAATACGAACAGAAACCTGTTCAATACCAATACCTAAACCCAAATAAGCGTCAACTTTAATCTTTGAGGTTATGTTCTTTCCCCAAATCTTTTGACCGTCTGTATTAGGCTTAATACTTTTCTCAAGATTACCAGTAGCCTTATGAATATATGGGTTGCCGTCTATGGCAGTACCCGTAAGATTCATTTTTAATTTCTTTATAACCTTCGCTTTCGCAAGCTCCTGCTGTATATAGAAACGCAAAGACCCTTGCTGCTGTTGTTTAGCGGCGCGGGGGTTCTTCATTCTATTTACATTAACAGCCATTAAATGTCAATGTCTCTCAAGTACGGATTTCTTCCTACAACGAATGTCGCATTACTAACTGAAGCTGTTATGTTGTAGTCTTCTGAAGAAAAGCCTCTCATACTAACCTCTTGGAAGCTTTGCTCCCCATCAAGGTTTTGTATGAAGTAGTCTTGTAACTGACCCATAACGAATAAATTCTCTTGATTAGAGTTTATAAGTGCCAAGGGTTGGTCTACAGCTACCTTGTCTACAATGACTATATTGAAGTTGACATCATATATAGGGCTGCCACCATCTCTTGAGATGTTAGCATCCTCTAATGCGATGAACAATCCTCTATGATTGATTTGTATGTTCTCTAAATCGTCTAATGAGTTGAGCAGCTTAAATTCGCTAACCATAGAATGATTAGTTCCAAATTGCTCAAACAACTCGTATATAGTGGTTAAATCGTTCACAGCGGTCTTTTCTTAATTTACAATTTACGGAGTGCCTCTGATTGTCTTCTATTCGCATCATCTATCTTATTCTTCTGCGCGAGGTATGACATTTCGGGTAGCACGCTTCCCATAGGGAGCATATATATCTCTGCATACCTTCGTATGTCTTCTTGTGCTAACATTCGCACTATAGAGTACCAATACCACTGACTTTGAAAAAGCATCTCCGAAGTCTTCTCTCCTCGCTCTTCTTCCTCCTGCTCTTCGTCATCTTCTTTTAAATCGTAGAAGACCCCTGCAAAGTCCTTGAACAATACCTTGTTTCTGTTCTCCAAGAATAGATTCATAGCACCATACAGGTCTAAAGTTTCTGTGTTTAGTATTTTATACTCATTATTTTTCTCTTCCTCTGGATTTTCGTTATCAAAAGCGGTGTGGTGTTTAGGACGTAGTATTAGTTTGAATATCTCTAAATCTATTTGGTACTCTTGCAAACTTGTTTTACCTGTGATTATCTGCTCAATCATTATAAACTGTCCTAATACAAGGTCGTTTATGGAAGTGCATATGCTAAACCTGTCCTTCATTTCTTGCGAAATAGTATTTTTAGGCTTCAAAGGATAATCCTCTTTTATAGAGCGGGATACTTTAAGCTTTTCTACGCCTCTAAAATTATCCAAGAATGCTATGATGTCATCGGACTTCTTTAGATGCTTTATAAGCCCTATATGGTTCTTAAAATCCATTACAAAAACATTGTTATACCTCCGTCCTGCTCCTCTGTAGTGCAGTAAGCGGCAATAGCTAAACTCATTACACAGTCATCGTGCTTACCATCGGTATTAGAAAACTGCAAGTTTCCTGTTATTGGGTTTCTTTTACTCTTGTAATCGTACAATTCTTTTACCAATACATCGTATTCTGGTATTTTAATCTTACCATCCTCAAACAGCTTAATTAAATTCCTTATAATCTCTGGCTTACTCTTACTTGTGGTCTGAAAGGGTATAAGTTTATACATCCTATCGTCATCCGTAATCTCATCAAAGAGTAAATCGTTGTTATTGACTTCAAAGTATGCCGCTGCGAGGCTATCAAAGTGTTTAAGGTAAAAGTCCTTTATACGTTGTTTAAAATCCGTAGAGTCCATTCCCTGTTCCTTGAAGTTGAACCTATCAACATCTATCACCTCGTAGTCTTGAGTCATCGCAGTAAGCACAGTATAATCCTGCGCCACACCAATATCCATACCGATGTAAAGCCTATCGTACTTCTCTGTTACCTCTTTAACAATAGCTTCCTCAATATTGGAGAATAACGCATCAGCACTCACGGGTCTACACAAAAACTCTTGGTCAAACTGTGCTTTAGTCATAGACTTCCTAATCCCTAACACTGTTTCCTCCACCTTTTGGTCATTTAAGTCAAGGTATGTTCTTTTGATGCTCTTTATCTGTCCCCAATCCTCTTCCTGTAAGCCCCTTTGATACCAGTCCCAATACCAGTTCTTACCGTTAAAAGTAGAAGACATTACTACCCTGCCATTAGTCCTTGTAACCATAGGAAGCAACACCTCATTGATAAATGCCTCCTTAATAAAAGCACCCTCATCAATATAAATGAAATCCAATGTAGCACCACGAAGGTTATCCCCCGCTTCAGAGGAACGGAACTTGATAAAACTACCGTTGTAGAAGTATATCTCATTGTGCTTCCTATCAAACCTTGTTATAATCTGACTGAACAATTCTTGGTGGTTACTAAACATACTCTCTATGTCCTTCATCACCTTATTGGCTTGGTCTTGTATAGGCGATACCCAGAACATCCTATGCTTATTGTTATTCAATGCCCGCATTACAGCATCGTTCATCATCGCATAGGTCTTACCTGTCTGCCTACCCATAGCCGCTAATGTAATAAAAGGCTTATCCTCATAGATGATATTTAAGAAGTCCTTTTGAGGTTGTGTAGGGTTGTATAGCTTAATCTCCATTAAATATCAATATAGTCCATATCATCGTCTTCATTACTCGCTGTAAGGTCAATAGTAGCCTTGACATCTATCTTGGTCTGATGCACCTTCGTAGGTGCTTTATACCCTTGCATATCGTTGAGAATCTTTATAGCTTCCATAGCAGCTTTATCATCTCCCGCACGCAGTGCTTT
>Ga0209653_1002254_pt1 | contig 14265 bp, 14 predicted proteins | sample SaaInl6LU_22_DNA_FD_184644 | JGI IMG/M metagenome (GOLD analysis project Ga0209653, IMG submission 184644) | Marine microbial communities from expanding oxygen minimum zones in the Saanich Inlet - ESP_116LU_22_DNA (SPAdes) (version 2) | ecosystem: Environmental > Aquatic > Marine > Intertidal... | reverse complement strand
AGAGAAGAACGCGGCGTCAAGATAGACCTCCAAAAGATTATTGAAATCTTTTCGGTTTTTACTGGCAAAAGGGTAGGCAGTCCAATCGCTGCTTGTGAAGGCATTCATAAACGTATTAAGTGAGCGCCGGATCATCATGAAAAAGGGATCGCGAACCGGATATTTCTCACTGCCGCACAGCGCAGTATGTTCGAGTATATGGGCAACGCCTTTGGAGTCGGTTGGAACGGTACGAAAGCCTACGAGGAAGACGTTCTCATCGTTTTCGCTCGCGAGATGGTAGTGCGCAGCGCCGGTGACACGATGCACATAGTGCTCCATGGTCAAATTCAATGAATCGATACGCTCGCTGCGTTGCCACTCGAACGCGGAGTGAGCCAGTGCGGCTTTCGCGACCTCTATAGATCCGTCCAGGGGTGGCTGTGTTGGCTTGTTCATAAAGTCTCGCTGTGGTCGGTTGCGCAGCTGCGCATGGATTACTGTGTGGTGTATCGAATCACCCTGTCTGTTGTTTCTACGGCGGCGGTGTCGCCGCGGTTTGGCATTGTCTGGTCAGGCTAAAGGGGTGGTCGTTCGAGGCTGAATCTCCCAAGCTTCCCTGACCTGAATTCATTGAGCAGTGACTCCGACGCTTTGTGCCAGTCTACTCGATGACCGGCTTTGATGCAGGCGCGTGCCTTCGCTACCGCAGTCATTACTGATTCTGCGTCATCCGCTTCCTCAGGGAGGTCGAAGCGTGACACTAAGCGATCGCGGTAGTGCTTAAGTAATTCCTGAGCCAAAAACCAGGCTATGTCCTCAGCCTCGACCGCTGTTCTGCGGATAGTGCCTGTTGCTGCGAGGCGATACGCGCCCTCCTGGTCCTCGAGTTTAGGCCACATGAGGCCGGGCGTGTCGATCAGATGCCAGTGATCGTCAAGCCTTACACGCTGTTGGACTTGAGTGACTGCCGGCTCATTGCCTGTCTTTGCAAGCTTGCGGGCACAAAAAAGGTTCAGCAAGGTCGATTTACCCACATTCGGGATACCGCCGATGAGAAGTTGCTGGCGCTCGCCAATTTTTATGTCATTCGCCAGGAAAAGTTTGCGCGCGGCCTGAATGATTTGCTCGGCATCGAGCTGAGACTCATGCCCATTAACAAGACATATCGTTTTCGGTTGGGCATTAAAATATTTCGCCCATTGCTCGGTTACACGCGGCTCCGCTAGATCGGCTTTGTTGAGGATTCGAATCCGAGGATGATCCGCACACAGGGCGGCAAAATGCGGGTTGGAGCTTGCCTGCGGTGTCCTCGCGTCCAAGACTTCAATAACTGCTTGGGTTTTGAGCAGGGTTTTAACGACCTCTTTGCTCGCCTTGTGCATATGGCCAGGGTACCAGTTGAGTGCCATCGTGCTTTTTCCATTCAAGTTATAATGCGCTTCAAGCCGTGCAGTGTAACGACCGAATACGGTAAACTCCACCGCCGAGTTGGTATTCATGCGGTCTTGGAGCACACAGCGTTTTTGCGGCTCCTGGTGCCGCTCCCACGCGCAAAGCCTGCGCTTAACCCTCAAGAGGATGTCTCCATGGCAGAGAATTTTGTATCAGAATTGTCGCTTACCGCGAGTCATGCTGGTCCTGTAGCAGCGGCGATGCAGAAAGAGCTGGAGACGGCGCTTGATCCGAGCTATCTGCGATTTGAGAACGAGAGTAATAACCACGGTGGCCCTGCTACCGATTCACATTTCAAGCTGATTCTAGTCGCCTCAGCCTTCGCTGGGCTACGCGCGGTGCAGCGGCACCAGCTCATCTATAAACTGCTGAGGAGCTACCTTGAAGGTCCGGTTCATGCGCTGTCGCTCCACTTGTTTACGCTAGAGGAGTGGACGCAGAAAGAGGGCGCGGTAGCGGAATCACCGGCGTGCTTAGGTGGTTCGAAAGGCGCTTAACCCCCCCCCATGTGCCTCCTTGATTCTGGTAAGCTGTCGTCCCCTAAAGATCATAGGGATCGCGTTAATGCCGACGGTTGGGACGAGTCCGAGCCATGTTTCAACCGCGAAGTCTATATTTCAGAGTAGAGCATAAGTCGAGTAAACTCGTCTCAATGAAAGCAAACACTGACACGACAGAAACTGCTGCTACCAGTCGAAGCATACCCATCCGGTACTTCGCTATCGCTCTGCTGGCGATAGCCTTCGCTGCGGCGCTGCTCACGCTCTCTCGCATTGGGGCCGCGGAACGTTCGCTCGCACCCTCAGGCAGTCATGCCCTCGCGCCAGCGCTTTCGGTATTGCCAGACTTTACGCTGGTTACCGATGTCGACGCACGCAAACAGCAATTCTTCGACTTTTTAGAAGCATACGTCAACGCAGAGAATGAGCGTCTCTTAATGCGAAGAGAATCGCTGACCATGTTTGCGCAAATTTTGGCCAATGGCCACAGATTAAGTCCTTCTGAAAGACTTAATCTTGCGAAGCTTGCCTTGGATTACCGCATCGACTTCAGCGCTGATGCAGGGCAGCGCGGAGACACGGCTCTTGTTGAGCAGCTCTTGCGTCGGGTAGACGCGATCCCCGTCTCTCTGGTTCTGGCGCAGGCTGCCAACGAGTCGGCTTGGGGGACGTCGAGGTTTGCGGTAGACGGAAATAATCTTTTCGGGCAGTGGTGTTACGAAGAGGGCTGCGGTTTCGTTCCGCTGGCCCGCGATGATAAGGCGAGTCATGAGGTCAGAAAATTCAACACTATAGCTGCAGCAGTCTCGGCTTATTTCAGAAATATCAACACGCATCCCAGTTATTCGCATTTTAGGCGCATGCGCGCGAGAATGCGCGAGCAAGAAAAAAACCTCGACCCCATCCAGTTAGCCTACGGCCTCGGAAGGTACTCGCAGCGCGGTGATAACTATATCGACGAGGTTCAAACAATCATCCAACAAAATGATTTGCGTCTCAGAGATGAGGGCTAGCCTCTCTCGGGATCACAGCGGTTTGCTGCTATCGAACCAGGGCTGAGAGAACCAAAAATAACGATTCTGATCTCGATGAGGGGCTGTGCACACGTAGTTCCAGCGCCGCCCTCTCTCTCGCTGAGTCGTTGTAATAGTCGCCTCGTCACTACCTTCAGCGGTGCTTTTCCAAGCGATTGTCATAGGATCTCCTTCGTCGAAACAGGCTATCCTCGCGCGCGAGTATGCGCCAGCTCCGAATCGAATTGTCGCTGACGGCGCCGAGAGGCTTGTCTCTGCCGATTCCGGCGCCCTCATTTCTGCATCGAAGGCGAGTGTGGAATACTTCAATGCCGCACCCTCGAGACCCGCGTAGATCCCAGCGAGGGGGAATCGAGGGAGTGCGGTTTGGTCCGTCGTGGGACCAGTGGCTCCCGAGGATTGTGCAAACCCAATATAACCGAGCTCCGCGATAAGCTGTTTACTCGCATTGCTATATTCGCCGTAGGGGTACGCGAATAGGTGCGGTTGTGGACCGAGTTCCGCCGTTATGCGAGATTGCGCGTTACGAATATCCGCGCGCGCTTGATCGAGCGATTGTTCAAGCATCGATTTATGTTCTGTGCCGTGATTGCCGATGATAACGCCAGCGTCGCGAAGCAACGCCAATTGCTCCCACGTCATGTAGCCCTTCTGCTGCCTATCGATCGGTCCTGTGCTGATGAAAACAGTAAAGGGAAAGCCGAACTCCTGCAGCAGAGGGAATGCAGTCGAATAAATAGACTCGTACCCATCGTCAAATGTAATAGCAACCAACTTGTTTGGCAGTTCGCCTCCTCGATTTAACTCGCCGATGATTTCCGTTACAGGCAATACGGTGAAATCGTTCTCGGCCAGGAATCTCAGGTGCGCTCTGAAGGCCTCGGGTGAAAGCGACGTTGAAGCCGGGGTCGAGGTGGATACGTGGTGATAGACCGAAATCACTGCGCTCTGTTCGCTGTTGGCATTTACGCAGGTGAGCTGCGCGCACAGAAAAACTAGCGCTCGCATCGATAGTGATCTGCGTTTGCTCCTCGAATCTAGCTGCATGGTGTTGCTCTCCAATTCTCCTCACGGTGTGTAAAGGTTGCTATTTACCAGACTCGTTGGGCTTAAGCATAAAAAATCCTCCCGGACAGGGTGTTGCGCGCTGAAAAAGGGGAGCTGCCGCTCACTTCAACTATTGGGTGCTCATCGCTATACTGTGCGACCTACGCGCGTTAACTCGTTCTTATGAATTGATTACTACCCTAGAGATCTCCCAATGCTATTTTCCGGCCAAGCTATCAAAGTCTCACTGCTGCCTTCTGGCATCGCCCAGTTAATCTTCGATCTTGAAGGTTCCTCAGTCAACAAGTTTGACCAGCTGACCCTGAAAGAGCTTGGCGAGGCGACCTCTGTAATAGGTGAAAGCGATGCCCGAGGGGTTATCTTCTCGAGTGCAAAATCGACATTCATTGTCGGTGCAGATATTACCGAGTTTACTGGCTTATTCGCGACCGGCCCGGAAGCGATTAGAGCTTGGATTGGTCGTGCTAACGAGGTGTTTAATGCGATCGAAGACCTCTCGGTTCCAACCGTCGCGGCGATAAACGGCGTCGCCCTGGGGGGAGGCTTCGAGTTAGCTCTGTCGGCTGATTACAGAGTAGCGCTCGACTCAGCATTAGTCGGGTTTCCTGAAGTGAAGTTGGGTATTTTGCCTGGGTTCGGAGGCACGGTCCGCCTGCCTCGGTTAATCGGTCCAGAGAAAGCGATAGCTTGGATCAGTCAAGGTACACACTTTTCGTCAAAAGTGGCGGTAGCAGAAAGGGCGCTTGACGCCATCGTAGCAGACGATGATCTCATCGCAGCGGCCGAACGGATGATTGAAGATTGTCTGAGCGGCAGTTTGGATTATCTTGCCCAGCGCGGCATAAAAACTTCGCCCGTGCCAGAGAAGCCGGAAGTAATAGCCACACTCTTTGCGGCGGCAAAACCGCAGGTTTTGAAAGCATCCGGAGCCAACTACCCGGCTCCGCTGACTGCGGTTGAGACCATGGAGAGAGGGGTTCTAGAAAGTCGCGCGGGCGCGCTTGCTGAAGAGCATGAGGGCTTTATTCAGCTTGCCGGCACCAAGACCGCCGCGAATCTCGTCCAAATGTTTCTAAATGACCAATTCCTTGCGTCTAAATCACGTGCGCTCTCTAAAGGAGTTCCGGTCATCAGCAAGGCGGCGGTGCTTGGCGCTGGCATTATGGGAGGCGGTATCGCCTACCAATCCGCGTTACGTGGCACACCGATTGCGATGAAAGATATTGCCCAGGCCGGCCTTGATTTGGGTATGAACGAAGCGCAAACCCTCGTTGCCAAGCAGGTTAAGCGAGGAAAGATGACGACAGAATCCGCTGATAAGATTATCGGTTCGATCACGCCCACACTTGCCTATGAGGATCTCGTTGGTGCTGAGCTAGTAGTCGAGGCGGTCGTTGAAAACGAGAATGTCAAAAAGTCGGTGCTCGCCGAACTAGAAAGCGTGGTGGCTGATGAGGTGATCATTGCTACCAATACCTCAACTATTTCTGTCGACTCGCTGGCGACTGCGTTGAAAAAACCTGAGCGCTTTTGCGGAATGCACTTCTTTAATCCGGTTCCCCTGATGCCTTTGGTCGAAGTGATCCGCGGTCAAGAGACGAGCAAGGAGACAATAGCGTCGACTGTCGCGTATGCAAAAGCCTTAGGGAAAACCCCTATCGTGGTCAATAACTGCCCAGGATTTCTAGTGAACCGGATTCTCTTTCCTTATTTCGGTGCGTTCTCAACATTGGTGCACGAAGGGGCGGACTTTAGGCAGATTGATCGTGTCATGGAGGAATTCGGTTGGCCGATGGGTCCTGCGTATTTGCTAGACGTTGTTGGCATCGACACGGCTGTGCATGCGCAAGCGGTAATGGCGTCTGGATTCGCGCGCATGGAGTTAGGCTTCGAAAGCGCCATCGATAAATTGTATGCTCAAGGTGATCTAGGGCAGAAATCCGGTCGAGGCTTCTATGAGTACGTAGTTGATGAGAATGGAAGAGCGAGCAAGCAGCCGAACCTAGAAATCGATGCGCTTATTGCTGGGGTTAGCGCCGAGCGTCGCAGCTTTAGCGACAGTGAGATTCGTGACAGATTGATGCTTGCGCTCTGTTTAGAGACAGTGCGTTGCTTGGAGGATGGCATTGTAGAGACTGCTATCGAGGCCGATATGGGGCTAGTGCTCGGACTCGGATTTCCTAAATTCAGAGGCGGCGCGTTACGCTTTATTGATCAGTTAGGCTTAGCAGAGTTTTGCAAACTTGCCGACAGTTACGCGCATCTTGGTTCCATGGTGGCGCCGACTGCTAAACTACGCGAAATGGCTGATGCGAAACAGTCGTTTTACAGCTAGGAGAAAGTGCTCGGTAAAGAGGTGTTTGAACTCTCTAAGCGAGTTCGAAATACGAGCTTCACAATCAAGGCCTGCCTTTGGGTTGGGGCTTAACGGTAGAAAGATGACTGGTATAGAAAGTATAAAGACTAAGAGCGAGATCGATCAGGCGTTAAAACTTAATCGCTGTCGCAAGAACTTGCGCCGCGAAGTGGGTAAGGCAATCGCCGACTATACGATGATCGAAGAGGGTGACAAAGTCATGGTTTGCCTCTCTGGCGGGAAAGACTCGTATGTCATGTTAGATATTCTCATGAGCCTTCAGAAAAGTGCGCCGATAAATTTTTCACTGCATGCGATAAATCTTGATCAAAAGCAGCCAGGTTTCCCGGAGCATGTCCTCCCGAATTATCTTTCGTCATTGGGCATCGATTATTCGATCATTGAACAAGACACCTATTCAATAGTGATGGATAAAGTAGAGGAGGGTAAAACCTTTTGCGGACTATGTTCTCGTCTGAGGCGGGGCATACTCTATAATAAAGCGGTCGAATTAGGCGCGTCAAAAATTGCACTCGGCCATCACCGCGACGATATAGTTGAGACGCTATTTTTGAATATGTTTTACGGCGGTAAGCTTAAGGCTATGCCTCCTAAATTGCTGTCCGATGACAAGCGCAACATCGTAATCCGTCCACTTGCGTATTGTAAAGAACGTGAAATCGAGCGCTATGCTGAGCTTATGGATTTCCCCATTATTCCCTGTAATCTCTGTGGTTCGCAGGACAACATGCAGCGACAAAATATCAAGGCCATGCTGCGCGGTTGGGATAAAGAGCAGCCGGGTAGAGTTGAAACTATTTTTAGAAGTATCTGTAATGTGCAGCCGTCTCAACTTGCTGATCCGTCGCTCTTCCCGTTCAACAGTCTAAGAGCGGGCACTGCTGATGAAGCAAAGCTCTCACTCGTCGAATTGGTATAGGCGTTCGCATGGAGATTCCGCATAGCCAACTAACGGACGAAGTATTAGAGGCTATTATTGAAGAATTTATAACGCGCGAGGGTACCGACTATGGGGACTGTGTGCTCGAGCTTGCTGATAAAGTGGTGCAAGTGAAGGAACAGCTCAATAGAGGTGACGTGTTTCTGAGCTTCGATCCCCTCACGCAATCATGCCAGCTCTATCCAAAGGAGTTGCGTGCAGAATTGGAAGAGCTAAGCGCGACAAAGGCTTCGTGAATAACAATTGCAGTGATGCGGTGAGAAGGCGGCGCATCAGAGACACGCGGTGAAAAGAGAATGAGTCAAAGTATTCCGAGTCTAGTCCCTGTTCGTAACGAAGAGAATATCGTCCCAGATATTCGTGTCGATGCAACGGGTCTTTATTGTCCAGAGCCGGTGATGCTTTTACACAAGCATTTTAAAACGATGGCGGTTGGCGAGGTCTTAGAGCTTGCTGCGACGGATCCATCGACTACGCGCGATGTACCCAAATTCTGCGCGTTTCTGGGTCATGATCTCGTCGCCTGCGAACAGCATGGTGATCGTTTCAGCTACTTGCTGAGAAAGGGCTCGGAGTGACCGCCGCCGCGCCAATTTATTTGCTCGATGCGTCGATCTATATTTTTCAGGCCTACTTTTCGCCCTATAACGACAGCGTCGATGAAGCAGGCGAAGATATAAGCGCCTTTGTCGGGTTCGTCCAATTTCTCATGTCTCTGTATCGTCGGGAAAGGCCGGTCGCAGGCGCAGTTGCGATGGACAACGCTTTGTTTACAGGCTTCCGACACGCGTTAAGTGAAGAATATAAGTCTAATCGTGAGTTGCCTGACGAAAACTTAGCGCGGCAATTAGATTTTTGCGCGCGGGCGGCAGATGCGCTTGGCTGGCCTGTTTTCGCCAGCACGCGCTACGAGGCTGACGATATTATTGGTACGCTCGCGAAGCGATCACGGGACGGCGGTGGCGGACGTGCACAGGGGGGTGTCTGTATCGTCACAAGAGATAAAGATCTCGCGCAGCTCATCCGCGCGGAGAGCGATATCCTTTGGGACTTTTCATCGAATCGCCGCCGTTCGCGCACTGATATCGAGCGCGAACTCGGCATTCCAACGACTTGCATACCCGACTATCTAGGCCTGGTCGGCGACACCGTCGATTGTATCTCCGGTGTTCCCGGTGTCGGACCGGTAAAAGCGGCGGCGCTGCTTTCCGAATTCGGGACGCTTGACGGTATTTATTCAAATCTTCATGAGGTAGCGGCGATGCCGCTACGAGGTGCGAAAACGCTAGCCAGCAAACTAGGCGTTTTCGAGAGCCAAGCGCGGCACTGCAAATTACTGGCAACGATCGTGGAGGAGCCTGATGACTGCAGTGATGCGTTTGCCAATGCCTCGTTTGCGGATCTCGCTATTGCATCGCCCAACCTCAATGAATTCTCGAATTTGCTTGGAGAAGCTCGCGTGCCGAGAATGCAAAGTATACGGATGTCTGAGGCGCTTGCGAGATTGCTCGAGGATTCTCTGTGAAAATCGTCGCTGACAGTGGGATTTTAGGGCTTGGCTCCTCGCGCCTCGAAGGCGACGAGCTTATCTTGATTCCCGGGCGCGAGATCACTCAGGATAAATTATTGGATGCGGACGCGCTGCTAGTGCGCTCCATTACACGCGTGGATAAGGCGCTTATCCACGGCACGGGTGTGCGATTTGTGGGCACAGCAACAAGCGGCCGCAATCATTTAGACGAGCAGTATCTCAACTCACAAGGTATCAGCGTTGTCGACAGTAAAGGTGCCAATGCATCGGCAGTCGCAGACTATGTTTTTGCTGCGCTGGCCTATTGTGTCCGCCAAGGCGCGATCGATGCGGCGTTTCAGCGTCGCGCTAGAATCGGAATTGTGGGCGTCGGCTGCGTTGGTGGGTTGTTGAATAAACGATTGAGAGATGCGGGGTTTTCAACGCTTTGTTGCGACCCCCTGCGTGTATCTTTAGAGAACACAGATGAAACGAATAGTTTCGTAACATTAGAAGAGGCTATGCAGTGTGAGGTAGTTTGCATTCATGTTCCCTATAGTGAGCAAGGTGAACACGCTACTCGGCATCTCATTGGAGCACGGGAGCTTGCGCTACTGCCTGCGGGTGCTTTGGTAATCAATGCATGCCGAGGTGGTGTTGTTGAAGAGGCTGCGCTTGCAGCTTTCGCAATCGAAGACAAAGAATTCAGCTATTGCTCGGATGTTTGGCAGGATGAACCTGTTGTGGCGTCTGAAATAATTTCGGTCGCTAGACTCGCGACGCCGCATATCGCAGGCTACAGTAGTCAGGCCAAGACTGCCGCAACCACCATGCTAATTACGGGGCTTGAGCAGTATCGCTCACACGAAAATACCGGTACGAAAGCAGGAAAAAATCGCTGTGTGCTCGAGCCGCAAGGCGCGAATAATGGTTCACAGCCGCGCCTTGAGTATGAGTTTGATACTGTGGTGACTGGCTGGCAAATTATCGAGAGGCTCTTCCCTCTACGGGCAATCGATAGCGCATTCCGCAACGCGGCGGATGAGGGTCTGACGCCTCATTCGTTCGACAGTTTGCGAAGGGCACTGCTTCAGCGTCAAGAATTCAACAGCTGCACCGTGCGCCTTACGCATGATGTCGATGATAGCGACAGGCGATTGCTTGCCGCGGTTGGTATCGAGGTGCTTAGATCCGATAGTTGTCGAGAACCTTAGCAAGCTTTGAGATTGCTCGCCGTAAATCCTCCTCTCGCGGCAAAAACACGACTCTGAAATGGAGCGTGTCGTTGACATTGAATGCGCTACCCTGAACGAGAAGTATTTGCTCGCGCTCCAGAATGTCGAGAATGAGTTTTTCGTCGTCGTCGATCTTAAATACCGACGGATCGAGTGCGGCAAACATATAGAGTGCCCCACGCGGTTTTACGCAGCTCACCCCTTCGATCTGTGTAAGGAGCTCCCACGCCGTGTCCCGCTGTCTTCGCAGTCTCCCCTGTGGCAGGACGAGATCGTTGATGCTTTGATAGCCTCCCAATGCTGTCTGCACAGCCAGTTGCGCTGGCACATTGGCGCAGAGCCGCATATTGCTGAGTATCTCAATTCCTTCGATGTAGCTCTTGGCTAGATGCTTCGGCCCGGTAAGAATCATCCATCCCGACCGAAAGCCCGCTAACCGATAAGACTTGGAAAGTCCGTTGAAGCTCACTGTGAACACATCGGTGCTCAAGGAGGCGAGAGGAATGTGTTCGGCATCATCGTAGACAATTTTACTGTAAATCTCGTCGGCGAAAAGGATCAGCGAGTGCTTGCGCGCGAGATCGATGATTCCGTGAAGCAATTCACGCGAATAAACGGCACCTGTGGGGTTGTTTGGATTGATCACGACAAGCGCCTTGGTCTTGGCGGTGATCTTCGCTTCAATATCGGCTAGATCGGGAAACCAATCTGCCTGTTCGTCGCAGTGATAATGGATAGGTCTGCCGCCACTAAGTGACACGGCGGCGGTCCACAGGGGGTAGTCGGGCGCCGGTATCAATACCTCATCGCCATTATTCAGAAGCGCTTGCATAGACAGGGTGATGAGCTCGCTCACCCCATTGCCTAGGTAAATGTCATCGATATCGACATCCATAATGCCCAATCGTTGGGATTCTTGCATAATCGCCTTTCGTGCGGAAAATAGCCCTTTCGAATCGCAGTATCCCTCGGCGCTTGGCAGATTGCGTATAACATCTTGAATGATTTCGTCAGGGGCATTTAGGCCGAACACAGCAGGATTGCCGATATTCAGTTTTAGAATGCGGTGGCCTTCTTCTTCGAGTTGCTTCGCGCGCTCGAGCACAGGGCCTCTAATGTCGTAGCAAACCATGCCAAGTTTTTCTGACTGTTTAATTTCCGGTGTTTTCATTCTTCTCGTTAGCCTTGGTTGCCAAATAAGTGTTTGCCAAATTAGTCTTGATCAGATGCGTTCAAAGTAAATCATAGAGGCCAGCTTCACCACTAAGTTACTCTGCTCGGCGCAGCAGGTGATCCATCGTACTCGACTGCTGCTCAGTCAGAATCCATTCCCCGTGGACACGAACAACTGCAAATTAGCCTACTGCAATCTAGATAGCTAAGACTTTTAGCGTTAGGCTAGGGCAATTGTAACGCAATAATAAGTCCGCTCCCTAGCGACTTGAGGGATGTCTCAGCGTATGTTGCTAATGAGATTGGCTGTGCGAAATTCTTGGTGCCGCGGCTGATGAATAGCCAAAAAAGCATCAAATTATACGGGTAAAAACTATGAACGATTCGATTGATAAAAACACAGCGCCGAATGCGTTACCTACAACAGAGGCCGAATGGTTAGAGAAGCTCGGTCCTGAAGCGTTTGCAATTATGCGCAAGCAAGGCACCGAGCGCGCCTTCACAGGGGAGTTCTGGGACAAGAAAGAGGAAGGCAGTTACCGCTGCAAAGGCTGTGGCGAAGTGCTGTTTCTTTCCGATACCAAATTTGACTCTGGGTGTGGCTGGCCTAGCTTTTTCCTTCCAGCGTCGGCCGCACCAATCGAAGAGCGCTTGGACACCAGCCATGGCATGCATCGAACAGAGGTTGTGTGCACCGGCTGTAATTCCCACCTCGGTCATGTCTTCAATGATGGACCTGCGGTGACCGGTCTCCGCTACTGTATAAACTCAGCTTGTCTCGATTTCGAGGGAGTTAATGACCAAGGCTAGGGGCTTTTTTGTCCGAAGCACCGCGCTGATAATGGGCGTTTTCCCGCTCGCGCTTGGCGCTCAAGAACTGTCTGCGAACCCCGATCTAGAGCACCGCCTGGCTCTAGGTTTTTATTCTGCGCAGGGTAACTTTGGTGCGCAGGAGGCGACGCGTATTTCTTACCTGCCCCTAAGTTGGTCGCTTTCTAAGGGGGGCTGGAGCGGGCAGCTCTCGCTCGCCAAACTGCGCGTAGAGGGGCCGGGAAACGTGCTCGTCAATCTCGGTGGTGTTACTCGAGCCGTCGCTTCCGATTCAATCAAACGCTACTCTGGGACAGGAGATAGCCTCGTTGAGGTAGGGTATACGAGAACGCAGGAAATTCCTGAAGGGGCTTTTCCGAGCCTGTTCGGCGATTCTTTCTCAGTTGGTGCACGACTCAGTGTCAAACTCCCCACAGCGAGCGTTGAAAAGAATCTCGGAACCGGAGAGCGGGACGTGTCACTGCAGCTAGAATCATCGTTTTATCTCGGTCAAAACACTGTCTTTGCGACGCTCGGGTATAGTGACCGTGGGGAATCGCAAGTTTTCGCGGACATCGAGAGTTCGGGCTATGCGCAGATAGGAATAGCGCGGAGGCTGACTCGGTCGACCAGCGCAGGCCTACTTTACGACTATCGCGAAACCGCCTCGAAATTTTTCGACGATGTGGAGGAGGTGGGGCTCTATGCTGGCTGGGAGTTGAGCCCCGCATGGTCGCTGACCGCGCTGGCGAGTGCAGGGCTCACTGCATCGAGCGCTGATCACGCTGTTTATCTGCAGCTGGTTTACCAAGTCAAATAGACAGCCAATAACACTTCGCAGACTTTTTCAGCGACGTGCCTCAGAGACCCAGAGGGCGAACTCTCGGGGGTAAAATTGTTGCACGCTGTAGCGGCCTTGCCCTCTGTAGCGGCGGTAGCTGTGGGCGCCTAAGTGCCGTGGCCCGCGTCACCTCCGCGATCGCCACGCCGTCTTTGGTATTCTTGGCTACTGTGGCTGGCTGCTCAACTATTTTTCCTTGTTCCGCTAGTGCAGTTGCGTTGAGCCAATTGGCAATATCAACCCACCGCACCGATGCCGGCTCGATCTCATCTTTATCTATTCCTGCCTCAGGCATCCCGAGCTCGCCGGCACTGATCGCGAGTAGGACATTAATCTGCTCCGTGCCATTTTCTATCGATTCCAAAATGCTAAGGCTTGAAGCGGATTCGGCTGAGCCGTTGGTGATAAGCGAGGATAAATTCGGCTGCAGAAAGCCCTCAATCCTCCGACCGTCTGGCTCATCCATTTTCGGAGTAGCAGCCTGTGTTATCTTTTGAGTGACCGCCTGAGTGGCCGGCTCGAGCTTATCAAGCACGCGTTCGATCCCGCTCTCCGTTGCAATTGCTGTGCTCATCATCGTGTCGCGCGGTAAGGCAGGTTCGCGCACTACGATAACTTCACTCGGGATGCGCTGATCGAAGCCTAAGAAAGGCCGCATCCCTGAACCGCCCAGACCGGATCCGGGGAGTTCGAGAATGCCCGTGCCTCCGACGCCACTGCCTTCGTCTCCGCTTCGGCGATCGCCAACTGCGGGTTGCAGGTTCCCAAGAAAGTAAACGCTGGTGAGAAGCAGGAGAAATGCGAACCTCATGCCCCAGGTGCGCATGCTGGTATCGCTATTCGCGAGTGCGTTGCTGCGGTCGCTTTGGACTTTTTCGTTACTCTTCACGACTTGTCTCTTCTGGCCGCGTCTGAGCGGTGCTGTAGTTAAATATACCGAGATTGAAACGAAATTGCGCGCTGCTGGGCGAGCTTTTCTTAGCGTTGTCTTTCAGCTGTAGGCTGTGGGCGCGCGCGTTTATTCTCGTAAGGAGCTCGCTTGCTCCGCGAGCCGAGAGAGCCTTCAGTTCGTCGACGGAGTCTTGCGATAGTTGGTCGTAGAACACGCTGCGATCATAGAACGGAGGTTCACCACCGCGAAGATTGTTTGCGCCTGCCTCAACATGGTCTTGGATATTTCGACCAAAAAAATAGGCCTTTTCTGCGAGTCCAGCCTTGGGCGCAAACGCCTCGGTGTTGAGCGAGACCATGTCATGATTCACGCTTACGATTCCAAGCCTCAGCCATTCGTCGAGGACCGAGCGTGGTCTGATGTCCTTCCTGCAGACGGTCTCGACCAGTTC
>Ga0209653_1002250_pt1 | contig 14278 bp, 13 predicted proteins | sample SaaInl6LU_22_DNA_FD_184644 | JGI IMG/M metagenome (GOLD analysis project Ga0209653, IMG submission 184644) | Marine microbial communities from expanding oxygen minimum zones in the Saanich Inlet - ESP_116LU_22_DNA (SPAdes) (version 2) | ecosystem: Environmental > Aquatic > Marine > Intertidal... | reverse complement strand
CGCAACATGCACATCAACAATAAAATAGGGTTTTCTGTTGACACCAAACTAACACACAGCAACGGCAATCTAAGCGGGTTTGGTGCTGAATTATCAAGCGTTTCCATACAATCCAACAACCTTGGTGAGCACAGCCGTACCATTGCCCATTTCTTTTTTGAGCATCGCATGAAGTGGAATAACATAAGTGTAACACCGGGCTTTGCTTTAAGTCACTTTTCAGACGTAGACACTTTTTTCTATCCAGGGCTAGACCTTGGACTCAGGCTAAGTGAAAAAGCAAAACTTACGTTTAATACGGGTTATACCTATCGCGTTCCTACCTATACCGATTTGTATTATAATGGGCCAACTGCCTTGGGTAATGCAGATTTGAAACCAGAAAAAGCCCTAAGTCATGAATTGAGCTTTAGGTACAATACTCCTACTTGGGAGCTTGAGGCCGCTTTGTTTCAACGCAATAGTGAGAATTTGATTGATTACGTTGAGGTAACTGTTGGAGATTCACAGTGGTTGGCTTCCAACATACACGATGTTACCACAACAGGTGGTGAGCTTAACAGTTCCTATTATTACACCATTGGTGAGCAACGCCAAACCTTTACGGTTTCTTATGGCTATATCCATGACGATTATACTAAAACGGTCAATTCACGATATGCACTCAACTCGCTTAAGCATAATATTAATTTGCAGTTTCTAAACAAGCTATCGTCTAAAGTATCAACTTCGTTTTCCTACCGCTACGCTACAAGGCCTTTAGGCGGTCATTTCAAAGTGCTTAACGCACAGTTAGAATATGTTATGGATAAACTTACGATACAGTTGCAGGGACGTAATTTGTTTGATGCGGATTACTATGAGAATCTTATCCCAATGCCTGGCGCACACGGGATGGTTTCACTGCGTTACGCACTCTAGTCACCACTGCTAAGTCGGTTGATTTGCTGGTAGATTAAATCCGTTTCCCAACCGCGATAGGCGAGGTATTGAAATAGTTTTTGTTTTTTGGTTTGTGCTCCATACCCATCCAACTGCTGCCATCTTTTATCGCTTAAGGCATGTAGTTTTTCAAGATAGGCACCTGCTTCAATAGTTTTTATGGCTTTATTGATGTCATAATCAGACACCCCTCTCATCTTAAGCTCTCTTTTAATACGCATTTTTCCCCAGTGCTTAATGGAGAATTTCCCACTGGTGAACTGTTGCGCAAAGCGGGTTTCATTTACGTAATTTTCAGAAACCAAGGTGCCAATAATTTGTTCGGCTGCTTGGGAAATCATTCCCATGGTACGCAGCTTATCTTTCACATCCTTATGGCAGCGCTCTTGGTAGGCGCAATAGTTACGTAGTTTGTCCAGTGCCTCGGCAACCGTATATGTTTTCATATTGGCTAAAATAAAAAAAGCGGCACTAAGGCCGCTTTTTGTTTTTATACGTGAATCACTTTTCCTTTTCCATCAAAGAAACGGTAGTGCAAATAGGTGTACGCATCGCGTGGAATAACTTTTATCCACTTGTTGTACTCAAAGTACCACTTCATGCGTTCAGACTTAATTCCTTTGGCAACATAGGCTGCAATAAAGGGGTGTAAGTGTAACACTACTTTTTTCTTTTTGTGTTTAGGATTAGCTAAAATCTTTTCAAGGTCAGCTTTTATTTTATCCATCAAAACAATTGGCGCTTCTACCTCTCCATTAATATTTGGATTGGGTTCAGCTGTTTTGATATCCATTTCTGGTCGGACGCGCTGGCGTGTCATTTGTATCAGTCCAATTCTGCTTGGAGGCAAAATTTTGTGTTTGGCACGGTCGCTTTCCATTTCCTTACGAAAATGTTCGAAAAGCTTTTTTCTATTTTCTTGTCTTATCATGTCAATGAAATCAATGACAATAATCCCTCCCATGTCACGCAAGCGTAACTGTCGGGCTATTTCTGTAGCAGCAATCATGTTGACTTCTAAGGCTGTATCTTCTTGATTTTTAGCTTTATTGGATCGATTACCACTGTTTACATCAATAACGTGAAGGGCTTCGGTATGTTCGACAATTAAATAAGCTCCTCTGTTCATTGAAACTGTTCTTCCGAACGAGGCTTTGATTTGACGTTCAATACCAAAGTGCTCAAAAATAGGCACTTGACTTTTGAAAAGTTTTGCAATGCTGGCCCTTTCGGGAGCAATTTGTTGCAAATATTCTTGTACTTCTGTTAATAGTTCGGGATCATCAACGTGTATTCCAGTAAATTCATCATCAAATATATCTCTCAAAATAGAGGAAGCTCGGTTGAGCTCACTCAATACTCTAGAGGGATAATCTGCTTTTTGAATTTTCTTACACATTTGAACCCAACGTTCATAAAGATCTCCAAGATCTTTGTCGAGTTCAGCTACTTTTTTGCCTTCAGCCACGGTTCGGATAATGACACCAAAACCTTTTGGCTTAATACTCATAACGAGCTTTTTTAAGCGGTTCTTTTCTTCTCTAGTCGATATTTTTTGAGACATCGACACACGACTTGAAAAAGGAACCAAAACCAAATACCTACCTGCCAAGGACAGCTCCGAACTGATACGGGGTCCTTTAGTAGAAATAGGTTCTTTGATAATTTGCACAAGTAGCGATTGATTGGCCTGAACAGCATCTGTAATGACGCCATCTTTATTAATTTCAGGCTCCAATGGGTAGTTCTTTAGGGAAAAGTCTTTAATTTTTCCAGAACTAGCAAGCTTGATAAACTTTAGCAGTGTTGCTACTTTCGGACCTAGGTCGTGATAGTGTAGAAAGGCATCTTTTTCATATCCTACATCTACAAAGCCTGCATTTAAACCAGATAGGGTTTTTTTAACTTTTGCTAAAAAAATATCTCCTACGTGAAACTTATTATCTTCAATTTCTTTGTGAAACTCAACGAGCTTTCCGTCTTTGAGTAAGGCAAAATCAACTGCAGAGGATCGCGAACGAATAATTAGTTCTTTACTCACAATAATGATTTTTAGATTCACAGTACATGTGAATCAATTGAACAATGTTTTCCGGGGGACTTATATCAAAGTGAACTGCTGTGATAATATTCCATGTCAAAGAACATAAATGTTCAGAGATTAAAGAAGTTTACTTTTTCTTATGTCGATTAGCACGACTTCTTTTTTTACGCTTGTGCGTGGCTACCTTGTGTCTTTTTCTCTTCTTACCACTTGGCATATGTTATAATCTAAATAATTAATAATGTGCAGACGCTAATTAACGACTACTTTAGTTTTTACCTCCTCTAAGAAAACCTTTGCAGGCTTAAATGAGGGTATATTGTGTGCTGGAATGTCAATGGTTACGTTTTGTGAAATATTACGTCCTTTTTTGGCTTTGCGTGTTTTAACCACAAAACTTCCAAATCCACGTAAATAAACGTTCTCACCAGATTCTAATGCACTTCTTACTTCTTTCATAAAGTGATTCACAATCTCTTGTGTATCGCTTTTTTCAACTCCCAGTTTATCTGAAATATTTGTTACAATTTCGGCTTTTGTCATCCTTAAATTCTTGTGTGGTTGTAAATTTTAGGTGAGCAAATATAAAAATTTAATTCAACGTTTATGCGATTTTAAACATCTAAAACTCATTCTTTGCATGTATTTTTGATTGCATGAAACGTTTCAGTACTAAATTGTTAGGTTGGTATGCGCTGCACAAACGTGCTTTGCCATGGCGTCAAACAAAAGACCCTTATGTGGTTTGGCTTTCCGAAATCATGTTGCAACAAACTCGTGTTGCTCAGGGATTGCCCTATTTTGAGCGCTTTTGGAACGATTTCCCAACCGTTCATGATCTTGCGCAAGCTAGCGAAGATGCCGTTTTAAAGCGCTGGCAAGGCCTTGGCTATTATAGTCGCGCCAGAAACTTACACAAGGCTGCAAAAAGGGTAAGCGAACAACATAACGGTAATTTTCCGCGTACTTTTGAAGAGCTTATCAAGCTGCCAGGAGTAGGACCCTACACCGCAAGCGCTATTGCATCCATTTGTTTTGATGAAGTTTGTGCCGTTGTTGACGGAAACGTATACCGTGTTTTGGCACGCCATTTTGATATTGACAGTCCCATAAATCAACCCACAGGAATCAAAGCTTTTCAAGCCTTGGCCCAAACCCTTATAGATTCAAAAGCACCAGGAGCTTATAACCAGGCGATTATGGAATTTGGTGCCTTGCACTGTACACCAAAAAAACCAAGCTGTACGACTTGTCCACTAACCGATAGCTGCTTGGCGTATGCACACGATCGCGTGACTGAACGCCCCGTTAAAATAAAAGCCAAGCCCGTTAAGAAACGGTATTTTCATTACCTAATACCCATCGATCAAAACAACAACACCCTACTGAACAAACGTGACCAAAAAGACATCTGGCAAGGGCTTTATGAATTCCCGCTTATTGAAGCTCAAAACATGCTGACTGTTGATGCACTTCAAACACACGACGATGCCCCCAAATGGGCAAAAGCAGCTAATTGGACCAAATTTCAAGAGGAAGCAGTGATTCATAAACTCAGTCACCAAGCCTTATACACCTATTTTTATGTGATAGAAAATGTTGACGAACCCCTGCCCATTTCTTGGGCTAATGTTGCTGATTATGCAGTACCGCGCTTAATAGAACGTTTTTTGGACAAGTTCATCCGATAATGTACATTTGATGTAAAATCTATTATGAGCGGAACACTTAACAAAGCTATGCTAATAGGACATTTGGGCGATAATGTCAAAGTGACTTATTTCGAAGGCGGAAACTGCATTGGCAGGTTCCCCATAGCGACCAACGAAACCTACACAAGCAAACAAACAGGTGAGAAAGTCACCAATACCGAATGGCACAATGCTGTTGTGCGAAACAAAGCTGCAGAAATTTGCGAAAAATATCTAAAAAAGGGAGATCGTGTATATGTTGAAGGACGTATAAAAACCCGTAAATGGCAAGGAGATGACGGCAAAGACCGTTATTCAACAGAAATTCACGTTGATGACTTCACCTTTTTAACCCAACGCCCTAGCGATGGAAGCACAACGCAAACACAAACGGCCCAACAACAGCCATCACAGCCCAGTCAACCCGCCCAGCCAACTCAGGCAAACCAACCTGCAAGTGACGATGACTTGCCATTCTAAACGCTAATCGTTGGACATACCCTTTTTGGTTATTGGTTTTGAAACACTAGAAACAGTTAAAGTATTCATATTGTTGTTGCTTTTGCTAAGTTCTGCATTGGTTTCAGGCTCAGAAGTTGCCTTTTTTTCCCTTTCGCCATCTTACATTAAAGAGGCGGTAAACGCAACCACTAAGCCGCTGCGTATTATTGCACAGCTGCGAAAAAACCCTCGCCGCTTATTGGCCATTATTTTGTTGTTGAACAACCTGATAAACATCGCAACTGTACTGCTTTTTGCATCCATGACCTCCTTGTTTTTTGAATCTATTACACAGCCAAGTTTGCGTTTTTTAGCAGAGGTAGGTCTGATAACCACAATTGTGCTATTGTTTGGCGAAATACTTCCAAAAATTTATGCAAATAAAAACCCCGAAGGCTTTGCAAAACGGATGTCAGTTCCTATTTATTTATTGGACAAGTACGTATTTTTTGCATTGACCTACCCTATGAGTTACCTCACCTTGATTCTTCAAAAACGACTAGGTAAATCAAGGTCAAATATATCTGTTGATCATTTGTCTCAAGCCCTTGAAATGACCGATGATTCTGAAACTACTAAAGACGAGCAAAAAATCTTAAAGGGAATTGTCACATTTGGTAATACCGACACAAAACAGGTCATGTGTCCGCGTATAGACGTTTTTGCACTGGATGAAGAAACGTCATTTACCGAAGTAGTTTCGCAGATTGTGAGTAAGGGATTCTCCCGTGTTCCTGTCTATCGCGAAACCATAGATACGGTTATTGGAGTTTTATATGTAAAGGATTTACTGTCTCATTTTGACAAGGAAAATTACGAATGGACAAAACTTTTACGTGAGCCTTATTTTGTGCCAGAAAACAAAAAGCTTGACGATTTGCTACAAGAATTTCAAGTCAAACGCATTCATCTCGCAGTTGTGGTTGATGAGTATGGCGGTACTTCTGGTGTTATTTCTTTGGAGGATGTTATTGAGCAAATTGTAGGGGATATCACAGATGAATTTGATGAAACAGATATCAGCTATTCTAAACTCAACGACAACACTTTTGTGTTTGACGGCAAAACGTCTCTACAAGATTTTTATGCGGTAACCAAGCTTTCCAACAGTGATGATTTTGAGCAAAACAAAGGGGAGTCTGAAACGGTTGCTGGATTTTTGTTAGAACAATTGGGATCCTTTCCTAAAGTGAATACTACCTTTCGATTCAAAAAAGTTGTTTTCACCATTGAAGCCGTCGACAGAAAACGCATCAAACAGGTTAAAGTGCAGCTCGGCGCATGATACGAATCTTCCTCTTAGTATTGTTTTTTTTGGGATGTCAACATCAAGCTCCCAAACCTTATGCGGCCTTGGCCTTGAACTATCCAGCAGCACAATACAATGATTTCGAGCCCAACGCTTGCGCATACCGCTTTAAGTACAATGAAGTGTCAATGCCAGTGCAACTGTCATCGTGCGGCACAACGCTAGATTACCCTTTACTAAAAGCAAAAGTTTACGTTACTTACTTTGATTTGAACAAAACTTCTTTGGATACCCTTTTTATGGATTTTGAAAAGCGGCTTAAGATTTTTGGTAAAGGAACCCAACGCATTAACGAAAGTACTTATGAAGACAAGGAAAAAGATGTTCTGGGTAGCTGCGTTACATTGATTGGAGATTCACCCTCGAACCTGCATTTTTTCGCTACAGATACCAAAAGACATTTTATATCAGGCTCATTGCTTTTTTCTGCAGCACCCAACTACGATTCCTTGGCACCTGCCATTGGATATATTAGAAATGATGTGCAAAAAATGCTCGAGACGTTACGCTGGCAATAGTTAGGCTTTTTCTTTCTTTTTGGCGCAACAAGGCTTTTCACAATTGGCTTTACAAGCCATTTTATCTTTTCCTTCTTTTTTGCAACATGCTTTTTCACAAGATTTATCGCATTTTTTGTCTTTAGCACAACAAGCTTTCTCACAATCAGGGTCACATTTTTTTCCATTCTGTTCTGAAGAAAAAGCAGCTACGGCAGTGGCTTCACCTACCTTGTAATCATCTCCAAGAGATTCAATAGTAGCTTTGACCTTGTCAAATGAAGTTGTGGTGGGGTCAAAAGAAACAAAGGCAGTTTTGGCTTCAAAATCAACCTCAGACATTGCAACACCTTCCATGGCAGCAACTTTCTTTTCAATACGTGCAGCACATCCAACCTCGCAGGTCATTCCCTCAACTCGGAATGATATGTTTGAGAGGTTTTTGTCAGACACAGTCACCGCTGCCTCATCGGAGTGGCTAACTGTTTTTTTCTCTGGGCTTTTTGAAGTACAACTAACAACTAGTAGTATTAAAATATAAAAAATAGGGCGTTTCATAATATTAAATTTTAATCAAATGTAGTAAAAAAAGCCTTTTTTACATCCTTTTTTACCAGCTTTGCCTAGCTATGATTAAAATTCCTGCAAACAAGTGGTTGTACCTTTTTTTACTTTCGTTAATATGGGGCAGTTCCTATATATTAATAAAGCGTGGCCTTGTTGGACTATCCCCCATTGAACTGGGCAGCGCACGTATTGTTATCAGTACTGTTTTCTTGCTTATTTTGGGCTATAATTCTTTAAAAGGCTTAAGCCGATACCAGTGGAAATGGTTGATTATAACTGGATTTTTAGGCACTTTTTTTCCTTCCTTCCTTTTTGCTTTTGCACAACAGCACATCGACTCATCTGTTGCGGCCATTCTTAATTCGCTTACCCCAATATTTACTGTACTTGTGGGGATCACACTTTTTGCCACGCGTATGCTCAGCCGTCAGTATATCGGCGTTTTACTCGGGTTTGTAGGTTCTTTAGGATTGGTTTGGGGTGGTGCACAAATCAACCCCAATCAACCAGTTGGTCATGTGTTGCTTATCATCAGTGCATCGATGTGCTATGCCATAAATATTCACTTTTTAAAACACAAACTATCAGAAGTTTCTCCCATGGCCATGACACTGGGAAATTTTATTGCCATTTTACCACCAGCGTTGCTGATGTTGCTCTTTTCGGATTTCTTTTCGCTACAAAACCTGAAAAAACCAGAAGTGATTACAAGTTTGGGCTTCGTTGCTACACTTGCCTTTTTTGGCACAGCAATAGCCAAGGTCATGTTCAACCGATTTGTTAAAATAGCATCTACCGTATTTGTATCATCGGTAACATACACCTTGCCAATCGTAGCTCTTTTTTGGGGTACATTGGATGGAGAGCAGATGAGTGCTTATCAACTTATCGGTGCTGCTGTAATTTTAATTGGCGTTTCATTGGCTCATAAGCCAACGAAACGCCAGTAGTCTTAATCTTCTGGATTTAGAACCGCTAAGAAATACGCGTCATCTAAATCAATTCCTGCTACTTATCAGGATTAACAATTACTTCTTCAAGCGTTAAAGAAATTTCCTGACCGCCAAGGTCAAAACTTTTCTCGCCTGGCATCATTAAGCTTGAAATTTCCTTATAGTTAGCATAGTTTGTATTGTTCGTTTGCATCTGACCATTGAAGTTCACCATCGTAGATTCCTTAATTTTCATGCCTGTTTCCTTGCTGTAGTAGTTGGTGTAACTCACGCCAACACCAGGAACCTTAATCACATAAGCCTCTGTATCATTTACAGTTTCAATTCCCTCTAAAACCGCTTCTCCACTGGCAAGTAGCCCTATTTCAGATATAACCCCTAAGGATTTTTTAAGATCGTCATAAATAACCTTTGGCAAATCCATTTTATTTGGACCTTGCTTCATAAAAGCCCCCTCGGTACTAACAACACTCGTCATCATGGCGTTTCCGCCAACGGATATTACTTGTTCTTGGCTATCTGCTGAATAGGTTTCTTCAACCACAATGGCCATTTGCATAAAAGTACCTTTGTACACAAGCTTAACTGCGTTTAGGTCACTCAAGTTATTTACACCTGTTTTTTCAATATGATTCGTTAAAACGGTCTCAGCAGTAATTCCTCCTGCAACAGAAACCTTTTTAGGTCGATCAATAGACATGCCATATTTGTCATAGTAATTGACAGGAAGTAGTTTTCCATTAAATTCGACCTTTTCAAGGTTATCTAAAACATCAACCCCTTTTCCAGTGACAACAATTCTTGATTGGTCTACATTAAAGTATTTTTGCGCCACATCTCTAACATCTTCAGCGGTAACGGCATTGATTTTGTCAAGATAAGTTTTATAAAAATCGTTATCCAGATTTTCAGTTGCGATGTCGTATGCAAATTGTGCAATAGTTGCAGGTCTTTCTAACGAGCGAACAAAGCTACCAACATATTTGGCTTTTGCTTTTTTCAATTCACTTTCCATAACCAAGTCTGTACGAATTCGCTTTACTTCATTGAGTAGTTCTACCACAGCACTGTCGGTTACTTCGTTTCTAACGCTGGCAGAAGCTCGAAAACGTGTTGCGGTACGCTTGTCGTTCCCAATACTTGAGTAAGCTCCATACGTATATCCTTTGTCTTCACGAAGGTTAAGAAACAAACGTGCTTCGCCACCACCACCAAGAATGGAGTTTGCCATTAAAACAGCAAAGTATTCAGGATCTTTTTTGGCTAGGTATGCCGTACTTTGAACCACTACTTCTGACTGAACAGCGTTGGGCATATTCACAAATTCTATTTGTGGACTTGCAGGGTTTTTAACCTCAGGAATTGGACTAGAAGCAACGGGGTTTGGCTTCCATTTCCCAAAATATTTTTTCACCAACGGCTTAACGGTTTCCATGTCAATATCACCAACAATGACCAAATAAGCATTATTAGGTCTAAACCTAAAGTCATAAAAACGCTGGACATCTGCAAGTTTTATGTTGTTAATGGTTCCAGGAGTTGTGTATTCACCATAGGGGTGATTTCCGCCGTAGGCCAAAAGACTTTCAACGCGCCTAGCTGCATTAGTGACATCTTTTTCAGATGATTTCAAGGCATCAATAATGACATCTCGCTCCTTGATAAATTCTTCTTCCGTAAAGTTGGGATTTATAGCAGCATCGGCCATCATCTGAAAAGTTCTTTCAAAATAGCGAGACAATGATTGTGCAAATGCACCGGAAGCACTAATGCTAATGTTGGCACCCATGAAATCTACTTCATCATAGAAATCATCTTTTGCTATTTTTTTAGAACCTTTTCCGAGTAAGCTGCCAGTGAGGTCGCTTAAACCTGCCTTGATTCCTTCCAAAATGGGTGGGTTGTCCAGTATTAAACTTGCACTTACTTGCGGCAGTTTTCTGTTTTCAACCAGCATCACGGTGAGGCCGTTTTTTAGTTTGTATTGTTGCGGCTCTTTAACTTGAATGGTGGGTGCAGGACCAGGAACCGGTTGTTTACTTCGATCAATTTGACCAACTGCAGAAAACACCAATAAGGATGTGAATAATACGAGTAATTTTTTCATGATAATAAGTTTAATTAGCTTCTTCCGGTTCTGGTAAATATTCAAGTACCAAGCGCTGGTTTGTGTTCAGGTATTTATTGGCTACCTCTCTTATCTCTTCGCGAGTAATGGAGCGGTAAATATCAATCTCGTTATTGATTAGATTGGTGTCTCCATAGAGCATGTGATACCTGGCAAGTGAATTGGCAATGCCTTCCACTGAAGCATTTGAGCTTACAAATCCATTTTCAAACTTATTGAGCAGTTTTTGATAATCTCGCTCGGAAATAAGGTTGTTTTGAATTTTGAGAATTTCATCATCCATTTCAGATATTAAGTCTGTAAGTTTAAATTCTCCTTGTGGGAGTCCATAAATGACATACATACCATAATCTTCTTGCGCAATATTGATAGCTCCTGATTGTAGTGCCATTTTCTTTTCATCAACCAAACGCTTGTAGAGCTTAGAGCTTGGCCCGTCGCTCAAATATGTAGAAATCATATCAAGTATGCGAGACTCCCTGCTTTTAAAAGAGGGTGTACGGTATGCTGTAATGATAGCGGGAATCTGAATGTTGCTATCAAAGGCTTCTGCTTTTAATTCCTCCTGAATTGGTTCTTCGGTCAAAGAAACTCTTTCTATGTCCTCTCCTCTAGGAATAGAACCAAAATATCCTTCAACCATTGTTTTTGTTTCATCAATATCAATGTCACCAGCGACAACGAGCACGGCGTTGTTTGGGACATAGAATTTTTTATTGAATGCTAAAAACTCATCTAGGGTAGCAGCATCTAGGTGATCCATCTCGCCAATGGTCGTCCAGCGGTAAGGGTGATTGATAAACAGATGTTTTTTGACATTTTCTAAAAACTTACCATAAGGTTGGTTGTCAACGCGCAAGCGCTTTTCTTCCTTCACGACCTCATTTTGTGTATCCACACCGTCCTGTTCAATTATGGGATGTAACATCCGCTCAGACTCCATCCAAAGACCAAGCTCAAGGTTGTTTGAAGGAAAAACCTCATAATAATAGGTACGGTCGTCTGTGGTATTGGCGTTGTTGGATCCGCCATTTTCGGTGACTATAGAGAACCACGCGCCGTTTTCAATATTTTTAGTGCCTTCAAATAGGAGGTGTTCGAAAAAATGAGCAAAGCCGGTTCTGTCAGGTTGCTCATCTTTGGCGCCAACATGGTACATAACAGATGTAGTCACAACAGGAGCTGTGTTGTCTTGGTGCAATATAACATGTAAGCCATTGGCTAAATCATACTCTTCAAAGGACACAGATTGTGCATTTAAAAAGCTAAATACAAATAACATGGTTAAAGAAAGGAGATGCTTCATGAAAAAAGATTTAAGCTATAAAATTAATAATTTATTCTAAAACGTTAAGCATTTTGCTAAAATTAATGTTGCAACAAAAAATATTGCCTGATATAATACAAGATTGTATATTTGCGCTCGCTTCAATAAGAAGTGTTAAAAACAAAAGATATGTTTGCAATCGTAGAGATAGCAGGGCAGCAATTCAAAGTTGCAAAAGACCAGAAGGTATTTGTTCACCGATTGGACGCCAAAACAGGAGACAAGGTTTCTTTTGACCAAGTCTTTATGATGGCTGACGGTGATAAGATTACTGTAGGCGCCCCAGCTGTAGCCAATGCTTCAGTAGAAGCAAAAGTGGTACGTCACCTAAAGGATGACAAAGTAATAGTATTTAAAAAGAAACGCCGCAAGGGTTACCGTGTTAAAAACGGTCACCGTCAGTCGTTGACAGAAATTGTCATCGAATCTGTTGGAGTTGGTAATGCCAAAAAGGCTGCACCAAAAGCTAAGGCAGAAGCGCCTAAAGCAGAAGCACCAAAAGCTGCAGTTCCAAAGGCTGCAAAAAAAGCTGCCCCTAAAGCAGCTGCTGATTTTTCTTCAAAAACAGTAGCCGAGCTTAAGGAGCTAGCCAAAGCAGCAGGTGTTGCGGGAATTTCATCTATGAAAAAAGCCGATTTGATTGCGGCACTTGAAGCAAAAAAATAAAAGAGTAAGCCATGGCACACAAAAAAGGAGTAGGTAGTTCCAAGAACGGTAGAGAATCGGAATCGAAACGCTTAGGCGTTAAAATATTTGGTGGACAACAGGCCATCGCAGGGAACATTATTGTTCGTCAACGCGGTACGGCACACCACCCAGGAGACAATGTATATCTAGGTAAAGACCACACACTTCACGCTAGAGTGGACGGTGTTGTGCGTTTTACTAAAAAGAAAAACAATCGCTCGTACGTTTCTATTGATCCCGTACAGGACTAGTTTTTAGTTCATACTAAAAAAGATAGAACCCCGCCTTTTCGAGTACATTTCAATATGAAATTTGTACCGAGAAAGGCGTTTTTTTAATAAGCCTCTGCGCCTAAATTTATTTGAACAGAAATTTTAGATAATTAGGATTATAAAAATAAAAAAAACCGAGACAACTGCCTCGGTTTAAACTTCATTATTAGGTGTACTAAAAATTAGTATCTATAATATTCAGGCTTATAAGGTCCTTGAACAGGAACGCTGATATAATCTGCTTGGTCTTTGTTTAGTTCTTCAAGTTCAACGCCTAGTTTTTCTAGGTGCAAATGCGCTACTTTTTCATCCAAGTGCTTGGGTAACATATACACCTTGTTTTCGTAACTATCTGCATTTTTCCAAAGCTCTATTTGCGCCAAGGTTTGGTTTGTAAAGGAGTTACTCATCACAAAGCTGGGGTGACCCGTAGCGCAACCTAGGTTTACCAACCTACCTTCAGCTAAAACAATAATGTCTTTGCCCTCAACGGTATACTTATCTACTTGTGGCTTAATTTCCACCTTGCTTTCGCCGTAGTTTCCGTTTAACCAAGTCATGTCAATTTCGTTGTCAAAGTGTCCAATGTTACATACAATGGCCTTGTCCTTCATGGCACGAAAATGACGTTCAGCAACAATGTCTTTGTTCCCTGTAGCCGTTACAATAATGTCTGCATTACCAATGACCGTGTCTAGTCTTTTTACTTCAAAACCATCCATAGAGGCTTGAAGCGCACAAATCGGATCAATTTCGGTAACCGTTACTATGGCTCCTGCTCCTTGGAAAGAAGCAACGGTGCCTTTACCAACATCACCATATCCAGCAACTACTACGCGCTTTCCAGCAAGCATGATGTCTGTTGCACGACGTACCGCATCAACCGCTGATTCTTTACAGCCGTATTTGTTGTCAAACTTCGACTTAGTCACCGAGTCGTTTACATTAATGGCGGGTAATGGAAGTGTTCCGTTTTGCATACGCTCATACAAACGATGCACGCCTGTGGTTGTTTCTTCTGAAAGTCCTTTGATTCCAGCAGTAAGCTCAGGAAATTCATCAAGGATCATATTGGTTAGGTCGCCACCATCATCTAAAATCAAGTTTAGCGGTTTGCGATCTTCACCAAAGAATATCGTTTGTTCAATACACCAGTTGAATTCTTCTTCATTCATGCCTTTCCAAGCATAAACAGGAATTCCAGCAGCAGCAATAGCCGCTGCAGCATGGTCTTGTGTTGAGAAAATATTACATGAACTCCATGTAACATCTGCCCCAAGCGCTGTAAGTGTTTCGATTAGCACAGCTGTTTGAATAGTCATGTGCAAGCATCCAGCGATGCGCGCACCTTTCAGCGGCT
>Ga0209653_1002246_pt1 | contig 14287 bp, 15 predicted proteins | sample SaaInl6LU_22_DNA_FD_184644 | JGI IMG/M metagenome (GOLD analysis project Ga0209653, IMG submission 184644) | Marine microbial communities from expanding oxygen minimum zones in the Saanich Inlet - ESP_116LU_22_DNA (SPAdes) (version 2) | ecosystem: Environmental > Aquatic > Marine > Intertidal... | reverse complement strand
TCTTGTTTCGACTTGTCGCCGACGAAAACTTTAAGTAATGAATTCAATAAGCTCATGGCTATAGTATATGATTGGAATGCCTGTCAAAGATAAGAATGTTTAAGTTTTTCAGGCTTTATTAAGGGATAAAAAAAAAGTCTCCTAAGAGACTTTTAATGAATTAATACTCATCTTCATTCCAAAGGTAGTCGTCTTCGCTAGGGTAATCTGGCCAAATTTCTTGAATGGTTTCGTAAATATCTTCTTCGTCTTCAATAGACTGTAAATTTTCAACAACTTCAAGGGGGGCTCCAGTCCGAATGGAATAATCAATTAATTCATCTTTGGTTGCGGGCCAGGGCGCGTCGCTTAGGTAAGAGGCCAATTCTAATGTCCAGTACATGATTGTAGTGTTTAGTATTTGCAAAAATAAATTTTAAAATGACATGAAAAAGCATTTTATGCAATTTTTAAGTACATGTTTAAAATACTGTTAATCAGTGGTTTAATTAATATTTTACCGGTATAAATTTCTACTTCAAACAATTCTAGCTTTAAAATTAGTCTTATGTGCTTCAAGGTCTTTTGTGGTATCCCTCGAATACACAACTATTTATTCAGGAATCCATTTGATCTCTTCGACCTCAAGTGTATGGTGCAACAGTCGGGCTAGGGTAAAAAGATAATCTGATAAGCGATTGAGAAATTTAATGGCAATATGAGGGACTGGTTCCGTTTCACCCAAAGCCGATACCATTCTTTCTGCTCTTCTACAAACGGTTCTGGCTATGTGACACTGTGAAATGTTTGGGTGACCGCCTGGAAGGATAAAATGGGTCATTGGGTTTAGAGTTTCATTGCACAGATCAATACGAATTTCTAAGTCAGTGACGCTTTTTTCTTTCAAATAAGGTAAGTTCTTTTCAAATGCCTGATGTTCGTCCATTTCAGAGGCCAACATGGAACCAAGCGTAAATAAATCGTTTTGAATGTGCAATAAGGTTGGTGCTTCAATACTTTCGGAACACAAATTCAAAAGTAGCCCAATATGAGCGTTAAGTTCATCAAGTGTGCCATAGGCGTCAACTCTAAGGTGGTGTTTGGGTACGCGTTTACCACCGTAAAGTCCAGTCTCTCCTTTGTCACCGGTTTTAGTGTAAATTTTCATAGCGAATGGTTTTTGATTATGGCAAGTTAAAAAATCAATTTGAGCTTAGAGCAAGCGGAGGCTGAAATGTTCTTCCACTTGATGTGGGCGCTTAAATAGTAGCCCAACACTAAAAAGATCTATGCTAACATTTAAGTGTAAATTTTGGGTTAAATGACGCCACATTTCTTCGTTTTTCTTATTCTGATGAGGCTTTGGAAACATAATTAAACTTCCATTTGGGCTGGCATCTACAAACGCAAAAATGGTCTCAATGTCTTCATCTCCTCTTGCAATTTTGAGTTCAATGGGCTGATCTAAATCCGATACCTTATGGTGATGATAATCTTTTATTCTTTCTAATTGAGCCTTAGGTTCTAATTGTTTGAATCCATGGGGCTTTTCTAAACATTGCGTAATCAGTCCATAAACAAAGGGTGAATGGACACTGTACTTGGTTTTCGAGTTTAATAAAAACTTAAAATAGGCCCTCGCTTGAAAACAAATATGCTGAAACATCGTGGCTATACTTTTCTGTTCATACGCAATAAATAGACATACCTGAACGCCAATGCGGTACAGAATGGCAGTAGAGCCCAAGTAAAAACTTGAACCTGTGTTAAGGTATGAAGGCCCATGAGTGCCAACAGAAGTAACAAAAACTTTAGGTATCCTATTACTCCTGAAGTCAATTTGTTTTTTGAAATAGCTGCGACTAGAAACAAGTTAGGGGCAAATGCCCAAAGGAAATTATAATTGAAAGCTGTTGCCGAATGGTCTGTTGCGAACCATAGAAGTAAGACAATAACACCAATAGATCCTGTAGTCAAGAAAAGGATGATATCTAGCCACTTGAAGCGATTTTGACGCCTCCAGTCGAATAGTGTCATTAAGACTATAAGGAGACTAACAAATGAAATGACTAGAAACGGGCTAAAAAAAGTAGTGCTTATTACTGAGGGCTTTGCCTCCAAGAGTGTTTCACTTTTTTTAACCAATATTCTACCACCATCGAGTTGCGCATTTTCAAAATAGTTATGGACATATTGAGGCAAAAACAATTGGTCTTCTAATGAGGTTGGTTTATCAATAACCGATCCAAGAGCTAAATCAATTCCAAAACTTCCCCAGCTGTTTTTGTCTAAACACTCGTAAATCAGGTCTCTAAAAGTTTTGATTTGAAATTTCTCTGGCTCGAAATAAGTTATGGAATCGCCCAAGGCATCTTCTAAAACGTAGGGCAATTTATTTGCACAATTGTCATAAAAGAAATCATACCTGTAGGAACGATTTTCTGGAAGATTATTTACCAGCAGATAGGTAAAAACGTGTTGCTTTTCTTCCTGTGTCAAATCTAATGTTTGACTGTCAATCGACCGGCCTTGTCTCAAGTAAATGTCGAAGAAATCGTCGAAGTACGATGCCCCTAACTGATAATCGAGTTGCCCTTTGGCGAATTTGAGGTAAAAGTTAGGAGTATTGAAATCGTACCTGCCATAATCGAAAACAATATCATAATTCATGACATAATCTTTCACTCGAATTGCACTATGTCCGAATGCATCGTTGAGATTATCGCCAGGGCCAATTGTCAAAATACTGATATCGGAATAGTGCGACAAGGATTGAGATACATGTAATAAAGGTACACTTAGAAAAATAATAAGGACAAGTTTCCTCATGATGACAGATTAATTAAAAGTTCCAAAATCAAGTTTGAGCGAAAATATATTTGAGTACAGAGCTATACTTTGGTCCCCAATATCGGTAAGAGCATAATCCACCTCAATGCCGCGATATTTAAAACCAAGTCCAATATTTGGTTGGAAGTTCAAAGATGTTGTTTGATCCAGGTCTTTGTCATATTGAAAGTTGCCAGCTCCAGCTCTTACAAAAACCAAATCCTGATAGCCCAATTGAAAACCGAAAGCAGGGGACATGCTTACTGACTTGGTGGCAATCAGGTCGTTATTTTGCTCAAAACGGATGATCATGTCCACTTCTGTTTGAAGTTCATAATTGTAACCGAACACGAAGGTTTTGGCTACACCGACTTGAAGTTTTGGAATTGTAATTTCTGTAGATTCTGGAACGGATTGGTTTTGACCTTCAATGGCATTTTGAATATCAGAAAGCTTGTTTTGATCGAAACTCCAAACATTGACAGTTGTGGTTATGTCTCTTGCCATTAAACCGAATTGCCAACCACTATCGTTGGTCAGTCTGAGGCCAATATCAAATCCAAATCCCCAAGAGGACGCAAAATCACCGATGATACGTCTGATTATTTTGGCGTTTACGCCATAGTCAAATCCTTTAAACAGTTGCTTTCTAGCGTAGGAAAAAATCAGAGCGTAATCGGCTGCTGAAAATAGTGAAATGCGGTTGTAATTTATTTGCCCTTGATCGTCAATCAATTGGGTCGTATCGAGAATATCATCTACTCCAAAACGAATCAGGCTGGCCGCAATTACACTCCTGTCATCGATTCTCATGGCATACCCCAGATAGTTGTAATTAGCAATATTTGCAAAATAACTGGCATGCATCAGGGACAGCTCTCGATCAGTCACCTCTATTAAGCCGGCTGGATTCCAATAACCAGAATTGACGTCATTGGAACGGGCTACTATTGCATTTGAGCTACCTAGTGCTGCAGCATCTACTCCAATATTCAGAAACTCATTGGAATATTTAGGCGCATTTTGAGCCCAAATCGAAAGGCTCATGCCCAGTAACAATATGCACAGTATTTTGTTCAATGCCGATATTTTTACAAAGATGCACATAATTTTGTCAAAATCATTTCATGAAGACTCTGTCAATCCTAACTCGAATTAGATGGCAATATTGTTTATAAAGAGCTGATTTACTTTTAAGTTTAGTATCTTTAAACACTAAAAATTTTCTATGAAATCGGCTCTACCCAACCTGTTGACCCTATCTAATCTTCTAGCTGGATGCATGGCCATTGTGTTTGTTTTTGATGGACATTTAGAATGGGCATCCTTAGCTGTATTGTCGGGGATGGTATTTGACTTTTTTGACGGTTTAGTCGCAAGAGCTTTAAAAGTAGAAGGCGCAGTGGGAAAGGAATTGGATTCGCTTGCAGATATGGTTACTTTCGGGGTAGTTCCCGGTTTGATTGTATACCGACTATTGAAGACGTCTTTAGAGTCACAGGAGATGAGCGACAATATGGAATTTATGCTCCCTTTTTCAGCCTTTTTGATTACCATTGGCGCAGGTTATAGGTTGGCCAAATTTAACGTCCTTCCATCTCAGGTTCATTTTATCGGTTTACCAACCCCGGCCAATGCTTTGTTGATTGTGGCTTTACCTTTAATTTTAGCCTATCAAGGAAGTGACGCGATGAATACCATCATTTTAAATCATCAGGTTTTACTTTTTTTGGTTGTCCTTTCAACAACCTTAATGAATATGCCGATAAAAATGATGTCTTTAAAGCTGGATAGCTCCAATTGGAAGGACATGTTGCCACAAATTATTCTTGTATGTATGTCAGTGGTGTTCATAATTACGCTGAAATTTGCATCATTACCGCTCATCATTTGTAGTCATATTTTAATTTCTATAATTAAATGGTATCCCCGATGATTGAAAATATTTTCACACTGTTAATGTTGATCATGCTTCAAGCCGTTTTAGGTTTTGATAATCTACTGTATATCTCATTAGAGTCAAAACGTGCACCTAAAGAACACCAGAAAAAAGTACGGCGCAATGGCATTTTAATAGCTATTGTCTTAAGAGTTCTTCTGCTATTTGTCTTGATGAATTTGATTAAATTTTTTCAAGATCCCTTTTTACATCTGGACTATCCTGATACGATTGAAGCTACAGTTAATTTCCATAGCTTAATTGTTTTGGCTGGGGGTGTTTTTATCATTTATACTGCCATGAAAGAAATATGGCATATGGTCAGCTTTAGATCGGCTCATCATGATATTGAAGGCAGTAAGCCAAGCAGCGTGTTTAAAGTGACCCTACTCATTACTGTGATGAATGTTGTTTTTTCTTTTGATTCCATTTTGAGTGCAATGGCATTGACTAATGTTTTTTGGCTGATGGCAACCGCTATTATTACCGGTGGTTTATTGATGATTTGGTTATCGGATAGAGTGACAAATTTCCTCGAACGCAATAGGATGTATGAAGTTTTAGGTCTTTTTATCTTATTTATCGTTGGTGTAATGTTGGTCACAGAGGGAGGGCATTTGGCACACCTCAAACTGTTTGGTAACCCTATTGTGGCTATGAGTAAAACCACATTTTATTTCATTATTGGCATCTTGGTATTGACCGATATTGTCCAAGGAAGGTATCAGAAGAAGTTGATTAATGAGCAGGAAAAATCGGCCGGCGCTTAAAAGTTGATCCGTTTTTTTCGGAGTTCAAAATTTTGACCCAAATATACGCGCCGAACAGTTTCATCGCTGGCCAATTCTTCGGGCTTTCCATATTTTAATATACTGCCCTCGAACATCAAATAAGTTCTATCTGTAATAGCCAGGGTTTCTTGCACATTATGATCCGTAATCAAGATGCCGATGTTTTTTTTGGTCAACTGAGCTACAATTCTTTGGATATCCTCAACGGCTACAGGATCAACTCCGGCAAAAGGTTCATCTAGAAGAATGAATTTTGGGTCAGTCGCCAGAGCTCTTGCAATTTCTGTACGTCGCCGTTCGCCCCCGGAAAGCAAATCTCCACGATTCTTTCTAATATGGGTTAATCCAAACTCCTCGAGTAGCATTTCAACTTTTTCTTGCTGTTCTTTTTTAGATAATGTAGTCAATTGCAATACACTCAGAATATTATCCTCAACACTTAATTTTCTAAAAACAGAGGCTTCTTGGGCTAAATAGCCAATACCAATCTGTGCCCTCTTATACATAGGAAAAGAGGTGATGTTGGTATTGTCTATGAAAATTTGGCCACCGTTGGGACGAATAAGCCCTACGATCATATAGAAACTGGTGGTTTTACCGGCGCCATTGGGGCCAAGTAGGCCTACAATTTCTCCCTGATTCACTTCCAATGAAACGTCTTTGACCACTTTTCGACCACTGTAGGATTTCATTAAATGTGTTGCGTGAAGCTTCATGAGTCAGTATTGATTGGCAAAAATACGGATTTATTTTTCAAGATCTTGAGCCTCCAAGGCATCCCAAAATTCATAAGCCTTGCGCAGATGAGGTATTACAATTGTTCCTCCTACGAGAGTGGCGATACCCAAGGCCTCGACGACTTCTTCTTTTGAAAGCCCCAAATTGTACGCGGTCGATAGATGATATTTAATACAATCATCACAACGCAGCACTGCTGAGGCCGTCAGCCCCAGAAGCTCTTTGGTCTTTACATCGAGGACGCCCTCAGTAAATGCGTTGGTATCCAAATTAAAAATTCGCTTGATAATTTTATTGTTATCCGCCAGAATTTCGACGTTCATACGCTCGCGGTAAGCGTTAAATTCATTAACCAAATCACTCATTATTTTTGTTGTTTCGTTTGTATGTTATTCTCGATAAAAAAATACTGAACTGGTAAAGAATCATAACAGGAATAGTTACAATAATTTGACTCGTCACATCTGGAGGAGTGATTATTGCTGCGATAATAAGAACGATAACCAGAGCATATTTACGATACTTTTTCAAAAAATCTGGCGTAACTAAACCAATCTTAGTTAAGAAATAAATCACAATTGGCAGCTCAAAAATAAAACCAGAAGCCAAGCATGACGACCTTACTAAGGCAATATAAGAACTCAGGTCAAATTCATTGAGCACCTGTTCGGAAACCTGATAGGTGCCAAGGAAGTTAATAGACAAGGGGCAAATGACGTAATACCCAAAGAGAATGCCTAGAAAAAATAATAGGGTAGAGGCAAAAATAAACCCTCTTGCATGACGCCTTTCTTTTTTGTGCAAACCTGGACTCACAAAACGCCACACTTCATAAATAACATAAGGAAAGGCTAGAATAAAGCCGGCTGTAATGGAGGTCCAAAGATGTGCCGAAAATTGACCGGCCATCGTTCTACTCTGAATACTAAAAGGTAATTCATCACCACAAAATTGACTGTCAATTCCAAAAAAAGTTGCCACCTTACATAGCACTCGGTATGTTGGAAAACTTATTTGCTTTGGTCCAAAAATGATTGTATCAAAAATAAATTCCTTAAACATAAATGCACCGAAGCCAGCAATTACAACAGCAAATATAATTCGGATTATATGCCAGCGTAACACCTCCAAATGATCTAAAAAAGACATATTTTGAACGGCCATAGTCGTATTTGCTTTAAATCAACCCTTCTCTAATGAGGTCATGCATGTGAATCACACCGCAATACTTATCGTTGTCATTCAATACCAGTAGTTGAGAGATCTCGAACTGCTCCATGATATCTTTTGCAGCAAATGCCATTTCGGTTCCTTTAATCGTTTTAGGACTTTTGGACATGATATCCATGGCTTTAACTTGATTTAAATCGGGGTTGTTATGAAGCATTCTTCTTAAATCACCATCGGTTATGAGACCGACAAGATTTGAGTCCTCTACAACTGCAGTTAGTCCAAGTCGTTTGTCGGTCATTTCAAGGATGATGTCTTTTAGCTTTGTGTGTGGATTCACAGTTGGCACCTCATTTTGAGAAGACAAATCGTTAACTCTCAAATATAATTTTTTACCTAAAGCGCCTCCTGGGTGATATTTAGCAAAATCACTACTTGAAAAAGACCGTAATTGCAGCAGTGAAACAGCCACAGCATCACCCATGGCCAGTTGGGCGGTCGTGCTGGTTGTGGGGGCAAGGTCATTTGGACAAGCCTCTTTTTCAACGGAAGTCCGCAAAACAAAGTCACTTTGCAGTCCTAAAAAAGACTGTGGATTTCCAGTCATTCCGATTAAATGGTTATCACTATTTTTAATAAATGGAATCAAAACTTTTATTTCGGGGGTGTCGCCACTTTTGGAAATGCAAAGGACAATATCGTCCTTTTGAACCAGACCTAAATCACCATGTATCGCATCAGCCGCATGCATGAAAATAGCAGGAGTTCCTGTAGAGTTTAACGTAGCGACAATTTTGTTGGCAATGATGGCGCTTTTGCCTACCCCTGTAACAATTACCCGACCCTTTGAGTTGTATATTAGCTCAACAGCATCGGAGAAACTGCGGTCTAAATAATTAATAAGTTGCAGAACTGACTGACCTTCAAGTTCTAATGTTTTTTTTGCAAATTCTAGAATACGTTGATTATTGTCCAACTTTTTTGTATTTTGATGAATCATTTCTTTTCAAAAAGTAGTACTTTTAGAATAGTGATACAAAAGAACAAAAAAAATGCTTGCTTTCACCATTCCTTTCAGATCTGTTGGTGTGGTCTTTCACCTTTTTTTGTAGTTTACAACAAACAGAAGTTCTAAATGACCGAGGAATTATTATTAAAAGAGCTCAAACGCTATTTTGGATTTGATGCCTTTAAAGGGATGCAATTAGATGTCATTCAAAGTTTAATGGATCAAAAGGATGTCTTTGCCATTATGCCTACTGGAGGAGGTAAATCGTTATGTTATCAAATGCCAGCCTTAATTCAGGAAGGTACCGCCATTGTTGTCTCTCCATTGATTGCTTTGATGAAAAACCAGGTCGATGCATTGAGAGGCATTTCAAATGAGGAAGGGGTGGCACATGTCATCAACTCGTCTCTCAATAAGACGGAAATAAAAAGTGTCAAGGCCGATATTGTAAATGGGGTGACCAAATTGCTCTATGTCGCTCCAGAATCCCTATCAAAAGAGGAGAATATAGAGTTTTTAAAAAGCGTAAAAATTTCATTTTTAGCCATTGACGAGGCGCATTGTATTAGTGAATGGGGTCACGACTTCCGACCAGAATACAGAAATCTTAGACATATTATAGATCAGATTGCAGTCAATGTTCCTGTCATAGCAGTAACGGCTACCGCCACACCAAAGGTCCAGCAAGACATCATTAAGAATTTGAATATTGCCGGAGCGGCTGTTTTTAAAGACTCGTTCAATCGTCCGAATTTGTATTATGAGGTAAGGCCGAAGACCAAAAACGTGGATGGCGATATCATTCGATTTGTGAAGCAAAATGAAGGTAAGTCTGGTATTATTTATTGCTTAAGCCGTAAACGTGTGGAAGAACTAGCGCAAGTTCTCCAAGTCAATGGAATTAAAGCAGTGCCCTACCATGCTGGATTGGACGGCAAAACTCGGGCCAGACATCAAGATATGTTTTTGATGGAAGATACCGATGTAGTGGTGGCTACCATAGCTTTTGGAATGGGAATAGACAAGCCTGACGTGCGTTTTGTCATTCATAACGATATGCCCAAAAGCATTGAGAGTTACTATCAAGAAACGGGTCGGGCAGGGCGCGATGGAGGAGAAGGCCACTGCTTGTCGTTTTACAGTTATCAGGACATTGAAAAGCTAGAAAAATTCATGTCCGGCAAACCTGTTTCTGAACAAGAAATCGGGATGGCTCTGCTCAATGAGGTGGTGGCCTACGCCGAGACTACCATTTCGAGGCGTAAGTTTATTCTCCATTATTTTGGTGAAGAATTCGATAATGAAACTGGTGCGGGAGGCGATATGGACGACAATATCCGATTTCCTAAAAAAATGCTTGAGGCTGGTAAAGAGGCCGAACTGGCTCTTGAGGTGGTCAATCAAACCAATGAAAAGTATAAATTAAAGGACTTAGTGAATGTTCTCATTGGAAAGGAAAACGCCCTAATTAAGTCGCACAGAATTCATGAATCGCGCTATTTTGGTCATGGAAAGAATCATGCGGATTTTTATTGGACAGCTCTGATTAGACAGCTTTTAATTGAAGGTTATTTGCAAAAAGACATCGAAACTTATGGAGTAATTAAATTGACTGATAAGGGCCGTTCATTTATAAAAAGTCCAAAAAACTTTACCATTAGTGAGCCTCAAGACTATGGAATAGGTCTTTATGATTCTGTCAGTAAGGTTAAATCTGGTGGGGACGAGGTACTCGTCAAAATGCTTAAGGATTTGCGCAAGAAAATGGCTAAAGCTAAAGAAATCCCTCCTTATGTTATTTTTCAAGACCCTTCCTTGGAGGATATGTCTATTAAGTATCCCATTACCTTAGATGAGCTCACTCAAGTGCATGGTGTGGGGGAAGGAAAAGCTAAAAAATATGGTTCTGATTTTTTGCTCTTGATATCGCAATACGTTGAAGAAAACGAGATCGAAAGGGCCCAAGATATGATCGTAAAGTCCACTGGCATCAATTCTGCACTCAAGTTGTATATTATTCAGAGTATTGACAGAAAGCTACCACTGGAAGATATTGCTAGTGCCAAAGGAATGAAGATGAATGACTTCTTGAATGAATTGGAGTCGATTGTTAATTCGGGCACCAAACTCAACATTGACTACTGTATAGACGAGCTTTTTGATGAAGATCAGATTGAAGATTTAGAGGCCTATTTTATGGAATCCGAGTCTGAGAAGATAGATGATGCAGTGTCTGAATTTGATGGCGAGTATGATACCGAGGAGCTGCGCATTTTTAGATTGAAATTTATTAGTGAAATGGGCCACTAGGCCATTTCGTTTTTTTTATCTTCGCGCAAAACTTTTTATATGTCTGAGCTATTAGCACATTTCGATACCTCAAAAGGTAAAATCACCGTCGCTTTAGAATTCGAGAGAACTCCGGGAACAGTTGGTAACTTTGTGGCCCTCGCCGAGGGACAATTGGAGAATTCTGCCAAACAACAAGGTATTCCTTATTATAATGGTCTGAAGTTCCATCGCGTCATTCCAGATTTTATGATACAAGGGGGATGTCCAATGGGTACCGGCACTGGTAACCCAGGCTATCAATTTGACGATGAATTCCATCCTGCTTTGAAGCACGATGGCCCCGGTGTTTTGTCCATGGCCAACGCGGGTCCAGGAACTAACGGGAGTCAGTTTTTCATCACTCATATAGAAACACCATGGCTCGATGGCAAACACACGGTATTTGGAAAGGTTGTTGAAGGTATTGATGTGGTGAATGCCATTGCTCAAAACGATCAAATTGAAAATATCACTATCGAGCGAAAAGGTACTGCTGCCGAAGCTTTCAACGCCATTGAGGCGTTTAGAAATTTTGAAGGGTCAAGGGCGAAAAGATTAGAAGCTGAGAATCAAGCGCGACGCGAAGAAATGGACCAATTAGCACAAGGGTTCGACGAAACAGCTTCAGGTTTGCGCTTTCAAATCATTCAGCATGGCAGTGGGCAGCAAGCCAAGGCCGGAGATACAGTGTCGGTTCATTATAAAGGGCAATTGGCTGATGGGACCGTTTTCGACTCATCTTATAAGCGCAACGAACCCATTGAATTTTTGCTGGGACAAGGTCAAGTCATTAGAGGTTGGGACGAAGGAGTTGCTATATTGAAGGTCGGAGATAAGGCCAGATTTGTTATACCAAGTGAGTTGGGTTATGGCTCGAGAGGTGCTGGCGGTGTAATTCCACCCGATGCTAATTTAGTGTTTGATGTTGAATTAATGGGTGTCAAGTCTTAAGACTTCCATTTGATATTGCATCCAATACTGGGTTTTTGATTTTCCATTGGATCTTCGCTAGCAAGTAAACGATCGATAGCTTGGCTTAAATCCGACCCATCTGAGATTATTCCATTGCCAGGTCGAGAGCTATCGAGTTGTCCCCGATAAACGAGTTTATTATCGTGGTCAAATAGATAAATGTCAGGTGTACAAGCAGCATCATAGGCTTTCGCTATTTCTTGACTTTCATCATAGAGATACGGAAATGCATAGCCCGCTTGTGCGGCATGACGCTTCATTTCTTGAGGGCCATCTTGAGGATAGTGAACAGCATCATTGCTCGAGATGCCAACAAATCCGATACCTTCATTAATATACCTTTCCGTTACGGCTACTAAAGTAGGATTGACATGAACTACAAAAGGGCAGTGGTTACATATAAAAAAGATGGCAGTTCCTCGGCTGCCTCTAACATCTTTTAGAGACAAAATTTGACCACTTATAGTATCAGGTAGACTGAAATTGGGTGCCTCGGTACCTAGGGGCAGCATGTTGGATGGTGTTCTTGCCATGAATTTATTTTGTCGATGATCAAATATCGCAATAAATCGTAACTTTCCCACATGAAAGACAGTATTTCCTTTGATGAATTTCAATCCCTCGATATCCGAATAGGCACCATCACAGCAGTTGATGATTTTGCGCATGCACGCAAACCTGCCTATCAACTGACTATTGATTTTGGTGATTTGGGAATAAAACATTCTTCGGCCCAAATAACCGATTTGTACCAAAAAACAGATTTAATCAACAGACAAATCGTAGCTTTAGTTAATATACCACCAAGGCAAATCGCTGGCTTTCAAAGTCAGTGTTTGGTGATGGGTGTTTTAGACAATCAGGGAGTCATTCTCCTAGCTCCTGAAAACCTTGTGCCTAACGGAAGTCAGGTATCCTAATTTAGAATTCCTCTCTAAAAAAAATGGCGTTGAGCAGAAGTTTGTTGGTTCCAAACCAAAAAGCACGAAAAGTAGTGTTGTTAACAATACCAACAATTCGCCCTCGACCCATTCTTTGAATTTTGACTGCTGAAGTGCCTTTTAGACTGTCCAAGTTTGTAGGGGAAATGTAGCCACTCAACAGAGGATTATCGGTATATTGAACGGGATTGTTATAACTGTTTTTATCTGCTTCTAAGAACATAGTACTGTTTCTAAACACGGGCAATTCGTCGCCTAAGGTCCCAAAATTGATAGGGTGGGAGCGGTCAATATTTGTGTTAAAAATGGCTCCACCAATCACTTGCGCCCCTTGAAAATTAGAGCGTTGATCAAAACTCACATCATTCGCAATTTGCTCACTTGATTTGAACTTAGCGTTTATCCATTCTTTTCTTGATAACCATCTCAAAACCGAACCATAAGCTACCAGTGTACCGCCATTTTCTACCCAAGATTTGAGGTTTTTTTCTGCTCCGTCAGACAATGAGCCTCTCATGTTAGCAGCGACGAGTACATTATATCTACTCAGATCCATTCTAGACAAATTATTAATATCAAGTTTGCTTATAGGAATATCAAATCGTTGGTCTAACATATGCCACATTTCACCAGCATCGTAGGGACTTACGCCTTCTCCTACAAATAGTCCAATTTTTGGCATTTTCAAGGTTCTAAATTCTCCACTACCAAGATCAATACCTTGAGTTAGTCCAGAACTTACTCCAGTAACTTCAATTGGAATATCTGTTAAGGCCTTTTTGACAATGTCATACAACACATCCGATGACATGCTCTGATTTTGTGCGGGGACTAATATGGTGCCATAGTCATAGCCTTTGCCATTTTGACTGAATGGTGCCATCCCCACTTTTAATCGGACGCCATCTTTTAAAAGTCGATAAGCTAATTTTGGGGCATAATAATCATGCCATTCAAACAAATAGGCATAATTACTTTTCGAACTGATTATGCCGTCCGACAGGGTAGCATGTTCTATTTCTGCACCCCCCATTTTTGTATTGGCGTTCTCGGCAAAATCAAGATTGAAAGCCAACGGAAAACTCCAAGCAGATATGTCATAAAACAGACTGTCCTTAAATGTGGTTCGTCTCTCAAACATGGCATTCAAAAGCGCCTCATTTTTTTGATCTTTAGGAATGATGAAGCTTTTCCCAGATTTGAATGTTTGGCCATTGAGGGTGACGTCAGCATCCAATTGATGAACCTTGATTTGATGGCGCTTTAAAACGTCTAATAAATGATACATTTTAGAGGTGTCTTTTTGATCACCAACGATAAATGCGTTTGTTTTGGGATTGTGAATTTGATCTCTACGGGTTTTGAAAAAGTCGTATTGATATTTTAACATATCCTGTCTCATAGCTGATGCGGCCTCAAGAGTCGACAAGGCAGCTGTGAATTGATTGCGTATGGTAAAGGGAAATGTCAGTAGGCCATTATCACTTTCTTGTATATGTCCTCTTGAGCTGGCTTGCTCAAACAAAATACCTACACTACCATTAATATCGGGAAAAGTAGATCCTTTGCCGTAATAAAAATCATCATA
>Ga0209653_1002243_pt1 | contig 14291 bp, 9 predicted proteins | sample SaaInl6LU_22_DNA_FD_184644 | JGI IMG/M metagenome (GOLD analysis project Ga0209653, IMG submission 184644) | Marine microbial communities from expanding oxygen minimum zones in the Saanich Inlet - ESP_116LU_22_DNA (SPAdes) (version 2) | ecosystem: Environmental > Aquatic > Marine > Intertidal... | reverse complement strand
TTTTTTAATTGCGATTTAACACAGACAACAAATGTTAGAAAAATTGTAAAAAGCAGTATTTCTAAGTTTAAAAAAATTGATGTTTTAGTGAATTGCGCAGGTATTCAATTTGTTGAAAGTATAGAAAAATATCCAGAAAAAGTATGGCGCAAAATGATGGATATTAATCTTACAACGCCTTTTTTATTCATTAAAGAAGTCCTTCCGTTCATGAAAAAAAACAAATGGGGCAGAATAATAAATATTGCATCTACGCACGGATTAATAGGATCGAAAAAAAAATCAGCTTATACTGCATCTAAACACGGTTTAGTGGGCCTTACTAAAGTTGTAGCTTTAGAGACTGCTGAAGAAAATATTACCTGTAATTCAATTTGTCCTGGCTTTGTATTAACTGAATTAATTCAAGATCAAATTGATACTGTATCAAAAAATAAAAATATTAAACTTAAAGACGCTGAGATGGAGTTGTTAAGAGAAAAACAACCATCTCTGAAATTTGTAAAAAAGGAACAAATAGCTCAATTGGCCTATTTTTTATGCACTAGTTCGGCTTCAGAAATCACGGGGTCTTCAATTTCAATTGATGGATCATGGACGGCTCAATAAGCAAATAATCGATAATTGATTAAATGATGAAAAACATTATAAAAGCAAAAAATTTAACAGCGGGAGTGGTGGAATGGTAGACACGCTAGTCTTAGGAACTAGTTCGGCAACGAGTGAAGGTTCAAGTCCTTTCTCCCGCACCACTTAAGGAATTTATGAAAGTTAATGTAACAACATCAAAAGGTTTGGAGACAAGCTTGACAGTCGTAGTCACCAAAAAAGAGATTCAAGATAAGATTGATTTAAGACTTGATGAGGTTAAAGGAACTGTGAATTTGAAAGGATTTAGGCCTGGAAAAGCGCCAAAAGAATTATTAAAAAAACAATTTGGTCAAGCTTTATATGGAGAAGTTATTGAAAAGACCTTAAACGATTCTACATTTAAAGCTTTAAAAGATAATAATATTAAGCCTGCTGGTCAGCCTAAAATTGATATCAAGTCATCTGGAGAGGATAAGGACTTAGAGTTTACTATACAGGTTGAAAAAATTCCTGAGATTAAATCCGTTAAGTTAGATAAAATTGAAATTCAAAAATATGAAGTCAAAGCAGATAAAAAAGATTTAGAAAACAGACTAAATCAATTAGCTGAGAGCTCAAAAAAATATAATGATAAAGAGCAGGGCAAGACAGCGGAAAAAAATGATCTTGTAGAGTTTAACTATGAAGCAACAGTTGATGGCAAATCTTTTGACGGAAATAAAGGTGAGAAGTTACAAATTGTTCTTGGAAAAGATTTATTTATCAAAGGATTTGACGAACAATTAATTGGAGTAAAAAAAGGTGATGAAAAAATAGTAAACACAACTTTGCCTGAAAATTATCCAAATAAAGATTTGGCAAATAAAAAATCAGAATTTAAATGCAAAATAACAAATATAAAGTTTCCTAAGGAGCAAAAAATTGACGATGATTTTGCAAAAAATATGGGTGCCAAAGATTTAAATGACCTGAAGTCAATGATTGAAAAACAAATTTCAAGAGAGTTTGAAAACATTACAGATCAATTAGTGAAAAAAGAAATTTTAGATCAGCTAGACAAAGAATTTAAAATGGACTTACCTAAAGGCATGCTTGAGGATGAGCTTAAAAATGTTGAACATACTTTTATTCATGAAAAAATGAATGAGACGGGTGAAAAAGATCACTCTAAAGTTAAACTTGATGACAAAGACAGAAAAGAAGCAAAATCCATATCTGAAAGAAGAGTAAAGTTAGCTCTTGTAATAAATCAAATTGGTGAAGAAAATAACATCACAGTCTCACCACAGGAGCTTCAAGGTGAACTTGAAAAACAAATAAGAATGTATCCCGGCCAAGAAAAGGTTATTAGAGAATATTATCAAAAAAAACCTTCTGAGTTAACAAAGTTAAGAGGACCATTATTTGAAGACAAAGTTATGAATTTAATTAAAGAAAAGGCTAAAGCAAAAATTAAAACTGTAACAAAAGATGAGCTGCAAAAAATTATTAGACCAGATGAGAAAAAGTCTGAAAAAGCAAAACTAAAAACTCCAGATAAATCAAAAGCAAAAACTAAAACTTCAACTAAATCAAAAGCTAAAAAAAGTAGTAAAAAATAAAAATCAATATAAGTTTTATTTACGATTCGTATGAAAGATCCAATAGATATTTACATGAATACCCTTGTCCCAATGGTGATAGAACAAACGCCAAGAGGAGAGAGATCATTTGACATTTATTCAAGGTTATTAAAAGAAAGAATAATTTTTTTAACAGGCCCAATTAACTCTCACATAGCAAGTTTAGTTTCAGCACAATTACTATTTTTAGAATCTGAGAATAACTCAAAAGAGATTTATCTTTATATTAATTCACCAGGTGGAGTGGTCACGGATGGTCTAGCAATTTATGATACGATGCAATTTATTAAACCAACTGTCTCAACTTTATGTATTGGGCAGGCAGCTTCGATGGGTTCGTTTTTATTAGCTGCTGGAGAAAAAGGCTTGAGGATGTCACTTCCTAATGCAAGGATAATGGTGCATCAGCCGTCTGCTGGTTTTCAGGGTCAGGCAACTGATATTGAAATTCATACAAAAGAAATTTTATCTACTAAAAAAAGATTAAATGAGATTTATTCTAAACATACGGGTCAAAGTGTTGAGACAATCAAAGAAACTCTCGAAAGAGACAATTTTATGAGCGCAGAAGAGGCTAAAAAGTTTGGTTTAGTAGATAAAGTTGTTGAAAAACGAGAAGTTTAAGTATTTTATAAATTCAACTAATACTTGATTAACGGACTCACCCTAGGTTATTGTAAAAGCCTATTGATTCGAAATGACTAAAGAAAATAAAAACACGCTCTACTGTTCTTTTTGTGGAAAAAGCCAGCACGAAGTTAGAAAATTAATTGCTGGGCCAACTGTATTTATTTGCGATGAATGTGTTGAACTTTGTATGGATATCATCAAAGAGGAAAGCAAAAGTCAAATTTCAAAATCTGAAGAAGGAGTGCCAACTCCAAAGGAAATTTTTTCAATTCTAAATGAATATGTAATAGGGCAGAAAAAAGCAAAACAAGTTTTATCGGTTGCAGTTCACAATCATTATAAAAGATTAGGTCATACTGAAAAGTCATCTAATGATGTTGAGCTGTCTAAATCTAATATTCTTTTAATTGGGCCAACAGGATGTGGTAAGACGCTTTTAGCGCAAACATTAGCAAAAATTTTAGACGTCCCGTTCACCATGGCTGATGCCACAACATTAACCGAAGCTGGTTATGTTGGTGAAGATGTTGAAAACATCATCTTAAAACTGCTTCAAGCAGCAGATTACAATGTTGAAAAAGCTCAAAGAGGAATTGTTTATATTGATGAGGTCGATAAAATTAGTAGAAAAACAGAAAATCCTTCAATCACCAGAGATGTATCTGGAGAGGGCGTTCAACAGGCATTGTTAAAAATTATGGAGGGAACTGTTGCAAGTGTTCCGCCACAAGGTGGAAGAAAGCATCCTCAGCAGGAATTTCTTCAAGTTGATACAACAAACATCCTTTTTATTGTTGGAGGCGCTTTTGCAGGAATAGATAAAATTATTGCTGATAGAGGACAGGGCTCGTCAATTGGCTTTGGAGCTAAAATTAAGAATAAAATTGAAAAAGGCGCTGGTGAACTAATGAAAGATGTTCAGCCTGAAGATTTATTAAAATTTGGTTTGATCCCAGAATTTATTGGCAGGCTACCAATAATATCAACACTAGAGGATCTTGATGAAGAAAGTTTGGTAAAAATTTTAGAAGAGCCTAAAAATTCGCTGACAAAACAATACTCTAAACTTTTTGAAATTGAAGGAGTAAAACTTTCATTTGCAAAAGATGCTCTGAAAGCTATTGCGCAAAAAGCAATTGTTAGAAAAACTGGCGCAAGAGGTTTGAGATCAATAATAGAAGAAGTTTTATTAGAGACGATGTTTGATCTGCCGTCAATTGAAGGTGTTGAAGAGGTTGTGGTAAATAAGGAAGTAATTAACGGTAAAACAAATCCATTAATTATCTATTCAAAAAGCAATCAAAAAAACTCTGAAAAAGAAGAAAAAATAGCGAATTAGTTGGTGATATCTTAAAAATTATCACCTTGTTTTCTAAGCATTAATAACTATCTTTTAGTAATGATTGAACCTCTAAAATCTATTCCAATTCTTCCGCTAAGAGATATTGTGGTTTTCCCCAATGTTACAACACCGCTGTTTGTAGGTCGTGAAAAATCAATCAATGCTCTAGAGTCTGTAATGTCAGAGACGAAGAAAATACTACTTTTAGCCCAAAAAAATCCAGACATTGATAACCCTAAACAGCAAGATCTTTATTCAATCGGGACTCTTGCTGAAGTATTGCAATTGTTAAAATTGCCAGACGGCACTGTTAAAATTTTAGTTGAAGGCAAGTCAGTATGCAAAATTACAGAATACAATAGTAATGAAAAATATCTCGATGCAAGCATTGAACAATGCAAGATCATAGAGGACAAAAACAATAGTTTGTTATCGCAGGCTCTAACAAATAAATTTAATAAATTGTCCAAAACATCAAAAAAATTTAGTGATGAAAATAGTATTAATTTTAAGAATATTAGCAATCCAGACATTATTGCAAATAAAGTAGCCTCAACGCTTGGTATTGAATTAGCTGAAAAGCAAAAAATTCTTGAGACTTTAAATATTCAAAAAAAATTAGAAGTTATAATAACTCATCTAGATAGTGAATTAGAACTAATGTCAGTTGAAAAAAGAATTAGAGGGCGCGTTAAAAACCAAATGGAAAAAACGCAAAGAGAATATTATTTGAATGAACAGTTAAAGGCCATTCAAAAGGAGCTAGGTGACATTGAAGAAGGCAAGGATGAAATAAAACAAATTGAAGAAGCGATTAAAAAAGCAAAAATGACCAAAGAAGCTGAAGAAAAATGTTTTTCTGAGTTAAAAAAATTAAAAACAATGAGTCCAATGTCTGCAGAGTCTACTGTAGTTAGAAATTATTTAGATTGGATGACTTCATTACCTTGGCATGAGAGTTCTAATGTGAGCACTGATTTAAAAAAAGCTCAAGAAATCTTAGATCAGGATCATTATGGATTGGAAAAAGTTAAAGATAGAATCCTTGAATTTTTGGCTGTTCAATCAAGGATAAAAAAAATTAAAGGACCAATCTTATGTCTAGTTGGCCCTCCTGGCGTTGGAAAGACTTCGCTTGGAAAATCAATTGCTAAAGCCACTGGAAGAGAATTTGTAAGAATGTCATTAGGAGGGGTGAGGGACGAAGCAGAAATTCGAGGTCATAGAAGAACATACATTGGAAGCTTGCCTGGCAAGATCATTCAAATGATGAAAAAAGCTGGAAAAACAAATCCACTTTTTTTGTTAGATGAAATTGATAAGGTTGGAATGGATTACAGAGGTGACCCGTCGTCTGCATTGTTGGAAGCTTTAGATCCCGAGCAAAATAAAGATTTTAATGATCATTATTTGGAAGTTGATTATGATTTGTCAAATGTAATGTTTGTAACAACTGCAAATACATTAAATATACCGGGGCCGCTTTTAGATAGAATGGAAGTAATTCGTCTAGCTGGATACACTGAGGAAGAAAAACTTCAGATTGCAAAAAAATATTTATTACCGAAACAAGTTAAAGACAACGGTTTAAAGAAAGATGAATTGCGTATTAACGATAAAGAAATATTAGAAATCATTAGACTTTATACAAGAGAATCGGGTGTAAGGAGTCTGGAAAGAGAAATATCTAAGCTTGCAAGAAAATCTGTTAAAGAAATTGTAACGCAAAAAAAAGACAAGATTGAGATAGATAGTAAAAACATTGATGAATACCTTGGTGTTAAAAAATTTAAATATGGCGAGATAGAAGATAAAGATCAGATCGGAGCTGTTACCGGCCTTGCTTGGACTGAGGTTGGTGGAGAGCTTTTAACAATTGAATGTGTGGTCATGCCCGGAAAAGGCAAGCTAGAATATACGGGTAAACTGGGAGATGTTATGAAAGAATCTATTAAAGCTGCCAAATCTTTTATTAGATCTAAATGTTTGGATTATGGAGTTATTCCTCCAGTGTTTGAAAAAAAAGATTTTCATATTCATGTACCAGAAGGCGCTACCCCTAAAGATGGACCGTCTGCAGGTATTGGGATGGTCACTGCCATTATATCTGCATTGACTAATGTGTCGGTAAAAAGAGATGTTGCAATGACTGGAGAGGTAACATTACGAGGCAAGGTTTTGCCCATTGGTGGACTTAAGGATAAATTGTTAGCTGCTTTAAGGGGAGGGATTAAAACTGCGATAATACCCTTTGAAAACGAAAAGGACATTAGAGACTTGCCAGAGTCAGTAAAAAAAGGTCTTAAAATCATATCAGTTAAGCATGTTGATGAAGTGTTAAATATTGCTCTTACGAAAAAATTAGATCCCGTTGAATGGATCGATATTCAGGGCGATAGTAAAAAAGAAACAACTTCAGCAATATCCGATAATCAAGTCCAACATTAAATTTTTTGAATAATTACGTAGAAATTATAAAAAAAATTAATTCAAGGCTTATTACAGAAGCTAAGGCAGAAATAAATAAACAGTTAAAAGAAAACTCAAATGATAATAATTTGTACAATTTTCTTGGAGTTTGTGACGCTCTTGAATCAAAGGTTGAAGATGCAATTATTTCATTCAAAAAATGCATAGAAATTAATCCAAATAATTATGATGCACATTTTAACTTAGCTTTAAATTTAGAAAAAATAAATCCAGAAAATCCTAAAATTAATTTTTATTTTCAACAAAGTTTATTAAGCAATGACTATAACAAATTTTTAACTTACGGTTTGCATCTCCAAAGAAAAAATAATGTTGATGCTGAAAAATATTTACTCAAGGCTTTAAATTTAGATGAAACAAAACCAATTGCGTATATTGCGCTACTTGATTTTTATATTAGCAAAAAACGTTTTAATGAGGGGTTGAAAATTGGATTTAAAGCACTATCAAATTTTATATCTCATGAGGGAATTTTTTACAATTTAGGATTAATTCATCAAAAGCTGAAAAAAAATAATTTGGCTCTCGAAAATTATAATAAAGTTATAGAATTAAATAAAAATCACGCAGACACCTATAATAATATAGGATTAATTTATTATAGGCTTAAAAACTATACTCTCGCTGAAGAAAATTTAGAAAAATCATTAAAATTAAAACCAAACTCGGTTGCGGCATTGAATAACCTGGGATCGGTATATATGAAGAATAAAAAAATTTTAGATTCTTTGAGGTGTTTCAAAAATAGTTTGCAATTAGATAAAAAGAATTCTCAAATATATAATAATTTAGGCCAAATTTTTAAATCTTTAAATAATTACAATCTTTCAGAAAAATTTTATAAAAAAGCAATCCAAATTGAAAAAAATGATATTAGTTTTTTTTCTAATTATATTTACACTTTATCTTTTAATCCCAATGTTACACAAAATAGATATATTCATGAGGTTAAAAAAATAAATGACAATAAATTAAACTTAAATTTTTCTACTAATAAATTTACTGCAGATAAAAATATCATTGGCTTTGTTTCTGCTGACCTTAGAAAACATCCAGTAGGTTTTTTTTGTAAAGAAACGATCAAAGAGCTATCAAAAAAATTCGAAATTCATTGTTTCAATAATACATTTGAGCAAGACGAATTAAGTGAAGAGATTAAATCTTACTGTAAAAATTGGACAAATATTTTTAACCTAAATACTTCGGAGGCTAGGCAGGAAATTCAAAATAAAAAAATTTATTATTTATTTGATCTATCAGGCCATACAGCTTTGAACAGACTGGATATTTTTCTTGCAAGATCTGCACCAATACAAATTTCTTGGTGCGGTTGGTTAGCATCTACTGGGGTCAAGCAGATGGATTATTTTATTGCTGATCAACACATTTATCATGATGGTCTCCAAGATTTTTTCACTGAGAAATTATTAGTTTTAGATAATATATGGAATGCTTATTATTTGGATAAAAAATTTTTAGAACCTAATAAAAGTCTGCCTTGCGAAAGAAATGGTTATTTAACTTTTGGTGCCTTTCATAATTCAGCAAAAATAAATGATGTGATGATAAAAGTTTGGTCAAAAATTTTAGAAAATATGCCTCACAGTAAATTACATTTGTTAGCAAGAGATTTTGGAGATCAAAATTATATTGCGCGCACTCAAAAAAAATTTAACCGATTTGGAATTTCTCAAGACAGACTTGTTTTTAGTAGCTCTAAACCAAGGCAAGAATTCTTGCATATGTATAACCAAATCGATATTTTATTAGATACCTGGCCTTACGGAGGAGGCTCCAGTTCATTTGAAACCATTGGAATGAATGTTCCGTTATTAACTTTAAAAGGAAGCTCTTTTTTACAAAGATGCGGAACGTCAATTAATACTAATATTGGTTTTGATGATTTGATAGCGAATTCTTTTGAAGATTATATTCAAATAGCTTCTAAAATGACTTTTGATCATCTTAAAAAATTTAAAGATAGACTTGTTGCAATAGATAAAAAAAAATCTGCACTGTTTAACAGTGGTCAGTTTGCAGATAATATGACTAATGCTTTAGTACAAATAAACTAATTATTTATCTTTGAAGTTTATTATTTTGTTGGTATACGCTTAATAAAGTTGAGGGCGGTTAGCTCAGTTGGTAGAGCATCTCGTTTACACCGAGAGGGTCGGGAGTTCGAGTCTCTCACCGCCCACCATATACGGGGGTGTAGCTCAGCTTGGTTAGAGCGCCTGCCTGTCACGCAGGAGGCCGCGGGTTCGAGTCCCGTCACTCCCGCCATAAGATTATTTTTTCTCTGCTTTTTTTATCTCTATTTGTTTTGCTTTTTGGATGATGGTATCTTTAATTTTACTATTGAAGCTCTGACCTAGTTTTTTAGTTTCACAATTATTATCGGAATTATAACATATCCTCTTAAATGAATTTATTTTGATTGAGCTTGCTTTTAATTCAGTATTACTAATAACCACTGTTATTTTAATTGCCTCATTGCTGTCTGCCTTTGAATACCAGCTTGTGTTGATTATTCCGCCATTATAACTTGCACTTTCTATAGGTATATCCTCCAAGGCCTCTAGAGTAGCTCTCCAAAGCGGATTTTGACCATCCAACGGATCTGTTTTTTTTCCACCAAACAAAAATCCCCCCTCGTCTCTAGCTGCAGCAGTCCTTTCGTCTACTTTTATTGGTATATTTTTCTTTGGTGTTGTATTCGCCTCATCTTTTTTGAACGATTTACAGGAAAATGTTAGCGCAATTAAAGTGATATAAGTTACAATGGATTGAACTATTTTTAATGAAAACTTCATTTTGAGAGTATTAATTAACGATATACATTTTTTTATATAATAACCAATAGTTATATGTTGCATTATTGCAACAAAAATAGAATTCTTTTATTTTTTATTAAAGAATCAGTGAAATTAACGATTTTAGTAAGTAATAGTTGCATCGTTAACGTGTTAACAACGAAAGGAAAAACAATGTTAAACAACTTAAAAACTACAACAGCATTAGTGGGAGCTTTATCAATAGCTGCTACAGCTGCAGTAGCTGAAACAAAAGTTTCAGGTAATATCGAACAAACTTTTGCAACAGTATCTCAAGACCTTGCTGCTAACGAAGTAGATGGCAAAAGAGGATTTGGAACTGAGTCAAACATCGGTCTAAGTGCATCTAAAGATTTAGACAATGGTATGACAGCTAAGTATGGTTTTATCCTAGAAGCTGACAGTACTGCAAAATCAGATACAAAATATCTAACGCTTGGATCTGGAAACTTTTCAACAACTATCGGTGAAGATACTGGTCACAACTTAAACAGTGGAACAGTAATTCCATTCGTTTCAGATAACTTTGAAACTATTGGTGGATCAACTGGTGGTGGATTAGCTTTTGATTCTCATGGATCATCTTTAAATCCACACGAAAGTGCACACATCTCATTTGATTTTAAATTTGATGGTGGAACAGCAACGTACAGATATGCACCTAACAACACTAACAAAGCTGGTGACTCAACAATTTCTGATGGATCTTCAGAGACTGAATATTTAGTATCTGGAAAATTCAATGGAATTGGTTACATCGCTGGAAAAATGATCGGAACTGAAACGAACTCTGATGACGCTGGTGATGATGGTGATTACAGAGTGTTAGGTTTATCTTACACTTATAACAACATCACTATTGGTGTTGAAGAAAGAGACACTGACACTGGTTCAACGGCAGCTGGTAGCGAGCTTGATGCAAGACAATATGGTATTGCAGCAGCTATCAACGATAACACTTCAGTTGGTGTTTACATGCTGAAAAATGAAAAAGATGCAACTTCAACTGAAGAAGAAGCGAAAATGATTCAATTAGGTTATAACCTAGGTGGATTAGGCGTTCAAGTTTCTTACATGCAGATTGAAGACGCAAACTACACAGCAGGAGCAGATGCTGATGTGGTTCAAATTAAAACGACACAAAAGTTTTAATTTAATCATTTGATTTTTAAAAAGCCCGCTATACTATATAGCGGGCTTTTTTTATTTTGACTGACAAAATTTATATTTCAAATTTATACAAAGAAAAAAAATATCAAGCAGTTATTTATTCCCTTTCAACTTTAAAAGAAAAAGATGTTGATCTCATCCAGTTTCTATCGGGCAGTTATTATGGAATTGGAAATATAGAAAAATCTTACGAAATTTTAATAGATAATATTGAGTTATATATATTAAATGAACTTTATTTTAAAAATCTTATTAACTTAACCAATAAAACTAAAAATTTTTACAAAACACTAATTGTACTTTTAAAAAACATACATTCACAAAAACTTATAAAAAAAATAACTGTATTTCAAAAAATTGAAATTGGTAAGTTACATTATATCAATAATAAACAGTTATTATCTAACAAATATTATCTAAATATTTTAAATATAAAGAGCTATAAAGATAATGGTTTTATTCATTTTCATATTGGAAAAAATTATTATGAGCTTAGCAACAAACTATTAGGTGAAAAATATCTTAGAAAAGCAATAGAATTAAATCCAAATGTCGGTGAATTTTATAGGTTTTTATCAATGAATAAAAAATTTACAGACCACAATGTTGAAGACTTAAAAAAAATGCTTTTCGAATTTAGTAATGAAAAAAATAGAGAAATTGACAAGATTAATATTGGTTTTGGGATTTCTAAAGCATATGAGGATTTAAATGACTATGAACAAAGCTCTAAATATTTAAGGGAATCTAATCGGTTAATGAATAAACATTACAATTACGCTCATGAAACTACGTTATTTCAAAATGAAAATTTAAAAAAGTTATACATAAAAAATTTTAAAAATCATAATTTTACAAAATATGGTTACAAAAATGCAAAGCATATATTCATTGTCGGTATGCCAAGATCTGGTACGACATTATTAGAAAAAATTATTTCATCGCATAGAGATGTTTTTAATGGTGGGGAGCTTTCTTTTTTTTCAAAACATTTTAACGGTAAATTTAATCAAATTGCTGAAAATAATATGGAAGTAGCTTTAGAGAAATTTGATCAAAGTTATTTAGAGGAAATTGGACAAGGGTATAGTGATGATATTTTAAAAAAAACAAACGGCATCATTACAGATAAAATGCCATTTAACTTTATTTATCTAGGCTTTATAAAACAGGCAATGCCGAATTCAATTATTGTTCATATTCAACGAGATAGAAATGATAACATTCTGTCTATTTATAAAAATTTTTTTGCAACAGAAGGCATACAGTTTGCCTATGATGAAAAACACGTAAATGATTATTATGATTCTTATGAGAATCTTATGAATTTTTGGAAACAGAATTGCCCAGGTTTTTTTTATGATATTAAATACGAAAGTCTAATTGAAAATTTTGAAATAGAAGTAAGAAATCTTATTAAAAATTGTCAATTAGATTGGGACGAGGCCTGCTTAAGTCCAGAGAAAAATAAATCTTTTGTTAAAACTTTGAGTGTTTCACAAGCTAGAGAAAAAGTTTATGCTTCTTCAGTTAAAAAATATGAGATGTATAAAAGTTTTTTGCCCCAACTATTTAAGTGATCTGTTTGTAGTTCAAAACAGCCATTGCGGCAGAGCAAGCATTTGATACGTTTAAACTTCCAATAGATTTATTGATTTCAATTTTTAATTTTAAATCTGATAGCTCTAAAACAGTTCTTTGAATTCCGCTTTCTTCTGAACCGAGGATCAAAAGATGGTTATCTTTCACTTTGATGTTTGAAATATTGTCACTAGATTTTTCTGATAAAGAAATAACTTGAAAGTTAAAATCTTTAAGAATTTTAATACCATGCTTTATATTGCTAAATGTAAAAATTTTCATCATATCAATTCCACCTGTTGCCACCTTGTTCATGGGAATGTTGGTTTCATCAAATTCTCTTTTATTGATTATCATTGACTCATAACCAAAAGCGACTGATGTCCTTATGATAGATCCAATATTTCTGGGGTCAGTAATACCGTTCAAGCATACAGTTTTAATTATTTTGTTATTTTCAAGTTCATTTAATAGGTTAAGTTTTTTCATTGGTTCAATTTCTGCCGCAATGTTTTGATGGGCAATACCTAGTTGACTAAATTTTTTTGTAAAAAAGTTTTTATCTACAAAATTAACAAGTTCAGGTTTAAAGTTATTTTTAATCTTTGAGTTTTTTTCTATAAAAATTTTTTTTACCCTTCTTATTTTGAAGTTGTAACACTCCAAAACTGTATGATAGCCGCATATAAAGTAACTCATAAAAATAACTGGATAATTTAACTTATTTTATATATTAACATATTTTATTTATAACGGAGGGGTACCAAAGCGGTCAAATGGGGCGGGCTGTAAACCCGTTGACTTCGGTCTTCGAAGGTTCGAATCCTTCCCCCTCCACCATAAAAACACTTGAATTCAAAGCCCAAATAGGTAAATACCCCCTTTACGCGGGTGTAGTTCAGTGGTAGAACTCCAGCCTTCCAAGCTGGTTGCGTGAGTTCGATTCTCATCACCCGCTCCAGAACGGAAAAATTATAAATTAGGAGAGATATAAATAAGATGTCAAAAGAAAAGTTTAATAGGAGTAAACCGCATTGTAACATTGGAACAATCGGACACGTCGACCACGGAAAAACGACTTTAACTGCAGCGATCACAAAAGTGATGTCTGAAAAAGGTGGAGCAAACTTTATTGCATACGATCAAATTGATAAAGCCCCAGAAGAAAAAGAAAGAGGAATTACCATTTCAACAGCACACGTTGAATATGAAACAGAAAAAAGGCACTACGCTCACGTAGATTGCCCTGGTCATGCCGACTATGTAAAAAACATGATTACAGGTGCAGCACAAATGGATGGAGCTATTCTAGTTGTTAACGCAGCAGATGGTCCTATGCCACAAACAAGAGAGCACATTCTTCTTGCAAGACAAGTGGGTGTTCCAGCGATTGTCGTGTTTTTAAACAAAGTTGACACTGTTCAAGATAAAGAATTATTAGAATTAGTTGAAATGGAAATTAGAGAACTTTTGACATCATATCAGTTTCCAGGTGATACAATTCCAATCATTAAAGGTTCAGCTTTAAAAGCAATCGAGGGTGATGCTGAGTTAGGCACAAAACCAATTGAAGAGTTAATGAAAGCGGTTGATGAGACAATTCCTCAACCTGAAAGACCAAAAGATAAACCTTTCCTAATGCCAATCGAAGACGTCTTTTCAATTTCTGGAAGAGGAACGGTTGTTACAGGAAGAGTTGAGCAAGGTGTAGTTAATACAAATGATGAACTTGAAATCATTGGAATTAAAGATACTCAAAAAACAGTTTGTACTGGAGTTGAGATGTTTAGAAAACTTCTTGATACAGGAGAAGCTGGAGATAACATCGGAGCTCTTTTAAGAGGAATTGATCGAAATCAGGTTGAAAGAGGACAAGTCCTTGCGAAACCAGGATCAATTAAACCTCACACAAAATTTGAAGCGCAGGCTTATATTCTTAAAAAAGAAGAAGGTGGTAGACACACTCCATTCTTTTCAAAATATAGACCTCAGTTTTATTTCAGAACAACTGATGTGACTGGAGAAGTG
>Ga0209653_1002242_pt1 | contig 14294 bp, 15 predicted proteins | sample SaaInl6LU_22_DNA_FD_184644 | JGI IMG/M metagenome (GOLD analysis project Ga0209653, IMG submission 184644) | Marine microbial communities from expanding oxygen minimum zones in the Saanich Inlet - ESP_116LU_22_DNA (SPAdes) (version 2) | ecosystem: Environmental > Aquatic > Marine > Intertidal... | reverse complement strand
TGGGTAGATATGGTTACAATCTGCGACCGGCCGGAGGCACTGACCCCGGATCATGCCCGCGCCTTACTCGCCTGAAATCCAGTTTGTGAAGGAAGATAATGATAAACCATTTAGTACTCGTCGTGGACGTTGGCGGAACAAACACACGATTTGCTTTGGCTGAGCGAAATAGTTTGATCAAAGCAAGTTCCGCTCGGTTTTTGAATGCTGATTTTGCTAACTTTCTTGAAGTTGCACAATTTTATTGTGCTAGTTTGAATGGGGCAAAGCCAAGCTCAATTTGTATTGCAATTGCTGGTCCCGTTTCAGCTGATAAAGGTGAGCTGACCAATGGGAACTGGGTATTTGAGAAAGAAATTTTGGCTCGGTCATTGGATATCGAGCAAGTATATCTGTTGAACGATTTGGTCGCACTTGGCTACGCTTTGGATGTTTTGCCCAATCATACTGTGAGACAAATCAGCGGGGGCGCAACGTTTGGAGATCAGTCACTAGTTGCAGGTATAGCTACAGGGTTCAACGTCAGTATATGCCACGCCGGTCATGTGATCGGGGCGGAGTTAGGCCATGCTAGCTTACCAAGTTGTATTATTGATGCCTTAAGAGCTGTCTTGGGTGAAAAAAGCAGAACTTTTAACACAGTTGAATCTCTGTTCTCTGGTCGTGGATTGGCTGCTTTGCATCTTGCACTAGGGTTTGGCGAAACTGATCCAGAGCAAATCACAGGTTCAACGATAGAAGATGATGCCCAGACTGTTTTGTTTTTTGCTCAACTGCTAGGACTTTTCTGTAAAGAAATGGTTTTCCAATATATGCCTTTTGGTGGACTTTACCTCAACGGTAGCGTGGTTCGCGCAATATTTGAATCAGAAGCTGCAGCTAAAGTTGTCATTGCTGAAGTTGGCAAAGTCGATGGGTTTTTTGGTCGTTCTGGGCACGTACCATTGTTCGTAATCATTGAAGACTATGCGACGTTGTACGGCTGCGCGCGATATGCAAAGCTGCAGAATTAAGCAATATTTTGTCCATGTGTTTAGAGGTTGTGTCAGTTTTAAGCTTGCCCTAGGCGAGCAAGGTTAACGTATGGCACCGATACATGATGAAACACTCCCCACTCCGCTACGTAAAACCTGGCCCGGGGTTCTGCACCATCTTGCCTAAGCCCGTGGACCCGGAACCAAGAACCAGGGCTCTATCGGAGGTACTGTCAGATTAAACTCGGTTGAGGCGAGCAGGTTGTATTTGTAGAATTCGCCAATGACAAAACACTCCCCATTCAGGTACTTTAAAGCGAGCCCCGAGATCATTCGTCTGGCTGCGATGCTGTATGTTCGTTTCCCGCTCTCACTTCGTAACGTGGAAGATCTTTTGCATGAACGAGGCATTGAGATCAGCCACAAAACAGTTCGGGTTTGATGGAATAGATTTGGTCCGATGTTTGCAGAAGTTCGCTGCCGTCCACTATTCAGTCCACAACCATTTCAATCAGAAGCGCCACTTCTACTCACGAGACAATTTCAAGCTCAATCGAACCGCCGCTCTTACTGAGTGGCGCCAATTATTGAGGGCGGAAGTTCAGGCTGCGCCAGCAATCCGATGCGAGTTTTCATCCGTCTGACAGCACCGTGGCGCCAACTATTGAGCGCATAGGTTCAGGCTGCGCTAGAAATCCGATGCGAGTTCTCATTAGTCTGACAGCACCCACTCAAGCATTCACCAGTCATTTTCGCTCAGCCCCAGTTTTTTGAGCCTTGAATACAGTGTCGTTGGTTTGATCCCAAGCAATGCGGCCGCCCCCTTGTTCCCGGAAACCTTTCCACCGGCCCTTTTCATGCATGCGATGATGTTGGTTCTGCGGATATTTTCGACATCCGCTTCGGAGAGCAAGGTGGAGGTCGGCAAAGCGCCTTGTATTACTTGGCTTTGGATTTCAACTTGTAACTTTTCGGATTGCGACACGATGGCACCGCGTTCGATTACGTTTGCCAGTTCGCGCACGTTGCCGGGCCAGTGGTAATCTTGCAACTTTCGCATTGCCCCTTCGGTGACGATCGGGACCTTTCGACTAAGTCGTTTACAGGCGATGCGCAGCAGATGTATTGTCAGGACCGGAATGTCCTCCGGGCGATCGCGTAAAGGGAGACATAGAATGGGAAAGACCCCAAGATGAAGCATTAAGTCCTGACGCAAACGCCCTGCTTGCACCTCGCGGTCAACGTCGCGGTTGGTCGAGGCGATCACGCGCAGATCAAGGCTGCGGTTGCGATCATCGCCCAATCGGGTCGCCACTCTGTTTTGTAATGCATCCAGCAGATGGCCCTGTAATTCGATAGGTATGTCCGCGACTTCATCAATGAACAATGTACCACCGTGCGCCAATTCTAACTTGCCGGGCCGATCCTTGAGCGCACCGGCGAAGGCACCACGAACGTGGCCGAACAATTCACTTTCGATTTTCTCAGGGCTCACGGCTCCTGCCTTAAAGTGGATCATAGGGCGACGTTTACGGCTGCTCTCACCATGAACAGCTGAGGCTATAAGGGATTTTCCGACGCCGCTCTCGCCATGGATCATGACGCTTGTATCAGTAGGCCCGACGAGTTCGACCTGCTTGATGATCTCCTGGGTCGCATCCGAGCGCCCAATAATGTCGTGATGCGCGCGCTCGATGCTGATCGCTTCTTGCAGGTAGGCGTTTTCCTCCTCCAACCGATCGCGCAGGGCCGCCACTTCGTCCATCGCCACGCGTAGTTTGCGTTCGTTTTCCCAGCGTTCTGTGATGTCGCGAAAAATGACTACTGCACCGACCAATTGGAGGCCGTCGTAGATCGGGGTCGAGACATATTCGACCCGGATCGGCTTTCCATCCTTGCGCCAGAACACTTCGTTCTCAATCCGGTTAACCTGCTCATACCGGAAGGATTGATAGATCGGACACTCGTGCGATGGATATTGCTCGCCGGTCAGGTAGTGATGGTGAATTTTTGCGTGGATATCTTGGCCCAAAAGGTCTTGGGTGGTCCAGCCAAGCATTTCCTGTGCGGCGCGATTGACAAAAGTTGTCTTCCCGTCGGCATTGACCCCGTAAATCCCTTCACCGGCGGCGTTGAGGATCAGTTGGTTTTTGCGCTCCAGTTCTGCAAAGAAGCTTTGCGCACGATGCCATTCAATAAGCCCACCATTGTAGATTTTTCTGGCTTCAGCTTCGGCTGCATGTTGTTCAAGGGTTTCAAGGTCAAGCATATGCAGAAGCAGCATGTCCTGACCATCGTGGTATACGGCCCGTCCAGTCACCTCGCATTGCAATGGCGTCTGGTCAGCACTTTGTAGTGTTACCTGCCGGGTCCAAGCGGTACCGCGATACTGTGCCTCCGTGATAAAGACAACGAAGGCCTCCATACCCGCAGCAACGAAGCGGGCAAAATGCGATCCTGGCAGGGCATCATCCCCTAAAAGTGCTTCGGCCTCTTGGTTCGCTGCCAAAATACGGTCCTGGCTAAGATGAAGCAGGATGGTCGGGCCAAAAGCGCCGGTGAGAAACGAATCGGAATCGGTATCAATCATTCCTGGATAGGGCGCAGGCACGCGCATGTGTGCAATACGAGATATCGTAAATTACGATATTTCGTAAAACTTTTTGAACCACATTACCATTTTTGCATTGAAATTAATCACAAAATTCATTTTTTGACTTCTTAACGAATGCCTACAAATGCCGTTGCCCCACTGCCACCATGGAGAAAATCAACAGCGAGGTTGCAATATGACTATTAAATCACTGGGTAATCCCTTCTCTCCAGAAACAGATCTGCGGCACGCCGCCGATTGTGGCTGTCACACCTGTAGCGCACCCAAATTTGAGGTGGCGGAAAGTATTGATCTGTCCTCCTCCGAAGGAATGATGGAACGCGCCGTTGAAAGCGCGATTGTCCGGTCTGTTTTTGGTCAAAGCGACATCGGGCGTCGATCCTTCATGGGTATGATGGGCGGTTCGACAATGGCCGCCGCACTGGCATCGGTCTTTCCGCTGAACGAGGCGAAAGCTGCAATTCTCGACAAACTTGGGCCACCTGAAAAAACAGACCTGAATATTGGATTTGTGCCGATCACCTGCGCGACCCCGATAATTATGGCACAGCCTTTGGGTTTCTATGAGCGCTACGGTCTAAATGCCCAAGTGATCAAAACCGCAGGTTGGGCCGTTGCGCGCGACAAGTCTCTGAACGGAGAATATGACGCCTCGCACATGCTGACGCCCATGCCTTTGGCGATGAGTCTTGGGGCGGGGTCGGTTGCGGAACCTTACATCATGCCAGCTGTCGAAAACATTAACGGACAAGCCATCGTGCTGTCGAATGAACACCTTGACAAACGTGATCCTAAGCAATGGAAGGGCTTCACCTTCGGCGTGCCGTTTGAATACTCGATGCACAATTTCCTGCTCCGGTATTACGTGGCCGAGTTTGGCTTGGACCCCGATGTCGATATCCAGATCCGCGTTGTGCCGCCGCCAGAGATGGTTGCCAACCTGCGAGCCGGCAATCTTGACGGCTATTTGTCGCCCGATCCATTCAATCAGCGCGCCGTCTATGAGGGCATCGGGTTCCTGCACATGTTGACCAAGGATATTTGGGAAGGCCACCCTTGCTGTGCTTTCGCAGCCCCCCTGTCATTTGCGCAACAGTTGCCAAACACCTATGGCGCGCTTTTGAAGTCGATCATCGACGCCACGCAATATGCATCAGCAGCCGAGAACCGTAAAGAAATCGCGGAGGCAATCGCCCCCACCAACTACTTAAACCAGCCGGTCACGGTGATAGAACAGGTCCTTACAGGGACCTACGCCGACGGCCTGGGCGAAGTGAAGCGCGTGCCTGATCGGATAGATTTCGACCCCTTTCCGTGGCATTCCATGGGCGTATGGATCCTGACACAGATGAAGCGGTGGGGCTACATCGAAGGCGACGTCGACTACCGCGGCGTCGCGGAGCAGGTCTACCTGGCCGCTGATTGTAAGAAAGTAATGGAAGACCTCGGGTATGAGGCGCCGGACATCACTTACAAATCGCACACTATTATGGGTAAGACCTTTGATCCTGCGAAGCCGGAAGAATACGTCAGCAGCTTTCCGATCGGGAAAGGGTAAGCCATGGGCACCCTTTCCTTGAACCAACGCGCCGCTTTGCTGTCGGTATTGATGCTGGTTGTCGGTCTCCTGATATGGGAGGCCGCCATTCCTGCCCAAAAAGCCGTTAAGGAGTTGACGGAATACGAAATTCTGACCGGTGCTGGCTCCCAAAAGGCTGGTGTCCCACCACCCAGTCAGGTCATTATCAAGGCATGGGATCAACTAAGCGACCCTTTCTATGATGCGGGACCCAACGACAAGGGCATTGGCATTCAGATCGGGTATTCGATTTACCGTGTCCTGACAGGCTATCTACTTGCCGCCTTGATTGCTATCCCCTTCGGGTTCCTGATTGGGATGAGCCAAGTGGCCTACAAGGCTTTCAATCCGTTCATTCAGGTGCTGCGCCCAATTTCTCCGCTCGCTTGGATGCCACTTGCGCTGTTCATCATCGGAGATAGCGAGGCTTCTGCGATCTTTGTGATTTTCATCTGCTCGATCTGGCCGATGTTGATCAACACCGCCTTTGGTGTTGCCGGAGTGCGTGAGGACTGGGTGAATGTTGCCCGCACCCACGAGCTTGGGCCGATCAAAACGGCCTTCACGGTCATCTTGCCAGCTGCTGCGCCGACCATTTTGACTGGAATGCGCATTTCGATAGGTATTGCGTGGCTGGTCATTGTGGCGGCTGAAATGCTCGTCGGTGGCACGGGCATTGGCTACTACGTTTGGAACGAATGGAACAATCTTGACCTGACCTCAGTCGTTTTTTCGATACTAATGATTGGTGTGGTGGGCATGTTGCTGGACGCAATGTTCGGCCTGCTACAGCGCCGTGTCACCTACGCCGAATGAAGGAAGCCTCATGAAACCATTTCTAAGCATCGAAAAACTCGTCCAGAAGTTCCCGAACGGGAACGGCGGCGAGATGACTGTTTTTGAAAATGCCTCTTTCGGGGTTGAGAAAGGCGAATTCGTGGTTATCCTTGGCCACTCCGGCTGCGGCAAATCCACGATCATGAATATCCTTGCTGGCCTTGCCGATCCGACAAGTGGCTGCGTGATAATGGATGGGCAAGAGGTCAAAGGCCCCAGCCTTGACCGTGGCGTGGTGTTCCAGAACTACTCCTTGCTCCCTTGGCTGACGACGCTCAAGAATGTTACGTTTGGGATCAAGGCGCGCCATCCGGAATGGACCAAAAGCCAAGTCGAAGAACACGCGACAAACTTCCTTTCGATGGTTGGGCTTGAGGGGGATGTTATCCACCGCAAGCCAAGCCAGTTGTCAGGCGGCATGCGCCAGCGGGTGTCGATTGCGCGCGCCTTTGCAAACCATCCGAAGCTGTTGCTTCTGGATGAGCCTTTCGGCGCACTTGATGCCCTAACGCGCGGGACTATTCAGGACGAGCTGCTCAAGATTTGGGGGCAGATGGAGCAGACGGTTTTTATGATAACTCATGACATCGACGAGGCGATCCTGCTGGCCGACCGCATCCTGTTGATGACAAACGGACCGTACGCGCGTGTTGCCGAAAGTGTCGAGATCACAATCCCGCGCCCGCGCAACCGGACTGAAATCGTCGAACACCCCAACTACTACGCGATCCGCAACCATTTGGTGCAGTTCCTAGGGAAACGATCAAAGGAACTGGCTGGACAGCCAACGGAAGCAAGCAAAACGAACAAACCCAAAACGGTCAGGATCGACTTGACCGATCCCACAGAAGACCCCGAAAACAAACGATCCACCTTAAAGGCAGTAAATAGCTAAGACCGAAGGAGACCAATATGAAAGACCTCACAATGGCTGAAATGATGACCAAAGAAGACGTCACCGCGCTGATCCTGTCCGCCAAGAAACAGGCTGGACTGACATGGGAAGATATTGCCGAGAAGATCGATATGTCGCCTATCTGGACCCATTCCGCCGCAATGGGCATGAATGCTTTTCCGCCCGAGAAAGCAAAGTTGATGGTCACTGTCATGGGGCTGCCGCAAGAGGCGGAAAGTGTTTTGGCCGAAAGTCCTACCAAGATTTGGGAGCAAGCCGTGCCAACCGACCCCTGCATTTACCGCTTTTACGAAATCGTTGGCGTCTATGGCCCGACGCTCAAGGCTCTGATCCAAGAAAAATTTGGCGACGGGATTATGTCTGCCATCGACTTTGATATGACTTTAACGCGCGTTGAAAACCCAAAGGGGGATCGCGTGAAGGTCGAGATGTCAGGCAAGTATCTTGGCTACAATAGCTGGTAGGCTGCAATGACTCTTATGCCAGTGCCGCCATTTTTCCTATGACGCGCTCAAGAAAGTCCTGATAGCTGAATATGCCTGGAACACACGTGATGTAACTGTAAGATTAAACTCAGTTGCAACGCGGAGGGTGTATTTGTAACGTCCGCAAATGACACAACATCCTCCATTCGTCTGACAGGACCATCGGTCGCATTGCAGCAGGTGATTGAGCTAGCTTTAGAACATGGGTCTGCTGTTCAAACCTTCAGACATAACTAGCAGGCTCTTTTCCTGACTTGGCCAGCCTCATCCCCCGGGGCTGGCCCTTTTATTTGCCATGTACAAATTTTTCCGTAGAATTGAGAGGCAAAACTAAAGGAGAAAACAAAAATGTTCGCTACTTTTACCGACTGGGAATTTTCCGACATGGATGCGATGACTGCCACTGGCGAGGCTATGTGGCCGAAGGTGCAAGCTGCTGGCGCACTCAGCTTTAAAGCCACTGCAACCGGCACTAACACCGCACGAACAATGATTGTATGGCCAGATTCTGCAACAGCGCAGGCTGCTATCGATGGTTTGAGGGCTGCTGCTATGGAAATGACAGATACTAAAGCCACGGGCATGACTGCGGGTGAGTTGATGTTGGACTTTAGCTAAAATCCAAACGTCTCGTATACTACGTAGTTAGGCGCTGCTTACACGGCGCCTACTAAATTTGGGTTTACTGGTGCTTCCTTAAATTTTTCTGCGTCTGCAGCATCCAATTCAGCTAATACATTGGCTTTAATTTGCTCGACAAAAGTCTCACGGGTGAAGCCAATGTCTTCTAGCTGGCGATCACTCATGTACTGCAGTGCTTGCATGGCTGCGGACGCCTGACGGGCTACAATCATTGCGTTAAAAAGTCGTTTAAGCATTTTAGTCTCCTTGCTTTTACATCTAATATTATGGAATTTATCACGTTAAATTTCATCCCACACAGTTGCATTCCCGTTATGCGTTGGACGCATGCCCACGAATGTTACCAGCGTCACACTAAGCAAAAAAATGGCGGTGCCAAAAGACACCGCCAGTAAACACTACAATTTCGGGAGGAAATTTAAGCTACGTTCTTTTTAGCTCAAAATGCTGCAATGCAACAATCAACAAAATTGCATTTCCGACATGCTTCAGGTGCATGGCTCTGCGTTCAAATCTTATGCAAGAAAGAAATTATCTGCCCAACAAAGCGGCTAAACAATGCTAGCTCAGCCAAGGATGTTTCACGGAATTGATCCCCTCGAACAAGATTAAACGATGTCAAAGGTGTTTTGGTCAAGTTGCGAGCAATAGATTAACCACTGTCATATCTATCATATGTGTCATAATTTGACCAAAATATGATAGATATGATAGGTATGACAGCTATTGAGGACGCGCGCGAGGTCTTCGCGAATGGAACAGCACAGGCAGCCGGATTTCATCAAGGCGACTTCTTCGTCAACGGTATCTATTAGATCATGGTCAAGCCCCACTTCGCCGAAGTCATTCACTATAACAGCGATCTTGGGTCCGGTTGACTGGGCTATAATCGCATTTAGCAGTGTTGTTTTTCCCGCACCAAGAAATCCTGTCAGCAGGGTAACTGGTAAACGGGTATCGTTTGCACCTAATTTATTTCTCATTTTATTCGTGCTTTTAGTTTTTGGTATTGTTACATTTAATCTATTTTGATGGCCAAACTATGTGGTCCGACTAAGGCAGCAGCATACCAACGCTGAGGGCTATAATCATAAGTCCAACAGTCAGATGCAGGGTGGCAGAGATGGCTTGCGTACCTTTGTGATTGCGAGCACCGAGACCAACCAGCCGCCGCGCGGCGACGCCGGAAGTCGCAATCATCTGGTTAAAAACTGCGGTTCCAAGTCCCATTGTGACCACTGCTAGACACCCGACAGCGAAAGCATCGAAACGGGCCGCAATCACCAAAACAAATAATGCTCCAGTACAAGGTCTTATTGCAATGCTGGCGATCAATGCGAGGGCGTCGCGCGTCGAAGTAAGCGTTGCCATATCGTTTAAGCTTGGGCCATGCGAATGGCCACAACAGACGTGTGTGTCCTTATTAACTTGGCTGATTTGATACCAACAGCGTGCGCCACGAAATATTAATACAGCTCCAATTGCGGCAATGGTCACGTAACTCGCAGGTACTAGCCAGGTCTCCGTAAGGTCAGTCAAATCAGCAGACCCAATCTGCAGAATAAAGTAGAGACCACCGACCAAAAAGATTGCTGTTACGGCCTGTGCTAGACTGGATAAAAAAGTTAGGATGCTCAAACGTTTTAGGTTCGCGCCACTTGCAAGGGACGCTCCACCAATCATTACTTTCCCATGCCCCGGGCCTAGGGCGTGGAAAAAGCCATACGCGGCTGTCGCAGCGCACAATGTCCAGACAGCCTGTGGATTACCTGCTTGAATACCCCTAAGCGCACCAGCCATCGCGTTCTGGAACTTACGTTGTTCCCCAACCGCCCAGCGTTGAATTTCAAACCATGGCACAATATCCCAGACTGCGGCCCCAATAGCCAAGATACAAAGAACGGTCATGCCGAACCTTAACCACATGTCAACTGCACCTCATCAGAGAAGAGTCGGCCAACATTTTCCATTTCTGGGCTGTCGTCACGCCCCAGTGCGGCCAGCATGTCTTGTAAAACTCTTTCTGCTTTCGTTGGTTCAAAATGTACAATTCGCGCTTCACAATCTTCAGGCAGATCAGGCGAAGCTTTCGCAGATACAATAGTGTAGGCGAAATAAAAAAACGGATCATAGAGGCGCAAAAGTATTGGTAAACGATCAACTTTGATAGGTTTCGATAATGGCAGGTCAAATATGACCTCAATTTGATTGGCATTCAACTTTACAGCCGCAGCTTTGGGACGTCCCAACGGATAGTCTTGGCCTAAAACTTCAAGGTAGATGTCACCCTTATAATCTTGAGGCCAGTTAGTTTCACCCTCTAAAATCTTAACGCGATCAGCATCATTCAATTGACCGTCTTGATCCAGATCTAATTCTAACGTCTCAAACAAAACAAGCGTTGTAAATTCATCATAACGCCACGAAACTTTGATTGCTTCCAACTGCCGATCGCTTCCAAAAACAAAGCCAGTACGCGCATCAACGAAAACGTGTGGATGTGCCTTGGTAACGCCACCAAGGCACATCGCAAACAGCATTATGACCCAAAATTTTTGTAACAATGAGAACTTGTACCTCAATTTTTAGCCCTGCCGCTTATTAAATAGATGCTCCTACATGCAACTTGCAAGAGCAGTTGACAAGTTTCGGATCAGTTCAGGATATAGAGATGAGCCCGGTTCCAGATCAGATCCAAGTGGATCAACGATCCCCGTCTTCGCGTCTGTTCCGTCAAGAACAGTTGCGATCAGCTTGGGGTTGAACTGCGGTTCAGCAAGAACGCAATCTATTCCTTGCCGCATAACTCGGTCTCGGATTTCTGTTATACGCGCCGGACTTGGATCGGACGCGTCGCTGAGGGAAATAGCGCCAGATGCTTGAAAGTTAAAGTCCATTTCGAAATACTGATACGCGTCATGGAATACGATGAAGCGTGTGCCACGGACACGGTCAAGAGTTGCTGTGACTTCACCAATCAACAATTCAATTTCTGTACGGCCTGCCGCGGCGTTTGCAAAATAAGTTCCTGCGTTGTCAGGGTCTGCAGAAGAAAGCTGACCCGCAATTACGTTCAGCCAAGTCATTGCATTTTTTGGTGACAACCATGCGTGTGGATCATGGTCGCCATGATCGTGCTTATCATGCGCAGCCGTTCCATCATGGTCGTCATGGTCGTCATGGTCAGCATGGTCGCCATGATCATCATGGTCATCATGGTCATGCACTTCGAATAACGCACTTTCTCTGAAATCTAATTGAACGGTTCCATCTAGGTCTAATAAAGAAGTGACAGAGGCGTCTTTAGCCAACGTTTCAATCGTATCTGTCAGCCACGGGATCAAGTCAGGTCCAATCCAAAATACAAGATCAGAGTTCTGTAATGCGGCAGCCTCAGACGGACGTAAACTATACTCATGTGGGCTTGCACCAGGCTGAATAATTAAATCAGGCATACCTACACCATCCATAACCCGTGCGACCAAGGAATGAACGGGAGCAATATCCACTGCGACCTGCGGCGTATCCGCGTATGCAGTTCCTCCTATCAAAGTGGCAGTAAGGGAAAGAGTAAGAAGTTTTCTAGACATCACGGGCTCCATGTGATTATATAACATTACGATACCCTTAGGCGAAATGTAATAACATGACAAGAGAGACGGCGAAAGTGAGTGCTGAAGGACATCCATTGGGATTTGCGCAGCACGACCATAGTACATGTATGAACGATGCTTTGGCCGCAGCTGATGCGCGTTGCGACGAGGACGGTCTTCGTTTTACGCCTGTCAGACGCAAGGTGCTAGAGATATTACTTCAAGATCATCGTGCGTTGGGCGCTTACGCTATATTAGATAAGCTGCGCGAAGATGGATTTGGGTCGCAACCTCCAATAGCGTATCGGGCTTTGGATTTTCTTGTAGCAAATGGTTTGGCCCATAAAATCGAGCGGTTAAACGCCTTCATAGCATGTGCCGACACTAACCATGCCCACACACCAGCATTTATGATTTGTAGGTTGTGCAATGCAGTTGCCGAAGAATTATCCTCGTCAGCGCGAAATGCATTGCACGAGGTGGCACGCGCCACCGGCTTTAAGACAGAGCGAACGATCATTGAGGCTGAAGGTATCTGCCCATCTTGTATTAACAAAACAGAGTCATGAGCCTTATTCATGTCGAGGGACTTAGCGTTAGCTATGGCGCAAGAATGGTACTGTCAGATGTGTCGTTGCGTATTGAGCCTAATGAAATTGTGACAATTGTTGGACCCAACGGATCAGGTAAAACTAGCCTGCTCAGGGCGATCATCGGTGCGGTCAAACCGTTAGCAGGAAGTATCGTTCATGCTAGCAACCTCAAGATCGGGTATGTCCCACAAAAGCTCCACATTGATGAAACCTTACCAATCACAGTTTCAAGATTCTTGAGATTACCGGGAGGCCTTGCAGATGTTGATTATGCACTGAAACAAGCAGGCGTACCCGAATTAGAGAAAGAGCAACTTTCACAGCTTTCAGGCGGTCAATTCCAAAGGGTCTTACTTGCCCGGGCGTTAATAGGAAAACCTGATTTGTTACTTTTAGATGAAGCAACCCAGGGGCTTGATCAACGCGGTTCTGCATCATTTTACCAGCAAATCGAAACGGTACGAAAGGCTACTGGCTGCGCAATCCTTATGATCAGCCATGAATTACATGTTGTGATGAGCGCCTCTGACCGTGTTATCTGCCTGAACGGTCATGTTTGCTGTGAAGGAGCACCTGCAGCGGTAGCATCAGCGCCAGAATATAGGGCTTTGTTCGGCACGGGAACCGGAGGTGCGCTGGCACTTTACCGCCATGAACACGACCACGATCATGGCGACCATTGCCATAACCAGGATGCAGAGTAATGTTTGATGATTTTATGGTGCGTGCCGCGCTTGCAGGAATTGGTCTGGCTTTTGCCTCAGCGCCTTTAGGCTGCTTTGTGGTCTGGCGGCGCATGGCCTATTTCGGGGATGCCACCGCCCATGCGGCGATCCTTGGAGTTGCACTGTCATTGGCATTTTCGATGTCCATATTTGTAGGAACGGTGGTCGTAGCCTTACTAATGGCTCTTGTTGTCAGCGTGTTGTCCGAAAAAGGCTATGCTATGGATACTTTGCTGGGGGTGCTTGCGCATTCTGCGCTAGCCTTTGGACTTGTGGCGGTGTCCTTTCTTTCCGGCATTCGGATTGACCTAATGGCCTATCTCTTTGGTGATATTCTTGCCGTCTCACGCGGGGATCTTTCAGTCATCTGGGGCGGCGCAGCACTTGTTGTATCGTTGATCGGATGGCGTTGGTCGGGCCTATTAACCTCAACACTTAACGCGGATCTCGCCTATGCAAACGGGATCAATCCGAAACGCGAGCAGCTAGTATTGACAATTGCTTTAGCAATTACAGTTGCAGTCGCAATAAAAGTGGTTGGAGTGCTGCTCATTGCCGCTATGTTAATAATCCCTGCAGCTGCAGCACGCCCTATGTCTCGGACCCCAGAAGGTATGGCCATCGCTGCTGGTTTGATTGGAATGCTGTCCACGATTATCGGACTTCAGGCAGCTTATGTACTCGATACGCCCGCGGGTCCATCCATCGTATGCGTCACGGCTATTACGTTTATCTTTACCAGCTTCCTTAAGCTTCTTGGGCATCGGCGGTAATAACAAGGTGAATAGTACCTTGGGTACTGTCAGATTAAACTCGGTTGAAGCGAGCAGGGTGGTTTCGTAGGCTTGCCGTATGACAAAACACTTCCCATTCAGGTACTTTAAAACGAGCCCTGAGATCATCCGCTTGGCTGTGATGCTGTACGTTCGTTTTCCGCTCTCACTCCGTAACGTGGAAGATCTTCTGCACGAACGAGGCATTGAGATCAGCCACGAAACAGTTCGGTTTTGGTGGAATAGATTTGGTCCAATGTTTGCTGCTGAGATACGAAGAAACCGGGTCAGTCGGATGCGATCTTATTCGAACTGGCAGTGGCACTTGGACGAGGTCTTCGTAAAGATAAATGGAGTGACACATTACCTCTGGCGAGCCGTTGATCACGAAGGTGAGGTGCTGGAAAGTTATGTTACCAAGCGTCGAGACCGCAAAGCAGCATTGAAATTCCTCAGAAAAGCAATGAAGCGCTACGGCGGACCAGAAGTAGTTGTGACGGACAAACTACGTTCCTACGGCGCTGCAATGAAAGTTGTTGGCAACGCGGATCGGCAGGAAACGG
>Ga0209653_1002236_pt1 | contig 14310 bp, 12 predicted proteins | sample SaaInl6LU_22_DNA_FD_184644 | JGI IMG/M metagenome (GOLD analysis project Ga0209653, IMG submission 184644) | Marine microbial communities from expanding oxygen minimum zones in the Saanich Inlet - ESP_116LU_22_DNA (SPAdes) (version 2) | ecosystem: Environmental > Aquatic > Marine > Intertidal... | reverse complement strand
CCTCCGAGGTTGATTTGCTGATCCAAGCCCTAGATCAAACGCTGTGAAAGCGGCCTTGCCGCGCGAGTTGACGGCAGGGGGCCATTTTGAGCGAGCAGACACCAATCATCATGTGGTTCCGGCGTGATTTGCGCCTTTCAGATCATCCGGCACTGACGGCTGCGTGTAAAACAGGGCGGCCGGTTGTGGCCCTGTTTATTCACGATCAAATTGTCGAAACTCTTGGTGCGGCGCCGAAGTGGCGTCTGGAACAATCGCTTGGCGCGTTGCAGGCGTCCCTTGAAAAGATCGGTGCGCGTTTGGTTTTGCGCCGTGGGAACGCCCTTGAGGTTCTCAAACGCGTGATCGCTGAAACCGGCGCGGGCTCTGTCTACTGGTCGCGGCTCTATGATCCTGATGCGAAAGAACGTGACACGGATGTCAAATCTGCGCTCAAAGAACAGGGCATCGATGCGCGCAGTTTTGCAGGGCACGTGATGTTTGAGCCATGGACCGTTGAGACCAAGACCGGTGGGTTTTATAAAGTATACACCCCGATGTGGAAAATGGTGCGCGATCGCGACGTGCCTGCGCCCCTGAGTGCGCCAACCAAGCTGGCGTCGCTATCTCAAGAGGTTGCGTCCGATGCGCTGTCTGACTGGGGGCTTGGGCGTGCTATGCACCGTGGTGGGGCGATCGTGGCGCAATATGCACGTGTGGGTGAAGATGCCGCCCGCGCGCGTCTTGATAGCTTTATTGAGACACGCGTTCAGGGCTATGACACCAATCGTGACCTTCCTTGGAAAGACGGCACAAGTGGTTTGTCTGAAAACCTTGCTTTGGGTGAAATCAGCCCGACAACATGCTGGCACGCGGGTCAAGCGGCCCTGCATGAGGGAAAGGCAGGCGCAGAGACATTCCTCAAAGAGCTGGTTTGGCGCGAATTTGCGTATCATTTGGTGCACCACACCCCACAGATTGTCTCGCAAAATTGGAAACCGGACTGGGATGCCTTTCCGTGGAATACAGACGAGACCGCTGAAAAAGTGCGTGCTTGGAAACAGGGCCGTACGGGCATTCAATTCGTAGATGCCGCGATGCGTGAGATGTATGTGACGGGCAAAATGCATAACCGCGGTCGCATGATTGTGGCCAGCTACCTGACCAAGCACCTGCAGTGCCATTGGAAGATTGGCCAAAAATGGTTCGAGGAATGTCTAACCGATTGGGACCCTGCATCAAACGCAATGGGTTGGCAGTGGTCATCGGGGTCGGGACCGGATGCGACGCCGTATTTTCGTGTGTTCAACCCCGTGACGCAACTCGATAAGTTCGATAAAAACCGCGACTACGTCAGTGCGTGGATCGCCGAAGGGCGTGCGAACCCCGCAAAGACTGCGCTCCAGTATTTTGACGCGATCCCACAAAGCTGGGGTCTGGCCCCTAATGCGCGTTATCCTGAACCGGTTGTGACGGCTGAAGCAGGGCGTAAAGCAGCACTTGGGGCGTATGAAAACCGTGGTTTTTGATGATCGGGCTGAAAAATACGTCTTTGAAGAAGTTACCCAGCGTTAATGCGCTTGGCTTTGTAAATGATTGCAATAGGTTACACTTCCAATCCCGGCGCCTGTCAGGCAAAGTGGACACAACCGATATCAGCTAGGAAGCACGTATGATCCTGACCACGACACAAGGGCAAGCAAATCTGCCCCGTTATTTTACCCAAGTGTTTTCTATGGCTCAAAGCATGTCTCGCGGACAGCTTGATATGATTTTGCCAGACGGCCGTCATTTTCGCGCAAGCGGTACGGCGGCGGGTTTTGTGGCGACAGTTCATATTCACAACAACGATTTGTTTGGCCGGCTGATCCGTGAAGGCGATCTTGGATTTTGTGATGCGTATCTCGACGAATGGTGGTCCACACCTGATTTGCAGGCGTTCATGGATTTGGTGCATGACGGCAACGAGGAAATGTACGACGGGTTTGCGGGGCAGGCGCTTGTTCGGATGTACGAAAAACTGCGGTTTTGGTTGCAATCAAACTCCAAAGGCCAAGCGCGTAAAAACATCAGCTATCATTATGATTTAGGCAATGATTTTTACGGGTTATGGCTTGATGATACGATGACGTATTCATCGGCTTTGTTCAAAACAGGGCAAGAGAGCACGGAAAAAGCGCAAGAGCAGAAGTATGCACAGTTGATTGATGAGATGGGCGTCAGTGCAGGTGATCATGTGCTTGAGATCGGCTGTGGTTGGGGCGGTTTTGCCGAATACGCCGCCAAAGAGCGCGGCCTAAAGGTAACGGCGCTTACGATCAGTCAGGAACAGTTTAACTATGCTCAAGAACGCATTGAAAAAGCAGGACTTTCTGATCTTGTGACGTTTAAGATGCAAGACTACCGTGATGAGCAAGGCACGTATGATGGCATCGCCAGTATTGAGATGTTCGAAGCAGTGGGTGAAAAATATTGGCCTATTTATTTCGAGACACTGCACAAGTGTCTGAAGCCCGGTAAACAAGCGACGCTTCAGATCATTACCGTCGCGGACGAGAGGTGGAGCGTTTATAAACGTGGCCCAGATTTCATTCAGAAATACATCTTTCCTGGCGGCATGTTGCCCGCGCCGCATATTCTTAAATCACACGTTGCCCAAGCGGGGTTGACCGTGGCCAAGTCGATTGAATTTGGTGAGAGCTATTCGATTACGTTGCGCCGCTGGTACGAGGACTTCAACGCCCGTTGGGCAGAAGCGGCGGCCATGGGTTTTGATGAGCGGTTCCGCCGGATGTGGAACTTTTACCTGACCTCTTGCGCGTCGACATTTGATAGCCGAAACTGTGACGTAACGCAGATCACTGTGGGCAAACCTGTTTAAGGTTTTGGATCACGGCAGGTCGCCGCGTGCCGTAACTCGTGCAGTAGGGAGTGTTTGTGATGCCAACAGCCAGTCGTCTTGTTGCAGCGGCGGTGTTGGCCGCAATGGGGTGGTGTTCATCGTTTCTGATCGCACCGCTGATGGTGGAAGATCCTCCGTTTGAATGGTTTGCACAAATCAATGCAGCAGCGGGGTTTGTGGTCGGCTGGACAGTGATCGGCCCTCGGGTCAAGCCCGCTGCAAAAGGCATCGTTGTTCACGGCCTGACTGGCGCGTTTGCGTGGGTCTTCTGGGCGCTGTTGGCGCACTCAACGATCAAAATGCTCGAGCTATCTTTGCGCAAGCAATACGACCAAGCGATGGAGGCAGTCATTGCTGTTTTTGAAATCGCCTTTGAAGACCTGCAGGTTATGGCGAGTGGCAGCGTGATTTTTGTTGTGCTTGGCGGAGGTGTTTTGGCGGCTTATTTGGGCGCAAAAGCGGCGCAGGCTTTTGACAAACCGGGCTTGCCGTGATGCCTAGTGAAGTAGACAAAAAAGAGGATATGCCAACTGAGAACGGGTCTTTGATTGTCTACGGCACGCTGCGTGACGCCGCATTACGCGAAGTAATCCTAGGCCAGACGGATCATTTGTGCCTTAGCGACGTGATGCTTGAGGGCTATCGGGTCAGCCAAGTAAAAGGCGAAAGTTTTCCAATCATTGAAGCCGCAAAAGACCAATCGGCGAAAGCGCTACGCATTGATGGCCTTAGTCCGAAGGACCGAGCGCGTTTGGATTTTTACGAGAGCGGTTTCGCCTATGATGTGGTGCAAATTGATGGGGCGGACATCTACATGCCCCCGCGTGGTCAATGGCAAGCCGCGGGACCGTGGTCCCTAAGTCAGTGGCAGAACGACTTTGGCGAAGTTAGCCGAACCGCTGCTGCGGAAGTGATGAGTTATTTTGGCCAGCTGAGTGGTGCGGATGTGGCCGCGCGCTTTGGCATGATCCGCGCAAGGGCCGCCTCAAGACTGCGGGCCGAAGCGGGGAGTGGGCCTGTAGATGGCCGCCTGTCGCGCGATGATGTTTCACTTTTCGGGCACCGCACGCCCTATCTTAATTTCTTCGCGATGGATGAGATGGATTTGTCGTTCAAGCGTTTCGATGGGTCAAGCAGCCCCGTTGTGACCCGTGCGGCGTTCAAAAGTGCTGATGCTGCGATTGTGCTGCCCTACGATCCGGTGCGCGATAGGGTCCTTTTGGTTGAGCAATTTCGCGTCGGTCCGTATCTGCGCGGTGCGTCTGATTGCTGGTCTATGGAGCCAATTGCGGGGCTTATCGATGCGTTTGAGGCACCCCAAGATGCGGCACACCGCGAGGCTATGGAAGAAGCGGGGCTAAAGTTCAGCGCGCTTCATACTGTTGCTGAGGCCTACCCAAGCCCCGGTTCATCGACCGAGTTTTTCTATCTTTACGTGGGGACCGCTGATTTGCCGGATGACATCACGGGCGTCGGCGGAGAAGTAGGTGAGGCTGAAGATATCGCCTCGCACCTTCTGAGTTTTGATGCGTTTATGAAGGTAGCTGACGGGGGTGGTTTGAAAAACGCACCGACTTTACTCTTGGCTTTGTGGTTGGCGCGGCACCGCGATGAGCTTCGGGCAGGGATTACACAGGCACATTCCTAATCGCTTGCACTGACGCGGTTCAAATCGCGCGCTAATTGGTTGAGATCGCCCACGCGCTGGCCTACATCTGAGACAACACCAAAATAGAAGGGACCGCTCGATGCGCGTTGTAAAAGATCTCGCTGACGCAGTCGGCAACACCCCGTTGATCCGCCTCAAAGCAGCAAGCGCTGCCACGGGCTGTGATATTTACGGCAAAGCTGAGTTCCTGAACCCCGGTCAGTCGGTCAAAGACCGCGCGGCGCTTTACATTATTAAGGACGCCGTTGCCCGTGGTGATCTGAAACCGGGTGGCACAATCGTTGAGGGTACGGCGGGCAACACGGGCATCGGACTTGCCTTGATGGGCGCCTCAATGGGCTTCAAGACCGTCATCGTGATCCCAGAGACTCAAAGCCAAGAAAAGAAAGATATGCTTGAGTTGGCTGGAGCGACTTTGGTTCAGGTCCCCGCGGCCCCTTACAAAAACCCGAATAATTATGTGCGTTATTCCGAACGGCTTGCGAATGAACTGGCCAAGACAGAGCCAAATGGCGCCATTTGGGCGAACCAATTCGACAACGTTGCAAACCGCCAAGCCCATATCGAGACAACGGGCCCCGAAATTTGGGAACAAACCGGTGGCAAGGTGGATGGCTTTATCTGTGCTGTAGGTTCTGGTGGTACTATGGCCGGCGTTGGTATGGCGTTGCAAAGCAAGGGCGTAAAGATCGGCCTTGCGGATCCGGATGGTGCGGCACTTCACAGCTTTTACACCACTGGCGCGCTTGCATCTAGCGGGGGCAGCATCACCGAAGGGATCGGGCAGGGGCGCATCACGGCCAATCTTGATGGATTCACGCCCGATATGTCGTTCAACATCCCGGATGCAGAAGCAGTGCCGATCGTGTTTGATTTGCTCGCAAACGAAGGTTTGGTTCTTGGTGGTTCAAGCGGTGTTAACGTGGCTGGCGCAATACGTATGGCCCGTGAAATGGGGCCGGGCCATACGATTGTGACGATCCTGTGCGATTACGGCACACGCTACCAATCCAAGCTCTTCAACCCAGCGTTTTTGCGTGAAAAAGGCCTGCCTGTACCAGAGTGGCTTGATCAAAAGGCAAATGATATTCCCTCAGTCTTTGAAAGCGCTGAGTGAGCTTGAACGACATTTACCGCAAATCATTCGGTGAGATATGAATACAGAGCCCCTTTTCCTAACAGATGCCTATCTGCGTGATGCAATCGGCAAAGTTGTGAGCCACACGCCTGAAGGCGGCATTGTGGTGGATCAGACAAATTTTTACGCAACGGGTGGCGGTCAGCCCGGCGATAGTGGTCAAATCACATGGCAGGGCGGTGCAATGAAGATCGCGACCTGCATCAAAGGCGAGGGGGCCTTGATCCTTGTACCTGCCGAGCCGACTGCCCTACCTGCTGTTGGCACGCAAGTTACGCAAACATTGGACTGGGAACGTCGCCACCGGATGATGCGCGTTCACACGCTTCTACACCTGCTGTCCGTAGTGATCCCGCTGCCGGTGACAGGGGGCGCAATCGCGGCAGATAAGGGACGGCTGGACTTTATGATGGAGACCCCGCTTGAGGATAAAGCAGCGATTGAAACAGAGTTGAACCGTTTGATCGACGCCAACTTTGCTGTGACAGATGCGTGGATCACAGCCGCCGAATTGGACGCAAACCCCGATTTGGTGAAGACCATGTCAGTCAAACCGCCCACCGGTGCGGGAATTGTCCGCTTGGTTCGTATTGGCGATGAAACAACGCAAATTGATCTGCAACCTTGTGGTGGCACCCACGTTGAACGGTACCGGCGAGATTGGCGCGATCCGGCTGGGCAAGATCGAGAAAAAGGGCAAAATCAACCGCCGTGTCTATGTGCATTTAGCGGATTGAGGCGAGGGCATCAGAATAAACGGGCTGCTATGTTGGCCTATGCGGCCTATTTGTGAGCAAACCCTAAGAAACCCCTTGATCCCCCCCACCGATTGCCGCTATTTGCCCCTCACGGACAGGTGGCCGAGTGGTCGAAGGCGCACGCCTGGAAAGTGTGTAGGCGGGAGACCGTCTCCAGGGTTCGAATCCCTGTCTGTCCGCCATGCATAAAAACCTAAAATCGATATTGCCCCTCTGAATTGCCTCTGCATAATGCCAGTATGCTTTATCGGGAGGGGTAGTTATGAAGTTAATTCATTCTACAAGCACTTTTGTATTTTTCGCCAGCATCGCTGCCGCACAGTCCGTGCCAAATCTACCGCAGCCGCTTGATAACGCCTCGTTTTTCGCGGTTAACCAAGCCGAGGCCGAGTTGGGACAGTTGCTCTTTTATGATCCGATCCTATCGGGCAACAAAACAATCGCTTGCGCAACCTGTCATCATCCTGACTTTGGTACGTCCGACGGGCTTGCTTTGTCGTTCGGGGATGGCGGGGTTGGTCTTGGTCCGATGCGACGGTTCGACCCTTCTAACATCCCAGAAGAGAGGATACCGCGAAATTCCCCGGCGTTGTTCAACCTTGGTGCGCGCGAGGTTGTCCGGCTGTTCCATGATGGCCGCCTTGAATTTGATCCGGCGCAACCAAATGGCATACGCACACCGATGGGCGGCGACATGGCCGACGGGTTCGCGTCCATTTTATCAGCACAGACGATGTTTCCGGTTCTAAGCCGTGATGAAATGGCGGGCTCGTTTCGCGAAAACGAGGTAGCACAGCTTGTCCGTCAGGGGCGCATCACAGGGCAGGGCGGCGCGTGGGATGTATTGGCCGAGCGGGTCCGTGACATTCCGGCCTATGTGCAAAAATTCGAAGCGGTATATCCGGACGTCACCGGACCGGAAGACATTGGGTTCACAAAAATCTCGGATGCAGTTGCCGCGTTCATGGAATTTGAGTGGCGTTCGGATACCGCGCCATTTGATGCAGTTTTGCGCGGGCAGGCAGACTTTGAAGGGCTGGCGGCGACAGGTGCTGATTTGTTCTATGGTAAGGCCAATTGCGCGCAGTGTCACTCAGGGCCTTTGCTGACGGATCAGGGCTTTCACGCGATGGCGGCGCCTCAAATCGGACCTGGGAAATCTGCCACATTTGAAACGCACCACCGCGACGACGGGCGATTTCGGGTAACGGGCAAAGAGGCGGACCGCTATGCGTTTCGCACGCCCTCGTTGCGCAATGTTGCGTTGACGGCCCCTTACGGACACGCCGGTGCACACCGCGATTTGGCTGCGTTCGTCGCCGATCACGCGGATCCTGCTAGGGCTCTTGCTCAGTTTGATCGAACGCAGGTTGTCCTGCCAAGCTATGACGCGCCAGATTTCGCGGTTCTTGATGATCCCGAGCAAGTTGCTGCAATTTCTGCCGCGGTGAAGGCCGCACCTGTTTCACTAAGTGACGCGGAGATCACGGCAATTGTGGCGTTCCTGGACACATTAACGGACCCGATCAGTGTGACCGGCAGATTGGGTATTCCGGATGCGGTGCCCAGTGGTTTAGACGTGCCGCGTTAAGAGGCGCGGTAGCGCATTTAGGGCTTCGTCGGTTTCGAAATGACCACCCGCTGGTTTGCGCTGAAAGAATGCGTTGACTGGCTCTGATCGGGCCACGTGACTGTGACGTCTATCTGCTGGGCTTCGGCCAGTCCAAAGTGACGCCCCACAAGTTGCCCGCCTGCATGCCCGCCACCAATGGTGTGTTGCTGCAGCTGTTTTGAAGTGCCCGTATCAACAGAGATAAGCGCGCCGATGGCATCCACGTTACCACTGGACTGCCGTAGGGTGATGTTAATCCAATTGCCCGTGCCTGAAGTGACATTGCGGTAAAGTTCAAGCGGCGCGCGTCTGTTTGCAACGATCAAATCAAGTCGACCATCGTTGTCAAAATCAACCAGCGCCGCGCCGCGTGAGCGTTCGGTCGTTGCGACACCTGCGATTTGGGCGCGCTCTTCAAATCTGCCGTCATTCAATTGCATGAGCAAGTTATTAGGATCACGCGTCGCCATGCCCGGCATTTGATCCACGTTGCCTTTAGCAATGAATAAATCCGCTTGTCCGTCGTTATCCACATCTGCAAACTCCGCATGCCAACCGGTTGACGGCCGCCCGTCATCGCCAACATGAGGGCGCTGTGCGTAGGTGCCAATGGCGTAGTCCGCCGCTTTATACGTACCATCTGGCTGCGCAATTTGAAGAAGCTGATCCCCCATGGACGTCAACATAACTTCGTCGCGCCCGTCACCGTTGAGGTCACGGCTTGCAATGCCCATCCCCCAAAGGGACACGTTTTGCCATCCGTCTTCGGGGCCCAAAAAGCGCTTCTCCGTGGTGTCCCACATCTGTTCAAATCCGCCGCGCACATAATAATGCCTGTCATTAGACAGTCGCAGCGTGTGGCGACTACGGGCATCTTGAGCGGCCAGAATAGAGAGTGGGCAATACCCGGGCGTTAGGGGTGAAGCCACATATGACCCATCGCGCGGTGTCAGAATTTGGTTGTCGTCACAGGCTTCGAATGGGCCGTTGGGGTCTGACCGGTCCACGTAATTTCCAACGGCCATTGTGGGCAATTCATTTTCCCACCACGCGGTGAAGGCAGTTGACCAGCTGTCATCGGTCGGCAGGTTGAATGCCGCGCTGGCGTCGACAAATCCGCACTGTCCATCACCTTTCAGGATCATGTTGGGGCCGACGCGCAGCACAAACAGGTCCATGTGTCCGTCACCGTTGATGTCAATAGGGTAGGCGCCCGTGGTTCCAGTGATCTGTGGTATCGTTTGCGGGCTAAACCGCATCGCGCCGTCGTTGCGCAGTAGCAAGGCAGGCGTCTGGCCACCGGCGGCAAAAATATCGGCGAAACCATCATTGTTGCAATCTAGAACGGCAATGCCGCCACCAACGAAATGGTTCCAATCACCGCTGTAAATATGTGGCGGTAGGTTTTCAGATACGTCCTCGAAAAGGGGATCTGCGGCGCTGGACAGGGGTGTCAACAAAGCTGCTGCAATTAAAGCGCCGTAGCTGGCGGTGGTGCGGGGCTGGCTGCTCACGCTGTGGCGCCGGTTTGACCGCTGATCATTGTCTCGGTCAGGAACGAAAGCGCCAACGCGGTCGCCCCGCGCGCCCAGACCCGATCATCCCACGCACGGATGTGAATTTGGCAGGGCTTGCTGCGTGTCGACAGCGTCATGTCTTGGGCGTCTTTGAAAATGGCCTCTGCGTAGGGGTATTCGTGCTGCATCCGGTCGCCGGCGACGATGATCAGGGGCGGATCGAACAGCTGGATAACATTGGCAAGACCAACTGAAAGGTAGCGGCCTGCGCGTTTGAAAATGGCCAAGGCCGCCCTGTCACCTGCTTTTGCTTTGTTAAGGAGTGTCTCAAGAATATCTTCGTTTTTCAAAGCGGTGGCATCGGCAATATCAAGGGCTGTAATGGCCTCGCGGGTTAGCGCATATGCGCCTAAATACGCCTCAAGGCAGCCACGCTGGCCACATCTGCATAAGGCGCCGTCCATTTGGACTTTGGTGTGACCCAACTCAAGCCCCATCCCGTTCGAGCCGCGGTAAAGCTGCCCGTCAGAGACAAGCCCCATGCCAACCCCGTTTTCAATTGTCACCACGGCAAAGTCCGTCTTGTCACGCCCCTCACCAAACCATTGCTCTGCCAAGGCCAGCATATTGGTGTCGTTATCGATAAAGAGCGGCACGCCGTAGCGGTTCTTGAATTCGGTGGGAAGATCTTGGTCCCCATCGGTCAAAAGGGATGACCATGTGACGGTTGCTTGGTCGTGATCAATGATGCCAGGAAGGCCAAGGCCCACTGCCTTTACCTCTGACATGGGCTTGTCTGCGTCGCTTAGGACAAGTGCGATTAGGGTGTCGATTTCTTGAAACAGGGTGGCGGTGCTGCGCCGCTTTACATCGCTTGGGACGTTAGCGGTTGCCACGATATTGCCCGTGAAGTCCGCAAGGATCGCTGAGTGCTTATTGAACGCCAACTTGATGCCTATGACATACGCTGCTTGTGGTACAATACGAAGTGCGACACGGGGGCGACCTCGGCTTGTTGCGCGACGGGTGTCTTCGATTTCCTGCAAAACCCCCTCTGCGATCAAATCAGCAGTTAACGTGGTCACAGAGCCTGCACTGATGTCGAGTGCTTGGGTAATTTCGGCGCGCGCAGCACTTCCATGTGATCGAACATATTCGAAAATTTGCTGCCGCAAGGGCATATCCCCGCCCTTAATTGGTGTTAACAACGGGCCGCATCCCGTTGGAATTATTTGATTTAAATTATAATTCATCAGTCAAACTTAATATCGCCAATTGTGCGCTTCTGACATGATTCCTAGTGCGTAAATTCTATTCTGGGAAGCAAATTTGTAAAAAATCTCCAAAAAGGGCGATTTTTTATTTTGCAAACTGAAATTAATAGTGGCACCTTAAGCAGCGAGTCACAAAGCTTGAGTGCCCATGTGACGCTTAACGGTTCTGGGAGGAACAACATGAAGAAGATGATTATCGGGGCAGCGATTGCAGCTGCTGGTTTTGGAACAGCCGCATTTGCAGAAGGCCATAGCGTTACTGTTGGCGTGAGCTGGTCGAACTTCCAAGAGGAGCGCTGGAAGACTGACGAGGCGGCGATCAAAGCAGCTTTGGAAGCGGCTGGTGCAACATATGTATCCGCAGACGCACAGTCCTCATCTGCAAAGCAGCTGTCAGACATTGAAAGCCTGTTGGCCCAAGGCGTTGATGCGCTGATCATTCTTGCACAAGACGCGGCCGCTATTGGCCCAGCAGTTGATGCAGCAGACGCAGAAGGCGTGCCAGTCGTTGCATACGACCGCCTGATCGAAGACCCACGTGCGTTCTATCTGACATTTGACAACGTTGAAGTTGGCCGGATGCAGGCGCGCGCTGTTTTGGCGGCACAGCCATCTGGCAACTACGTCATGATCAAAGGCTCACCCACTGACCCGAACGCTGATTTCTTGCGTGGCGGTCAGCAGGAAGTGCTGCAAGCGTCAATTGACAGCGGTGCGATCACAATCGTGGACGAAGCCTACACAGACGGTTGGTTGCCAGCGAACGCACAGCGCAACATGGAGCAAATCCTGACAGCGAACGACAACAATGTTGATGCGGTTGTTGCATCAAACGACGGCACAGCCGGCGGTGTTGTTGCGGCGTTGACTGCGCAAGGCATGGAAGGTTTGGCGGTATCCGGTCAAGACGGTGATCATGCTGCTTTGAACCGTGTCGCACTGGGTACACAGACCGTGTCTGTCTGGAAAGACGCGCGTGATCTTGGTTTCACAGCCGGTCAAGTTGCTGTTGCGATGGCATCAGGTGCACCAATGGCATCAATTGTCGGATCAGGCTCATGGACGTCACCTGCGGGCACCGACATGATGTCACTTTTCCTCGCACCAGTGCCAGTAACAGCTGCTAACCTGACAACAGTCACCGACGCTGGCTGGATCAGTGTTGAGAGCCTTTGCCAAGGTGTTGTGAACGGTCCAGCACCCTGTAACTAAAGCAATCTTGCTCTGGCTGGCGCCGCTGGCCAGAGCATCCCAACTTATAAATTCCCCTCTTTTCTCGAAATGATTGTGCGACCCCTTAACTGAGTGGAGCATTGGTCGTTTTGTTGCCTGCTACCAGATGGAGACCCTCATGTCTGACGCCTCGAAACTCGCCACACCGCAACGCCGGTCGTTGCTGCAATCGCTGGAGGTCGACACCAGATTGCTCGGCATGATTGGCGCGTTCCTGCTTGTGTGCATTGTATTCAACTTGTTGACGGATGGCCGTTTCTTGACGCCGCGCAACCTGTTCAACCTGACCATTCAAACAGTGTCTGTCGCCATTATGGCCACCGGCATGGTTTTTGTAATTGTCACACGTCACATTGATCTGTCTGTCGGCGCGCTCTTGGCGACCTGCACGGCGGTGATGGCGATGACCCAAACATCATGGCTGCCAAACATGCTTGGCCTTGAGTTGGGCCACCCGATGATCCCTTGGATTTCCATCGCAATCGGCCTTGTCACGGGCGCGGTCATTGGTGCGGGGCAGGGCTGGTTGATTGGCTATCAGGGAATTCCAGCGTTCATCGTCACCCTTGGTGGTTTGTTGATTTGGCGCAACGTTGGCTGGTATTTGACGGATGGGGCAACGATCGGCCCGCTTGATAAAACATATATTCTGTTCGGCGGCATCAACGGCACACTGGGCGCGACCCTCAGCTGGATCGTGGGCGGCGTTGCTTTGGTGGCGGCTCTTTATGCGCTGTTTTCGGCGCGACGCACCAAGATCAGCCACGGTTTTCCTGTAAAGCCTGTTTGGGCCGAAGCGCTTGTGATGGGTGTCGTTGGCACGGCGATCATGGGCTTTGTTGCAGTCTTGAACGCCTACACAGTCCCATCACGGGTGATCGCACGTAATCCGTCGCTTTACGGATGTGAAACAGCCGAAGGCTGCGTAGCGTCTTATGGTATCCCTTATTCGGTGTTGTTGCTGATTGCGGTGGCAATCGTGATGACCGTGATCGCGCGGCGCACACGTCTTGGACGCTATATTTTTGCAACAGGTGGCAATCCTGATGCAGCGGAACTGTCCGGCATTAACACGCGCCTTTTGACTGTTAAGATATTTGCCATGGTGGGTGTGCTCTGCGCCCTTGCTGGTGTCGTGGCCTCGGCGCGGTTGGGATACCACACGAACGACATCGGTGTGCTTGATGAGCTGCGGGTGATTGCTGCGGCCGTAATCGGCGGGACCGCTTTGGCGGGGGGCGTTGGCACAATCTACGGCGCCATCATCGGTGCGTTGATCATGCAATCACTACAATCGGGCATGGCCATGGTCGGTGTAGATGCACCCTACCAAAACATTGTAGTCGGGGCTGTCCTCGTCTTGGCTGTCTGGATCGACATCCAGTACCGTAAACGCACAGGAGCAAAATGATGAGCGCACCTCTGGTTCAAATGAAAAACGTCTCCATCGCGTTTGGCGGTGTGCGGGCTGTAGATAACGTCAGCATTGATTTGCACGCCGGTGAGGTTGTGGGCTTGTTGGGTCACAACGGGGCGGGGAAATCGACGCTCATCAAGATGTTGTCCGGTGCTTACAAAATGGACAGTGGCGAGATCTGGATTGAGGGGAACAAAGCCACCATCAACTCGCCCCGCGACAGCCGTGATTATAACATCGAGACGATTTACCAAACGCTTGCTTTGGCGGACAATCTTGATGCGGCGAGCAACTTGTTTCTGGGCCGTGAGTTGACAACTCCGATGGGCTTTGTGGATGACAGCAGAATGGAGGCCGAGACCCGCAAGATTATGGCGCGTCTCAATCCGAACTTCAAAAAGCTCAAAGAGCCTGTTTCCGCATTGTCGGGTGGACAACGTCAGTCTGTTGCCATTGCGCGCGCTGTCTATTTTAACGCCAAAATCCTGATCATGGATGAGCCCACTGCCGCCCTTGGCGTGCACGAAACGGCCATGGTCGCCGAATTGATTGGTGAGTTGAAAAAGCAAGGGCTGGGCATCTTCTTGATCAGTCACGATACCCGCGAAATGATGGAGCTGTGTGATCGTGTTTCGGTGATGAAAAACGGTCAGATGGTGGGTACTGAGCGCGTAGAAGATGTGACAGAAGACGACATTCTGTCGATGATTATCTTGGGAAAAAACCCAAAGGAAGCGGCGTAATGTATATCGGTCTGGACCTGGGTACGTCGTCTCTGAAAGCAATTTTGGTTGATGATACTCAACAGGTT
>Ga0209653_1002232_pt1 | contig 14340 bp, 10 predicted proteins | sample SaaInl6LU_22_DNA_FD_184644 | JGI IMG/M metagenome (GOLD analysis project Ga0209653, IMG submission 184644) | Marine microbial communities from expanding oxygen minimum zones in the Saanich Inlet - ESP_116LU_22_DNA (SPAdes) (version 2) | ecosystem: Environmental > Aquatic > Marine > Intertidal... | reverse complement strand
AAAATTAATTTCTGAGATGCCAGAAACTAAAACATTGTCTGCAGATGCTGAAAAATTAGGTAAAACTTACCAAGCAGAAATTGAAGAAATGGGGAAAAAACTAGAAGCTAAAATGAAGAAATATCAAGCTGAAGGTGCAACTCAAACTAAAGAAACAAATGAAAAAAGAGCTGTTGAAATTCAGCAAGATAGAGCCAGATACGAACAGGCAAGACAAGCTGCAATGCAAGAAATGCAAAAACAACAAGCTGAGGGATTAAATCCAATTATAGAAAAGGCTCAAAAGGCAATAGAAACAGTTGCTACTGAAAAAGGTATAGAGTATGTTCTTGATGCCTCAGTAGGAAAAGGTCTTTTAGTAAAAAAAGGAACTGATTTATTTACAGCGGTTAAGACTAAATTAGGGTTTTAACTCATTTCAATTATAATAAATAAAAAACCAACTTTATACGAGTTGGTTTTTTTATTTTTACAGTATATGCAAACAAATTCTTTTCCTATTGGTATTTTTGACTCAGGAGTTGGAGGAACTTCTATATGGAGAGAAATTATCAACTTGCTTCCTCTTGAAAATACCATATATTTATCTGACTCTTTAAATGCTCCTTACGGAGAGAAAAGCAAACAAGAAATCATAGACTTATCTGTAAAAAATACAGAATTGCTATTACAAAAAGGGTGTAAACTAATAGTTGTAGCTTGTAATACTGCAACAACTAACGCAATTAAAGTGCTTCGTAATAGGTATAAAATCCCTTTTATAGGAATTGAACCTGCAATTAAACCTGCAGCTTTCCATACAAAGAGAAACACAATTGGAATTTTAGCAACAAAAGGCACTCTAAATAGTGAACTCTTTGAAAAAACTTCAGGAACAATTAATGAAAAAATTATTCGTAAAGAAATTGTTGGAAAAGGTTTAGTAGAATTGATTGAAACGGGGAAACTTCATTCTAATGAAATGACTAATTTGTTAACATCCTATATATTACCTCTAAAAGATAACATCGATTGTTTGGTTCTAGGATGTACACATTACCCCTATTTAATTCCTCAAATACAAGAGATTGTTGGAGAAAACGTTAAGATAATTGATTCTGGTGAAGCTGTTGCTAGACAAACCAGAACTGTTTTAGAAAAATTTAAGTTACTAAATAATAATAGTAACGAACCTTTTCATCAATTTTTCATCAATAAAAATAAGACTATTTTAAAACAAATATTACCTCCAAATATTACTGTAACAGTTACAGAACAAAACTTTTAAAAACTTCCAAACGGTGAAGCAATATTAGGACAACCTGCTGCTCTAGGCTCTACTGTCCATAAATTGAAGCCTATTGTTATTTGATGGAAACCAGAGTTTGTTAATACTATATCATTCAATTGCTGTGTATAGGTATAAGAAAACATCATTTTATTGAAATTAATCCCAATAATAGGAGTAAACAATCGTAAATCTTCAATAGTGTTTTCATCAAAACTTTGTCTGTAAGATACTGCTGCCCAAAGTTGTTTGTTACCAAATGTTCTATATGCTTTCAAATTTAGATCTGCGATGCGTTCTCCAGTGGCTTGTCTTAATTGAAATAGAACAGAAGGTTCTAACTGAATAAATTTTTCTTCTCCAAAATAGTAGCCAAAAGAAAAAATAAAATTTCTTAACCCTGTTGCTTTGTTGATGTTTTGGTTATTCGCTTGTGTTAAAAACAAATTTTTTACTGAAAAATAGGAAGAAAACCCACCATAATGGTAAGCTACTCCAAAATCTGCATTTAAAAAATTTGTAGCAATAATATTTCCACCAATAATATCTCCTCTATTTCTAAAAGATGTTCTATCAGATTGATTTTGAATAAGAGAAAACGATAATCCAAAGGAAAGCTGATTAAAAAAACGATCAACTGTTATCGGCAAATGATAAGCATAGGTTCCTTGAAATCCTTTTTGAGACTGAAAACCATTTCTATCATTAAATGCTATAAATCCATATGCAGCTCCTCTTGGATATTCATAATTGAATCGAGAATGAAAGCTTATTGTTTGTAAAGCAGGTGCATTATCAATACCTACCCATTGCTGTCTTGTTGTGAAACGAAGTTTAGAAGAGTTTCCGATTCCTGCTGCTGTAGGGTGTAGTAGATAAACATTATCAGATAAATAATCTGAATAAATTGGTAATTTCTGTGCTACAGTTTCTTTCACTAAAACCAAAAAAAACAAACAGTATATTTGATAAAATAATTTTTTCATTAGGTACATATCTAAATGGGACTAAATATATTGTTTTTACAACAGAAAAAATCATTAAAACTAAATAGAAATTACTGTTTCATGCTTTTTACTCTTAGAACATGTATTAATAACATTCTGCTCCTATCGAAAAGCAGCTATAACTAGTTTTAATAATAGATAAACAATACCCGAACCTAAGCGACTTTATAGTCATAGAAATCGATTGTATTTTAATAAGACCAATGTTTTATTGGTACAATACATGTAACAATCACAAAAAAAACTCTTGAAGCATAAGTATTGATACTGATTTTAGTATTGCAAATAGTATAAAAATTTCTTTATAGCATTTTAGTTTATTGAAAAAAATTAAACATCTATTTTCGATACAGTCACTAAAAATAAAAAATCACACTTCTTGTAAGAATGTAAGCTATGTTCAAAATGTTTGTCTAGTAAAATCTTTTGATTATTGTGCAAAAAAAATCTGTTCAATTTATGCAAATTAAACAGATTTTTGGGTCAAAAAACTATTGTTTTATATGACAACAAATATAACTGTAAAAGTTATTCTTCCTTTAACCAAAAAGGAGTTGTAATGAACCATAGTATAGTTCCTATTAACATATACATTTTCATATTAGTAGTATCAACCATTCCTAAAAATGAAAGTATACTCACGATAATTATTAAAACAGTTATAGATAATACACTAATTAATTTTAAAATTTTCATAATTTAAGATTTTTGAAATTTCATAATAAGTACATACAATATACTAGATGCAATCCAACAAGGGATAACTGCGTAAGCAGGGAAAACTCCTTCTCCAAAAATAAAATACAGACCTAATGCCACAGGTAAAACCCAAGCTAATAAAACAGCTGTATTAAAACTAGCCCCTTTTTCATCTGCATAATCTTGCACAAAATTCATTTTCTTTGCCAAATAGTGATTTACAAAAATTACTCCTCCCATGGGTCCTAAAATTGTACCATACAACCCCACAAAGTCAAGTAATTTACTTGATAATGTTGGAAAAATACCTGCAATTGTAGCAACAACACCAGCCAGTATCACGCCTGAATAGGCTTTTGAACTAGAAGGAAATAAACTTTGAAAAGCAAGACCTGCCCTATAAATAGTTGGGTTTGCGGTTGTCCATCCAGCAATAATCACACAAATAATACCTGTCCAACCTACAGCGCTCCATGCTAAAGCTCCTGGATTTGCAGATATATCACCTGTTAATTTTATTTGAGCAGCTAACATAAAAGAGGCACAAATCCACGCCATATAATGCCCTAAAAACATGCCTATAGAAGGTCCCCAGCCCGCACGAGTATCTTTTGCAAAGCGGATGATACTTAAATCTGCCATACCAAAATGCATTGCTGCGTTACATAACCAAGAGAAAATTACAATTTTCCAAAAACCAAAATCTACTTTTCCGTTTGTAGCTTGTACTACACTTACGCCTTGATCCCATTCACTAATCAAGCTGTCCCAAGAGTTAACTTCCATTTGAGCTAATGCTGATAATCCACAAGCAGCAAAAACGATAATCATCCAAGGAGCTGCAATGTTTGCAAATTTAGAGACAGTGTTATACCCAGCGGCAGCCACAATTGCCATAACCAAACCAACTATAATTACAATGATTGAAAAGGCAGGACTACTTAAACCAAAAATATTTTCTGGAACAGAGAAATTAACACCAAAAGGAATTCCTACAGCACTCGCAGAAACAGTGATCATTGCTCCTGCTAAAAAGCAGAAAAGCACCCCATTTACTACATTATATACTTTTACCAAATGTTTACCTGCAATTTTTTCTAACTGATAATACAATGTTAACTTACTTGATACAGCAATAGGAGCTACCAGATACCTCCAAGTAAGAATTGCTAATATATTACCAATTAGTAATCCAAAAATTAAATCTTTTAAACTTGCTCCTGCAGCTAAAAACAATGGTCCAATCATGAATTCTGTACCTGCTGCATGTTCTCCTGCATACATACCTAAAAAAGATTTCCATCCCTTTAATCTTGATTTAGGAATTGGTGATCTTGCAAATTCTCCTCCGGAACTATCTTGTATTTCTACTGATGCTTCACTCATATTTTAGTGTTTAATTATTAGTTAAGGGTGTACTTGTTATGTTTTTGTAAAGACATAAAAAACGAAAATAGGGTACCTCTTAGATTACTGCATCCTGCACTGTACTGTTTGACTCTAGTATTAATTAAAATATGTTTATAGACTGACATTTGTTAAATTATACAATACTCATAAAAAGACTTTAGAGTGATGATTTCTATTTTTAGTAAATTACAAGTCTTACAACTCAAAATAAACACGAACTATTTTATTAAAAATGAAAAAAACATTTATTCCCTTATTTACTTTCTTCTCAATGCTTGGTTTTAGTCAAAATACCAATATAAGAAAACACTTCATGAGATTAACAATAATTTTAAAAACATAGAAGTACATTTTTACATTAGCCTAAAAGTATTCGGCTTCACTTAGACATATTAAAAGAGACTGGTTTTATAGCTTTCCTTAAAAGAGAAGTTACAGGTGAACTACCACTTTTAATATCCTTACATGGTGGTGGAAAAACTTGGTCCATTAAACAATAACTAAAACGATCTGTAAAAGTAAAAGGACTTGTTTTAGCAGAATTGCCAGGTAAAGTCCTAATCGTATTGGAACCAAATTCTTATGCAAAATGGAACCCTATGTCATTAAATGTTATATTAGACTATATCTTAGCAACTTATTCTCAGATAAATTCAAGTCCCATTTATGTTATTGCTCACAGTATGGGAGGTTTGGGTGCGTGAGATTGGATTCAAAAAAATCCGGAACGTTTTATCGCAATAGCGCCTTGTGGCTTTAGAAGCATTTCAGGAAATACTAATACGAATATACTCAGAAACATACCTGTTTTCACAATGGTAGGTGGTGGGAATGGAAAAAACATAGCTTCAGTAAAAAAATGATTATACTTTTAAAAGCAGCTGGGAATAAAAATATTGAATATATTACTTTTCCAAATGCCAATCATGCCAAGGTAATAAGCAAGTATTTAATAATGTTACTTGGATAGATTAGATGTTACAATTTTATATAAAAATTCACTAAAAAAAAAACCCTGTTTACAATCAAATGTTAACAGGGGTTTTATTTGTAATTAGTTGCAACAGTTACTTTACTAAATGCTCTGGAAAATCAGAAGTTTTTTCACAACATAATTGCTCCATAACTTGTTGTAATTCCGTTTTTAATAAAGATATTGTATGGTCTCCTCCTTTATTTGCTAATGCAGCAACTCCATACATAAATGAACGGCCCATAAAAGTAAACTTAGCACCACTAGCCATTGCTCTAGCAATATCTGGTCCAGAACGAACACCACTATCCATCATTACTTCGATTTGATCTCCGTACTTTTCTGCAATAGAGGTCAATGGTTTTATGGAAGATTCACCTGCATCTAACTGACGACCTCCGTGATTAGACACGATAATTCCATCTAATCCTAAACGAATCGCTTGCTCGGCGTCATAGTGAGAGGAAACTCCTTTTAAAACTAATTTACCCTTCCACATATCTCTGATTGGTTTAATTTTTTCTTCGTTTAGTCTACCAGAGAATGTTTGATCCATAAACTTACCTAATTGTTTTAAATCTAAGTTTTTAGGCATGTATGGTAATAAATTTGCGAAATTTGGTATACCGTGTTTTAAGGTTTGTAAACTCCAATGTGGTCTCCCAAAAGCTTGAAAAATATTGGTTAAATTCATTTTTGGTGGCATTGCCAAACCATTTCTAATATCTCTTGGCCTAAAACCAAAACTAGGTACATCACATAAAATTACTAAAACAGGGCACTCAGCTGCAGCTGCTCTATTAATAATATCGTCTCTTAATTTATCTTCTGTTGGATGATATAGTTGAAACCAAGATTTACCTTCTGTTAATTCAGCTGCTCTTTCTATACTCGTCGTAGTAACTGTACTTAATATAAAAGGAATGTTATGGTGAAATGCCGCTTTGGCTAATATTTCAGGTGAGTTTGGCCACATTAATCCTTGTAATCCTACTGGAGCAATTCCAAAGGGTGCGTCATACTCTATACCAAATAAATTGGTTTTTAAAGAAGAACCATGATGTTTACGTAGGTAATTGGGTATTAATTGTACATCTCTTAGTTCAGAAGTATTTCTTAATAAATTTACATCTTCATTACATCCACCATCTAGATATTCAAAAGCAAACTTTGGTATTTTTTGTTGTGCTCTTTTTCTCAAATCATCTACTGAAGGATATCTTGTGTCGAAAGATACTGCTGCTGCCATATTTTAATTAATTGTGTTAAAAACTTTTTTGTTAATTCTTCTACTTCTTCGTCATTATTAAGACCATGATTTTTAACAAAATGTCTTAATATTATTAATTTTCCACTAAACTCAGCCACCTATAAGTAGTCAAAAGTTTGTTATAATTTATTGCTAATTATAATTACAGAATTATTTTCTATAATCAAAGCTACTAGGCATTTAACTACAATTTCTGTATTGTTATTTTCTCTAAAATGATGTCCATAACTTCAAAATTAAGACCCTTTAAATGGCCAGTTACTTTAGGATGATGCTTACATCTCTTTTGCTTTTGATAGAGAATTAACCACTAACGATAAAAGGCACATGCTTTTTAAGCGCGTAATTCTTTTTTAAAAACTTAGAATTTAATTTGGTATCTGAAATTGCAATAGCTGCTCCTAAGGCAGAACCTAAGGAAGCTTTTGTCGTTCTTAATTTCATTCCTCTTAAATAATGAGATAATAATTTTATATAAATGTCATTATCAGAAAATCCTCCGTCAACATATAGTCGGTCAATTTTCTGTGTATCTGCTATTCTTTCAATATTTTCTACTTGCAGTTTCACAAGTTCTATCATCAAATGATGATAAGCATGTTCAAAGGTATCGTAGCTATAGTTTGTTTTGTTTGGCATGTTTTTATGCTCAAACGATTCCCATTTAAAAGAATAGTTAAAATTACTATAAATTTGGGCGTAAGTATCGTAATTAAACGAAACTGTTTTATGATAATCTTTATTCTTTCCAAATTTTTCAGAGAGTTTCTCTATCTGAATTTTATATTCATTACCTAAAAATAATCTTGAAGATTTTACAGGTTTCCCATTAATACGCATGTAATTGATACAATCTGTATTTATATCTTCTAGTGTTAAAGGCGAATCTACAAAGGGGTTTAAAGAAATACTCCAAGTACCTGTAGATACCAAAACAAATGGTTTTTTTACACTTCTTACATAAGGTAATAAAGCAGAAGAACTATCGTGAATACCTACACCAATCTTTATTCTCTTTCCGTTATAATTGATATTTAAACTTGTTTCTGTGGAAACAATTGGTGGCAAAATATTATTAATACCTTCTTTATAAACCCAATCTTGGTAATCTTTAGTTTCGTAATTCCATAAAATCGTATGACATCCAATACTTGTAAATTCACTCAAAGGTACTCCTGAAAAGACGTAACTTAAGTACTGAGGTAGATGTAAAGAATACTTTATTTTTTTAAATACCTCTGGCTTTTTATACTTTAGCCAATATAGTTGTAGTCCAGAATTTAATAAACCAGGTGATTTTGAAGAACCACTTGTTCTCATCAACTCTTTGTCTTTACCATATTCATTGTAGAATTGTTCTACAATATCGGCATCAATTTCTTTGGTATAATTGTAAAGAGGAGTAACAATTTGCCCATTTTCATCTAAATGGACAAAACTTGCACCGTAAGTAGAAAAATTTATGGCTTTTACCGAAAATTTATCTGACTTTAAAATATTATCAAAGACCTCTTTTAACCAGTTTTGTAAAGCATAGATGTCTTCTGTAGGATGACCATCTTCATCTTTAATCTCGTTAAAAGATGTATATTCTTTATGAATCTCTTTAAAGTTTTTGTCAAATAGGAAAAACTTTTTATTCGTTTTTCCTATATCAAAAACTGCCGTTACTTTTTGTCTCATTGTATCGGTTATAAACCAGTTGCTACAGTGTGTTTACCTCTTTCTTTAATTAATTGTTCTCTAATACCTAAAGATCTGTAAGCATTAATTGGACTAATAGCTCCTCCTGCATTTATTCTTGCTTTTTCTAATAATGGTCTAACATCTGTTCTGTATGCACCTTGTAAAATCTCTTGACATTTTACCACATCATTTTCAAGTTGAGCTGCTTTTAATGCGTCTTGATCTATTAATAATGCTTTTGCATAAGCTTCTTGAATAGCTTCTAAAGACTGGATTAAATCTTCTAGAGGATCTTTTACGTTATGACTTGCATCAATCATCCAAGCTAAATCAGGATTTTGAGGATTGTTTTGCATACCATATACTAATTCATTAAAAATTAAGAATAAAGCATAAGGCTTAATACTTCCAACTGTTAAATCATCATCCCCATACTTACTATCATTGAAATGAAAACCACCTAATTTACCTTTTAGTTGTAAAATAGATACTATTTGCTCAATATTAGAATTTGGTAAATGATGTCCTAAATCTACTAAAGTATATGCTTTATCTCCGCAACCATTTGCTAACATTAAAGAGGCTCCCCAGTCTTGGATCACAGTACTGTAGAAGTTTGGCTCGTAAGGTTTGTATTCTACTAACATTTTCCAATCATCTGGTAAACCTTTGTAGATATCTATTAAACTGTCTTGCGTGTTTTGAAAAGCAGTTTGAAAATTATTCTGACCAGGAAAACAAGATCCATCTGCTAACCAAACTGTTAACGCCTTAGAACCTAATTTATCTCCAATTTTTATAACATCTAAATTGTGTTGTATTGCTTGCTCTCTAACAGCTTTACTTACATTACTTAATGAACCGTATTTATAGCTTTCAGCAGCGTCTTTTTGATCTTGAAATGTATTGGAATTTACTGCGTCAAATTTGATATTTAATGCATCTGCTTTTTGCTTGATTGCATCATAATCAGAAGGAATATCCCATGGAATGTGTAACGACACTGCTCCAGCAGTTTGTGTTAAACTGTGTAAAACACCTATATCTTCTATTTTTTGTTCTAAGTTTGATGGTTCTCCATAAAATGAAAAACGCCCAAAACGAGTACCTCCAGCACCTAATGCCCAACTAGGAATAGCTACTTGAAATTTCTCTAACTTAGAAACGATGCTATTTACATCTTTTCCTTGATTGGTTAATTTGTTCGATAAAAAATCGAAATTTTCACTGTGATCTTTTACAATCTTTTGATTGTAATCAGAAATTTCTGGTTGATTAATTTTCATTATTGTATTGTATGCTTAACTAAGGAAGACTTCTATAAATCTTTAGAGATTTTATAGAAGTCTTAACCATAATTCAAATTATTGTTTTATTATCTTACAAATGCATTAGCCATTCCACCATCAACATTAATAATGTTTCCTGTAGACTTATCTAAAATTCCTACTAAAGAGAATACTCCATTTGCAATATCGTCTGGTGTTATAATCTCGTGAAGTAAGTTTCTTTTTGCATAAAAAGCAGGCAACTCTTCTACGGTAATACCGTTAGCTTTTGCTCTACCTTCTGCCCAAGCTCCTTCCCAAATTTTACTTCCTACGATAACTCCATCAGGATTTACTGTATTTACTCTTACCTTATCTTTGGCTAATTCTGCTGCCAATAAACGCACCATGTGTTGTTGTGCTGCTTTTGCAGTACCGTAAGCTACATTATTTGGTCCAGCTACTAATCCATTTTTACTTGCAATTGCAATATAATCTCCTCCTAAACCTTGTTTGCGAACGATTGCTGCAAATTGCTTTGCTAAGTCAAACTGACCTTTTACTAATATATTTTGTAAAATATTCCAATCTTTATCGGTAGTATCTTCTAAAGGCTTAGATATTGCCAATCCTGCACTGTGTACAATCATGTCTACCCCACCAAACTCCAATATTGCTTGTTTGTATGCACTTGCAATAGAGTCTGTATTTGTTACATCACAAACAGCATAAGTTGAAACATCTCTCGCATAAGTTGCATTTGCTTCTACTAATGCTTCTTCGTTGATATCTGTTAATACAACATTAGCTCCTTCTGCAGCTAATTTATCTGCAATAGCTTTACCAATACCTCCACCAGCTCCTGTAACAACGGCTACTTTTCTAGATAATGGCTTTTCTTTTGGCATACGTTGTAATTTCGCCTCTTCTAATAACCAGTATTCAATATCAAAAGCTTCTTGTCTTGGTAACGAAGTATATTCAGTTATTGCTTCTGCACCACGCATCACATTGATTGCATTGATATAAAACTCACTTGCAACACGAGTCGTCTGCTTGTTTTTCGCAAAACTGAACATACCAACTCCTGGATAAATGATAATTACTGGGTTTGCATCTCTAATAGCAGGACTGTTATCTCTTTTACACGTATTGTAGTAATCCACATATTCTTGACGATACGCTTCGAAAGCTGGCTCTAGCTTCGCTAAAATTGCTTCAGCATCAGATAAATCTTCGTTTTTATCAAGATCTAAAACTAATGGTTGAATTTTAGTTCTTAAGAAGTGATCTGGACAAGAAGTTCCTAATGGAGCTAATCTTTCTAAATCGTGACTATTAATGTATTGCATTACTACATCTGTATCTGTAAAATGACCAATCATTCTATTTTCAGACGATGCTAAACCTCTTAATAAAGGCATTAATTGAGCAGCTTTTTCTATACGCTCTTCTTGTGGTAAACTTTCAACTTTTTGACCACCAAAAACTTCACCTTGCTCTTTTAATTTTTGCTCGATATATTCAGAAGCCATTTCAATTACTTCTAAACTATTCATATAACACTCGTAAGAAGAATCTCCCCACGTAAATAAACCATGACTACCTAAAACAATACCTCTGATTCCAGGGTTATCAGCTAAACATTTTTCTAACTGTAATCCTAAATCAAAACCTGGTTTTTGCCAAGGCACCCAACCCATAGAATCTCCCCAAATTTCTTTGGTAACCTTTTCACTATCCTTAGCTGCTGCAACTGCAATTAAAGCATCTGGATGTAAGTGATCTATATGAGCAAATGGTAACAAACCATGTAAAGGTGTATCAATAGATGGGGCTTTACTATCTAAGTCATAGATACAGTGATTGAACAATCCAACCATTCTATCTTCATCATGTAAACCTTGGTATACATTTTTAAGATCGCGCAATCTGTTTGTATATAAACCAGCTATACCTGAACGAGTTAAAGTTCCTATATCTCCACCTGAACCTTTCACCCACATTACCTCTACTTCTTCGTTAGTAAGCGGATCTTTTTCAATAGTTTTACAACTTGTATTACCTCCTCCATAATTGGTAATTCTTAAATCTGCTCCTAATATATTTGAACGATATAAAAATAATTCTACTTGATTGTCTCCTAAAGCAGCTGCTTTTTTATCATCCCAAAGATAATCAACGTATTTAAAGTTTTTGGTTAAGTTTTCCATTTTAGTTTTTAATGTATTTATTCTGAGTACAAACTTATAATACTTGTACGATACTTCTATCCTGTACTATACTGTTAAATATTTCGTATCACAAAAAAAGAAAATACCTAAAAGAAAAACATAAACAATTGTTTTTTAGTAATTTAGATCCTTTTTTTTTTGTGATACAATTAATTTACTATACAAATAAGTTAAATTAGCTTCAACCCTTTATTTACAAACAAATTGATATATTTGTATCGTATTATTTTGGTTTACAAATTTTAACTATTGTAGTGAAATAAATGAGTAAAGTATCCTAATAAAATGAAATGGAATTATACAAGTACATTCAAATAGACGAAAATTCGAGAGTTCCTAAATATCAACAGATCGTTAACTCTGTGATAGAAAACATTTCTAACGGAAATTTTAGTATTGATCAGAAAATACCATCTATCAATAGGTTTAGCGAAGAATTCTATTTATCAAGAGATACTGTTGAAAAAGCATATAGTATTCTAAAAGAAAGAAATATCATAACTTCTATTCGTGGTAAAGGGTTTTATATTTCTAGAACTAAATTAATTTCTAAAGTAAATATCTTAATCTTATTCAATAAACTGAGTAACTACAAACTCAAATCTTACAATTTTTTTGTAAATAAGATAGGTGCAAATTCTCATACCGATTTGCAAATTTACCATTGTGATGAAACACTTTTCTACAATATTTTAGAAAAAAACCGAATGGCATACGATTACTTTGTTATTATGCCACATTTTAAAAATGAATTTAGCAAACACGTTAGTTATACTGATAAAGCTCTAGAAGCATTAAATAAAATAGATCAAGACAAATTGGTAATTCTCGACAACATGAAACCTGGATTGAGTGATGCTTTTGGAGTTGTTTGTCAAGATTTTGAAAATGACATCTACAATGCACTCGACATGGGCTTGGGTAAAATAAAAAATTATAAAAAAATTATTTTAGTTTATCCAGAAAGCACTGTTTATCCATTCCCTAGAAGAATTTTACATGGATTTAAAAAATTCTGTATTAACTATAAAATAGACTTTGAAGTTATTGACAAAGTTTACGATGACATCATTTTAAAGGAAGGAGATTTATTTATTACCATTAGAGAATCTGATTTGGTAAATTTAATGAAAGAAGTAAGAGAAAATGACTACACGTTAGGTAAAGAAATTGGAGTAATTTCATACAATGATACTCCTTTGAAAGAACTTCTAGGAATCACTGTCATGTCTACCGACTTTAAAGTTATGGGTGAAACTGCTGCAGAAATTATTTTAAATAAGAAAAGACAAAAACTAAAAGTTCCATTTCATTTGATTGAAAGAGACTCTCTATGATAACTTCATCTTATCATAAAGAATTTCTAAGCTAGTTTTACTCTTTTTACAAACTGTTATTTTCAGGTGAATAATTTTTTCGTTCAGTTGTACGTTTTTATTTGAATGCTTGAAGGGCTTTTAACATTAATTTCTTCGTCTAACTTTGTTAACTTACCTGTTTTAAAATTACGTTTAAACACAACGATATTATTTGTGAACATATTTGCCACTAGAAGAAACTTTCCTGAAGGATGAATTCCAAAGTTTCTTGGATGTACTCCTCCTGTACCTACCCTTTCTACCAAAGTTAATTTTCCGTTTTTATGATTTATGCGAAAAACAGTAATACTATCTTCTTTTGGACCTCTATTGGAGACGTACAAAAACTTTCCATCTGGAGAAACATGAATATCTGCAGTTCTATAAGTATCTTGTTGCTGGGCGTAAGAGAGATAATCTTCTATAAAGACCAAATTACCGTTATTGTATTGATAAACATTTATTTTTCCACTCAACTCATTTGCTAAATAACCAAATTTTCCGGTAGGATGAAATGTAAAATGCCTTGGACCACTTCCTAGTTTTATTCTTCTTTCTTTAAAATTTACAAGAGAAACTGAATCTTTTGTTTTTACAAGTGAAAAGCTTCTTATTTTATCAGTTCCTAAATCGTAACCAAAAACAAATTTTCCATCTGGAGAAAAATTTGCAGAATGCATGTGCGATGCACTTTGCCTACTCTTAATAATACTACTGCCTTTAAAATGTAATATTTGATTAGAAACTGCTAAACTTCCATTTTCTTTAATTTTAAAAAGACTTAAGCTACCGTCAGAATAATTTGAATTTACCAACAATTTTCCTGTTTTATTTACTTCTAGATGTACCGGGTTTACACCTCCACTACTCTGCATATTCAACAACGTTAATTCGACATTATGCACATCAACTTTAAAAGCAGCAACGCTACCTTTGTGAGGCATTTGAGCATCTACAACAGAATAAACATACCTTCCATGGGGTGATAATTCTAAATAAGAACTGTTTGTTATATTATCTACGGTCGATTTTAATATAGCTTTACCAGTTTGATCATCAAATTCATACACGTAAATACCTTGTCCAGGTTTTTTATCTGTAAAACTTCCCACAAAAAGCAAAGTCTTTGATTGGATTTGTTGGTGTTTGCAGGCACAACACACAATTA
>Ga0209653_1002224_pt1 | contig 14365 bp, 14 predicted proteins | sample SaaInl6LU_22_DNA_FD_184644 | JGI IMG/M metagenome (GOLD analysis project Ga0209653, IMG submission 184644) | Marine microbial communities from expanding oxygen minimum zones in the Saanich Inlet - ESP_116LU_22_DNA (SPAdes) (version 2) | ecosystem: Environmental > Aquatic > Marine > Intertidal... | reverse complement strand
TAACCGAATTTCTGCTCAGACACATTTATTACCATTTTATCAAAAATTTGGCTTTAAATCTACAGGAAAAGAATACTTAGAAGATGGGATTCCACATACAGAAATGCTCAAGAGAACATGATTTTAATCATATTCATTTGAATTTTACTTTCTGATTTTTGCGCATTACATTGTGCGACAATCTTTAATTTCTAAATATAACCAAGCTGGTCCTAGATACACTTCATATCCGACCGTTCCTTATTGGGATAATTCTAGCTTTTCGACTGATTCTTATTTAAAAGAATTGAAGCTTACTTTTCAGAAAAGTAGGTCATTGGGAATAAGCATATATATTCATTTGCCATTCTGCGAGAGTCTATGCACATTTTGTGCTTGTCACAAGTACATTACAAAGCGACACGAGGTAGAGGACAGTTACATTGACGCTGTACTACAAGAATGGAAACTTTATGTTGATTTTTTAGAAGAAGTACCCTGCATTAAAGAGATGCATTTAGGTGGGGGAACGCCGACTTTTTTTTCTAGTGAGAATCTAAAAAGATTGATAAATGGTATTTTGAGTATGTCATCTTTGGCATCTACACACGAATTGAGTTTTGAAGCCCACCCCAATAACAGTACTAAAGAACAGCTACACACCTTATTTGACTTAGGATTTAGGCGATTAAGCTTTGGTATTCAAGATTATGGAGAGAAGGTTCAGAAAGCCATTAATCGTATACAATCTTTTGAGCAAGTCGAAAAAGTAAGTAATTGGTCAAAAGAGATAGGCTATACCTCACTTAGTCATGACCTCGTATTTGGTTTACCTTTTCAGACACTTGAAAATATTAAGGATAGTATCAAAAAAACGGCTGCTCTTATGCCAGATAGAATCTCTCTTTACAGTTACGCCCATGTACCTTGGATTAAAGGAGTAGGGCAAAGAGGCTTTGATGAAAAAGATTTACCAAAAGCTGATGAGAAAAGGATACTCTACGAGACTGCAAAATCAGCTTTTAAAGATTTGGGTTATGAAGAAATTGGCATGGATCATTTTGCATTAAAAACCGATAGTTTATACCAGTCTACTTTCGAAAAAACATTGCATAGAAATTTTATGGGCTATACCACAAATAAAACGCAATTGATGATTGGTTTGGGAATGTCTTCCATTGGCGACAGTTGGGGAGGTTTTGCCCAAAATATTAAAAATGTAAAAGAATATGAAGAATGCGTAAACGCTGGTCAATTTCCATTTTTTAGAGGGCATATTCTTAGTGAAGAAGACAAAGTGATAAGAAAGCATATTTTGAATATTATGTGTCACTTTGAGACGTCATGGGTAGAGTCAAAGATGCGTTTTGAGGGCTTGGAAAATACAATTTCGCATTTGCAGGAAATGGTAAACGACGGACTGATTACAGTTAGTAATAATAAATTGATTGTAGTCGAAAAAGGGATACCATTTGTTAGAAATGTATGCATGGCTTTTGATCTACACCTTTTGAGAAATCAGCCTGAAAAGGCGGTATTTTCTATGACGATTTAATTGAGAAAAACGGCTTCCGTTTCTCCAAATTCTACACTTACATGTTCTTGAAGAGTAGTTGCCAAAGATAAGCCTACAATATCGGCTTTGATAGGGAATCGTTTATAGTTTCTATCAATTAAAACGGTCGTCATTAACTTTTTTAAAGGTTGATTTATAAAGTATTGCGCAGCATACATTAGGGTTTTTCCAGAATTCAGAACATCATCTACTAGAACAACAACTTTATTGTTTAGCTTACTGTGAGCACTGACTTTTATTTCTTCTGATAGAGGGTTGTCTTTGTTGAGTTTTACTTCAATAACTTCAACTTTAACCGAAGATATTTCCATTAAAAATTGACAAAGACGTTGCGATACTATCGCACCTTGAGGACTTATTCCAGCAATAATAATTTCTTTTTCAAGATGATTTTTTTCAAAAATTTGCCATGCCATGCGGCGCAATTTTTGTTCAATCTGCTGGGCGTTTAAAACTAATGTATTTGAGGAACTCATTTTCATATCGCTAATTTACACATTCTTCTTTTGAAAAGTGATAAAAAATTCCCTGCCTGCACGTTGAGGAATTGAATTTTTAGCAATTTCCATGGTTTGAATATTAAAGCGTGAAGAGAATAAAGACACATACTCTTCTTCGCTTCCACCAAATGGGGGTTTGTCGTTATTTAATTCTTCAGAAAAAAGTAAACCAACAATTTGTCCAGCATCATTTAATAAACTGTGGCAATGCTCAACATAAGAAGGCCTTAAGTCAGGGTCTATAGCGCAAAAGAACGTTTGCTCTAAAATGATATCGTATTTTCCAGAATGATTAAAAAAGTCACCTTCAATTAATTGATTTTCAGGAAAGTTAGTCGATCGAGCTGAAAATTCATTCAGAGCAGTTGGCGATATATCTAAGACGTGAATATTCTTAAATCCAATAGAGAATAAATATTCGGCTTCATAACTTCTTCCACAACCAGGAATTAGTATGCTAACACTTTTGTTGTTGAAGCCATCAAAAAACGCCTTAATTGGTGTAGATGGATAGCCAATATCCCAGCCTGTTTGTTCAGATTTATAGCGATTATCCCAAAATTCTTTATCAAGCATTTATTTTCTTTCTAGTAATACAACATTTTCTACATGATAGGTTTGTGGAAACATATCAACAGGTTGAACTTTCGTAACGGTATAATGTTCGGTCATTAGTGCTAAATCTCGAGCTTGAGTAGCGGGGTTGCAACTGACATATACAATTTTCTTTGCCCCTACATCCAATAATTGACCAATCACATTCTTATGCATACCGTCTCTAGGAGGGTCGGTAATAACGACATCTGGTCGGCCATTTGAACGAATAAAGTTTTCGGTGAACACCTCTTTCATATCACCTACATAAAATTTGCAGTTGTCGATGCCATTATTTTTAGCATTTTCTTTAGCAGCTTCAATTGCCTCAGGAACAGATTCTACACCAATTACTTTCAAAGCATTTTTGGAAACAAATTGTGCGATAGTTCCTGTACCAGTGTACAAGTCATAAACGATATCATCTTTTTGTATGTCAGCAAAATCTCTCGCTACTTTATACAGCTCATAGGCTTGTTTAGAATTTGTTTGATAAAACGATTTAGGACCAATTTTGAATTTTAAGCCTTCCATTTCTTCATAAATACAATCTTCTCCAGCATAGGTTATAATGTTTAAGTCAAAAATACTTTCATTTCCTTTATCGTTAATAGTGTATAGAAGGGAAGTAATTTCAGGAAACTGTTCATGTATGTAGTTCAAAAGACCTTCTCTTTTTGCTTTATCTTCATAAAAAAATTGAAAAAGTGCCATTATTTCACCTGTACTGCTCATTCTTAAGGTCAGGGCTCTTAAAAATCCTTCCTTTTCAGCAATATCAAAAAAGTCTAGTTTGTGTTTAATAGCATAATCTCTGGCTGCTTTACGAATGGCATTGGAAGGCTCAGCTTGTAGGTGACACTCGTTGAGGTTTATTACCTTATCCCAAAATCCAGCGACTCTAAAGCCAGCGCCGTTGCGGTCTTTTATCTCTTCACCATTTTTACTTTCTTCATCAGTAATCCAGCGTCTGTTAGTAAATGCGAAATCCATTTTATTTCGGTAGTTAAACTCATTTTCACATTTCAAAATAGGAGAGACTTCTGGTAATTCAATGCCGCCAATTCTACTTAGTGCATCGACTACTTCTTTTTGTTTGTAATCTAACTGATGTTCATAGGCCATAAATTGCCATTTGCAACCGCCACACAATCCAAAATGTTCGCATTTAGCTTCTCTTCGTTTTTCAGAGTAAGAGTGAAACTTCACGGGTTTTCCTTCTAAAAATGACCGACGTTTTTTGTGAACCAATACATCACAAACATCACCAGGAACTGCACCTTCAACAAAAAGAACGAGTCCATTTTCGAGCCGACTAATGGATTTGCCTTTTGCTCCAGCATCAGCTATAAGTACATTTTCTAGTAGTATCTTTTTCTTTTTTCTTCCCATGCCGCAAATATAGAATATTAAAACACTGATTTATTCTGCAACCAAATACATTTTTCTAAATTTGTAGCTCAAAATTAAAGATATGTATAGCTCACAAGAACTTATTGAAATAGAAGAAAAATACGGTGCTCACAACTACCACCCGTTACCTGTAGTGCTCTCTAAAGGAGAAGGCGTTTATGTGTGGGATGTGGAAGGGAAGAAGTATTTTGATTTTCTTTCGGCATATTCAGCAGTAAATCAAGGGCATTGTCACCCAAAAATTATCAAAGCTTTAACTGATCAAGCTTCAACCTTGACACTAACATCAAGGGCCTTTCACAATAATATTTTAGGTCAGTACGAAAAGTTCATGACAGATTTGTTTGGATACGACAAAGTGCTGCCGATGAATACAGGCGTTGAAGGTGGCGAAACAGCAAACAAATTGGCGCGTAAGTGGGGCTATATGAAAAAAGGCATCGCTGAAAATAAAGCCAGAATCATTTTTGCTAATGGTAATTTCTGGGGGCGTACACTAGCGGCTATTTCAAGTTCTGATGACCCAACTTCATACAAAGGTTTTGGACCTTTCATGCCAGGCTATGATTTAATCCCATACAACGACTTAGAGGCTTTAGAAACCGAGTTAAAAGACCCAAATGTATGTGCTTTTATGGTAGAGCCAATTCAAGGAGAGGCTGGAGTAGTTGTTCCTGATGAAGGATATTTGGCTGGCGTTAGAGCATTATGTACAAAATACAACGTCTTGTTTATTGCCGACGAGGTACAAACAGGTATTGCCCGAACTGGTAAAATGATAGCCTGTGATTTTGAAGATGCACGTCCAGATATTTTAATTTTAGGAAAAGCATTATCAGGAGGTGTTTTGCCTGTTTCAGCAGTTTTAGCAGACGATGACGTGATGCTTTGCATAAAGCCAGGCGAACACGGTTCTACATTCGGAGGAAATCCATTAGCTTGTAAAGTTGCACAAGCTGCACTTGAGGTCGTTGTCGAAGAAAAACTATCAGAAAATGCTACAGAGTTAGGCGAAATTTTTAGAACTGAACTGAATAAGCGTTTAGGGCATTTGAATATCGTTTCTTTGATAAGAGGTAAAGGACTTTTAAACGCAATTGTCATTAACGATTCTGAGGATAGTTCAACAGCTTGGGATATGTGTATGGCACTAAGAGACAATGGTTTATTAGCAAAGCCTACTCATGGGAATATTATTCGTTTTGCGCCTCCTTTAGTGATTTCAAAAGAAGAATTAATGAAGTGTATTGGTATCATAGAAAATACGCTTATAACTTTTGAAAAATAATTTTGTAACTTTACATTGTGAAGATTATAACACATGCCATAAATGTTCTTATATGTCTGGTAGTTTTAACTACAAGCATAGGTATCCCTGTTATTTTCAATCATATTCATAACCCTGAAATTAGTTTAAACCAATACGAAGAGCTTGAAGAAGTGTTTTGCGAAGAGGCAGTTCTATGTTGCGAAACTGAAGAAAAAACACAGCAAGATTCTGAAACTAAAGAATCTAATTGTGACTGCAACTTATTGGCATCTTGCTGTTGCTGTTTCTTTGAAGTAGAATTAGTTGCATTTTCTTTTGATACTCCTGTGAGTTTAAAACTCCCAGCCCCTAATTTCATTACAGCTTACACAACAGAATTAAATAGCATCTCAGATATATGGAGTAGCTCATTATATTCTATTTTTAAATATAAGTTACCTCCTCAAAAAACATATTCTCAACAACTTTCATTATTTCAAGTATTTCGCATTTGATTCCTAACTGTTAAATTTTATCTAACAAGTTATATTAATTTTAATCAGTTAAAAAGAATCAAAATGAAATACATGTTTATTGTTGTCCTGCAGTTTAGCGTAATGATTACTTACGCACAGGGACATTTAATGGGAAAGATAGTTGATGAAGATGGAAATACCTTAATCGGAGCTAATGTAGTGGTAGAAAATACTACACTAGGAACCACTACAGAATCAGATGGAAAGTTCCATCTTGACTTGGCTAATCCTTTACCTATAAAATTAAAAATTTCTTACATAGGTTTTCAATCTAAAAGCTTGGAAGTAAAGGATTTCACCTTTTTGAACATAGCACTAAGTGAATCTGTTGATTTGAAAGAAGTTGAAGTAAGTGCTAAGGTTAACACAACAGAGTTGTCCATGGTTAATCCTTTGCAAGTACAAAAAATATCTTCCAAGGAATTACAAAAAGCAGCATGTTGTAACCTTTCAGAAAGTTTTGAAACAAACGCAACAGTGGATGTAACTTTTTCTGATGCTGTTTCAGGTGCTAAACAAATTCAAATGTTAGGACTTGATGGAGTTTACACACAAATAACACAAGAAAATGTTCCGCTGATACGCGGTTTATCGTCTGCGTATGGACTTACATATGTGCCAGGCACTTGGATTGAGTCCATTCAAATTATCAAAGGTTCAGGTTCTGTTATAAATGGGTTCGAATCTTTTGCTGGTCAAATTAATCTAGAGTATTTTAAACCAGAAAATGCCGACAAAATCTTTTGGAATTTTTACACAAATTCAGAAAGTAAATTTGAAAACAATCTTCAATTTGCCAAAAAAACTGGAAAATGGACAACGAACCTTTTCACTAGTATTAACTATCACTCCAAAGATGTTGATAATGATGAAAATGGCTTTTTAGATATGCCGCATATTAAGTCTATAAATGTTCTGAATCGATGGTTAAGAGAAACTGAAGTCTTTGAAGTAAATTTGGTTGGGCGTGTTTTGTTGGATGAGCGAATTGGAGGACAAGTACGGACAATTGCTAATCCATATAAGGTAATACTAGATAATACGCTTATAGAATTTAATACTAAAACAGGCTTAAAAATGCCCAATAAAATTGGTAAAAGTATGGGGTTACAAACTGCGTTCAGAAGACACGATCAGGCCATTAAATTTGGACTTACCGACTACAATGCGCTTCAAGAAAGTGCATACTTAAACTTAATAGGCCAGACCTTTATCTCAACGACAGATAATGTTTTAAAATATGGTTTAAGTTATTATGCCGATAGATATACTGAGAATTATGAGACATTAAATTTTGACCGTACAGATTTGACCACTGGATTGTTTGCAGAATACAGCTACAAAGCAGCCGAAAACAAATTTGTTTTTGTTGCAGGAATTAGAGGAGATTATCACAATACTCATGGATTTGAATACTTACCAAGATTGAATGTAAAATACAATCCTACTGAACAAACAGTGCTAAGGTTATCGGCTGGTAAAGCTATGCGAATAGCCAATCCAATTGCTGAAAACACTTCCTATTTTGCGTCTTCCAGAGAGTTTGACATTCAAGATAGTTTGGGGATAGAAGTCGCTTGGAATTACGGAGCTAATATTACTCACTGCTTCAAACTATTTGATAGAGATGCAACCTTTAACGTTGATGCCTACAGAACAGAGTTTGAAAATCAAGTAATTGTAGATATTGAAGACCCTAAAAAATTAAGGTTTTATAATTTAGACGGAGAATCGTATTCCAACAGTATTCAGTTTGATTTTAATTACACGCCATTTAGTCGATTTGATTTAAAGTTAGCGTACAAGATTAATCAAGTATACTCTACTTTTGATGGTCAAAAGATGCTTTCTCCATTAGTGCCAAAAAATAGAGCATTAGTTAACTTTGCCTATTCTACTGATCACATCAACAAATGGTTATTCGATGCGACTTGGAATTATATAGGCGAGAGTAGAGTTCCATATCACCCTTTAATTGAAGAGAATAAAACCGTATCTGATCCGTTTTTTGTGATGAATAGTCAAGTTACCAAGAAATTTAAAACATTTGACGTCTATCTTGGAGGCGAGAATTTATTGAACTACAAACAAGATAACCCAATTCTTGGTGGAGATGATCCATTTGGTAGTAACTTTGATGCTTCTATAATATGGGCACCAGTTATGGGCCGTTTAATTTATACAGGAATTCGTTTAACAATTAACTAATGAAACTAGGAATAATAATTTACAGTACGGATGCAGAAGTAGTTTTTAATGCTTTTCGATTGGCAAATTTCTCTCTAAAAGAAAAAGACGATGTTCGTCTTTTTCTTTTAGCAAGCGGAGTAGAATATGGTGAGTTGCACTCCGAAAAATTTCCAATAATAGATTTAGCTCAATCCTTCATTGATAATGAGGGGCAAATTTTAGCGTGTGGCACTTGTCTAAACCTTAGAAAAAAAGATAGCTCAGAACTGTGTCCACTTTCTACTATGAAAGATTTGTACGAGCTAATAAGAGACTGCGACAAAACCGTTACTTTCTAAGATGTTATTTGCAAAAATAATGATGGGTGTCGTGGCAATTGGTCTTCTAGTTGCTCTTTTGCTTTTTTTGGAAAAAATCGATAAAAGACGATGATTCCTGTCGTTCTTTTGCGCTAAAGATACTGGCATTTAATTCAAAGCCAATTAGCATGACTATGGCATTGAAATACATCCATAACAAGATAACAATAAGTGTGCCGATTGAGCCATACAGCTTGTTATACTGGCCAAATTGATCAATGTAGTATCCGAAGCCCACCGACGTAAGAACGATGAACAGTGTTGCTAAAATAGCACCAGGAGAAAAGAAACTCCAATAGGTCTTTTTTGATGGTCCAAATTGAAACAACAAGGAGAGTCCAAAAAATAGGAATATCAGTAGAGTAATCCATTTACCAAATTTGATAAGAAAAATTGAATTTATTCCTAAATCAACAAAATAGCCACTGGCAAACTGAGTAAATACAATTATAGCAATTGCAAGAATCAGCATTACTGAAAGTGTGAGGGTTAGGCCAATAGCGATAAGCCGTTGTTTCCACATTCCTCGATTTTCAGAAATATGATAAGAACTGTTGAAAGCTTCCATCAAAGAATTGATGCTATTCGTAGAAAAATATAAGGCCATCAAAAAACCAAATGATAACAGTCCACTTCTTGGATGATTTATAATATCATTTAGCGTTCCAAAGGCAATTTCATTCGTAGACGGCGGCAATACTTCACCTAAAAGCTGGAGTAATATTTCTTGAAAATTATCAATAGGAATATAGGGGATAAGCGTAAAAAAGAAAATTAGAGCTGGGAATAATGCTAAGAAGAAATTAAAGGCAATTGAGGAGGCTCTTGTTGTAATAGCACCTTTTTCTAAGCCTTTTATAAAAAAACGAGCTACATCGTATAAATTCATCCCTCTGAATCCAGGCAATACTATATGCTTACTCCAATTAATTAGAAAAGAAAGTTTTTGTTTTAGGCTCATTTACAGTGCTTTTAAACTTAAATCCAAACTACTTACTGAATGTGTCAATGCGCCAACGGATATATAATCCACACCACAAAGAGCATGTTCTCGAATAGTTTCTTCTGTAATACCTCCTGAGGCTTCTGTTTCAAATAGATTTCCTATGCGTTCAACAGCAATTCGTGTATCGGCATAGCTGAAGTTGTCTAGCATAATGCGTTGGACTTTACCAATATTCATTATTTCATTCACTTCATCTAAATTTCTGGCTTCTACCTCAATCGGAATATCTAATCCCTTTTCTTTCTGGTAGGCAATTGCTTTTTCAATGGCGGCTTCTATTCCTCCTGCAAAGTCAATATGATTATCTTTTATCATCATCATATCGTACAAGCCAAATCGATGATTTTTACCACCCCCAATCCTAACTGCCCATTTCTCTAGTAATCGTATGCCTGGAGTCGTCTTTCGAGTATCTAATACTTGCGCATTTGTACCCTCAAGTAACTGAACAATTTGGTGTGTTTTAGTGGCAATACCGCTCATACGTTGCATACAATTTAGTACTAACCGTTCGGCAGTAAGTAAAGAGGCTGAAGGCCCTTCAACAATAAAAGCAACATCACCAATGCTCATTTCTTCCCCATCATTCATCAATGGAAAAAATTGAATATCCGTATTTACTTTTTTGAAAATAGCTTCAGCTACTTCCATACCAGCAAGAATGCCTTTTTCTTTCACAAGAAGTTGCGCCTTTCCAATTGCAGTAGAGGGAATGCATGCCTGAGAAGTGTGATCACCATCTCTAATATCTTCTTTAAGAGCAAATTCAATGAATGTATTTAATTCTTCTTGCATGGGTTTATTTTCTATCAAGCAAAATGACTAATATTGCGTTAAATTACAAAACTTTTTCGGTGAAAATTGTAGTATTAGCTATTGGCAAGACAGATGAAGGCTGGATTCAAGAGGGGATTGACAAATATTCAAAGCGATTGAAGCATTATATTTCCTTTGATTTTCAAATCATTCCTGATATTAAAAACAGAAAAAATCTATCTGAGAGTCAGCAAAAAGAACAAGAGGGTGAACTTATTCTTAAGCAACTTCAAAGCACAGATCAACTTATATTACTTGACGAAAAGGGAAAGGATTTTACATCAAGAAAATTCGCTCAATTTTTACAACAAAAAATGAATTCAGGCGCTAAACGTTTAGTTTTTGTAATTGGCGGACCATATGGTTTCAGCGAGACACTCTATAACACAGCATTTGCAAAAATAAGTTTATCAAAAATGACTTTCTCCCATCAGATGATTCGTCCATTTTTTAGTGAACAACTTTACCGCGCCTTCAGTATTTTAAATAACGAACCTTATCATCACGACTAATGAAACTAGTATTTGCGACCAACAACCCCAATAAATTAGCTGAAATTCGAATGCTTGTTCCTTCTAGCATTGAAATTATGAGTTTGAAAGACATCAATTGTAATGAAGAATTACCTGAAACGTCTGATAATTTAGAAGATAATGCTGCTCAAAAAGCATATTATGTCTTTGACAACTATGGCTTCAATTGTTTTGCAGATGATACTGGCTTAGAAATAGATGCTTTAGATGGCAGACCAGGGGTGTATTCAGCAAGGTATGCTGGAGAAAAATGTATTGCTGAGGATAATATGCAAAAAGTGCTTTCCGAAATGCAAGGAGAAGATAATAGAGACGCTTGTTTTAGAACTATAATTTCTCTTGTGATTGATGGTAAAGAATTTCAATTTGAAGGTCAAGTTGATGGGCAAATTATTCCTGAAAAGTGGGGCGATCAAGGTTTTGGATATGATCCAATATTTTTACCAGATGGTTTTGAAGAAAGCTTTGCGCAAATGTCAGTTCAGAAAAAAAATGAAATTAGCCATAGAGGGTTGGCAGTCAAGAAGTTGATTGAATTTTTGAAAAATAAACGATAAAATTTACTCAACTTAGTTTTAACTATGTTATTCAAATATTATACCGATGAATATTACTTATTTACTACCTTTTTTACTTTTAATTTTGTCAAGCCAATCCCAAATGCCTAAACTAGATTATCCCATTACTGAAAAAAAGAAAGTAACAGATACTTATTTTGGTGTTGAAGTTGTTGATAATTACCGTTGGCTGGAAGATGACAGAAGCAAAGAAACGGCCCAATGGGTTGAACAACAAAACAAACTTACTTTCGGTTTCCTCAATCAAATTCCTATCAGAGAACAATTAAGAGATAGACTAGAAAAAGTCTGGAATTACGAAAAAGTTTCGGCGCCTTTCAAAAGAGGAGATTACACTTACTACTATAAAAATGATGGGTTACAAAATCAGTATGTTATTTACAGAGAGAAAGACGGCAATACCGACTTATTTTTAGACCCCAATACATTCTCAGAGGATGGAACAGTTTCTCTTACTTCATTAAGTTTTTCTGATGATGGTACTTTAGCGGCTTATTCTATATCTGAAGGAGGAAGTGATTGGCGAAAAGTTATCGTAATTGATGCGCTGACTAAGGAAGCTATTGAAGATACATTAGTAGACATAAAGTTCAGTGGTGTTAGTTGGAGGGGCAACGAAGGTTTTTACTATTCCAGTTATGATAAACCTGAAGGAAGCGAGTTATCGGCCATGACGGATCATCACAAGCTGTATTTTCATAAACTAGGCACTTCTCAAAAAGAAGACCAAGTGATTTTTGGAAATTTACCATCCGAAAAAAACCGTTATGTGTGGGGAGGTGTTAGCGATGATAGTCGTTTTTTAATCATTTCTGCTTCGGTTTCTACAAGCGGAAACAAGTTATTTATAAAAGATTTAAGAGAAGAAAATTCTCCGATTATTACAATAGTTGATGATTATTTAAGTGACAATTACATTCTTCACAATGAGGGTGATTTACTGTATTTAGTAACGAATAGAAATGCCCCAAATAAAAAAGTAGTTACAGCTTCATTTCAGCAGCCCCAAGAAGAGTTTTGGCAAGAATTTATTGCTGAAACCGAGCATGTTTTAACTCCTAGTTTCGGTGGAGGCTTTTTCTTTGCTAACTACATGATTGACGCTATTTCTAAAGTCTATCAATTTGACGCTGATGGCAAAAGTTTAGGCCAAATTAAATTACCGGGTGTTGGAAGCAGTGGTGGCTTTTCTTCCAAAAAAGAAGAAAAAGATATGTATTACCAATTTACTAACTACCACACCCCTGGAGTGATTTACAAATACAACCCAGACAAACAAGAATCGGAATTGTATTGGTCACCCACTATAGACTTTAAATCTGATGACTTTGTTTCCAAACAGGTGTTTTATACTTCTAAAGACGGAACAAAAGTACCCATGATTATTACACATAAAAAAGGCATTGAATACAACGGAACCAATCCTACTATACTTTACGGCTACGGAGGTTTTAACGTAAGTTTAACACCTTCATTTAGTATTAGCAGAGCGGTTTGGATAGAGCAAGGCGGGGTATATGCTGTCGCTAATCTAAGAGGTGGTGGAGAATATGGAAAAAAATGGCACGATGCTGGTACTAAAATGAACAAGCAGAATGTATTTGATGATTTTATAGCAGCTGCTGAGTATCTAAAAAATGAAAACATTACCTCTACCAATTTTTTAGCGATCGATGGACGTTCTAATGGTGGTCTTTTGGTAGGCGCAACAATAACTCAACGTCCTGACTTGGTGAAGGTGGCTTTGCCCGGAGTTGGTGTTTTAGATATGCTTCGTTACCATAAGTTTACTGCCGGTGCTGGATGGGCTTACGACTATGGCACTTCAGATGATTCTAAAGAAATGTTTGAGTATTTGAAAGCATATTCACCCGTTCATAATGTAAGTGAAGGAGTGTTATATCCTGCGACATTGGTTACAACTGCCGATCATGACGACAGGGTAGTTCCTGCCCATTCGTTTAAGTTTATTGCAGAATTACAAGAGAAAAACCAAAGTCAAAACCCTGTTTTGATTCGTATTGAAACTAATTCAGGACATGGTGCTGGTACGCCTGTTAACAAGCTGATAGATCAATCAGCCGATATTATGGCATTTACCCTTTACAATATGGGAATAGAGAATTTTAAAGACTAATTGAGTCGATTATTCTAATATAAAAAGCTTTTGAAGTAATCCAGATTTGAATCGGATAAATAGAGTAGTATTTGGTTCAATTTTCTCCAATTTTTTACCTTCTAAAGTAAAAATACTTTCAATGTTATCGTTATTTTGCATTAAAAAGTCACCAATATTGGAAACAGAAGTAGCAGTTCCTACAAAAATAACGGTGTCAATAATATTAGAGTTAGTGGTAATTTCCATTTTCACCTCACCTTGTCCGGCAGTGTTGTTAGGGTAAAAATGACTTCCTAAATACTGTTGAGAATTTGCCACGAAACTACCAGTTCCACTTTCTATTCCGGGATTATAGCAGTTTGGAAAGCAAATTGAAAAATCCCATTCCGCTGGTAAATCTTTTTCTACAATTTGCCAACTAATCTCACAATCTACTTGAGGATTGTAATAGGTATTTGAACTGAAATCACTGCTTGTTGCAAGACCAGAAAGTTCTATGACATGTTGGTCAATGGTATAGGCAGTTTGGCTTTCACCTTCAACATTTATTTTGCCTTTCATTCCCATCATTACGTGAGGTGTGCAAACGTAATAATGCGTGCCCACTTCTTCTAAAACGATAAATCCATCAGTGTATAATTCGAAACCTCCATTAGAGGTTGTGCCATTATTATCATAGGTGTTTTCATCAACTTCTACGGCATTGTGTGAGTACATATTTACAAAAAATACCGTATCGCCAATATTTATTGTTAGATCACTTGGAGAAAAAACATTGTATGGCGAAGCACTAATAGTATGTGAACTTTGACCAAACGTAATTAGTGGTATCGTAATTAAAAATAAAAAAATCAAATTTTTCATAATGGATATTAATGTGTTTGATCGTAAAGTTAGTGTTTTTTTTTGAATCTAAT
>Ga0209653_1002221_pt1 | contig 14376 bp, 9 predicted proteins | sample SaaInl6LU_22_DNA_FD_184644 | JGI IMG/M metagenome (GOLD analysis project Ga0209653, IMG submission 184644) | Marine microbial communities from expanding oxygen minimum zones in the Saanich Inlet - ESP_116LU_22_DNA (SPAdes) (version 2) | ecosystem: Environmental > Aquatic > Marine > Intertidal... | reverse complement strand
CTTCATATGCCTTAGTTTCGAAATTATAAGTTTTGATATCCGGGTTAAAAGCACCTTTATATCTTTTGCGCGCCACTTGGTTACTGCTTTCCCAACTTTCATTGAAGAACAATCTTCCATCGGGATGAATGGCTAAATTATGTGGCCAATTGAAGAAATGGTCAAATACTCTTTTTGGAGTTCCTCCTTCAATTCCTATAGTAAAGGCGGAAAGCCTGTTATAACGACCAGAGCGGAAATAGATGGTTTCACTATCCCAAGACCAAGTTTCTACCCGATCATTTGCCGAATTATATGTAAGCCTTTTGATCTCTCCACCATTTATTGGCATTAAATATATATCTGCGTTCCCATATTGGTTAGATGAAAAAGCAACCCATTTACCATCAGGGCTAATTCTTGGAAATTCCTCAACACCTTCCATACCCGTTAGTCGAGTGGCAGTACCTCCGTTTCGGTCAACTTTCCAAAGGTCAGTGTCATATGAAAAAACTATTTGCCCCCCATCTGGTGTTAAGGCAGGAGTAGATGTAAAATAAACATCTTGCTGTGCATTCGCGGACAGTGCAATGCTCAAAACAAATAAGGAAAAGACAGATTTAAACATAAGTTGATTTTTAGATTTATGGGCGGTCATTTTTTGAGCGATCAAATCCGCACATTTGCATCGACCGGATTATTTCGAGTTATGAATTTAAGAAGATATAGAAAATACTCACTATCACTCATTGTTGCTTTTCTTTGCTGCACTGTATATGCTCAAGGTCAGATGCTTATTCTGGATCAAAAACTTGAGCCTATAGAGGCGGCCAGTGTTACAGATGAATCTGGTACCGTTTGGGTGAGTAATGGCGAGGGTAAAGTACAAATAGAGAAACCCGGAATATTTGAAGTTCTTATTCAACACGTTAGTCATCAATCAAAAAAGGTCGTTTGGAATTCAACTAAATCACTAAAAGTAATCTTGGAAAAACGGACCCAAAACTTAGATCAGGTGGTAGTTGAGGGTTTTACGGATAATGATAAGCTTTCAAAAATAGCTGGGGGAATTGCTAAAATCAGCCCAAAGGATCTCAGCCGATTTGATCAATACGCGGTGGTTTCAACCGTGAACACCATTCCTGGAGTACAATTTGAGCAAAGGGCTGAAGCAAGTTACCGTGTCTCCATAAGGGGTAGCTCAATACGATCTCCTTTTGGCGTGAGGAACGTGAAAGTTTATTGGAATGGAATTCCATTTACCGAACCTGGTGGGAATACTTTTTTGAATTTGCTCGACTTAACGAATATCAGCGATATAGAGATCATTAAAGGACCTGCAGGAAGTGCTTATGGAGCTGGTAATGGCGGTGTAATCAAATTAAGGAGTACAGATTATGCAAGCTTAAGTAATGCGACTACATTCTCATCATCTATTGGTTCATTTGGAGCTTTTCGGTCTTCTGTCCAAACGAATCTTCTGAAAGAAAAACTTAGTCTTACAGGAAAATACGCTTTCCAGGACGTTGATGGTTTTAGAGATCATAATGAAACAAAAAGACATGTAGGCGAGATCGACTTTTTGTATTTCGCCAACGAGAAAAAAACATATTCCGCCTCTCTGCTATATTCAGATTTCTTTTATGAAATTCCAGGAGGGCTGAACCCTACTCAATTAGAGGAAAACAGAAGACAAGCTCGACCTAGAAGTGAGCCTTTCAATGCATCTATAGATCATCAATTCTTTGTCGCTAGAGTGGGACAGGAATATGAGATCTCAGATAGGTTTATAAGTGATTTCAATGCTTATTATTCTTCAAGAAACTTCGAAAACCCATTTATTCTTGATTACAAAAGAGATATAGAAGACGGTTTTGGATTTCGTTTAGAATTAGAAAATGATTTTAGAGTCTTAGGCCGCAACTCTCAATTGACCTATGGAACGGAGAATCAATTTGCAGAAGTTAGGGCTAAAAATTTCGGAAATGTAGGCGGGGAGAGCGACACATTACGTTTTTCAGACCTACTTGAAAACAGACTCAGCTTCTGGTTTTTAGATGCCAAGTTGAATTTAGGGCAATCCACTAAATTAACAGTGGGTGCCAGTTTGAATAGGTTGAAATATAACATTAATAGACTAGAAGATGAGATCAATAATTCACCGGGTCTAGTAGAGAAAAATTTTGAGAGTGTTTTGAGTCCAAGGGTGGCTTTGAGCCATAGCTGGAATGAACAATTTAACACCCACTTCTCTATCTCCCATGGCTATTCACCTCCAACCACAACTGAAGTAAGAACAAATGAAGGGACACTTAACTTGGGTCTCGCTCCGGAGATAGGTATTAACTATGAGTTGAACCTGCGAGGAAGCCTATTTCAAAATAGACTTTCATATGATATTGCAGCTTTCATGTTCAACTTGGATGAAAGCATAACAACCGAAACGGACCCTCAGGGAGTTGTACTTTTCAGAAATTCTGGGCAGATAGATCAGCAAGGTTTAGAAGCCTCAATTCAATGGGTTTGGTTAAAGAATTCTAGTCTTAATTTGAGTAGGTTAAATTCTAAATTGGCTTATACTTATCATGATTTTGAATTCAAGGACTTCGTAGATGGAGGAGATGATTTAAGTGGAAATGCTCTCACGGGCACAGCACCCATGGTGATCAATTTGTTAACAGATATAGAATTCCGGAATGGGTTTTATGCCAATGTAACCTATAGATTCTCCGATCGTATTCCACTCAATGACCAAAATACTGTCTTTGCAGACGAATATCACTTGGTACAAACTAGGCTGGGGTATAATTTTCAGAATAAGGGTTTGGAGTATGAAGCCTTCGGGGGAGTTAATAATGTATTTGATATAGACTACAGTTTAGGAAATGACTTGAACGCCTTTGGGCAACGTTATTTTCAGCCATCACCAGGCAGAAATGTTTATTTCGGATTTAAAATGAAAATCAATCATTAGTATGATAGAATTTGATGCGCAACAAGCTACAGAACTAATTAGAAATAGAAGGTCTATTTATCCTGCCCAATATTCTTCTGAACCTGTAAAAGAAGAGATCATAAAGGAGATGTTAGAAAATGCTAATTGGGCACCGACCCATCGATTAACTGAACCATGGAGGTTTGTTGTTTTTAAGGGAGAAGGCTTGAAAAAATTAGCTCAATTCCAGTCAGAATTGTATCGAAAAGTTTCACAAAGGAAGGGCACTTTTAAAGAAGCTACTTACGATAAGTTAGCTGCTAAACCATTGATGGCTTCGCATATCATTTCTATTGGTATGAAAAGAGATGAGAAAGAATCAGTGCCTGTGGAGGAAGAGATTGCCTCTACTGCTATGGCTGTTCAGAATATGTATTTAACGGCAGCGGCTAGAGGAATCGGTTGTTACTGGGGCTCTGGAGGAGTCACCTATTATGAAGAAGCTAAAGAATTCTTTGGATTAGGGGTAAGGGATAAGCTATTAGGCTTTATGTATATAGGAAACCTGAAGATTGACAAATGGCCTAATGGGAGAAGAAAACCTATTGAGGACAAGGTGACTTGGGTAGGTTAAAACACCAATTGCCACCTGAAAGCCCACATCCATTTTAAGGAATATTTTTGTACTTCGGCCTGATTCATAATTTGAATCAGGTCTTTTCTTTTGAAGGAACGCAAGACTGATAATGGACCATCGTTTTTAACCATTTCTGATTTAGAAAAAGAGTTGACTAATAGTTTAATGGAATGGTAGGCTAAAGGATGACGATGTAGGTCATTGATGACAACACCATATTTGGATTGCCTTTTGAATTGTTGAAATATCTCAACTAATGAAGGACAAGAAAAGTGATGAGTAAAAAGGGTACAAAGGATAATATCGAATTCTCGTTCTTTGAATGCTTCACTGAAGATATCTTGTTCTTCGAAGCTTATGTTATCAAAGTCCTGGCAATTCTCTTCAGCATATTTCACTATATGAGGATTAGCATCAAAGCCGATTAATTCAACCTCAAGATCTTTCTTTTTTGCCCATTGAGCAACAAGCTTTAGCATATCTCCGCCTCCACAACCTAGGTCTGCAATTTTAAGCTTTTTAGGTTCTTTTCGTCTGATCAGTTTGACTATCCCATCAATGGTTACGAAGTTTCCACCCAGCCACCTATTTATGGTTTCAAGTTCTCTCAGGGTTTGAGAGATAACGGGCCCATCTGCTGAAAGGTCGTCCATTAATTCCTCTTCCGAGGTACGAAAATTAAATCTGTTAGCCATTTATGAGACTTCTAATAACATGGACTCCATGGTAAGCCCAGGCCCAAAGGCTAAAGATAGCATTTGCTGACCTTTATGATCTTCATTTAATTCATCTAGTATTCTACTCATTACAAATAGTATAGTGGGGGAAGACATGTTTCCATATTCTTGAAGCACTTTTCTTCCAGCCCAATCCTGCTCTTTCGAAAGCTTAAGTTCGGACTCAATGACCTCTAAGATCTTTTTACCGCCAGGGTGAAATGCATAATGCTGAGGCAAGTTTTCCTCCGTATTCTGAAGCAGTCTTTCTACCAGGTTGGAGATCCCGTTTTCAATCAGCTTGGGAACGTAGCTGCTTAGTTTCATTTCAAAGCCAAAATTGCCAATGTTCCAGGCCATTTCTGATGACCCTTCTGGATAGATGTCATTCAAGAACTTTTTTGGTGAAAGTGTTATGTCTTTTTTCGCATATGCCCGATTTCCGGAAATAATTACAGCTGCTGAACCATCTCCAAAAATGGCATTGGCGATCAAGTTGTCTTCATTTTTTCCTTTTTGGAAATGTATTGTACAAAGTTCTGTTGCTACAATGAGAACTTTAGCATTAGGATTGGCTTGACAAATAGTATTTCCTAATTTGATACCATTGAAAGCGGCATAACAGCCCATGAAATTAATGCATGTCCTTTCAATGGTTGTAGGTAAACCTAATTCTTTAACTAAATCTAGATCAAGCCCTGGTGCATACATGCCTGTACATGATATAGTGATCAGGTGAGTAAAATCTGACCCACTTAAGTTGGTTTTAGAAATCGCTTGCTCAGATGATTGCTTAGACAACTTAATGGCATGTTGTCTGTATAGTTCATGCCGGTCTTTTGTAGATGGAAAAGGCGTAAGGTTTCTGTTGTTTGGGTAGAATTCCCAGTCTTCCGGGTTTTCATGCATATAATCTCGAATGACGGAATACCTAGATTTTATACCACTTGCTCGGTAGAGTGCTTTGAGTCTTCTTTGTTCATCTGAGTCCATTCCATGAGCCTGGCTCATAAATTCATATACTCGCGCTTGATCGATCTGATGTTCAGGATTTGCTAAACCAAAAGAGATTAAATAACTGCTCACATCTTATAATAGAGCTTTTATACTAAATTGTTCAGACAAAGTTTCAATATGTTCAAAAAGGTAACTTGGCTCCATTTACGCATTCCATTTTCTTACTTTCTCCTGCCCATATTTTTCTTCGCTCTTTCTATAAGTCCGAACTTATCTGAGAAAGGAATTGGGGGACTTTTTATCATTCTCCATTTCTTGATTTACCCTGCGAGTAACGCCTTCAATAGTTTTTTTGATAAGGATGAAGGAAGCATTGGCGGATTAAAGAATCCTCCTAAAGTTGATAGGAACGTGTTTTATATAGCTCAAATATTTGATGCCCTAGGCTTGTTAATTACCTATTTGATATTTCCTGAGAATTGGACTTTACTTTTTATGATCTTGGTATATGTTCTTGTATCTAGAGCTTATAGTCATCCGTTAATAAGGCTAAAGAAGTATCCATTATTAAGTTGGTTGATTGCTGGATTTTTTCAGGGGGCTTGGGTCGTATGGCTCGTTTATATCGGACTCAATAATTTTGACTTCAGCAGTATTTTAAAGCCTCAGGTATTGATACCAGGCTTTTTATCCTCTGCTATCCTCTGGGGTTCTTACCCTATGACACAGATTTATCAACACGAAGAAGATTCGAAAAGAGGAGATAGAACACTTTCAATTATTCTTGGTGTTAAGGGAACTTTCCATTTTACAGGGTTTTGTTTTGTCATAGCGACTGCCTTTTACTTTTGGTATTTTAGAGAATATGCAGCGCCTCATTATGCGGTTCAATTCATAGTTGCTTTATCCCCTGTTCTATTATTTTTTGGTTGGTGGTATATGAAAGTGGTTAATGACATAAGCCAAGCGAATTATAGGAATACGATGAGACTCAATTTTATAAGTGCGACCTGCTTAGGAGGATTCTTCCTGTATTACTTTTTGGCGTCAAGTCAGGTATTGAATGTGGCTGGAGTTTACTAAAAAGGTTCTCCGTGTGTATTTTTCATAATTGTTTTCGCAAAAGAAGGAATATTCTTCATTAGGCCAATGGCCAATTCAGAAGTAAACTCGGCACCGAAAAGGCTTTGAGTCTTTCTTCCAACCCAGAGTCTCATTTTAAAAATCTTGTTCCATTCTTGAAGATATGCTTGTTCCAACTTCGCTCTTTGTAGATCACCTTTTTGATAATACTGATGAATTAGATCAGATAAAAGTTTAGCACTATGAATGGCCATTGCCATGCCGTTTCCGCATAGTGGAGTTATAAGTCCTGCGGCATCGCCAACCATGAAAATATGTTCCTCTATTAACTTTTTGGGAGCGAAACTAAATTCATTGATCACCTCTGGTTGGTCGAAAAGGAAATCTGAATTCTGGAATAAATCGGCCAAGAATGGGTTTTTTTGAACCGTTTCTTGTTCCATTGAATCTATGCTGCCATATTTTTTTAAATCTTTTCTAGATCCGAGATAGCAGAGATTGTATTTATCATTTTCTATGGCACTGACTCCACAATAGCCGTTTTGAAAATTATGCAAACTGATCTGATCCTTCGGAAAGTCTGTTTTAATATGATATTTGACACCTATATAAGGGGCTCTTTTTTGAGTATGACTTCTTTCTAGTTTGACATCTATATTACTTCTTTTCCCAAATGCACCTACGACAAGTTTTCCCGAAAATTGCTTACCATTAGAGCTTTCAACCTGAAAAACACCATTGACATAGTCAATTCTTGAAACCACCTGCTTTTGCCAAACTTCAACGCCTTCTGCCTTAGCTATTTCGAACAGGTGCTGATCGAAAGTATACCTACTTAGGCCAAAGCCACCTAAGTCTAGGGCCATTTCAAAACTTTTTCCTTTAATAGAGGAATACTGAAATTTTTTGATACTCGGAAGGTCTAAATTTGGGGGTAAGAGATTTTCCTTTCTTAGAAAAGGTAGCGTTTCATGAGAAATATATTCTCCGCAAACCCTATGGAAGGGATATTCCTTTTTCTCGATCAAGACAACCTCAAAACCCTTTCTATGGGAAAGAATGGCTGTAATTAGCCCGCCTAAACCACCACCTACTATGATTATATCTCGCAATTAGCTGTTAGTTATTGAATATATTAACCACTTAAATAAAATGAAAAGAGGAAGAATGTTTTTGAATTAAGTTTAAAGCTCGAAATTGAAATCAATTAAACAAATAAATGAGAATGAGACCTTTTAAAACTAAAGCAAAAGGGTTGTTTATCTTCTCTATTGCTGCAATGATGCTTTTCAGTATAATGGATGCTGAAGCGCAACGTAAAACGAGAAAGCAGAGAAAAGCAGAGGAAGAAAAACAAGAAGCGCCCGCAGAGGCTAAAAAGCCAGAGAAGAAAGACGGAATGAAGTCTTTTGAAGATTTGATTAAAGAAGGAGCCGAAACTGACGAAGGCCTTTTTAATGTTCACAAGCAAGATGACAAGTATTACTTCGAAATCCCATTCGAAATGCTTGGTCGTGATATGCTAATGGTTACACGTATTGCTAAAACTGCATCTGGCATTGGATTCGGTGGAGGAAAGACCAATACTCAAATGCTGAGATGGGAAAAAGAACAAGACATGATCTTATTAAAGATCATCTCAACACAGATTACTGCAGCAGATTCTTTACCGATCAGTGAAGCGGTTGAGAACTCTAACTTCGACCCAATTTTAAGAGCTTTTAAAATTGAAGCGAATGGAAAAGATTCAACCGGAGTTGTTATTGATGCTACTTCACTTTTAACATCGGATGTAAAGCCATTGGGCTTACCACAATTCAGAAGAACTCAATATAGAGTGACTAGATTGGATAATGATAGATCTTACGTAACAAGAGTTAGCGCTTATCCTGAAAACCTTGAGCTAAGACACGTGAAAACATACTTAGCAGGTAATTCGCCTTCTTCATCAGCAGATGGTGCAATTACAGTTGAAATGAGCAACTCTATGATTCTTCTTCCAGAAGAGCCAATGCAAAGAAGACTTTATGATAGAAGAGTAGGTTGGTTTGCAAGAGGTACCACAGATTATGGTTTAGATGCTCAACAATCTAAGACTATAAGATACCTTGACAGATGGAGACTAGAAGTTAAAGATGAAGATATTGAGAAGTTCAAAAGAGGGGAACTAGTAGTTCCTAAGAAGCAAATTGTTTATTATATCGATCGAGCTACCCCTAAGCAGTGGGTTCAGGCAATTAAAGATGGTATCGAAGATTGGCAAGTAGCTTTTGAGCGTGCTGGTTTCAAAGAAGCAATTATTGCTAAAGAAGCACCGACTAAAGAAGAAGATCCAGATTGGAGCCCAGAAGATGTTAGATATTCTACTGTTAGATATTTAGCTTCTCCAATTCCAAATGCTAATGGTCCTCACGTATCAGACCCTAGATCTGGTGAGATCTTAGAAAGTGATATCAACTGGTACCATAACGTAATGACTTTATTGAGAAGGTGGTTCTTTGTTCAGACTGCAGCGATCAATCCAATGGCACAGTCTCCTGAATTTGATGATGCTGTAATGTCTAGATTGATTCGTTTTGTTTCATCTCATGAAGTTGGTCACACTTTGGGCCTACCACACAACTTTGGGTCGAGTAATGCTTACCCAGTAGAGTCTTTAAGGTCAGCTGAATTTACTAAGAGAATGGGTACAGCTCCTTCTATTATGGACTATGCTCGATTCAATTACATCGCTCAGCCAGAAGATGAAGGGGTAGCTTTGATGCCTGAAGTTGGGGAGTATGATAAATATGCTATTGCTTGGGGATATACACCTATTTTGGATGCTGATTCACCAGAAGATGAATTACCAACTCTAAGAAAATGGATTGAAGATAAAAATGGTGATCCTCTTTACAGATATGGTCGCCAAGGTAACTCTAATGACTACACTGCACAAAGTGAAGACCTGGGTGATGATGCAATGAAAGCAAGTGCCTATGGAATAGAGAACCTAAAAAGGATAATGAACAATCTTCAAGATTGGACTTATGTAGAAGGATCTGATTACTCTGAATTAGAAGAAATGTACGGTGAAGTTCGTTCTCAGTTTAACAGATACATGGGCCATGTAAGAAGATATGTGGGTGGTGTTAAAGAAGATTACAAAACTGCAGATCAAGACGGTTTAGTTTACACTCACGCCCCTAAAGCAAAGCAAAAAGAGGCTGTCAAGTTCTTGAATGACCAACTATTCAATACTCCAAAATGGATGCTTGATAATGAGATCATTGGTAGACTTCAAGATTATGGAGCTGTGGAAAGCATGAGATCTTTACAGGTTTCTACTCTTAATAACTTATTAGAGTGGGGTAAACTTGGTAGAATGATCGAAAATGGAGCTTTAAATGGTTCAGAAGCATATATGATCACTGAGCTTTTTGCTGACGTAAGAAATGGTGTTTGGTCTGAACTTAGAAATGGAAGCGCTATAGATACCTATAGAAGAAACTTACAGAGAGCGCATATCGAAAGATTAGAAACTATGTTCACAGGAGATGAGGGTAACAGCAGATTTGGCGATAGCCTTGATGCTTCTCAATCAGACATTAGATCTGTAGCTAGAGCTGAATTGAAAAGACTTCAGTCAACGATCAGAGCTGCCATTGGTAGAACTTCTGATGGCATGAGCAAAATTCATTTAGAAGATGCTCTTGAAAGAGTTAACGATATTTTAGATCCTCAGTAAAGAGTGCAATTGTTAGAGAGAAAAGGCCGCAATTTGTGGCCTTTTTTTATATCAATTTTTTAAGTTTCATTTCCTTTTTAAACAACTCACCATTGCGCCTAATAATGATCTCGATCTTCTTTCCTGGCTCATCTCTAAGTAGAGTATTCATCTGTGAAAAAGAGTAAAAGAAAACTGGTTTACCACCTATAGCAATGATTTCATCATTGATCTGTAAACCTATCTTTGAAGCAGGTGAGTTAGGGATAATGGTTGAAACAAAATATTGATCTAACTCATTTCCGCCAGCTGTAAAGGTAAAACCGGCTCTGTTGAATTTAAAGCTTTCACGGTAATCTTCGTTCTTTTTCAGGTAAATGCAGTGGTCGAAATAATTGTAGATCACCGTAAACCTGGAAAGGACATCTGAACCTAGTGTACCATATCTTTTGATTTCGATGCTTCGATCTTTAACAACACTAGGAATTCTCCAGTCATTCGGGAATGAGGTAAGCACTTTTTTAAATTTGAACTTGCCGATCTTGATCTTTTTAACCCGAGCGATTTGTCCTTCTAATGCGCCAGTTAAACTACTTCCTAAATAATGGTTAAGGTTTTCATCTGGTAGATAAATTTCTTCATGCTTCTCCTGATCTAAAAAGAGAGCGCTACTAGCTCCGGTGTCAACCAATAGTTTCACATCTATCTTCTTCTCGCCTTTTTGCCTAATGGTAGTTTCGATATAGGGCCTGAACTTAATGACTTCTAGAGGGATTCTTTTGAATCCACGAGGAGCTTTGAATTTTTCGTGTTCGTAGAGTCGAATTTTTTCATTTTGATAATCGATCTCAACAACAAAACGATTAAAGACCTCAGACCCTAAAACTCCATGCGCATCTACCCCTAAAATATTCCTAACATTTAAATTGTTTTCATTCAGCACCAGCATAGATTGTTGAGAGGCTTCTACACCAGTCATATTGATCCTAAGATCGTTGGCCACCAAAATGTCAGTGATCTTGTTACCATTATCTGCATATATTGGGATCTTCCTTGCATCAACTAGATTATTCTCAGCGATAACCCACCTGTCGAAGATCATTCCAGATTCTGAACCAGTATCTAAGATAAAGTTGAAAGGACCCTTATCGTTCAATATGATAGGAACAACTATTAAGTTACTCTCTTGCTTAAAGCTTAGCTCAACATATGATTTACCACCCGACAATGAAAAGCCTAAAGGATTCTGAGCCCAAAGGCTAGCACTCAGAAATAGAGAGAAGAGTATGATGAGTTTGCCTTTCATATTGTTGTTCTTTGACTTATTAACACATACGAAATATGTTCACCCTTAGTTTTGACCGAATATCCTTCTATAAATAGGCTTCCTATAAATAAATTGTAAAAGTAAAAACGGATATATCAGAACATCTAAGAGTAGAAGGTTGGTGCCAAAATCAATGTCGTCAATAATAATACTTCCGTTCTTAGTAGACTTGATAACATGCTTGTGTCTCCATTTTTTTAAAGGGAAAGGGAGCTCAGTGCCTTCGTCAATAAAGTAGAATTGACCTTCTGACTTGTTACTTTCAGAGATCTGACTTGTCCATTTTTGCTTGAACAAGATGAAGTTTAATTCGAGACTAACTGTATCACCAGCCTTGGATCCATCGAACCTTAGCAATATAACTTTTGGAAAGGGGGGGCTTAATGCCATGAACAAAGAGTCATTGAACCCTGATACAACCTTTTCTAAAGGCTGGATAACTTCTGTTTTCAAATAGATTTTCACATAGATTTAACTGCTTTTGGCTATAGTTGTTAGTAAATATCTTTGTTTTGGTGATTCTTTAAAACTTGGCTAAATTCAATAATCACCTCAACTGCTGTTCAAATGATTAAAATGTACTTAAAAAGGCCTCTATGGTACTGTGCAGTAGTAACATACATTCTGTTATCATCTCCTAGTTTTGTCTTGATTGCACAGGAAGTTGCGTTTAAACCAAAGTTCGAATATGGTGATCCTCGTTTTCAAATAGTAAATAAAATTAAAGAAAGAGGAGATAGTTTAAAGAGTATTGCTCAAAGGGAAAAAGGCGATTCATTATTGATGATTGCACACCCTATGTTGAATGATCTAGAGAATGTGGCTCGTTCTGAGGAGAATTGGGATTTACTTTTCCTAAGCCTTGAAGCTCAAGGAGATATTGAAAGAAGAATAATTGATCTTGATAAATCTTTAGAAACGGCTCAGGAAGCCATGGACCTGATTAGAGAAGGGAAGGTCTCTTCTCCCTTTCTTCAATTCAGGGGCTATTCCTTGATTGGAAAAATTAAGCAAAGGTTAACTGATTTTTATCGTGCTGCAGAACTTCTGGATACAGCACAATTGCTGTATAGTAAATCAAAGTACTATGATAGTGCAGGCTACCGCGTTATGCTCGATTATCGATATTACTCTTACCAGTATGCTAATTTGAGTCTCGATACACTTGTAAAATACTTGCCCGAAAGAATTGATATTATAAGAAAGATGAATTCTGAAAAGGAGACTTTCAATGAAGAGGTTCTCTATACTTTACAGGACTATGTTACTATCTATAATAAGTCAGGAAATTTTGATATGGCTTTGGCCTATGCTTTAAGTAATTATCAATATGCTCTTAAGCATGAGGAGTCTATTAGAAGGGCAAGTACATCAACTTTTGAGAGTACTTTTATATTTCTTTGTAATGCTTTGATACAAAAAGAGGAATATGAGAAAGCCTTATCTATTGGATTGAATGTTTACAAAAGAATCCTTCAGAATAAGGACTCAGACAGATACTTCTACGCGAATTATTATGACGTAGTCAAAGTTTTAGGAGAGATTTATACTGGTTTAGGTCAACCGAAAGAGGCAAATAAATATTATAGCGAATTATTATCCATGAAAAAGGATAATATCACTCAATTTAACTTTGAGATAGAAGAGACATACGCACAATTAAAGATTGGATTAAACCTGATTAGACTAGAGGAAGTAGAAGATGCGGAATCTATTTTATTACAATCACTAAAAAATGTAAAGCGCTTAATTGAGTCGCCTAATTCAGAACTTATATTGAATTATCAGGCGGTAGCAAATGCTTATTCACAGTTGGGTAATTGGGGTCAGTCTTTACATTATTATGATTCTGCTCTAAGGAATACAGAGCTTAATTACAAGGCACCACTGAATGAATTTCCTCAATTTGATTCAACCAACAGGTTTTCGCTTGTTTCTTTAGAATTGCTAAAAGATAAATCTGAGGCGTATTATAAAAGTTCTCCTGAAATTGACACCAATAAGTTTTCAATTATTACTGAATATGTAGATCAGACACATTACCAGTTAGATAAGAATAGGCAAGAGCTATATAGAACAGAGGGTAAACTCTTTATTAGTGAAAACTTTAAACGATTATATGATATTGGTATAAGTGCATGTTTTGAGGTATACAGAATCACTGGTGATGATAAGTATGCCAAGAAAGCTCATGAATACATGCGTTTGAGTAAGTCGAATTTACTTCAAGAGCAGTCCAAAGACTTCAAGGAATTCACTGCTTCGGGCATTCCTTATTTTTTAAAAGAAAGATTTTATTTAAAGCAGCAATCAGTAGACAGTTTAAAGTCTCAGCTTCTTGATTTTATTGAAGTCTCTGTGACTAGTGATTCAGTTCTAATTTTGAATGAGCAAATTTTGCAATCTGAAGAAGAACTGAATCAACTCAAGGATAGTATCAATATGGCATATCCAAATACTATCAATTACAACATGGAGTCAATTGTTGAGGACCTTTCGAATACGCAAGTACTTCTCGAGTACTTTTATGGAGAAGAAAGTATTTATGTTGTTTCAGCTTCACCTCAAAAAGGATACTCTTTGTTTAAAATACCTCTGAATGGGACAATTGAGGAACAAATTGATAAACTCATTTCATGGAATCACGAACCTCCTGATGTGGAAAATATTTCTAACACGTTTGAAGAATACAAAGAGACATCTTTTGGGCTTTATAAACTGTTGGTTGAGCCTGGTCTAAATATGTCTGGCGATAGTCGTCAATTAATAATAGTTCCAGACGAGAAGTTGACAAGACTATCTTTTGAATCACTGGCAAAGTCTAATCAAGGGAAAAACTTCAAAGAGCTTAATTATTTGATTAAGGAAAACCCTATTCAATATTTATTTACGTCTAACAAAACATCATTTATAAGTAATAGCCTTAGTGTGAATAATAAGATCTTAGGAATTGGATATTCTGGAGAAATTAATTTGGGTTCGAATAGTAGTAATCTTGGTGCGTTACCAGGAACTGAGGAAGAAATCCAGTTTCTT
>Ga0209653_1002216_pt1 | contig 14396 bp, 12 predicted proteins | sample SaaInl6LU_22_DNA_FD_184644 | JGI IMG/M metagenome (GOLD analysis project Ga0209653, IMG submission 184644) | Marine microbial communities from expanding oxygen minimum zones in the Saanich Inlet - ESP_116LU_22_DNA (SPAdes) (version 2) | ecosystem: Environmental > Aquatic > Marine > Intertidal... | reverse complement strand
TAGCCGAGTGCCTGAACTCCAAGAACACCTTAGCCAACAACTGGTGCGCTTTGTCCACGCTATTCGCGAACTCGATCTCAAGAAAGCACCGGCGATCTCCGAAACCATCGACTGGGCGCGCAGCTTACTGCTGCTTCATGCAGAAAAACTCGACCGACAGCTAGTGCATGACACGTTGAATGTTTTGCTCAAGTACGAAGAGGATATCGAGACAGCCGAAAGTGTATTCAACAAACTCGCACGAGAACTGGAGATCTTGTGAACGCTGCGGCAGGCAGCGATGAATTACTGACATTCATCAAATTTTTACGCAGCAGCGATCTGCCGATTTCGCCTGCCGATACACTCGACGCAGTTCATGTCGCCAGTTTATTGGGCTACGAGGATAAAGTTAGCTTAAAACAAGGCCTAGCGGCTGTGTTAGCCAAATCGCTCCGAGAACAAACACTGTTCGACACCGCTTTTGAAACCTTTTTCTCCCAACCCAATCCTTTGAAGCCAGGGAACGATGCCACGCCAGATCCCATGCATCCTATGGATGAGCCTTCTTCTGCAGATAATCCAACCGGAGATAGTACGAATGGCGGCGGGCAGTCGGCTCTCGAAGAACTGGCGGCTAGTGATGCCAATATAGCGTCTTTGTTGGAAAATCCTTTGGTTCGCACACTGGCAAGTGGTGACGACGGCGCCCTTGCAATTGCGATAGAGCAAGCAGCAACTAGCGCTCAAGTCGAGGATATTCGCCTGTTCACACAGCGTGGACAATACATCCGTAAGATACTCGATGCACTGGGTGAGCAAGTTCTTCGCGACGCTGCTATCGAACTCGAAAACCAGCAGCCGGCTGCCTTTAACGAAGTGCAGGCGATGCGCGAGGCACTGCGCGGTCGAGCGCGAGATAAAGTCGAGCGTGCCTACATGATTCATGCGGCGGGTGACACCGAGGATTTCCTCGATCAAGCCCTCGCAGAAGTAAAGCTCGCCAATATTAACCCTCACCAGATGGCGCGCATGCGCAAGCTCATCGATCGGATGGCGCGAAAACTGGCATCGCGACATGGCCGCAAGCGGCGACGAACCCGCCGAGGGCAACTGAATGTGGCCGCAACACTGCGCGGCGCAGCCGCGACCGATGGCATACCCTTCGAGCCACGCTGGCGACGAACAGAGCGACGCAAGCCTCAGGTAATGGCTATCTGCGATGTCAGTGGATCGGTAGCCACCTATGCCAAGTTCTTATTAATGTTTCTCTATGCGGTGCAGGACGTTCTTCCAAGAACACGCAGCTTTGCGTTCTCTAGTGCTCTCGGCGAGGTCACTGAGTGGTTTAAAACACTCCCCGTAGAAGAGGCAGTGAATACGGTCAATCATCGCTACGGCGGCGCCACAGACTATGCTCGGGCATTCACCGACTTTTCAGAACTGGCCCTCAACGACATCAATCGAGCGACGACAGTGATTATTTTGGGAGACGCGCGGAATAACGACACGGATCCGCGACTCGATATTTTGGCGGAGATCAAGGGCCGTTGCCGGCGCTTGATCTGGCTAAATCCAGAGTCAAGGGGCGCGTGGGGGTCCGGAGACTCGGAGATGTTACGGGTAATACGGCACTGTCACATTGCTCAAGAGTGTAATAACCTCAGGCAGTTAGAACGTATTGTGGACAAACTGCTAGCCGATTCAAGGGGAAGTTAGCCTCAAGCCATGCAGTAAGGGTACCAGAGGCGCTATGCGGATAAGCAAATTACATATCAAAAGGCAAAGCCGGCGTGGTTAACGATCACGACAGACTGCCGCTGACGCGATCCGTCGAAGCAGACGTATTTGCGGCGTTTTCCGTGCCTACCCGCACGGAAGGTCTACCGACCGAGATATTACTGTCAGCACTCGAAGGCATCGCGGCTGGTGATCGCGCCCTAAATGACGCCTTGTCTGACGCTGGATTCAAGCAGGCAACCTCCGATAACCAACCCATCCTAGACTGGGTTGATGCCGTCTTTGAACACTGGAAAACCGCCTATCCTCTAGCGCCCGAGTTACATGTCGCCCTTCAGCAAGCACGCAGCCTCGCCGCAGCTTTTGCGCTTAAAGACAGTCGCTTTTTCATTCCTGGTGGGCATGTATTGCATCGCTTATTGGATGCTATTCATAATGGTTTCGTTGGCTGGCATAAGGAACTGGGTGGGGCAGCGATCAGTGCCCTCGATGGCGCACGGGACGCACTTGAGCGATCACGCCGGGATTTCCCGAGCGAGGAACAGGTCGCAGAGACTCTCGAGATATTGTCTCAAAGCATTCAGGCGCACGAACAACAACTCCAGCAGCTAGACAATGTTCTGATGGACCGCGAAGCGATTACGCTTGGCGATGAGTCAGCGCAAATTGCTGCAGCGGCCGCTCTAAACGAGATACTTGCAGAGCATGAAGTACCTGGTTCAGTCGCGCGGTTTATAAAATCCGACTGGTATGAGAGCGGCGTACTGATCATCAGTCGAAACGGCGAGCAAAGCGATGACTGGCGTAACTTTGTGAGCACCACTCAGCTACTTGTCGACGCCGTACAACCCGTGGGAATACACGACGCGTCCGGGCAGAGCCGTCTGCAAACCGCCATGCATCAATTGCCGGCGACGCTCTCGCGCCAGTTATTGAGCTTAACGCCTAACGATGATGCGATTGCCGGTGCAATCGGTCTTATTGAGTATGCCCTTCTGCGCAACATGCGCGGCGAAGATCTCGGGCTGCTTGAAGCGGAACTCATTTCTGTCAGAGGCCTGCCTGAGGGCGGCCCGCCAAGTGACTTTGATTTAGAAGACGCAGGAATTGCCCCCGGCCATTGGTACATCCTCGACACGGCGGATGGTGAGTTACGCATTCGCCTCGCAGGCACCCTAGCCAGTAATATTTATGTGCTCTTTATGGATTTTTTGGGCACACGCGTTTTACGTAAAACAACCGCTGATTTTAAGGCGATGCTGAAATCGGGTGAAGCGCGCCCTCTGAATGCACCCGACAGCTTTTGCCGCGCCATGGTCGAAGCAACCGGCGCACAGCAACGCATTAGAAACGATGCGGAGCTTATCGATCAGCAAACGACCAAGAAGCCAGTAACTCCGGAGACGGGAAAACCCGATCCAAACGAATCCAGTAGCGAGAGGGTGTCGGAAACGATCACGACAGAGCCCACAGACCCAATGAGTACCTTTTCTAACGAGCAGCAGGGGCATGCTCGCCATCAGGAGCACACTCGCCATCAGGGGCACACTCGCCATCAGGAAGAACCATCTGGCATACACGTTGACGGCAACGTCGACTACAGCGACGAACAAGCTATCTCAACCACTCAAAGACCTGTTCAGCAACGTGCAGGTCAAAGCAATACCCCGACGAGTGACCAACCTTACGAGAGCAATACTGTCGTTAAGCTGCAAATACCCATGGGCACTTGGATCGGTTTCCACGATAGAGATCCACCCTTAATGGCTAAGGTTGCGGTGAGAGATTTAGAGAAAGACAGCTACATATTTACCAATCGTGAGGGCATCAAGCTGCGAGAGCTAACCGTGCCTCAGCTTATAGCGCTGATCGATCGCGACATGGTCGACATACTTGAGCGCAAGAGTAATTTCAGAGAAACCGTCAATCAGATGCGCCAGGAACAAGACCGACTAAGCAACAGTTAACCACTCTTTGCGCCTGAAATCGTCACACTTCTTAGCCTGCATCCTCAGTCGCCCGCATCTTCAAGCGTTAACTCGGCGGGCATGCTGGCAATCGGCCTAAGCTGGCCCTCAAACTTTGCACAGGGTGGCGCTCCGGTGCTCAAGTACAAATCAGAGCCACCTTGTTCCGCGAGGATTCGCAACCAAGTCTCAATTTGCATATCTGGACCTCGAGAGAATGTTATTGCACTACTGTACCCCGCAGGCGCGGCAACTTACACTAAGCACCTTTAAAAATTGCAGATTCGATGCATTGTGTCGCCTCGCATTGATCAGTATCAGGAGTGTTCGTGACACCACTATCCCAATTTTACCGTGACGCGCTCACGGGGAGCGGCAACAAACTCCTTACAGAGATTCAACGTGGCCTTGAGAAAGAGGGCCTGAGAGTCACCTCGGCTAGCGCCATGCTTTCGCAAAGCCCCCATCCCACGTCCTTAGGATCCGCACTGACTCACCCGTCCATCACGACCGATTACTCAGAAGCGCTACTTGAGTTTATTACTCCCGTGAGCACTGACATCGAGATCGGGCTCGCTCAACTTGAAAACATACAGCGCTACACGGCCGCCAAGCTCGACGGCGAGATTGTCTGGGGTGCGAGCATGCCCTGCATTGTGGCAGGTGATAACGGCATACCCATTGCAAACTATGGATCGTCCAACGTCGGCATGATGAAGCGGGTCTACCGAAACGGCCTCGGCGCACGCTACGGCAGAATGATGCAAGCGATTGCGGGCATTCACTATAACTTTTCAATGCCTGACAGTTTTTGGCAAGCCAGTTGGGAATCAGCAGGAAGCCCCGGATCGCTTCAAGATTTTAAAACTGAAGGTTATCTTGGCCTTATTCGCAATTTTTTCAGCAATGCTTGGCTACTCATATTCCTGACGGGGGCCTCTCCTGCAGTATGCGCCAGTTTTCTCGCAGGCAATCGAGAGCATCACCTCCTACCCTTCGATGAAGAAGGCAATAGCCTACACCTGCCTTATGCGACGTCCTTACGAATGGGCGACCTTGGCTATAACAGCTCCGCTCAAAAAAGCTTAGAGGTTTGCTACAACGGACTGGACCACTATTTGAAAGCGCTGCACGAGGCTATTGTCACGCCACATCTTGGCTACCGCGACTTCAAGACCACCCCCGACGGGGAAATGGCGCAGCTTAATGACAGTCTGCTCCAGATTGAAAATGAGTTCTACAGCCCAATTCGGCCCAAGCGCGTGACTCTGTCGGGGGAGGCGCCTCTTGTCGCCTTGCAGCGTGCAGGTATTGAATACATTGAGGTACGTTGCGTCGATATCAATCCATTCCTACCTTTAGGCATAGACGCCGAAACTATTCGGCTCATCGATATATTTCTCCTCGACTGTCTGCTATCCGACAGTCCCCTATGCGACGAGACAACGCGACATCGAGACAAAGAGAACCTGCGTCGCACTGTCGATGAGGGGCGCTCGCCGGCGCTAATGCTGCTAACCGCCAGTGGAGAGAAGCCCTTTACCGACATGGCGGTCGAGCGGCTTGCCAACATGACCGAGGCGTCAGCGCTCCTCGATGCCGCACACGGCGGGGACGACTACGCCCGCGCGCTCGCAGTAGCCAAAGCGCGCTGTGCGGATCCAGAGCAAACGCCTTCTGGACGTGTTCTTAGAGAGATGCGAACAGAGAATCAGCCTTTTTGGCGGCTTGCCCTCGATTATTCGATGCAATGGCATCAGTTTTTCCTGAACAACCCACTCCCCGACGCCGACCTAGCCGAATTTGAACAACTGTGTGAGATATCCATTCAAAAGCAGATCGCATTAGAGGCCATTCAAGAACAGCGCTTTGACGACTACCTAAACGACTTTTTTGAGCAATACCGGGGAGTAAAACTGTGAACAATGGACTGTTTAGCAATCGCAACCTATTTTGGCTCATTGTTTTGGCCACCGCGACATCAATGGCATCGGCCCTTTACCTGCAATATGTGGTGGGTCTCGTTGTATGCCCTCTGTGTCTCACGCAGCGAGTCTTTTTCGTGGCAGCCGGTACGATCGCCTTTTTAGCCGCCTTGCACAATCCGGGAAACATTGGCCGTCGCATTTACGCCTTTTTAGGATTGCTCATGACAGCGGGTGGGATTGGCTTCGCGGGTCGCCATATTTGGTTACAGTATTTGCCGCCCGAGGAGGTTCCAGCGTGTGGCCCCAGTCTTGAGTACATGCTGGAAACCCTTCCCTTCGCCGAAACATTCAAAGTTCTACTCATGGGTGATGGTAATTGCGCTGAAACATTATGGACGTTACTAGGCTTGAGTATTCCCGAACTTGCGATGGGCGTATTTGTTTTCATGGCCTTCGCCTTTTTAGCGCTACTGATGCGCAAGTAACTAAAACTCTCAGCCGCGCTACGGATCAGAGCCTTCATTTGCCTCGCCGTAGCTTTGATTCAACACTCACGGCACCGCCCAAAAAAAACCCTGAGAGCGACTCACTCACAGGGTTTTTGACGATACTTTTAGGCTTTTGAGGATTACTCGTCGGCTGACGCCTCGTCACTGACGATAGACACTAGCTCAACGTCAAAGATCAGTGTGGCGTTCGGCCCAATAGTTTGGCCTGCACCCGCCGGCCCATAGGCTAAATCGCTGGGTATGTAGAGCTTGTACTTGGCGCCCTCAGACATCAGTTGCAGCGCCTCTGTCCATCCAGGGATAACCTGAGACACACCAAAGCTAACCGTTTGGCCTCGCGAATAGGAACTATCGAACTCAGTACCGTCAATTAACGTACCGCGGTAATGCACTTCGACCGTATCAGTCGCTGTAGGCTTTGCGCCTTCGCCGACTTCAACAACTTCGTACTGCAACCCCGATTCAGTTACCGTAATTCCGTCGCGCGCGGCATTTTCAGCCAAGAAAGCAGCACCTTCTTCGACGTTGGCAGTAGCAACGGCTTCTTGTGCCGCTTGCTGCTCTGCCTGCATCTTCTCTTGGAACGCCATCATTTCAGCATTTATTTCTTCGTCGGTAAGTTTGGCTTCCGCACCGTCGAAAGCATCGCGCATACCTGTGGCATACGCATCCACATCGAGCGTCATACCATCGGACTTCATACGCTCACCCATACGCAGAGCGATACCGTAGCTGAGGCGTTTTTCTGGAGTATCAAGTGACAAAGCTTCGGGCTCCTTAGGTTGTTCCTGACAAGCTGTGATTAAACCGACAAAAAGCGGGGCAATAAAAAGAGTCGCTACGCGACGCTGAGTGATAAAGGACATGTTGCTATCCTACAGTTGTTGTGTGGGTTGAGGTTTGTTCACAATATTACGCATCCGGCGCGACAATGACCACCCACATTTTGGGCAAGGTTTAATTAATTTTTCCCATTGGTATGAGCAATTGAAGCAACTAATTGAGACAGCGTAATCGCCGCACTTTCGTTTATGGGCGGGCGGACAGCACGCAGAATGCACGTTATGTTGTGACGCATCGCTTCTTCGACCCTTGCCTCATCAGGACCATCCTCATCAGGACCCTCCACACCTGCATGGAGTGCGCGAAGCAAACCCTGTTCTTGCGCTACGGCGACCAAGCGTTCAGAAAGCTTTTTCTCCGCCTGCAACTCAAGGGTTTTTATGGCGTCCCGACACCATTGAGTCTCTCGATCATCGGCCCATTGCTTGCGCTGTTCACGCAGGGGAATCACCACACCTTTAACCCAGCAGTCGCACGCACTTTGTAGCGCCTGCCTATCCGGCTCGGCTATTTTTACCCCTCGGTCGCCGAGCCAAGCGACAAAGAGTAACTCCAAAACTACAAGGCCATGGCTGTCTTGCAGCTGAAGTAGCTGAGATTCAAGCTCTGACGAACGCCACAGAGCTACAGCCCAACGCCAAAATGTATTTTCAATACTCATTCATACGCCCGTTACTAGTGGTATGCATTACGAACTATGCGCCGACTTTTATGTGCCTTTTATACGCCTTTTATACATCTTTACATGCGTCTAGGGTTCATCGACGGCATCTGACCCGCTGCTTACTTTCTCTAGGAGACCCGCATCGCCTGCAACTAAACGCTGCTTTTGTGCTCGGGAGAGCACTTTAATAGCAGCCTCAATACGTTGCGCCACGCTGCGACTCGGCGCTGTACACGACCAGGCTAGCGTCACCGGGCGTCGACAGCGGGTGTAGCGCGCACCACCCGCCAGTTCGCCATTATGCTGGCGTAAACGCCGCGCCAACTCAATGGTAACACCCGCGTACAGAGAACCATCACTGCATCGCAAGACATAAATATGCCAAGCTTTGTTGTCCTCAGATGATTCTTCATCGCTCATCACAGTGTTATAGTTATCCCTTGTGTTTCTCTTTAATTTTACTCATCCAATTTAGCCCTAGGAGGGCAGTCATGAGCGATAACATCACGCACGTTACAGAAGCTTCCTTCGATCAGGAAGTACTTGCCGCAGAGCACCCCGTATTAGTCGACTTTTGGGCCGAGTGGTGTGGGCCCTGCAAGATGATTGCGCCCATTTTGGATGAAATCGCCACCGAATACGCAGGCAAACTTAAAGTTTGTAAGGTTGATGTCGACTCAAACCCAGGCGTGCCCGAGAAGTTTGGCATTCGAGGCATCCCAACACTGATCCTTTTCAAGGACGGTAATGCAGTCGACACTAAGGTGGGCGCGCTTTCAAAAACCCAGTTGGCCGAGTTCGTAGATAGCTGTCTCTAACGTTTACGGCGTACCTAACATCGAACATATCTCGATTGACGGTACGCTACTATCAAACACCTAAAAGGCTGGACGCGCCGCTCAAGCGGTGCTAGCTTAGGCATCAATGGAGAGCTGGCGTCACCGCTCTGTCGATTGTTTCCCCTTGTAACCACCCATCTTTCAGCTTGCTTCGGCGGCCATAGATACCCGAGCGGAAACAGCGGCGTCTTGAATGACCCTGTATACCGCATCCCATCCGGGAGCGTTAATCTCAATAGACCCATACTTACCCCCCCCTCATTACTTCGGATTTAACCCGTGGAAGAACAGAAAAGCTCAGAAAGCACCCCAAGCGAAAATACGCCATCTGCAGTAACCAGCGCGATTGAATCCGCGCCGGCAGAAGCGGCGCCAGTTGCGAAACCAGAACCAGTTGCGCAAGCCCCCTCCGACGCAGAAGCAGAGCCAACAACGCGAACGTTAAAGCTCAACAAAGCTGATGACGATGCCAGTAATGGTGTATCGGATAGCCCAGCACCTGTTGAGGCGACGGAAGACGGCGGACAACAAGGCGAAAACGTCGACAATGCTGACAATGCTGACAATGCCAACAATAATGGCCGTCGCGGCCGCGGCCGTCGTCCGCGTCGACGCGACCCCAATACACCGAGTGCAAATCCACTAAGCCTCACCGATCTAAAGACCAAGTCGACGCAAGAGCTGATCGACATGGCGCGTGAGATGGGCCTAGAGAACATGGCACGCTCACGTAAACAGGACATCATTTTTGCGCTGCTCAAGCGTCATGCCAAGAGTGGCGAAGATATTTGGGGCGACGGCGTTTTAGAAATTCTACAAGATGGCTTCGGCTTTCTTCGCTCCTCTGATAGCTCATATCTCGCCGGCCCTGACGATATTTATGTCAGCCCGAGTCAGATTCGTCGTTTCAATTTACGCACGGGCGATAGCGTTACCGGCATGATCCGGCCGCCCAAGGACTCGGAGAGGTATTTCGCGCTACTCAAAGTGAAGGACGTGAACTTCGAGTCCCCCGAGAGTGCGAAGAGCAAGATCCTGTTTGAAAACTTAACGCCGCTATTCCCTAATGAGCGTCTAACGCTCGAAAAAGGCAACGGCAGCAAAGAAGATCTTACGGGACGTATCATTGATCTGTGTGCACCCATTGGCAAAGGCCAACGTGGACTGTTGGTCGCACCGCCAAAAGCGGGCAAGACCATCATGATGCAAAATATGGCGCAGGCCATCATTTCGAACAACCCCGAATGTTATGTCATCGTGTTACTGATCGATGAACGACCCGAAGAAGTGACTGAAATGCAGCGCAGTGTCGGCATTCGCGGTGCCGAGGTCGTAGCATCTACGTTCGACGAACCACCTTCACGCCACGTGCAAGTGGCAGATATGGTGATCGAAAAGGCAAAGCGTCTTGTTGAGCACAAACGTGACGTAGTGATCCTACTTGACTCCATTACCCGACTGGCGCGAGCCTACAACACCGTAGTGCCCAGTTCTGGCAAGGTGTTAACAGGCGGCGTCGACGCTCATGCACTCGAGCGTCCAAAACGTTTCTTCGGAGCGGCACGAAATATCGAGGAAGGCGGCAGCTTATCTATTATTGCCACGGCACTCATCGATACTGGCTCAAAAATGGATGAAGTTATCTACGAAGAGTTCAAAGGTACCGGCAACATGGAACTGCATCTTGATCGCAAGATTGCTGAGAAGCGAACGTACCCTGCGATTAATATTCGTCGATCCGGTACCCGCCGGGAAGAGTTATTAACCAGTGAAGACGAGCTGCAGCGCATGTGGATTCTTCGCAAGTTGCTGCATGGCATGGAAGACCTTCCTGCGATAGAGTTTTTGCTTGATAAGTTGAAAGACACAAAGTCTAACGAAGAATTCTTCAAATCGATGAAGCGTAAATGATGAAGCGCAAATAAGGTCTTCTGGTTCGCTAGAATTAGGCGGAGCTTTTTCCGCCGACCCTTAAAAGGAACCGATCATGGCTGCCCGCTTTACAGACCTGCGAGACTTCATCCACGAACTTGAGGAACGTGGTGATCTTGTGCGTATCCATCAAGAAGTCGATCCTCACCTGGAAATGACAGAGATCGCCGATCGCACGTTACGCGGCGGCGGCCCCGCTCTGCTTTTTGAAAACCCCAAAGGCTACGATATGCCCGTGCTCGCCAATTTGTTTGGCACGGAGGAGCGTGTCGCCCGCGGTATGGGAGCAGATTCGACTGAAGCGCTCCGTGACATTGGTGAACTCTTAGCGTACCTGCGCCAGCCCGATCCGCCCAAAGGTATGCGCGACCTGATTGATAAAGCGCCTCTGCTTAAAAAAGTGCTCAACATGGGCCCTAAAACGATCAAGCGCCCCCCTTGCCAAGAGCGAGTGATTACGGGCGACGACATCGACTTAACGCGAATTCCAGTACAAACCTGCTGGCCCGGCGACATTGGCCCTCTAGTGACGTGGCCTTTGGTGATAACTCGTGGGCCCGAGAAGCCCCGTATGAACCTGGGCATATACCGTATGCAGCGTTTGGGCCCGCGCAAGTTGATTATGCGTTGGCTGTCACACCGTGGTGGCGCGCTCGATTTTAGAGACTGGCAGCTCAAGCATCCCGGTAAGCCTTACCCCGTTGCTATAGCCTTAGGCGCAGATCCTGCGACAACCCTCGGTGCCGTAACACCTGTTCCTGACACACTGTCCGAGTATGCTTTTGCAGGCTTACTTCGAGGCAGCAAAACCGAACTCGCCGAATGCTTAACACCCCTGTGCCGAGATAATAAATTACTCGTCCCTGCACATTCAGAAATCATACTCGAGGGTTACATTGACCCTAACGAAGAAGCTGACGAAGGCCCCTTCGGTGATCATACGGGTTACTACAACGAAGTGGAGCGCTTCCCAGTATTCACCGTTGAAACAATGACCACACGCGAGAATCCTATTTACCACAGCACTTATACCGGCCGACCACCGGATGAGCCTGCGATTCTTGGCGTGGCCCTCAACGAAGTTTTTGTACCCCTGCTCCGCAAACAGTTTCCCGAGATCGTTGATTTCTACCTTCCGCCCGAGGGCTGTTCATACCGCATGGCTGTTGTATCAATGCGCAAGGAATACCCAGGACATGCAAAGCGCGTGATGCTTGGCATTTGGTCTTTCTTGCGTCAATTCATGTATACCAAGTTTATTATTGTTGTTGACGATGACGTCGATCCGCGCTCGTGGGAGGATGTGATTTGGGCCATGACTACACGAATGGATCCTCGTCGCGACTCCGTCTTCATCGATAACACGCCGATTGATTATCTCGATTTCGCATCGCCAGTCGCAGGACTAGGCTCCAAGGTAGGTATGGACGCCACTAACAAGTGGGAAGGTGAAACCGATCGTGAATGGGGTACAGCCATTCAGATGGATGATGCGGTCAAGAGCAAGGTCGATTCTCTTTGGAGCGAGCTGGGCATCGAGCTCCCAGGCCGCAAAAGCTAACCCTACATAGGCCGCAGGATTAGGGACTTGGGCTGTTAGCCTTTTCTGGGATAGGTGCCAACGGTAGCTCATCGAGTAATTGGCTGCCGGCCAATTGCAAATATGAATCGGCAGCAACTCGATCACCCTGTGCGCTGGCGAGACGGACAAGCTCCATGCATGTGTCTGCTTGTGGCTCAATCTTATTGGCCTCTTCAAACCAGCTACGCGCCTGCTGCCAATCGCCCATGTGCTGTGCGAGCCTAGCTGCAGCAACAAGAAGCACTGCCTCTTGACCGTGACCCTCCAACCAACGGCGTATCGCTTTGATAAGCCGCTTGGGATCTGCTGGAGGATAGCTGCCAATCACGCGCACTAATCGCGTATTCCACTGCTTATTGAGCATCGCTATTAAGAGCTTTTCGTGTTCGGCAGTCATGCCACGCGCGACAAGAGACTCAATATACCGGCAGCGTAAAGAATCAGTTTCACGCCAACTTAACGGGATAGTTTGCCAGACATGCTGAAGCTCGTTCGAATCTATTGCGCTTTGGCAGGCCGTATTTAGCAATGCGAACCATAACTCAGCCTCCAAGCCTTGCAGGTGCGGAGACTCAAGCAAGTCGTGGCGGCGCAGCTCAGGTAAAAGGTCTCTGAGCGCTGCCCAATCTGCGAGCTTACGATGCACTCGAGCAAGCAGCTCAAGAACATGTGGATGTTTACTCGCATTGGCTCGAGCTCGAACGAGGGTAGCCAACGCCTCCTCGTTATGGCCAGCAGTTAATTGCAGCTCCGCTTGCGTCAATTCAAGTGCAATACCAACGCCCGCTTCAACAGTCTCTGCCAGCCCTAATTGCCGTCGCATTTCGTCAACATCGCCAAGCCTATAGCTCGCCTGAGCTGCAAGCAGATGATTGACCAATGGGGCATCACTGTATCGTGCTGACCGGAGTAATTGCCGTCGCGCTCGCGCCCAATGACCCTCAATAAAGCTGATGAGGCCTCGATTAGTGAGCGCTCCCGCGTTACGCGTCTTACGCCCAACAACCCAGCCGCTGATCCATTGGCGACCACGCAGCAGCGTCCTCAGCGCAGCTAAACTCGCCGACAAAAGCGCCCACACGACTAGCCAGAGAATGGTCGCAAACCAAAAGCTCGTCTCAATGGTCACATCGCCGAGGCTGATGAAAACGTATCCCGGATCTCGCTCAACAAGGTTGATTAAAGCCGCGCCTACAACCAGCCCGACTAATGTGACGATCAGCAAGCGACGCATATCAGTCGTTACTCTCGATAACGGCACTCGAACTATCCACGGACGGAATAGTCGGCTCTACCAGTTCAGCATCGGTAACCGATGGCAAGGTTTTATCGCTGTCAATCGAACGCAATGCATCGGCGATCGCTGCTCTCGAGGTCAATAGATTCGGTAATGCCGGGGCAATATTGAGGGCTCTCAAGGCTTGAATCTCCTCAAGCATTGCCGCAACGCGATTAGGGTCATTCGGCATAAACTCGCCGACGAAGGCTGCAGCACGCTCTAGCGCTGTGTCATACAAGGCCTGATTATGTGAGAGCGCCGCGATCTGCCCTTGCTCGAGCAATAACCGCAGATTTTGCCGAGCTAGCGCCTCCCAATCGGGCGTCATCATCCGCGACATTTCAGCGTCGCGGCTGCGCACAACGAGATAGTCAGAGAGTTTCGCCAGTGCGACTTTCCAGCCCGATTCAGCCCGCGCCAACCAACCCTGCGAACTTGACGACTCTGCCGTGGATACTGGCGGCGCTACTACTACAGTGAGAGCTGAAGCCTGTCCAGTTAACGCGGAGAAGCGCGCATATAGGCCCACTACATCGACACGAGGCGCCGCCCGCAAGGCTGATAAATCGGCTGCCAAAGCGCCGCGTGCAGATTCAAACCGGGGATCATCGGCTTCTGACAGCAGTGCGTCGGCATTACCCAGTAACGCCTCAGCGGCTTCAATGTCTCGCGACACAAGTAATCGCTGCGCTGCTAATCGAACAAGAAAAGCGGCTTCATTCGCAAGCCAAGCGCGCCGATCGGTCGCAGTAAGGCGCGCAATGCGGATGTCTAGGCGATCCAGCCGCCCATTCAGCCGACGCTGCTCCTCATCAAAATCGGCTTGGCTTCTCGCCAACTCCAACGCTTGCTGCGACGCTTGATTCTTCAGTAGCTCAGCGGCGCGTTGCTCAAACTGGGCTGCCTGAGTATCCATCTGCCCGCCTAAACGGGATTGCAATGTGGCATCAGCCACGACCAGGGATTCGACCTGTTGCTGTAAGCTGGTAACCACTGCTGTCTGAGCTTGCCATTTGGGCAGTAAGATAAAATACGCAGCCGCCGCAGCGCCACTCGTAAGCAAAAGCACGAAGATAAATACGAAAAAAGCGCCTAGCCCTCTTCTCGCGCCCGTTAATTCAGGCTCTATCTTTG
>Ga0209653_1002206_pt1 | contig 14439 bp, 10 predicted proteins | sample SaaInl6LU_22_DNA_FD_184644 | JGI IMG/M metagenome (GOLD analysis project Ga0209653, IMG submission 184644) | Marine microbial communities from expanding oxygen minimum zones in the Saanich Inlet - ESP_116LU_22_DNA (SPAdes) (version 2) | ecosystem: Environmental > Aquatic > Marine > Intertidal... | reverse complement strand
AGAGTCGTTATCATATCCTAAAACTAATCGATAACTTAGGCCAAGAAATATAGAACGAGAAAAAATCGAAACGCTATCAAGGTCATTTATCTCTTGAATCAATCTGTCCTTGTTCAAGTAAATTGTAGGAGAAAAATGCCCAGATAAGTGCCAATTTTTATGAAAAACATACGTGTACATGTACCCAAACTTTAAACCCACATTTACATCCAGTGCTTTTTGACGTTTCACTTCCTCTCCAAAACTAGAATCTAACGAAGAAGGAACCAAAGAGGAGTCTGCCGTAATTCCGGAGACAAAAAAATCTGTTCCTAAGGTAAAAGACCCTGCGCTTTTCAACTGTTTTTCAAAGTAAAGAAAAGAGGATCTGTACGAAACACGTGTGTGATTAAACAAATAAAAAAAAGTGCCTTGAAAAATGTAATCAGAAATATCTGGTCTAAATGGAAAGTCTTCATTTTGATCAAACCAATCGCGAGGGAGAGTGGGATCTTGTTGAAAAAAACCCTGATACTGCTGGTACATTAAAGAAATTCTAAATTTCCTTCGACTAATGCCGTAAAATAGATTAAAATTACTTCCCTTTTTTTTCTTTTTACTTTGCATAGGAAACGCATAACTAAAGGTCATCCATTTATAATCAAATCCCAATCCAAAAAACAAAGGGGAATTGGGGAAATAATTTACCCATGCATCTTCCTCATAAAAATTACTTATGTATATATTGTGGTTTTTTACATTAGAGAAAGTGAACGGATAGAAAATATCATTCGCAAACTCTTTGAGATATAGTGTGTCATAATTCTCTCGGTCATTTTGAGACCAACCCGATAGAGAGAACATCACAACCACTATAACTAATGCTTTTTTCATTGATACTTTTCATAAGTAACGTAAGAAAAAGGAAAATCATGTTTTTCGTCAGTAGGGTGAAATATTTCGCTTGTTTTTTTCCAAATAGACTTGTCATATTTAGGAAAAAAAACATCTGCCTCGAATTCGTGATGCACATAAGTGATGTACAACTTATCAAGCAAATCATTCTCCAGTGCTGTTTTATAAATCTGACCACCACCAATCACAAACGCTTCTTTTTCGCCTTGTTTACGAGCCAGCTCAATTCCCTCTTCAATAGAACCTACCACATCGCAATTCTCTGCAACAAAATCAGAATTTCTCGTTACAATTACGTTTGGCCTATCCGGTAAAGGGCGATATTTATCTGGAATAGAATCGAAATTTTTTCTACCCATAATCACATAATGACCTTTGGTTGTATCCGAAAAATAACGCATGTCATCACGCAAATGCCAAATTAAATCATTGTCTTTTCCAATGGCTTCGTTAGCCGCTTTTGCAACAATTAAGGATACTTTCATGGTGAAATAAAATTGATTTTGTCAAAGTTAAAGAAATAACTGATAAATAGTTTCACTCCACATTTTTATTCTTACTCTTCTCTTACCTGAAACAAGGAGAAAAATGAAGAGTAAACTCACTACAAAATGCCTATATTTGCAACCAAATTTAAACCAAGCCAAATATAGTTGAACAATGAGCTTAGAATTATCCGAACAAGAAATCATTCGAAGAGAAACAAGAAAAAAAATTATCGATCAAGGAATTGAGCCTTATCCAGCTGCCCTATTCCCTGTTGACACTTTATCCAAAGCGGTAAAAGAAAACTACGAAGAAGGAAAGCGAGTAGTTGTAGCAGGAAGACTAATGACCAAAAACATCATGGGTAAAGCTTCTTTTTCTTCGATTCAAGATTCTGCAGGTAGGGTTCAAGCATACTTCAACCGAGATGTGATGTGTCCGGAAGAAGATAAATCATTGTACAATGAGGTATACAAAAAAATGCTCGATATTGGCGATTTTATTGGGATAGAAGGAACACTTTTCACTACCCAAGTAGGAGAAAAGTCGATCAATGTAGAGAAAATGACTTTACTGAGTAAATCGCTTAAACCTCTGCCAATGCCCAAAACGGATAGCGAAGGAAAAGTACACGATGCTTTTACCAACCCAGAATTGAGATACAGACAGAGGTATGTAGATTTAGTTGTAAATCCGCAAGTAAAAGAAGTATTTGTGAAGCGAACGAAAATGTTCAACGCCATGCGAAATTTCTTTAACGAAGCGGGTTATTTTGAAGTAGAAACTCCTGTTCTGCAACCAATTGCAGGTGGAGCCGCTGCTCGCCCTTTTATCACCCACCACAATAGTTTGGATATTCCATTGTACATGCGAATTGCCAATGAATTATACCTGAAAAGACTGATCGTGGGAGGGTTTGACGGAGTGTACGAATTTAGTAAGAACTTTCGTAACGAAGGAATGGATCGAACGCATAATCCAGAGTTTACGGCAATGGAAATTTACGTGGCCTACAAAGATTACAACTGGATGATGGATTTCACAGAAAAACTTCTCGAGAATGTGGCAACTGAGGTAAACGGGACAACCCAAGCTACTTTTGGAGAACATAACATCGACTTCAAAGCACCATACAAACGTGTTACGATGACCCAATCTATTATTGATTTTACTGGATTTGATATCACAGGAAAATCAGAAGACGAATTGAGAGCAGCTGCCCGAGGAATGGGAATTGAAGTAGATGAAACCATGGGAAAAGGAAAGTTGATTGATGAGATTTTTGGAGAAAAATGCGAAGGAAACTACATCCAACCTACTTTCATTACTGATTATCCCAAAGAAATGTCGCCTTTGTGTAAAGTGCACCGCGAAAACCCAGAATTGACCGAAAGATTCGAGTTGATGGTGTGCGGAAAAGAAATAGCGAATGCCTACAGTGAGCTTAATGACCCGATTGACCAAAGAGAAAGATTTGAAGAACAACTGAAATTAGCTGCTCGTGGAGATGACGAAGCAGGAGAATTTATTGACCATGATTTCTTGAGGGCTCTCGAATACGGAATGCCTCCAACCTCAGGTTTAGGAATTGGTATGGATCGTCTTATTATGTTCCTTACGAATAATCAGTCTATCCAAGAAGTATTGTTTTTTCCCCAAATGCGCCCGGAAAGTAAACAGAAAAAATTGGAACTTGCCGAAAATGAAAAAGCAATTTTTGAGGTGATTAAAGCACAAAAATCGATGGAATTGACTGCCCTAAAAAACTCGGTAAGTCAATTAAGTAACAAACAATGGGACAAAGGAATGAAAGCCCTTACAAAAATGGGATTAGTAAAAGTTACTAAAACTGACGATACACTTACCGTAGATTATACTGAAAACTAATGCAAGAAAACGAAGAACATACTGATGTAAAAAACGAAGATTTGAGAGACATGTTGCTGCATGTACTTCAAACTAGCTGGGGAGTGGTGGAAGTAAAAGAGGAGTTGAATCCAGTAGAATACGATTGGTACATTTCTACCATCATTAGAATTTTTGAAAGAGGAAAGCACACGATTGATGTGGGTAACTTCTTAATGGAGCAGGAAACTAAAATCTTAGAAAAAAGCGGTGACCGTGACAAAAATCACGACATTGCCAATAAATTGAGCTTTATCTACCATAAATTGAACACGAAGGATTGGACTAAGGAGGATTAATGATTGATCGTATCTATTTAAAAAAAGGGAAGTTTTGGCTTCCCTTTTTTTTGTGAATTCTCATTTTTTGCAAACAGCCCAAAGCTATAATTTCAAGCTGCTGAAGCACGTTCATCTTGAGTAATTATATAAAGGACAACTAGCTTTATAGATTACATTATTTTTTAAAAACTCCCCAACACCTCTTCCACTTTCTTCAACGAATAGGAATTTATTTTCTGGTGACTGGGCATCCAACCCAGCATAAATCGAGTAAAATCTGCTACTGCAAAAGGATACAATTCCCTCCACTCCTGCTCTAGTTGATTCAAACCAACCTCTGCACTTGCAGCTATCCGAAGTGATTCGAAGTAAAAATTCAACAATTCTTCTTCTAATTCTTCCAATTCTGAGGAGGATAGGCAACTTCCAAGAAAATAAGCCACGTCTTTCATTCCACAACCACTGCCTACATATTGAAAATCAACTGCTGCAACTTCTTTTCCATCCGAGGAGAAACAAAAGTTACCCAATTTTGCATCTCCATGGACTATCGTTTGAAATTGGCAACCAGACAATCGGGCGTCAATCAATTGGGCTTTTTCTCTTACTCCAGTGTGTTCAATTTTTTCCCATTCGTCTTGTCGAGTAGCTAAGTGCCAGTAAGTTCCTGTTTTCCACAATCCTTTTGGTTCATGATGCATAAATTTTCCGTGAAAATTAGCTAACCATTTCAGAACCACTTTTACTTCTTCTATAGGAAGTTGATTTTTTCTGAGCGCATAATTTTCATCCAAATCCTCCAACACAATCCATTGGTTTTTGCCTTCCTTAAAAGAACCAATAAACTCAGGAATTCTACAATTCTCATCGGTAAACTTACTCCAATTGGCATACCAATTAGTCTCCACCTCGTATGATTTTACTTTTCGCTGTTGCGAAACTTCGGTATTCCAACCTCGGGGATGTTCGGGTACTTTTCCCAAGGCTATATGCTTTACCACCACCGTTTGAAAACCAGGATCTACTAATTGATACCGAGAAATTTTCCCATATCCACTCCATAATTCTTGAATCATTTCTTGCTCTTCACAATCTGAAGATTGAGTTAATTCAAGCAGGTATTTTTTGAAGTTTTGGTTCATTCATATTGAAATTGAAATGCAAAAATAAAACTTATACTAAAACTACCTGTCATTCCCTTGAAAAAGGGAGTCTTAAATTAAGCATCCATTCTAATGAATAAGATTCCTCCCGGATGTTCGGTACAAGCTGCTTGAAAATTCTGGCTCGGAGACCAGAATGACAGAGAGAACAGGAAAAGATAAGATGGTAAAATAATACGGCAAAAATCGGCCTTTTAACTGTTTTAATCAAGTTAGAAAAATAAGAACGGGAGGCATTTGAGAAAGAAATCCTTGAACCTCACAGTATATAAATAACCCAAAAATATAATCCTCCAATAAATCAAATTGAGACTAGAAAACTATCAGGCTTGGGTTTCTGAGGGACACCTGTTTTTTCGTAAAACTTGAAAAAACAGTTAGGAAGTCTTGAACTTTTGGTTCTTTTGGTTCAAGACAAAAGAGCATGAAATGTAACTTTTATGAAAAATTACATTCTGAAATATTCTTTCCCATCCCACAGAAATGGCTGTTGTAAGATTCCTGCTCGGAGGCCGGAATGACAATGAAAACAGGAATGGTAAAAATTAGAATAAGTGATAAATAAAAACCTCAATTTCCTTATTAATATAATGGCCTTGTGAAATTTGGGTTAAGAAAAATGAAGTTAAAATCGTTAAGAAACAAAAGCTGTTTGACGCGAATTACAAGTTGTAAGTTTTTACGGAGTAAAAGCACTACAAATTCTTATTCAATGAGTTTTTTTGTTTTAGATTTTGAATTCCTTTTTTACCGAATTTCGCGAAGCCTTGACTTTTTTTTGCTTCTTTTTTTGCGTCAAGGCAAAAAGAAGAAGGTCGAGCAATAAAAAATCGTCTTCTGAAATATTCTTCCCAATACTGAGGAACAAGCTGTTTTATGATCCCTCCCGACTTTTCGGGAAGGATGACAGCAAAAAGCTAATTTCATTAAAAACTTTCCTATTTTAGTATTTCCAAAATCAAAAACAAACCAAAAGACTATGAGATTCCTCAAACTAATACCCCTTTCTTTTATCCTATTATTTACCAGCAATTTGTTAGCACAAAAAAGTCCTAGTATAAAATCAGTGTTAAACGGATTCAAGTTCAGAAGCATCGGTCCTGCTTTCATGTCAGGAAGAATTGCGGACTTGGCAATTGACCCAACTAATGAAAATGTATGGTATGCTGCCGTAGGTTCTGGAGGTGTTTGGAAAACGACTAATGCAGGAACTACATGGCAACCGCTTACCGAGAATCAACCATTTTATTCAACAGGTTGCATTACGATTGACCCCAACAACAACGCGTCCATATGGCTTGGAACTGGCGAAAATGTTGGTGGAAGACACGTAGGAATCGGTCACGGAATCTATCACAGTTCGGATGGGGGGAAAACTTGGAGCGATAAGGGTTTAAAAAACTCAGAACATATTTCTAAAATTATTGTTCACCCTAAAAATCCGAACATAATATGGGCTGCAGCACAAGGTCCATTATGGAGCAAAGGAGGCGAAAGAGGTTTGTACAAAAGTATGGATGGCGGAAAAACTTGGACAAACACACTAGAAATAAATGAATGGACCGGAGTTACCGATTTAATAATTGACCCAACCAACCCAAAAATATTGTATGCCGCGACTTGGCAACGACATAGAAATGTGGCGGTTTATATGGGGGGCGGACCAGGAACCTCTGTTTACAAAAGTGTAGATGGAGGAGAAACATGGAATAAAATCGACAATGGAATTCCTAAATCGAATAAAGGAAAAATTGGGTTGGCTATTTCGCCCATGAAACCCAATGTAATCTATGCAGCAGTAGAACTTGAACTCAGAAAAGGAGCTGTGTACCGAAGTGAAAATAGCGGAGGTAACTGGACAAAAATGTCTGAAACAGTTTCGGGAGGAACGGGACCACATTACTACCAAGAACTGGTTGCCTCGCCTCATGAGTTCGATAAAATATTCTTAATGAACGTTCGAATGCTCATTTCCGAAAATGGTGGTAAAACCTTTTATACCATGACGGAGAAAAACAAACACTCCGACAATCATACATTGGCCTTTAAACAAAACGACCCGAATTATTTATTAGTGGGAACTGACGGAGGCATGTACGAATCTTTCGACAACACCAAGAATTGGAAATTTATTGGAAACCTCCCTATTACTCAATATTACAAACTGGCTCTTGATGACTCCAAACCTTTTTACAATATCTATGGAGGAACACAAGACAACAACACCCAAATGGGACCTTCGCGTACATTTAAATACAGCGGAATAACCAATTCTGATTGGGAAGTGGTATTGGGAGGCGATGGCCACCAACCTGCCACTGAACCCGGAAACCCCAATATTGCCTACGCCCAATGGCAGCAAGGAAATCTTAACAGACTAGACAGAACAAACGGTGAAAGAGTGTACATACAGCCTCACGCTAATGCCGGTGAACCTAAATTGAGATTTAATTGGGATGCCCCAATTTTAGTAAGTCAGCACGATCCAAAAAGGATTTATTTCGCCTCACAAAAAGTACATAGGTCGGATAACCGAGGGGATAGTTGGCAAAATATTTCTGAAGATTTAACAAAGAATGAAGAAAGACTTGCGCTCCCAGTAATGGGAAAAGTGCAAAGCTATAACAATGCTTGGGACGTTTATGCTATGTCCACATACAATACGATTACTTCATTGGCCGAATCCAAAACTAACGAAAACGTAGTGTACGCGGGCACAGATGATGGGATAATCCAAACAACAAAAAATGGAGGGAAATCTTGGACAAAAATATTTGTAAACAAACTTCCTGGAGTTCCTTCCACAGCATTTGTCAATGACATAAAAGTGGATTTATTTGACGAAAATATTGCTTATGTTGCTCTTGATAATCACAAGTTTGGAGATTTCACCCCTTATTTATACAAAACAATAGATGGCGGAGTATCTTGGTCTAACATTACTTCGGGAATTCCAGAAAAATCCATGGTATGGAGAATTGTTCAGGATCATGTCAATAAAAACATCTTATTTATTGGCACAGAATATGGCGTGTATCTCAGCTTAAATCAAGGAAAAACTTGGAACAAATTTTCGAAAGGATTACCCACAATTCCAGTGAGAGATTTGGCCATACAAAAACGAGAAAACGATCTGGTATTAGCCACCTTTGGAAGAGGGTTTTATGTGTTGGATGATTACAGTGCTTTGCGAACCATCACCAAAGAAACTCTGAAACAAGACGCTCTGCTATTTACTCCAAGAAAAGCATTGCTTTACAATCAAGTTTCCTCAAACTCATGGTCTTCGGGAGGGCAAGAATATAGAGCTGACAACCCACCATTTGGGGCGGTAATTACTTACTATCTCAAAGAAGGATTTATCTCAAAAGCAACAGCGAGAAAGAAAGCTGAGCTCTCGGATAAACTGGACTATATAGTCATTGAAAAATTAGCCGAAGCCGGATACACAACACCGGAAAGCATTGTGAATGAAAAGCTCAAAAAACTGCGTAAGGCAACAGACATTGAAAAAGAAAAATTAGAGGAAGTTATTTCCATATTAGAAAAAACCAAAGGCAAAGTCAATGAGTTTCCGGGATGGAGCGCTATAGATGAAGAACTAACTGAACAAAAACCAAGTACATTGGTGGAAATAAAAAATGAACAAGGAGAAATTGTAGCGCAACTAACAGGTTCGTTAAAATCTGGAATGAACCAAATCGTGTGGGATTTAACTTCCAAAATTGGTGTGACAACAAGGGTAAACTCTCGATCCAACTACCTAGACATTTCGAACAAGGTAACTGCGGGAACCTATGAAATTACTTTGTATAAAAATGAAAAGGGAAAATTGACAAAACTTGCCAACAGCAAAAATTTGATTGTGGAACAAATTCGAAAAGGCACGTTAACTAATCCTCTAGAAAACGAACACGAAGACTATTTCGTGGAGCTTGCTGATTTAACAAAAGCAATCACGATATCGACCCATGAATTTGGCAAGGCCAATGCAAAACTAAAAAGCTATCAAAAAAACCTCACTTACTTAACCAAAGAAAGAGCAACCTTGACCAAAAAGGTGTACGAGCTTATAGAAGAAATGAACAAACTGAAATTAGCGATGAATGGCAGCGAAGCAAAAAAGAAAATAGGTGAAAAAACTGAACCTACACTAGAAAACTACTTGTGGAAAGCAAGAGGCTCAAACAACTCTTACGGACCTACTCCGCTGCACATGGAAAATTATGAAATTGCCAAAACCTTGTACGATAAAATGTTACCCAAACTCACTAATTACCTAAAAGAAGTAGAAAAACTAGAAACACTCTTTGAGAAAAATGGAGCTCCCATAATTTTAGATTAAATAAGAACACAAAAAGACGCTGAAAAGGATTTAAATTGAAGAAAAATTCGTTTTTTTACAAACAAAATATAACCCAACAAAAAGACATGAAAAATTTATTAATGACACTTACGGCCTCGCTCTTTTTATTCTCGTGCGGAACCGAAAGCTCTACCGATGAGAAGTGCGAAGAAGGATGTAAAAAAGAGAATTGTACGCACAGCGATAATTCAAAAAAAGAATGCTCAGCAGATTGCACAAAAGAATGTTGTGCTGATAAAAAAGAGAAAGAATTTTCGCTGGGTGATGTAAATCCTGCTCTGGAATCAAAGCTTAAGGACATCTCTGGGTCAGAAATGTTTATTGAGCAAATTGGCAAAAAAACTGGAGCATTGTTTATTTTCTCTTGTAACACGTGTCCTTTCGTTGTTGGAAATGGAGAAAAATCAGAAGGATGGGAAAACAGATACAACGGCATACAAGAGTTGGCTGATAAATTGGAGATCGGTTTTGCCCTGATCAACTCCAATGAAGCAAAAAGAGAGAAAGAAGATTCTTTTGATGAAATGGTAAGACATGCTGAAGAGATGAACTACAAGGGAATAAACTACCTATTAGATGAAAATCATAAAGTAGCCGACATGTTTAATGCTATGACTACTCCACACGTATTTTTATTCAATGATCAAAATGAATTGGTGTACACTGGAGCTATTGACGACAACGTGGATAAGAAAAACGAGGTAAAAGAAAATTGGCTGAAAGATGCTATGAACGCGATGGCCGAAGGAACTGAAATAATGACTCCAAAGACCAAAAACATAGGTTGTTCCATAAAAAGGGTTAAACATTAATTCATTTTCAACTCAATCTTATGCAAGTCTCGACTATCAATCGAGACTTTTTTTGTACCTTAAAGTAAAATATTTTGACATGAAAAAAACTCACAAAACATTCATATTTCTGGGTATAGCGCTTTTAGTTTTGGGTACTTTGGCTAAATTGAATCATTGGAAGTATGCTTCCGAGCTCTTTTTGTTTGGTATGGTATATTTTGTCGTTTTCGCCACATTTACCCTGATTAAAACTCAACAAAAGAAAAAAAAATAAAACCCAATAACACCCGTTTCAACTATTCATTTCGTACATTTATTCGATCAAAAATAACGAATGAAAACAGAAATAATCTCCATTGGAGACGAACTGTTGATAGGTCAAACTATCAACACCAATGCCTCTTGGATGGGGCAAGAACTAGCCAAAATTGGCATTAAGAATAATAGAACCACCACTATTTCAGATACGGAAGAAGAAATTCAAATCGCACTTCAACGAGCAGAAGAATATGCCGATTTAATTCTTATTACTGGCGGACTGGGACCAACCAAAGACGATATTACTAAAATAGTTTTGTGCGATTATTTCGATACTGAGCTTGAACTGAATCAAGAAGTATTAGCAGATATTCAAGCCTACTTCAAACTCCGGAACAAACCCTTTTTAGCCTCGAACAACCAACAAGCGATGCTCCCAAAAAAATGCAAAGTATTGCGTAATGCAATGGGAACAGCCTCTGGGATGTGGTTTGAAAGAAACGGAAAAGTGTTTGTTTCTATGCCGGGAGTTCCCTACGAAATGAAACATTTAATGGAAACAGGAGTGTTTCCTGAAGTAAAAAAAACATTTGGGCTTCAAGAGTTAGCACACAGAACTATCTTGACACATGGCATTGGAGAATCGTTCCTTGCAGAAATAATTTTGGAGTGGGAAAACCGCCTGCGGGAGTCAGAGTTGGAAATGGCCTACCTCCCCTCGCCTGGTTTGGTAAAATTGAGAGTGACCAGTAACAAAGGAGACTCCAAATTGGTGAATACATTTTGTGACGAATTATACGAAATTATTCCAGAGTATATCTTTGGAGAAGGAACCATTACGATGCAAGAAACACTTGCAAATTTACTAATGGAAAGAAACGAAACTGTTTCATTAGCGGAAAGCTGCACCGGAGGTTTTGCCTCGCACTTATTAACAAAAATACCGGGAAGTTCTGCCTTTTACAAAGGCAGTATCATCTGCTACTCTTATGATATCAAAGAAAAGGAGTTGGGTGTTCCAAAATCGGTTTTACTAGATAAAGGAGCCGTGAGTAAAGAAGTTGTAGAGATATTGAGCATGGAAATAAAGAAAAAGTACACTACTCATTATGCTATTTCGATTTCAGGAATCGCTGGCCCCGCTGGAGGAACAGAGGACAAACCAGTAGGAACAGTTTGGATCTCTGCCAGAAGCAACCAACGTGTTGTTTCTAAACGATTTAATTTTGGAAACAACAGAGAAAGAAATATTTCGCAATCTGCTATTGCGGGGTTCAATCTATTACGTAAATTAATGTTAGAAGAAACCAATTAATCATGATAAACGAAATCTTCTTATCGCAAAAGGACTATTTTCAAAAAGAACTTCAGTCAAGAACTATCCAGTCACGGTTGGCGAAACTGAAAAAGTTACAAAACTGGATTCGGCACAACGAACAGTTTATTTGTGATGAAATTTATAAAGACTTTGAAAAAGGACGAGAAGAAGTTTTACTAACAGAAATAAAGCCTATACTCGATGAAATAAAACAACACAGGATCCATTTATCGGATTGGGCGGAATCCAAAAAAGTTTCGACTAGTTTGTTCTTTTGGGGAACTAACTCTCATATTCAATATGAGCCCAAGGGAGTTACCTTAATCATAGCACCTTGGAATTATCCTTTTAATTTATGCATTGGTCCCTTAATATCAGCAATTGGGGCAGGCTGTACGGCAATCATTAAACCGAGCGAGCACACTCCCAACACCTCCAATCTTATTGAAAAAATGATTTCTGAGTTATTCAGTAGCCAAGAAGTTAAGGTGATTTTGGGAGATGTATCCGTTTCTACAGAGCTTCTTAACCTCCCTTTCGATCATATTTTCTTTACTGGTAGTCCAAGCGTGGGTAAAATAGTCATGACAGCGGCCGCAAAAAATTTAACCTCCGTAACTCTTGAATTGGGAGGTAGAAACCCCACTATTGTAGATGAAACTGCCAACATAAAAGATGCTGCCCAAAAAATTGTTTGGGGAAAGTTCATTAATTCAGGGCAAACTTGCATAGCACCAAACTACATTTTGGTACACGAAAAACAAGCAGAAGCTCTCAAGAAAGCACTCATTGAACAAATAACTATTCAGTTTCCAATTACCGATGAGTCGAGAACCAAGATTGTGAATCCCATTCATTATAAAAGACTAGTTGACCTGCTCGAAGTAACCCAGAAAGAAGAGGGAGAGATTTTGGTTGGGGGAGTCGTAAATCCAGATAAAAACTTTATATCTCCTACGCTAGTTTCCAATTTGACCTCGAAATCATCTATATTCAAGGAAGAGATTTTTGGGCCAATTTTGCCAATCATTTCATTTTCTACCTTGACCGATGCTATGGAAGTTGTGCAAGAAACCGAAAAGCCTTTGGCACTTTATTTATTTAGTAAAAACAGAAAAAATAAACAGTTTGTGCTACAAAATACCAGCGCTGGAACAACAGCAATCAACGAAACAACCATTCAATTTGCTCAACCCCACTTGCCATTTGGTGGAGTTAACCACAGCGGAATTGGCAAAGCACATGGAGAGTTTGGATTTCTAGAATTCAGCAACCAACGAGCCGTTCTATCTCAGCGCATTGGCTTTACAACTCTCAAAACTATACTTCCACCTTATTCAAAATTCAAAAGGAAATTAATTCGGTTTATTACATTTTGGGCTTAATGTAAACTTAAAAAAAAATCAAAGAAACAGAAAAAAAAGTCGTACATTTGCATGCAATTACAGAAAAACAAACGACTATGTCTCATTCTAAAATTGTGCAAGAAGGTCTAACTTACGATGACGTTCTTTTGATCCCAGCTTATTCTAATGTTTTACCAAATGCGGTTACTCTAGAAAGCAAAATCACCAAAAACATTTCTATCAAAACTCCAATTCTATCGGCTGCGATGGATACGGTGACAGAATCTGAATTGGCTATTGCAATTGCGCAACAAGGTGGAATGGGAATTATACATAAAAACATGTCAGCTGAGTCTCAAGCCAAAGAGGTGAGAAAAGTAAAGAGAAGTGAAAGCGGAATGATAACAGACCCGGTTACTTTAACCTCTAGCGCTACTGTTGGAGATGCTTTAAATCTGATGGCCGAATTCAAAATTGGTGGTATTCCAATTGTGGACGAAATTGGATTACTGAAAGGAATTGTGACAAACCGAGATTTACGTTTTGAAAAAAACAACTCCAAAAACATTACGGAGGTAATGACAGGTGAAAAATTAGTTACGGCAGTGAATGAAATTTCGTTGGTTGAGGCTGAAAAAATTCTTCAGCAACATAAGATTGAAAAATTATTGATTGTAAATGACGCCAATAAATTAACTGGACTCATTACTTACAGAGATATTATAAAAGTAAAAAAACACCCAAACTCTTGTAAAGATGAACAAGGAAGACTGAGAGTTGGTGCGGCTGTGGGCGTTACTCACGACACACTAGAAAGGGTGGCTGCACTTGTTGGAGCCGGAGTAGATGCAATTGTTATCGATACGGCACACGGACATTCACAGGGTGTAATTGACAAACTGAAGTTAGTTAAAAAAGAATACCCAACATTAGAAGTGATTGTGGGAAATATTGCCACGGCAGAAGCTGCAAGAATGCTTGCAGATGCTGGAGCTGATGCAGTGAAAGTGGGAATTGGACCAGGTTCCATTTGTACTACTCGCATTATTGCGGGTGTTGGAGTCCCTCAACTATCGGCAATTATGAATGTTGCAGAAGAATTAAAAGGATCTGGAATTCCTGTCATTGCAGACGGTGGAATTCGTTTTACGGGCGATATAGTAAAAGCTATTGCCTCTGGAGCAAGTTCGGTTATGCTAGGGTCAATGTTTGCTGGAGTAGCAGAGTCACCGGGAGAAACTGTTATTTACCAAGGACGAAAATTCAAAACTTACAGGGGAATGGGTTCACTTGAAGCAATGAAAAAAGGTTCGAAAGACAGGTATTTTCAAGACAGCGAAAACGATGATAAAAAGTTAGTGCCTGAAGGAATTTCGGGAAGAGTTCCATTTAAAGGGTACCTAAGTGAAGTGATGCATCAATTGATTGGTGGATTGCGCTCTGGAATGGGCTACTGCGGGGCAAAAGATATCGAAGCTCTGAAAGAAGCTAAATTTATTAAAATCACTTCGGCTAGTATTCAAGAAAGTCATCCCCATGATGTGACTATTACAAGAGAGGCACCTAATTATAGTTTAAAATAGGTTTTGGTCTTTACTTTCTGTTTTTATAAAAAAAAGGGTAAATTA
>Ga0209653_1002201_pt1 | contig 14457 bp, 13 predicted proteins | sample SaaInl6LU_22_DNA_FD_184644 | JGI IMG/M metagenome (GOLD analysis project Ga0209653, IMG submission 184644) | Marine microbial communities from expanding oxygen minimum zones in the Saanich Inlet - ESP_116LU_22_DNA (SPAdes) (version 2) | ecosystem: Environmental > Aquatic > Marine > Intertidal... | reverse complement strand
TGGGACCCTAAACGAAGAGGATGTTTTCCCAGAAGACCCACAGGAGTGGAAAGATAACGACGAAGATGGCACAGGAGATAATGCAGATCCAGATGATGACAATGATGGTTATTTAGATGAGGATGAGATAGCTTGTCAGAGCGATCCGCTAAACAGACGTGATAAGCCAGCAGATAAAGACAGAGATACTATCCCTGACTGTGTTGATGAAGATATTGATGGAGATGGCTGTTTAAATGCAATTGATGTCTTCCCTTATGATCCTTTCCAATGTTTAGATACCGATGGAGATGGACTTGGCGACGAATATGATTGGGATGATGATGGTGATGGAGTAGCTGATGAGCTGGATGCCTTCCCGCTGGATGCTACACAGAGTAAAGACACCGATGGTGACGGTATAGCAGATAGTTTGGATGAAGACTACAACGGAGACGGACTTCCTGATGATGAACTCTTCCCAGCACAAGTATTCTCTCCTAATGGAGATGGTATTAATGAAAGTTGGAAGATTGTCAATACCGACCTTTTTCCTAATTGTGAGGTATGGGTCTATACCCGATCAGGGGAACTAGTCTATAACAAGAGGGAATACCGTAACGACTGGCAAGGTCTCGTAAAAGGGGCACCGCTACCTGAGTCCTCGTATATCTATTTATTAGACAAAGAAGGAGATGGAGTAGTAGATTTAAGAGGATGGGTATATATAACACGATAGATCAATGAAAAAAGTAGTTATTATTTTATTGTTATTACCGTTACTCGCTTTTGCCCAGCAAGAGTCTTACTACAGTATGTACCGCTTTAACATGCAAGTAATCAATCCTGCCTTTGCAGGCGCAGAAGCAGATAACATGTTAACACTTTTAAATAGATCTCAGTGGGCTGAGCTTGACGATTCTCCGAGAACAATGGCATTTGCATATTCATCAAAAAGAGAAAACAATGTAGGGCTTGGTATTTCGATAGTTAGCGACAAAGTATTTGTGGAAAAGCAAACCTTTGCCTATGTAGATTTTTCCTACATGCTTGATTTGGGAGATTCAAAAGTGTTTTTAGGATTAAAGGGAGGGGGTAATTTTTATAGATCAAGTTCATTAAACTTAGAAGATTATTACTCTGGGATTGATCCTACCCAAAAAGAGTTCTCACGATTTAATCCTAATGTAGGAGCAGGTGTTTATTTTCAAAATCCAAATTATTGGGTTTCTTTTTCTATCCCAAGACTTTTTAATGTCAAGAGAGATAATGATATCAATATTGGCACCAAAGACAGGGTTCATAGCTATTTAGGTGGAGGGATTAATTTTGAAATTACAAAAGACATATTACTCAAGCCCAATCTGATGTTCCGAAAGGTTGCTGCACTACCTATTAGTGTAGATATAGGAACCTTTGTAAGTTTTCAAAATAGGATCGACTTTGGAGTTTCCTACCGAACAAATGCATCCCTTTCTTTTGTGACTTATATAAATATTGTGAATGGTATCGATGTTGGTTATGCTTATGAAACACCCACAGATGTCTCTCTTGCAGGTCAAAGTGTTAAAACACATGAAATCTTTTTGAGAATACGATTAGGAGAGGGCACACAAACTGTGGTACAAGAAACCTCAACGGGTGGACCAACGAATCAATAAATCTAAAAATCGAATAATTTTCTAATAACCTGCAAAATGGAACAAAGATTAGTTAAGGGCAACTTCTCAGACGAAAGAACAAATACCTATGAGTTTGAGGTGCTTTATAGTCACAAAACCCATTCAATTGATAAAGTAATGTCTCTTGTTATGAATGGTAGCATAAGAATCTTAATGAGTCAAGAGATGCAGAAACGTATTCTTTCTGAGCTAAAGAAGCAAGGTGTTGATAAAGAAGAATTGTAGTTTTTCACCCTCTATATATACCGTTAAACCCAACACCAATCAATCAAGCGTTTCTAGTATCACATCCTTGACCTGAGCTTGTATTGCCTAGGTGTTTCCTTCCATTAGTCTGCATAGTTTTCTATAATATTAGTTGAATCTCCTTTCCTTAGCAATACCTCTCCAAAAGTTGACGTTGGCGTATTATTGTTTTTTCTTAAAACAGCTAAATTTTATTCTCTAATCCAATGCTGCTTGGTTCAAAATTTCGTCCATTTTCTCTCAGCTATTTACTGTTGGGATACTGAGATAAACAAAAGGTTTATATCTTTGGAGGATGAATAAAACGACGAAAAAATTAATTCAGCTTTGTAATCGATTGGATAGGGAAGCCGAACATTTCGATATTTTGATTGATATCCTTAACTCAAACAAGAGTAAAGAGGATATCATAAAGGATGTAAAAAAAGAGCTGGTGCTTGGGCAGCTCAACCGTAATGTGGTTGTCACTCAAGAAATTGCAAACATTACAAAAGAGGATATACTATTAGATGTTCAGGGATCTAAAGCGTTGGCCTATTTGGAGAACGTTTTGAAAGAAACCTCTCAAGTCAACGATTAGGTAGTTTGGATCTGACCATCAAGAGATTTTTTTCGCTTGCTTACGGCTTTAGCAGTAGTTTTCGTATGCAAATAAACACTATCATTAAAAGGGTGTAACCGATAAAGAAGGGGATGACAAAACTTTGAAGCTCAAACACCAACATTAGTGCCATCAGCAATAATTGAAATCCAAGTCCATATAAGGAAATGAGTGTCATAAACCATTTTGGGAATGGCTTGCTATAGCTTGCATCTTTATCCATATAGTACATGCACTTATCAAAACAGATATACAAAACATTGTAAAGGGTGTAAAATAATGATACACTGGCTTGACTTTCCCCCGGGAAAGATTTTGGTGTGGAGTTTTCAAAAATACGACTGGTCGAATCTCCTTGTACAGCATTACGTAAAATCACATAATAGTAATTATAAAGTGTCCCTTGAAGTTGAATCCCAAAAAAAGCGATCAACATATAGATAAAGGAAATCTCAGTGATATACCAAAAGCTCAATAAGAAACAAAAGTTGAGCAATAGGTCAGCTATTGAATCATAATAGCGTCCAACATAAGAAGGTGTTTTTTTTAAACGCGCTAACTCCCCATCTGCAGCATCCAAAATAGATTTTAATAGTATTAGGATGGCGGCGGTTATAAAGTAACCATTTAATAAAAATCCAATTGCTGCTAATCCAGTGATTATGAACATTGTGGTTACGTGAATAGCAGTAAGCTTAGTATTCTTGAGTTTACTAGCAATCCAATGTCCAGGTGTACGTCCGTAATCGGATAAGTCTAAAAACTGATATTCTTTCGGTAATTTGGCCATTTATAAAACGAATGGAATAAAATATTTGATAAAAGTACACCGATTTTTAAGCAATTAGGCCCGGAATGCTTTATAAAATATTTTAAAGCTCCACTAAGCTAAAACAATACCGATCATTGCTAGGATAAAATAAATAGCAATGGTTTTAGCTCCCTCATAATTTTTAGAAACCCGCTGGCCAAATAGAAGAATCAATAGTGCAAAAGATCCTGTTATTAGCCCAAGTAATCCAATAAAACTCGAATCGTTTAAAATAAAATCACCTATCCCAATTAAACACAATACGCCAGAAATTACTTCTAAAATAGTTACTGAAATTAAAGCTAAGGTGATTAATGGTGGTGAGAAAAAGGCTTTGAATAAACCCTTTAAAAAAGTTAAGTTCCCCTTGTAGTCAATGATCTTATCTATTCCACTTTGAATAAATACAATTAAAAAGAAAGCTAAGACAAAAAGAAAGGCAATGTTTTCTGGAATCATAGGATAATATGTAATCTATTAGAATTGAATGTAATATAAATCAAAATATTCTTTAAGGCGCGATATCTTCATGAAGATTAAGGATTCATTGTGCTGTTTAAACTTTTCACCTTGTAATTGCGTCAAGGCTATTTGCAAGGACATTGTATTTGTCTCCAACAGAAGACGCTTGTTGAGTTTTGATTAATTGAGTATATGAATTGGGGGGGTAAGAGTTTGGAAACAACCCCTGATTCCATCTTAAAAATAGAGTTCCATTTTTTAAGAATAAATGATAGTTGTGTAAATCAATTAAAAAATCTTCCCTATGAAGGTTTTTTTGGTTGACCAGATTGGTCAACCAAAAAGAATAATTATATTGGACCATGGATAAGCCAAAGGAATTTTGAATGCTGACCCTAAACCAAGAATTTTAGCTGATGCCTGAAATGGATTCAGCGGAGTGTATTGAATCAACAGTATAAATGACCAAATCATGGATAAAGCGATAAAAAAAGAATCACTTCTAAAAAAAATACTCACCCTCATTTTAGGTTTTGGTCCTGGGATTTTTGCTATTGGTTATACCATTGGAACAGGGAGTGTTACCTCAATGATTGTTGCGGGGAGTAAATTTGGAATGCAATTGTTATGGGTGCTTTTACTGAGTTGTTTGTTTTCGGGGATCTTAATGTTTGCTTATGGAAATTACGCGCTCATCACAAATGAGACAGCCTTATTTGGTTTTAAAAAACATCTCAAATATGGAAAAGCTCTAGCTTTATTGATTATCATTGGAATTACTTTTGGGCAGTGGAATTCATTAATGGGGATATTAGGAATTTCATCCAATATAATCTTTGAAATATTAGCCCTGAATTTTGAAGGTTTAATAGGGTATCAATACCAAGTAGTCTTGACAATAGCGATTGTCATCATTGTTATTTTTTATCTTTTGATGCTTGTTGGGAAATACACTTTTTTTGAAAAAATTTTAATTGTATTTGTAAGCCTTATGGGTTTTTCGTTTTTACTCTCGCTATTCTTTGTTCAACCTCTCCCTGTGGATGTTATCAAAGGACTTATACCCAGTATTCCTGAAGTCCCTGGCGGCAAAATGTTGGTCGCTGCGTTTGTTGGAACTACCATGGCTTCAGCCACGTTTTTGTCTCGTCCTTTATTTATTAAAGGAAAGGGATGGACTATTGCAAATTTAGATCAGCAAAAAAGAGATTCTATTACAGCTGCTACTTTAATCTTCGTTATTAGTGGTACCATTATGGCTGTTGCAGCGGGAGCTTTATTTCATCAGGGAAAAGAGGTAACTCATGTACTGGATATGGCAAATACATTGGAGCCTGTAGCAGGAAAATGGGCAGTTACTATTTTCTTTTTTGGGGCATTAAGTGCAGGATTATCGTCAATATTCCCCTGTTTGCTTATTGCACCGCTGTTGGTAGCAGATTATCAACACGGTACTTTGGATACTAATTCCAAACAATTTAGATGGATTACGGCGGTGGCTTGCGTTGTAGCTTTAATTGGCCCGATTCTAGGAGCTAATCCAATTGAAATCCAAATATTATCTCAAGTTTTTAATGTATTTGTTCTCCCGGCTGTAGTTCTTGGAATCATTTTACTTTTGCGAAAGAAAAGTGTGATGAAAGAGTACACTACAAGCCTTGGGGTGTACATGGGGATGTATGGTGCCTTGTTCTTTTCCTTGATAATTTCTTATAATGGGATTTTAGGTTTAATGGATTATTTAAATTAGAATAAAAGAGAGACAGTTAACTATACTATCTCAGACGTTTCAGGATGAAGTTTGTGATAAAAATTAAATCATTTAAAATCAATTACTAGATTATAACACTATGGAAAGTGAACAAAAATTAAAAGGAAAGAACGTACTCATTACTGCTGGAGCACAAGGGATTGGAGAAGCGATTACTAAACATTTTATCTCAGCAGGTGCCAATGTTGCTATTCACTATTTTTCGAGTGAAACTATAGCGGTTCAATTGGTAAATGAAGCGCAAGGGGTTGGATTAAAAGCAGTTGCACTTCAAGCAGATCTTACAAAGGAAACTGAAGCAAAAACATTGGTTGAAGAGACGGTTGCCTCTTTAGGGGGATTGGATATTTTAATCAACAATGCGGGTTCTCTTGTTGCTCGGAAAATGTTACATGAAATGGAAGCTGAATTCTGGCAAAAAGTGATGGACATCAATCTTACTTCAATGATGTATGTAACGCGTGCTGCAGCTGCTCATCTGGAAAAGAATGAAAACAGTAGTATAGTAAATTTAGCTTCACTCGCCGGACGTAAAGGAGGACATCCGGGTTCCTTAGTATATGCAACAAGTAAAGGTGCTATCCTTACTTATACCAGAGCCCTTTCAACAGAGTTAGGTCCTAAAGGAATTCGTGTGAATGCAGTAGCACCTGGACTAATTTTAGGAACTTCCTTTCACAATACACACACCACAAAAGAATCTGCAGCTGCAACAACGGCAAGTATCCCTATTGGACGTGCAGGAAATGCTGATGACGTAGCTCGAGCAGTTCTTTATCTGGCTTCTGAATACGATGGATTTATCACAGGGGCAACTTTAGATATCAATGGAGGAGTCTATAATATGTAAGGAGAATTTAAGCTTAAAAAGGAAATCTTTAAACAAAATTTCCCATCAATTCTCGTCTCGTATTCGCTCTTCTTCTTGAGTAGCATTTCGATCGGTTTTACTTTTATTGAATTTTGATCCAAAGCTATAGACTAGTCGTAGTTGGACATTCTGACGGGAGCCATTGCTTTCCACTTCTGCATTCACATTTCCGTAATTGATAACTCCGACAAAACCGCGATTCAATATTTTACTGAGTCCAAAGTTTACTTTGAGTTGATCGTCTAAAAACTTTTTTCCAAAGGATAAATCTAAATCAGCAAACCAACTTACATCTACTCCTTCGTCTAGTGCCCCTGTACCATAATTTCCACTTACTTCAAAATTGATGTCATAGGGTAAGGTATAACTGGCTTGAGTAAACCAGATTAAACTCCATTTATTTAAATCAATAGAATAGTTTTGGGATGCAAAATCATTATGGATAACGATAAATCCAGTAAATCCATCCACCCCTTTTATAAAACTTAAGGGGCCAAACAATCTGAAATTCCAATTTACATTATTTTCTACATTGACTTCCATTTGTCGAATCTGAGCCGTGGTATTATCCTGCTGAATCAATTCAAAGATGGCATCTTCTGTATTACTATATCCAATGGCAAAAAAGGGCTGCCCCTCATAAGTCAAATTGAATTGATATTTATTGGTGTAAGAAGGAGTTAAATTTGGATTTCCTTGGCTGGAAGAGTAGGGGTCTAAAAATTCTGCAAAAGAATTTAAACTACTATAGGAAGGCCTTCGAATTCTATAGCTGTAAGATAAATTAGCACCCAAGACTTCAGAGATTTCTCTGGTGATGGAAGCGCTAGGGAATATCTTTTTGATTGGGCGTTTTTTCACCGTCGAGTTTAGAGTTCCGTCTTTCATAAAGATGGAATTTCCATCCGTATTACTGTCTTCGTAACGAACTCCACCAGAAAAAGACCATTTCCCTATAGAGGCATTGGCTTTGGAGTAAAGGGCAAAAATGGTTTCATCAATTAAAAATTGACTACTTAGATCTTCATTCAATTCAAAAGAGTTATTCTCATTTTCACCAAACGACTGTAAATCATTGTCTGTGTCTACATCTGCATATCTAGTTCCCAAACTTAACGAGAGCTTTTCCGAGAAGGTTTTTGTGTAATCTATTCGGTAGGTTTTAATAGTGTAAGTTCCTTCTTGAATGTATTTTTGATTAATAAAAGGAATTGTACTTCCTTCAATATCAGAAAGAACATTGGTATTATTGTTTTTGAAATTTATATAATTAAAATCGACTAATAGTTTGTCGGTTTCATTTTTGTATTCGTAATAAGGGTTTAAATTAAAATCAAAACGTTCTATGTTAAAATCATTTTCAGAGAATAAGACATTGGTGGTGTTGGGAGTAGAAATTATTGTTTTACTTGAGGCAATTCTGTCTGATTTTCGTGTATTGTAGCGTCCACCAATTCCAATAACATTTCTAGTATTTAAATAATAATCTACGCTTGCACTTAGTCTAAGATTGCTTGGATTGTAAGGCTCTATTGTTTCTTGGTCATAGGTTTCATTTCCTACTTTTCTTACCAAAAACAAATCATCTCTCCACGTAGGTCTTGACTGGTTGACACTTCCTTGCCAATTTAATTTATTTTTATAACTGGCAATAGAAACACCTGTTCCGTATTCTACACCTTGATCTTCTCCTACCCACGAACTGAGCGTTCCATGTGTACCTAAGCGAACGTTTTTCTTTAAAATAATATTAATAATAGCTCCCGAGCCTGAGGCTTCATATTCGGCTCCAGGTTGTTCTACCACTTCAATTTTTGCAATATTATCGGCTGGAAAATCACGAAGTAGTGTTTGAATGTCCATGTATGCTGTTGTTTTTCCATTAATCAAGATTCTAACGCCTCTGTTTCCCGCTATAGAAATTCCGTTGTTAGTAACCAAAACACCGGGGACTTTCCTCATTACATCTTGTAAATTGGTATTTATTAATTCCGAGTTTTCTAGGTCTACCACTAATTTTTCGGCAGTTTGTCGAATTACAGGACGTTGACTTTTTACAATAACTTCGTCCAAACTTTGGGCCTCTTCTTCTAGTGTGAAATCAAAAACTGTATTTTCAACTAATTCAAATGCTTCGGTTTTTTTTATCTTGAAACCTAAAACAGAGACTTCAATTTGATAAGTTCCCTCTGCTATCTCTTCAAAGAAATAAACCCCATTGTCATCAGAAACGGCTCCTTTAACATAGGACTCGTTTCCTTTTTGGAGAAGAATGATATTCGCAAAGGGAATAGGCACCTCGTTCTTATCCGTAACAATTCCACTGATGCTATTCTGTGCCATTGCAGGAGATACTGCAAGGACAAGAAAAATGTTTAATATAAAAGTTTTAATCATGGGTGCTTAGATTATCTTCAAGACACGATAAAAGATAAATTGTTACAAATAGTGTACACAGCTTTACCTAATTTTTAGCATTTAATGAATGTTTTATTTCTTCTTTTCCATAAAGACGTAATTCAATTCAAAAAGGTTGCAATTTAATTACTTAAAACTTTTTCGTTTTTGTACTCTATATTTTTAATAATAGATCTTATTTATGATCTTTATAAAATGAAAAAACAAGTAACTGTTTTTGGTGCCACAGGTTTAATTGGAGCTTTTTTGATTGATGAGCTAATCAAGGATGACAGTATTTCTCAAATTAATTTAGTGACAAGAAAGGATATTTCTAAACAGCATGAAAAAATTGCTTTGTATTCTATTGATTTTTTAGATACCAAAGAAATAGAAAATTGTATCCGTAATAGTACCGTTGTTTTTTCTGCGATTGGAACAACACAAGCCAATGTGGGTGGAGATAAAGAGGCTTATAGAGCTATTGATTATGACATCAATTTACGTCTTGCAAAGTGTTGCCTAGGATTGAAAATCCCACAATTTTTATTGATATCCTCTGGGGGTGCTGATGCGTTAAGTTCCAGCTTTTATTTAAGACTTAAAGGGGAAATTGAACGAGACATTTTTGAGTTAAAACTCCCTTCAGCACTTATTTTAAGACCTTCACTTTTGTTGGGTAAACGAAAAGAATTTCGCTTTGGAGAACGAATTATGAAGATATTAATGCCTCTCTTTTCATTTTTATTACCAGCAAATTACAAACCAATCAAGGCAGAAAGGGTTGCCCAAAAAATGAACACTTTTTCTAAATTAGGTTTAATAGGAAATCATGTTTTTTCCAATGGTGATTTGCTAAAAGAGGATTAGTGGTTGTCAGAAATTGATCCAATATCTAATTTGCGAATTCAGTAATAATACGGGAGTAACTGATTTCTCTAAATCCCTCAATAACAAGGTCAGCTTGACTGTAGTCTTGATTTTTGGAATGCACACTATTGTAGCCAACACAATAAATACCGGCAGCTTTTGCGGCAATAATTCCATTAGTAGAGTCTTCAATCACCATACATTCTGACTTTGAAAAGCCAGAGGCTTCAGCAGCGTTAATGAATATTTCAGGATGAGGTTTAGAAGCCTTTAGGTCAGCTCCAGAAAGCTTGGCAGTAAAATATTGATCTAAATCAAAGCGTTCAAAAATTCGATTGATATTTTCCATAGATGCTGAGGATGCGAGCACCAAGATGAGTCCGTTTTCATGGTAGCTCTTAATTAAATTCAAGACACCTTCCAAAAGACTAAAGTCAACATCGTTCTCAAAAAGAGGAACAAAGTGCTTTCTTTTTGACGCAACTAATACTTCAGGAGAAACCTCCAAGTTGAATTCTTCGCAGATTTGCTCACAAATAGGAAATGTTGCTTTTCCGGTGAAAGTAGCGTAGAGCTCTTTTGAAACAGTGATGTCAAATTCCTGAAACATTTTTTTGTACGCTTTATGGTGCAGAGGTTCACTGTCTACTATGACCCCATCCATGTCAAATAATACTGCTTTTAACATTGAACTATTTTTGTTGAAGAATGAAATATTTATTTGAGTTCAAAGGTCAATTTTTGTTTAACCTTTGAATCTGTTCCAATAAAGACATGGAAAGTTCCCAGTTCTGATTCCCATTTTTGCTTGGCACTATAAAAAGCTAAATCCTTTTCTTTGAGGTTAAAAGTGACCTTTTGCGATTCGCCTGCTTCCAATTCTATTACTTTAAAACCTTTGAGTTCTTTTACGGGCCGAGTTGCGCTAGCATAGGGATCTTGAATATATAGTTGTACAACTTCTTTGCCTTTTACTTTTCCAGTATTTTTCACTACAACTGAGGCTTCTATTGAAGTGTTTTCAGTCATTTCTGTTGCACTTAAATTAAATGCTGAATAATCAAATGTGGTATAACTTAACCCAAAACCAAAAGGGTATAAGGGACTGTTTTCTTCATCTGTATAATGTGACCAAAATACGCTTCCAGGTTCTTCTCCTTCTGTACCCGGTCTTCCTGTACTTTTGTGGTTGTAGTATATAGGTACTTGACCTAAGCTTCTTGGAAAACTCATTGGTAATTTACCGCTTGGATTATAGTCTCCATATAAAACTTGAGCAATGGCATTTCCACTTTGTGTTCCCAGCTGCCATGCCTCCACTATGGCAGGAATATGTTCAGCGGCCCAACTAATGGCTAATGGGCGTCCATTCATAAGAACTAATACGATGTTGGGATTTACTGCAGCTACTTTTTCGAGTAATTCTTGCTGAAAGCCTGGAAGGTCAATTTTACTTCTACTTCTTCCTTCCCCAGACTGAAATCCATGTTCACCCAAAACCATCACAACCACTTCAACTTTTTTGGCAAGTGCTATGGCTTCATCAAAACCGGTCTTATCTGTGGTGTTAATCTGTACTTCTTCATGAAACCCTTCAGGAATTTTATTGATCAACTTTACACCTTGAGTATAGCTCAGGTCATTTCCTTTATAGTTTTTTAGTCCTTCCAAAACCGATATGGCTGTGTTGTTGTCCGCTCTGATTCTCCAATTTCCTAAAGGACTACTTTTATCAGCGGCTAAGGGTCCAATTAATCCAATCTTGACACCTTTCTTTTTCAGAGGAAGGATTTCATTTTCATTTTTTAGTAATACAATTGATTTTTTTGCAACTTCAAGTGTTGCGTCAACGATTTCTTTGGAACCTACAACTTTGGCTTCGATCTCCTCGTTACAATACAGATAGGGATCATCAAAAAGGCCTAATTCAAATTTAACTTTTAGTATTCTTTTAACTGCATCGTCAATATGCGCTTCTGAAATTTTATTTTCTTGAACAAGTTTTTCGAGTTCATAGATGTAGATAGATGATTCCATGTCCATGTCAGAGCCTCCTAATAGAGCTAATTCTCCAGCATGCTTTTGGTTTTCTGCATAGCCATGAGCAATCATCTCTCTGATGGAGCCCCAATCAGAGACGACAAATCCATCAAAGTTCCATTCCTCTTTTAATAAGTCTCTTTGAAGATAAGCATCTGCAGTCGCGGGAATTCCATTTAAATCATTGAACGAATTCATAAAGGTTTTGATACCAGCATCAGCTGCTGCCTTAAATGGAGGGAGAACAATATTGTGGAGTGTGTTTAAACCTATATCAACCGTATTGTATTCTTTTCCAGCCTCAACAAAACCATAAGCCGCAAAATGTTTTGCAGTTGCGGCAATGGTATAGGGGGATCCTAAATCTTTACCTTGAAAACCTTCGACTCTTGCTCTGGCGACTAAACTTCCTAAGTATGGGTCTTCTCCAGCACCTTCCATTACACGACCCCAGCGTGCATCCCGAGTGATATCGATCATAGGGGCAAATGTCCAATTAATTCCAGCCGCAGAGGCTTCTTTTGCGGCCATGGCAGCAGATAAACGTATGGCCTCTAAATCCCAACTAGCTGCTTCAGCAAGTGGTATGGGAAACACAGTTTTGTACCCATGAATTAAATCAAATCCAATTATCAAAGGGATGCCTAAGCGAGAATTTTCAACTGCTATTTTTTGAACTTCTCTTACTTCTCTTACGCCAGTTATGTTCAGCATAGAGCCTACCCATCCATTGGCAAGATGATCGTATTTGACTTTGGAGTCACCTCCTTTAGGAACAGGGCCTGTAACATTCCAGAACCCATTGTATTGATTCATTTGACCTATTTTTTCTTTAAGGGTCATCTTGGAGAGTAAGTCGTCGACTTTTTTATCTATGGTTTGCTGTGCAAAAAAAGTTGAGCTTGATAAGACAAAAAAGCTTAAAAATAGAAGTTTAAATTTCATAAAATTTTGTTTAGATCCATGGTTGGAATCGTCTGTAAAGATATCTTATAGAAGCTTTTTATAAAACTTTTTCAATCAATCTTTTTGTTTGAATAGCTCCTTGATTTCTAGGAAGGGCCTCCCCAAAAAACTCTACACCAGCAAATTCAAAGTCAGGTGCTTTCTTTAAAATATCAAACATCTTTTGATAATTAGTAGTGACTTCCTCTCCCTCTTGAGTAAAATCAGATGATTTAGCGCTGACAGCACGGATGTAGGGTGCAAGTAATTCTATCCCTTTATATGGATCAGGATAAAAGGTATCTGGATTTCGTTCCAAAGTCCAATTGGTGAAATCTCCCAACACACCCACATTTTTTTGGTTTACACCCTCCATCAAAGCGATCATCCATTCTGGATCTGAAGAGTAGCCGTTGTGATTTTCAATCAATAGGTCTAAATTCTTACTTGCGGCATAAGTTCCTAATTCACTGACACCTTCTAGGGCATATTTTAATTTTTCTTCATGAGGGATAGTGATAAATTCACCACAAACATTTCGTATTGCTTTGCATCCTAGGGTCGCAGCTACATCCACCCAATATTTGTAAGTCTCGATTGCTTTCTTTCTTTTAACAGGATTTGCATCCCCTATATCACCAACACCTCCAGTAAGCATAACAGCACTTTTAACTCCAGCAGATTTCATATTATCAAGCATTCTTTGAAGTTGTTCTTCTTTTAAGTTTGGGGGAAAATGAAACATTTCATGATCTATATAGTCAAAACCCAAAGACTTGGCTACGGTAGGATAATCAAAAACATCAATCCCAAGGGGGTCTTTCTGCCCATAGCCCGTTCGCATCAATGTCCATGGAGTAATTGTTATTTTTATATTTTGTTGGCCAAACAATGGGATTGAATTAAAGCTTGACAAACCCACTACCCCTAGCGTACCAGCAATACTTGAATTAATAAATGATCTTCTTTTCATTGGTAAATAGTCTTTAATTGAATTAACTTTAATTTCTTCTAGGCTTAATTTTTACAGGCTATTAATCGCCTGATCCATCCAGCTTAATCTTTCACTGGTCCAGTCTTTAAGATAATTTACTTCACTGGTATAACTGTCTCCAACAAAAGCGTTTGGCCAAATGTATTTCCCTAAAATTAGCCATTTTCCAAAATTACGATTAATGGCATTTTTGTTTTCAAGTTCTGATTTTAGTTCCTCCACACGTGAGAGTATCTTTTCCGTAACGAGTATGTCCGAACGAAGTGAATTCCATCTTAGTTGCAAAGCAGATACAAATTCGGGATCTTCTAAAAAACGATTCCACCAAAAAGGAACTAGCCAAGTGTCGTTGGGACAGATATCATTGAAGCGATGAGCCCATCCGTTACTTGAATCACCATTACAGTAATCTACGTTTCCAAAGGCAATGTTAAAATCCCATATTGGACCCATTTTTAATTTTTCTCCTTTGTCTTTGTGCATGAAAGTGCTAAGCCTAAAGCCATCAGGATTTTTAGAGATCTCGTTGAGAATGAAAAAATCAATAAAACTATCAACATCGATATATTGTCTGTACCCCAATTCGCTTGAAGTAAAATCTTCTGAAGTCAGAGCTGTTTCAAAAGCGTGGATGTAATTCTGAATATATTGCTTCTGGTCTATATTGATGTCATCAGAGTCTGGATATTCATATAGGAATGAGATTTTTGGAGTAGTTGTGGTGATTCCTTCTGTGCTGTATTGTGAGCCAAAAGCGATGCTTTCATCATACCAATCTCCATCTCCAG
>Ga0209653_1002200_pt1 | contig 14461 bp, 12 predicted proteins | sample SaaInl6LU_22_DNA_FD_184644 | JGI IMG/M metagenome (GOLD analysis project Ga0209653, IMG submission 184644) | Marine microbial communities from expanding oxygen minimum zones in the Saanich Inlet - ESP_116LU_22_DNA (SPAdes) (version 2) | ecosystem: Environmental > Aquatic > Marine > Intertidal... | reverse complement strand
CCTTGTGCCGCAAGAGATTCTAGATATGTTGACGCCCTCATCAGTGACTGCGGCCGCACTGGTGTTGTGTCACAAAGAGGCGCCTAATCGCGCCATACTCTGCGCTGGTGGCGGTGGTTATGCCTCCACTAAGATTTCGGAGTCAGATGGTATCTATTTGCCGATGACAGAACAGACACCAGAACAAGTCGTTGCTCACTGGGACGAAATTATTGATCCGACTAATGGGCAAGAGCTTATCGGCGGCTTTAAGCAGACTGAAAAGTTCGTTGGCAAGGCCATGGCGTACTTGCAGGGTATGTCCGGCAGCGTTAAATGAATCAAACTCGTACTGTTTTAGTGACAGGCGGCGCTGGCTTTATTGGCAGCCATACGGTGCTGGAGCTGCTCAATAACGGCGACCATGTGGTGGTGCTCGATAATCTTTGTAATTCCAGTGCTGAGTCGTTGCGGCGTGTGCAGAAGCTCAGTGGCTGTGAGGTTATGTTTGTTCATGGCGATATAACCTGTTCGGAGACTCTTAATGCCCTGTTTGCCGACCATCAGGTCGATGCGGTTATCCATTTCGCCGCGCTGAAGGCGGTCGGTGAGTCAGTTGAGCAGCCTTTGCTGTACTACCAAAATAATCTAAATGGTCTGCTCTCGCTGTTGGGCGCTATGCAGCGCGCGAGTGTTTACAAGTTAATATTTAGCTCCTCTGCCACGGTTTACGGTGATAACAATCCAATACCCTATCTTGAAGGTATGCCTCTTTCAGCAACCAGTCCCTATGGTCGCAGCAAGGTGATGTGCGAGCAGATACTGATGGATGTGGCGACGGCAGAACCGAGCTGGCAAATAATAGCCTTGCGCTATTTCAACCCGGTGGGCGCGCACCCCAGTGGGGAAATAGGTGAAGACCCGCGGGGCATACCCAACAATCTGATGCCGTATATCGCCCAAGTGGCGGTGGGGCGGCGTGAGCGGTTATCAGTTTTTGGCGACGATTACCCCACTCGAGACGGTACTGGGGTGCGAGATTATATTCATGTCTGTGATTTGGCGCGAGGCCATTTAGCCGCGGTGGCAGCGACTAATCCGGGTTATCAGGCCATCAACTTAGGGGCGGGTTTTGGGTACTCTGTTCTAGAAGTGGTCGAGGCATTTGAGCGCGCCTGCGGAGTGAATGTTCCTTATCATGTAGAGCCGCGTCGTGCAGGTGATATTGCAGAGTTTTATGCCCATCCAGGCTTGGCAAAAGCTCGGCTCAATTGGCAAGCTGAGCTGAGTTTAGAGCAAATGTGTGCGGATAGCTGGCGCTTCCAGCAAGCCAATCCAAACGGTTACAAAGATTAATCTTTCAGTCCATATTTAACTGCGGGTAGCGACCCTGACAAAAGATCATCGGCGCAGACTCGCTGCCTCCGACTATATTTTCCACTTCACCCATAACCAAGACGTGGTCGCCTGCTTCGGTGACAGAGTAGCGAGTGCACTCAATCCAGAGAAGCGCATCATTGATGAGCGGGTTGCCCAGCTCGCTGAGTGTGTAACCTACATTGGCGAATTTGTTTTCGCCCGAGCGAGCAAATGCACCACAAATGTCCTCTTGGTCTGCGCTTAAAACGCTGACTGAAAAACGCTCTATTTCTTGCATGGCCAGCCAACTGCTGGAGTTGACGCCGGGGAAAAACCCCACCAAACAGGGGTCGAGAGAAATGGAAGTGAAAGATCCCACTGTCAGCCCATGTAGATTGCCTTGATTGTCTTGTGCCGCAACAATCACCACGCCGGTGGGATAGCGGCCCATCAATTGACGAAATTGTTGGCCGTCGATAACTTTGCTCATCGTTCTGTGCTCTGTAGTAAGGATGGAATGGCTATGCGGATTGCCAATAATGTTATATCATTATGGCTTTTATTGAGAGCTATTTTCTCTCGCAAAACTTGGATTGCATTATGCCTTTGATAGAGACTCTTTTCACGCCTGAACAGCGACGAAGTTTGCGCAGTGATACTCCTACTCCGCTCTATCACCAGCTTTATACGCTTTTAAAAGCCCGTATTCTCAATGGCACCTTTAGTTACGCAGAGCGTTTGCCTACCGAAGAGCAGTTGGGCAATTTTTTTGGTGTGTCGAGAATTACCGCTAAACGAGCTATGGATGAGCTTGCCAGCGCCGGTTTAGTGGCGCGTCAGCGTGGTCGCGGCACCCACGTGGTCTATCGCTATAGACCCAATCCGCTCGACGTGCCTTTGGTAGGCGTGCTGGAAGAAATTGAAACAATGGCCGCTAACTCCTCTGCGGTAATTTTACAAAGCGCCGCGCAAGTGCCGCCTCACCAAGTGCGAGATGAGCTGGGTTTAGCATCGGGTGATACGGCTCTGCACTTGCGTCGCGTGCGTCAAAGCGGCGGGGCTCGTTTTGGTTACTATGAGAGTTGGACCAAAGGTGTAGCAGAGCCTGTCGATCTCGATGAGTTGGCGGCCACTCCACGTTTGGCTTATTTTCGCGCCCGCGGTTTAGAGGTGACCCATGTGACACAGACTTTGAGCGCCGTCGCTGCTTGCCAGGAGGTGGCGGAGGCCATGGATATGGCTGTGGGCTCGCCTATGCTGCAAATGGTTCGTCGCACCTATAACCGTGCGGCTGGCGAGCACGCGGTGGATTTGTTAACTATTCAGTACAATCCAGAGTATTTCCAATATCAACTAAATGTCGAATTGGCTTAGGCGCCTGTGGCAACAAAGCGCATGGCATCCCTATCTTTACGGACCTCGTCGACATCAAAAAGCTGGCCGTTCATGGCGATGTAAACTCCAGTGGATGCAAGTTGCACAGCAGCCACAGCAAAGCCCAGATTAAACGCTGCATCACTCTCGCGCATTGCGGCTGGCTGCATGGCCCCAACTAGCACGATGGTTTTGTTGGATATGCGCTTTAGCGCGCGCCCAGTCTCCACCATAGTGTCTGTGCCATGGGTAACAATAATGTGCTCCTCTGCTACGTCCGACACATATTGAGCAATTAACATCCGGTCTTGATCGGTTAACTCTATGCTGTCTTTGCGGAGCAGTGCAGTTTGGGTGAACTCGACGTCAACGCCGGCCTGCAGCAGTAGCTGCCCGGCTTGTGGCTCTCCAATTATGAACTCGCTAAGCGCGTCGAAGTATATTTTGTCGATTGTCCCGCCGGTCGTGAACAGTGCTATTTTCATCTGGAATCCTCGCTGTACTCACGGCAGTATAAGCTGGCATAAAACCAAGACAATCTAAACTGGGTGAAAAAAATTAAAATTTAAAGGGTATTCTGCCGTGGTGAAAGAATTAGATATCGTTATCGTGGGCGCAGGAGTGGGTGGGGTCGGTGCAGCAAGTTGGTTGCGGCGGCTAATGCCCGAGAAGCAATTAGTGGTGCTAGAGAAACGTGCTAACCCAGGTGGTACTTGGGATCTATTTCGTTATCCTGGCGTGCGCTCCGACTCCGATATGCTCACCTATGGGTATAGCTTTAGCCCTTGGCAGGGAGAAAAGGTGCTCTCTCCTGGCGCTGATATACAAGATTACTTGCGCCAGGTGATCGATGATAATCAACTCGATACGCAGATTCGTTTTGGCTCTGCGGTAAAGTCTGCCAGCTGGTGTAGCAAAGCCAAATGCTGGACTCTCGCTGTTGAGACGCAAGGCGAACAGGGTATCGAGCACTCAGAGTACAAAGCTCCATTTGTGCTATTTTGTACCGGTTATTTTCGCTATGACCAAGGCTACCTGCCGGATTATTCAGGTATCGAAAGCTTCAGTGGTGAGCTATTGCATCCCCAGCAGTGGCCAGAGCAGGCGAGTTGGGTCGGTAAGCGAGTTGTGGTTATTGGCAGTGGCGCAACGGCAGTAACTCTAGTGCCAGCTATGGCTGAGCAGGCGGCTAGTGTCACTATGCTGCAGCGCTCGCCAACGTTCTTTTTCTCGGTGCCTGTGAAAGACCGAATGCTGCGTGCTTTGAAACTGCTGCTCCCCAACCACTGGGCAGTGGCCGCAGCGCGCCAGTGGAATATATTTCGCACCCATCTGCTCTATCGTTGGAGCCGGGTGGCTCCGCGCTCTCTGCGCTGGCTGTTGTTGCGCCAGGTTCGCAAGCAAGTGGGCAGTGCTATTCAGGCAGCTCATTTTACTCCCAGTTATAACCCCTGGGACGAGCGGCTCTGCGCTGTCCCCGACAACGACTTGTTTAAAAATATAGCCGCCGGCAAAGCCTCGGTTGTTACCGATAATATTGAATGCTTTACGCCGAACGGAATCAGGTTGGAGAGTGGCCGTGAGCTTGCGGCGGATATTGTGGTCTCTGCCACTGGCCTCAACTTGCGTCTACTTGGTGATATTGCCGTAACAGTTGACGGCCAGCCGTTGCCTCTGTGCGAGCGAATGCTGTACAAAAGCGCAATGATCGAAGGGGTTCCAAATGCGGCAGTGATGTTCGGTTATATCAATGCCTCCTGGACGCTTAAGGTCGATATTGTCAGCCGTTATTTGTTTCGTCTCTTTAAATATATGCAGGAAGGGCAGCACACCGTGGTTGTGCCGAAATTGCTGCCCAGCCAGCGCAGCAAGGATTGTATGATGTCCGCTCTGCAGGCGGGTTATGTGCGCAGGGCAGAGCACGAGCTGCCTCGTCAGGGGCTTGAGTATCCGTGGGTGGTGACTATGGATTACCCAGCCGATAAAAAAATGCTCACAACAGCTGTTATCAACGACGGGCTGTTGCAGTTTGACTGAATACGTTACCCTTGAGTAAAGACGAGCATTTAAGGGTATTTTGTGATTGGTAAATTAGTCGGCGGCATTATTGGTGCGATTCTTCCCGGTGGGCTGCTGCTCACTTTGTTGGGTGTGTTCTTTGGTCATCAATACGACAAGTGGCGCATGGGTGAGCTCAACTCACCAGCACATCGGCGCGAGCTGAACGCCAAGTTTCTTCAGGCCACTTTTACAGTTGCCGGGCAGTTGGCAAAGAGCGATGGGCGTGTCTCAGAGGCCGAGATTGCTCAAACTGAATCGATCATTACCGCAATGGGGTTGTCTGCAGAGCACCGCCGCACCGCAATACAATGCTTCAAAGAGGGTGCTTCGGGCCAAGTTGATGGGGTTGAAGTGGTGGCGCAATTCGCACAAATATCGCGCCATCATTATCGGCTCAAGCTCCAACTATTGAACTACTGGTTAACGTTAGCTCTTGCTGATGGTCATTTTGATCAGAGCGAACGTGAGCTGCTTTACGCAGTCTCTGCAAAATTGGGAATCGGCCAGGCAGCGTTGGACCAAATTATCGATATGGTTCAAGCGCAGAACCAGTTTCGCGGCGCCTCGAGCTCGGGCCGAAATCAATCAGCTTCGGCGCTGACTACCGCTTACAAGGCGTTGGGGGTGGAACAAAGTGCCAGCGACTCTGAACTGAAAAAAGCCTATCGCAAGCTGCTCAGCGAAAACCATCCGGATAAATTGATTGGCCAGGGTATGCCTGCTGACATGGTGCAATTGGCCACCGAACGGACCCAAGAGATCCGTTCCGCTTATGAGATGATCGCGGCGCAGAGAAAAGCGGCTAATTAGTGCTTTATTGGTTGACCCTGATCAGTCGGCTACCTATAATGCGCGTCCTCTCTAGGGAGGGTGGCAGAAAGATGTCACAGTCGGTGCGGGGTGGAGCAGTCTGGTAGCTCGTCGGGCTCATAACCCGAAGGTCGTTGGTTCGAATCCAGCCCCCGCTACCAATTATTTTAAGGCGTTGCTCGCTGGCAATGCTTTGTCTAAAAGGCTCCGAAATCAATTTTGGGGCCTTTTTTGTATATTGCCCTCGATGTGGCGAGATACCTGTTATTCAGTTACAATTGCGCCACTGCGGGCTCCCTCTCGAGTAGAAAGTAACGTAGGTGTAAGTAGGCTTAATGAGTTTGCCAAGTATCTAATGGCATGTAGAGCAAAATTTCGAAAAGCCCCATTTGGGGCTTTTTTGTCAGTCGAAAATGGGCCGCAGGCCCTTTTTTATTGGCTGGGCGATGGTGTGTGCGTCTGGTCGGGGAAGTAATTTAGATGGCAGATAGAGGCCAAACATTGCGAGAACTTTTGCAGCCGCAGATAGAAGCGCTGGGTGCGCAGCTGTGGGGTTTAGATCTGCAGAGCGGCGGGCGTCGCAAATTGTTGCGTATTTATATTGATCGAGACGAGGGTGTAGATGTTGAATTGTGTGCAGCTGTCAGTCGTCAGGTCAGCGCCATAATGGATGTCGAGGACCCTATTCAGGGTGAGTATGTGCTCGAGGTCTCGTCGCCTGGTATGGATCGGCCGCTGTATGAGCTGGCTCATTACCAACAGCTGCTCGGCGAACAAATTGCAATAAAACTGCGCTTTGCCTACGAGGGGCAGCGCAACTTTAAGGGGTTGCTCCAAGCCGTTGAGGGCGACGATATCGTTTTAGTGGTGGCAGATCACGAGTATCTGTTTCCGATCGAAGGCATTGAAAAAGCCAATGTAGTTCCTCAATTCTGAGGCGTTAGAGGGTTAAGAGATGAACAAAGAAATTTTGATGGTTGCTGAAGCGGTCTCCAATGAAAAAGGGGTCGATCAGGGCATTATATTTGAAGCTATTGAGCAGGCATTGGCGACAGCGACTAAGAAACGGTACGAAGAGGGTGCCAATATTCGTGTGGTAATTGACCGTGCCAGTGGAGATTACGAGACGTTCCGTTGGTGGGATGTAATGCCCGATGATGTGATGGCCGAGCTCGGCACACAGTTCACAACAGAAGAGGCGCACGAAAAAGACGCTTCACTGCAGCCGGGTGATCGCTTTGAAGAGCAGGTAGAGAATATCGGATTTGGCCGCATTGCCGCTCAAACCGCCAAGCAGGTGATTGTTCAGCGTGTCAAAGAGGCAGAGCGCGAGTTAATTATCAATCGCTTCCGTCACCGCGTTGGCGAACTGCTCAACGGCACCGTTAAAAAAGTGACACGCGATCACATTGTGGTTGATTTTGGCGACAACGCCGAAGGTATGTTGCCGCGCGAAGAGTTGGTGGGGCGTGAAATATTTCGTGTCAACGATCGTACACGCGCCGTGTTAACGGGTATCCGTGAAGATATGCGCGGTCCACAGTTGGCTATTTCACGCGCGGTGCCAGAAATGCTGACCATGTTGTTTGCAATTGAAGTGCCTGAGATTGCCGAGGGTGTGATTGAGATCAAAGGCGCTGCCCGCGACCCCGGTCAGCGCGCCAAAATTGCTGTTAAGAGCAAAGACGCACGCATTGACCCAGTCGGCGCCTGTGTGGGTATGCGCGGTGCGCGCGTTCAAGCAGTCTCCGGTGAGCTCGACGATGAGCGTGTAGATATTGTTCTGTGGGATGACAACCCCGCCCAGTTAGTCATTAACGCGATGGCTCCTGCCGAGGTAGAGTCAATTGTTGTCGATGAAGATGCACAGTCTATGGATGTCGCAGTCGCCGAAGATAATCTGGCGCAATCCATTGGTAAAGGCGGACAAAATGTTCGTCTCGCCTCACAGCTGACTGGCTGGACTATTAATGTAATGACCGTTGAAGATGCCGAAAACAAGCAGATGGCCGAGGCGGTTACCATTGTTGAAACGTTCATGCGTGTTCTGGATATCGATCAAGACGTGGCTGAGGTATTGGTAGAAGAGGGTTTCACCTCGGTAGAAGAGGTGGCTTATGTGCCGCTCGACGAGATGTCGGCGATCGATGGCTTTGACGAAGAAGTGGCGGAAGAGCTGCGCGCACGCGCCAAAGATGCACTCCTTACCATGGCCTTGACCAGTGAAGAAGAGCTAGCTGCCGGCGACCCGGCCGATGATCTGCTAGATATGGACGGTATGGAGCGTGCTCTGGCCTTCAAACTGGCCAGCAAGGGCGTTTGCACCATGGAAGATCTCGCCGAGTTGGCGGTTGACGACCTGATTGAAATAGAAGAGATGAGTGAAGAGGCAGCAGCTGCGTTGATTATGACTGCGCGCGCTCCTTGGTTTGCCGACGAAGCTTAACTAATAAGTATTCAAGGCAACGCGATAAGATATGAACGTAAATTAATGCTGGTGCAGTGGATGGCCACTGCGATAGCCTCCAGCATATAATCGGCTGGCAATAGAGGACAACCGATGGCACAAGTTACAGTAAGTGAACTGGCAAAAACCGTAGGCGCAACCGTTGAACGGCTGCTGACGCAGATGCGCGAGGCGGGTCTTTCTCATGAATCTGCCGACCAAGTAGTCTCCGATGAAGAAAAGCAGCAACTGCTAGTTTATCTCAAAGGGCTTCATGGGGGAGCGACTAAAGAACCGAGCAAGATCACTTTGCGGCGCAAAACTACCGGCACCTTAAAAACCGGTAACCGCAAAACCGTGAACGTAGAAGTGCGCAAAAAACGCACCTATGTTAAGCGTGAGGAAGAAGTCGTAGAGCCGGAGTTGGTTGAAGAACCTGAAGTCGTAGAGGCTGAAGTAGCGGCACCGGTTGAGCCTGAGGTGGTCGAGGAAATCGTTGCCCCCGAACCTGACTCCGAACCCGCAGAAGAGATTGTTGAGCCGGAAGTTGAAGTCGAGCCAGAAGTGGCTGCTCCCGTAGCCAGTACGGTCTCATCTTATGCGTTTGATGATATCGAGCAGAAGCGCCAAGCGGCTACTGTCGCACGCCGCGAGGCAGAAAAGGTTGCCAAGGAGCGCGCTGAAGCCGAAGCCGAAGCCAAAGCCGAAGAAGAGTCGCGCAAAGTTGAGATCGCTGCTGCCCGCGCTCGCGCTAAGCCCGCTGCGGCCGCTCCTGCAGAGCCCGTTCACGAGCGCGGCCGTCGCCATGCAGCGCCTATCGATGATGACGATGATAAGGGCCCTAAAAAAGGCAAAAAACCTGCGCTCAAAGGTGTTAAGAAAAAGACTCGCCTGCAGTTGGACGACGGCTTAGACGAAAACGGCAAGAAGCCGCGTCTCAAGTCGGGCATGAAGACGCCGTTAAAAATTGATAACAAACACACTTTCCAAAAGCCGACCGCCAAGCAGGTGCTTGAGGTAGAAGTGCCAGAGGCAATCGCTGTCTCTGAGCTGGCTCTGCGCATGAATGTTAAGGCTGTTGCGGTAGTCAAAGAGCTGATGAAGCTCGGCGTGATGGCTAACCAGAATCAATCTATCGACCAAGAGACCGCTTTCTTGGTAGTCGAAGAGCTCGGTCATACGCCTGTGGCTGAGGTTGAGAAGAGCGTTGAGGACGAATTGGCGGCACAGTTTGAGTCGCTTGGCGGCGAAGCTACTGGCATACCCCGCGCACCGGTGGTTACGGTGATGGGCCACGTCGACCACGGCAAAACCTCTCTGCTCGATTATATTCGCAAGACGCGCGTTGTCTCCGGTGAGGCGGGTGGCATTACCCAGCACATTGGCGCCTACCATGTAGAAACTAAGCGGGGCATGGTGACATTCCTCGATACCCCGGGCCACGCCGCCTTTACTGCTATGCGTGCCCGCGGTGCGCAGAGTACAGACGTGGTGATCTTGGTGGTCGCGGCTGATGACGGTGTGATGCCGCAAACTATAGAAGCTATTCAGCACTCGCGTGCAGCGGGCGTGCCTATTGTTGTGGCAATGACTAAGATTGATCGCGAAACGGCCGATCCTGAACGTGTTATCAGTGAGCTAGCGGCCAAGGATGTTATCCCTGAAGAGTGGGGTGGAGATATCCAGTTCGTCAAAGTTTCTGCGCATACCGGTGAAGGTATCGACGAGCTTCTTGAGGCGGTTGTCCTGCAAGCTGAATTGCTAGAGCTGACTGCGCCGGTCGACCAGCCTGCACGCGGCGTCATTGTTGAATCGCGCATGGAGAAAGGTCGCGGAGTAGTGGCGACGGCGCTGGTTCAGACCGGTACGCTGCGCCGCGGTGACTTCATGTTGGCTGGCGAGAGCGTTGGTAAATTGCGCGCCATGACTGATGAGGCGGGTCGCGCAGTGAAAGAGGCGGGCCCCTCAATTCCTGTCGAAATTCTTGGTTTGGATGCGGCTCCCAACGCTGGTGATGAATTCTTTGTGGTCGCCGATGAGCGTCGCGCAAAAGAGATTGCGGAATCTCGCCAAGAGCGCGCGCGCCATGAGCGCATGGCCCGCACTCAAGCGGCTAATTTGGAAAATATCTTTGCCAATATGGGCGAGGCCGATAAGAAAATCCTGCCGCTGGTCATCAAGACCGATGTGCGCGGTTCTCTGGAGGCTATCGTCGGTGCATTGCACGACTTTGGTACCGATGAAGTGGGTGTAAACGTGATTGCCTCAGGCGTCGGTGGTATCACCGAGTCGGACGTTAACTTGGCGCTAACTACGGGTGCCATTTTGCTCGGCTTTAACGTCCGCGCAGGAACCGGCGCGCGTGATTTAGCTGAGCAAGAGAGTGTAGAGATTCGCTACTACAGTGTTATCTACAACCTGTTGGATGAAGTTAAAAGTGCGCTCTCGGGCATGTTGGCTCCAGAGACTCGCGAAGAGATTGTCGGCATTGCCGAAGTGCGCGATGTATTCCGTTCGCCCAAGTTTGGCGCTATTGCTGGCTGTATGGTTACTGAAGGTACGGTCTATCGCAATAAGCCTATCCGTGTTCTGCGCGATGACGTTGTTATCTACCAAGGTGAGTTGGAATCTCTGCGCCGCTTTAAGGATGACGCTGCGGAGGTTCGCAACGGTACCGAGTGCGGTATTGGCGTTAAAGATTACAACGATGTGAAGCCTGGCGATCTGATCGAGGTCTACGACATCACGCAAGTAGAGCGTTCGCTGTAATCGCGCGCAGGAGAGCCTAATGGCCAAAGAATATAGCCGTTCGGAGCGGGTCGCCGATGCTGTTCAGCGCGAGCTGGCAGTGTTGATCCGCGATGAAGTGCGCGATCCACGTGTGGGTATGGTGAGCATTACGGATGTCGATATCAGCCGCGATCTGGCTTACGGGAAAATCTACATCAGTTTTGTGGGCGATCGCGATGACGACGACATTAAAGCGGCAGTCGCGGCGCTAAATGGTGCTTCGGGTTATTTGCGCAAGCTGTTAGCTGCGCAGATAAAGTTGCGCATCACCCCAACACTGACTTTCTTTTACGATGACAGTGGTCGTCGCGGCGAGCATCTCTCTGCGCTGATTGATTACGCTGTAGCCTCCGATGTCGCTGCTGCGGACGAGGTTAACGGCGAGGACGATCAGTAAGTTTGGCTAGGCGAGGAAAAAAAGGTCGCGCAGTCAACGGGATATTCTTACTCGACAAGCCTCTAGAGCTCTCCTCTAACAGTGCTATGCAGCGGGTGCGCAGGTTGTTCGATGCCAACAAGGCAGGGCATACCGGTGCATTGGATCCGCTCGCTACTGGTTTGCTACCCATCTGCTTGGGTGAGGCGACCAAGTTTAGCCAGTATCTTCTCGATTCTGACAAGCGCTATACAGCCACTTTTGCCTTAGGGGTCGCCACCGAGAGCGGTGATCGCGATGGCGCTGTCGTCAGCCAGGCATCAGCGGCACATCTCACAGAGGTGCAAGTTGTCGATGCCATGGCTAGTTTTGAGGGTGAGACCGATCAAGTTCCCTCCATGTTCTCTGCGCTTAAACACAACGGGCAGCCGCTTTATAAGCTAGCCCGCCAGGGCATTGAAGTTGAGCGGCCGGCGCGTCGTATTACGTTGCACCACTACCGTCTGCTGGCGTTCCGCTCGGGTGAGGTCGCCGAAATAGAAGTCGACGTGCACTGCAGTAAAGGGACCTATGTCAGGACGCTGGCAACGGATCTGGGTGAACTACTCGGTGTCGGTGCGCACGTCACCGCGCTGCGCCGCACTGCGGCAGGGCCATTTGCTTTGGCTGATGCCTATACGCCGGAGCGGCTGACGACCCTAGTGGCTGATTCAGGAAGCAGTGGCGCTGACCACACGCTGCTACCCATGGAGATCGCTGTGCAGGGGGCGCTGGATGTACAACTGCCTAAAGCCAGCGAGTTGTTCTTCTCTCAGGGGCAGCCGGTGGCCGCCAGCGAGGCCTACCGAAATGGCCAAGAAGCAGGTATAGTGCGCGTGTTCGCTGAAGATGGGCGATTTTTAGGGGTGGCTACCGTGACTGACGATGGTCTGGTGGCGCCAAAAAGATTAGTCCTTTACCCCACTGGGGAAAAGGACTAAAACGCGGGCGCAAGCCCCTAGGTTACCTGTAAATATGCGCGGATAACCTGGACTTTTTATTAGCATATTTTGGAGAAGTAACATGGCACTAAGTGCAGAAGAAAAAGCGGCAATCGTTGCCGAGCATGGCAAAGGCGCGGGCGATACCGGTTCACCGGAAGTTCAAGTAGCGTTGTTGACTGCCAACATCAACAAGTTGCAAGGCCACTTTGGCGATCACAAGAAAGATCACCATTCGCGCCGCGGGCTGATCCGTATGGTCAACCAGCGTCGTAAATTGCTCGACTATTTGAAGAGCAAAGAAGTGGCGCGTTACAGCGCACTGATCAAGACTCTTGGTCTGCGTCGCTAAGACGTACTGGGCGGCTCCTTCGGGAGCCGCACTGTTGTTGTGGCTCGCTAAAATTGTCACAAATGGAGCGTATGCTCTACCCAGTTAGTAGTCTAAAAGGCAGGTTGATCGAGTTACTGATGGGCTCTCGGCCGAGAGTGTATCAGTAACCCGAGCAGCGTTGCCTACCAGTGAGTACTAGCTTTTAATAAATTGAAAACTCAAAAATAGGTTGCGATATGAATCCTTTAGTTAAGAAATTCCAGTACGGTGAGCACACGGTCACTATCGAAACGGGCCGAATTGCCCGCCAAGCTACCGGCGCTGTGCTGGTCTCAATGGACGAGACTCAAGTGCTCTGTACCGTCGTCGGTGTGAAAGAGCCCAAGCCCGGTCAAGACTTCTTCCCGCTCGGCGTTCACTACCAAGAAAAAGCTTACGCTGCGGGCAAAATCCCCGGTGGGTTTTTCAAGCGTGAAGGCCGCCCAAGTGAGAAAGAGACACTCACGTCGCGTCTGATCGATCGTCCAATCCGCCCGCTGTTCCCCAATGGCTTTAAAAACGAAGTCCAAGTAGTTTGTACAGTAGTGTCTGCGCAAAAGGGTATCGATCCCGATATCGCCGCGATGATCGGCACCTCGGCAGCACTATCTATCTCAGGGATTCCATTTAATGGTCCTATCGGTTGTGCCCGCGTAGGTTACAGCGAAGAGCAGGGTTATCTGCTTAACCCAACTTACGATGTCCTGGAGGCCTCGCTACTGGATATGGTGGTTGCCGGTACTCGCGATGCGGTATTGATGGTTGAGTCAGAAGCTAAAGAGCTGCCAGAAGACATTATGCTCGGTGCGGTGCTCTACGCTCACCAAGAGATGCAGGGTGTTATCAAGGTGATTGAAGAGTTGGCCGCGGAAGCTGGCAAGCCGCGCTGGGAGTGGCAGGCAGAAGCGGAAGACGCGGATTTAAAAGCTGCCTTGCAAACTCTGGTGGGTGCGCAGTTGGATCAAGCTTACCAAGTGGTCGACAAGCAAGCCCGTGTTGCCGCTGTCAACGCACTGCGCGATCAAGCCGTAGCTGAGTTGGTTAAAGAAGATGGCCCCGCTGCTGACGATGTTAAAGACAGCTTCAAAAAGTTAGAGAAAAATATAGTTCGCGGCCGCATTATCCGTGGCGAGCCGCGCATAGATGGTCGCGACAGCAAAACTGTCCGCGCTATCGATGTCGAGGTGGGTGTATTGGATCAGGTGCACGGCTCTGCTCTGTTCACCCGCGGCGAAACGCAAGCGATTGTTGCTGCTACTCTTGGCGCCACTCGCGATGCGCAGATGATCGATTCGTTGGAAGGGCGCAAAGACGACCCCTTCATGCTGCATTACAACTTCCCCCCCTACTCGGTGGGCGAAGCAGGTCGAATCGGCTTTACTGGCCGTCGCGAAATTGGTCACGGTCGTTTGGCGCGTCGCGGTATTGCCGCAGTGCTGCCCAGTGAGGCCGACTTCCCCTACGCCATGCGTGTGGTCTCAGAAATCACCGAATCTAACGGTTCAAGTTCAATGGCCTCAGTCTGTGGCTCAAGCTTGGCACTGATGGATGCTGGTGTGCCGCTCAAGGCGCCGGTTGCCGGTATTGCTATGGGTCTGGTGAAAGAAGATGCCGGTTTTGCCGTATTGACCGATATCCTTGGCGACGAAGATCACCTCGGTGATATGGACTTTAAAGTGGCCGGTACCGCTGGCGGTGTTACAGCGCTGCAGATGGATATTAAAATCGAAGGGATCAATGAAGAGATTATGGAGATCGCTCTCGAGCAAGCGTTGCATGCACGTCTACATATTCTCGGCGAAATGAACAAGGTCATCTCGCAGGGCCGTGACGAAGTCGCTGAGACTGCTCCGCGCATGAAAACACTGCAGATTGATCCAGATAAAATCCGCGATGTTATCGGTAAAGGCGGC
>Ga0209653_1002194_pt1 | contig 14493 bp, 7 predicted proteins | sample SaaInl6LU_22_DNA_FD_184644 | JGI IMG/M metagenome (GOLD analysis project Ga0209653, IMG submission 184644) | Marine microbial communities from expanding oxygen minimum zones in the Saanich Inlet - ESP_116LU_22_DNA (SPAdes) (version 2) | ecosystem: Environmental > Aquatic > Marine > Intertidal... | reverse complement strand
ATAAGCGATTAGACCCAACGCTCTTAGTTCCCGGGGCAAAAAGTGTTGTTTCTCTATTACTCAATTATCATGCAGAAGAAAAGCAAGAGGACCCCAATGCGCCAAAAATTGCCTCTTATGCCTTTGGGCAAGATTATCATCATGTCATTAAGGGTAAATTAAAAACCTTGCTAAGTCGTTTAAAAGAATCCATCGGCGAAATAGAAGGTCGTGTCTTTGTCGATTCTGCCCCTGTGATGGATAAGACCTGGGCGGCCAAAGCGGGTCTGGGATGGATAGGAAAAAACACTAACCTTATCTCAAAGCAAGTAGGCTCATTTTTCTTTATTGCAGAAATGATTATCGACTTAGAGCTCGCCTATGATCTTCCTGTGGCAGATCATTGCGGAAGTTGTACTGCCTGTATCGATGCCTGCCCTACAGAAGCACTTATTGCACCCTATCAAATCGATGGAAGTAAATGTATCTCTTATGCAACCATTGAATTAAAAGAGGCTATCCCAAGTTCATTTAAAGATAAAATGGATGGGTGGATGTTTGGTTGTGATGTTTGTCAAACAGTTTGCCCCTGGAATCGATTTGCTACACCACATCAAGAGGCTGCTTTTCAGCCAAAAGGGGAGCTGCTGGAATTAACGGCAAAAGACTGGCAAGAACTAACCGAAGAAACCTTTCAACGCGTCTTTCAAAAGAGTGCTGTAAAAAGGGCTAAATACACTGGTCTACAGCGAAACATTCGTTTTTTAGACTCCAGCAAATCAACTTGAATCTCTAACGACTAAACTAGTCTCTACTTCGATAATTTTGGGAGTGAACTTTTCTCCTTTTTTACGGAGTTGTAACTCTTCATAAAATAATTCAAACGCTTTTCTTCCCATGGTTTCCCCAGGTTGATTTACGGTGCTTAAAGCAGGAGTAACTAAACCAGATATTTTCCAATTACTAAAGCCCATCACCGCAATTTGTTCTGGGATGGAGATGTTTTGTTCGTTAAAATACTTGATAGCGCCTATGGCGGGCATATCTGCCACAGCAAAGATGGCGTCAATTTCAGGGTGTTTATCGAGGATGTCTTTAGCATAAGTATAGCCTTCGTCACTTGTGATGTCTTGACAAGTAAATACCCACTCTTTTTTATAAGGAAGCTGGTGTTTTTCTAAGGCCTTGCGATAACCCAAGAAGCGATCAATGGAATTTTGAGGGAATAAGGGACCTCTCAAGTGGGCAATGTTTTTTCTCCCACTTTTGATCAAATGTTCTACCGCGGTAAAAGCAGCATTTTGATCATTAATGATCACACTTGAACATTCACTAAGCTTAGAGTATTTGTCAAATAAGACAAGGGGGATATTTTGTTTGGAGATATTGTCAATATGTTCTGTATCATGCGTAGAATCTGCAATAGACATAAGGATGCCATCAACATTCTGTTTAATTAATCGATCGACCTGCTTTTTTTCTAATTCATAAGATTCTTCAGAACTAAGAATAATGACCATATAGCCTTCTTCCTCTGCGGCGTTCATAATACCTTTAAGTACGTTGCTAAAAAAGTAATGGTTAAGCTGTGGAATGATTACCCCAATCATTTTAGACTCTTGCGTTCTTAAATAAGCAGCATAGGCATTTGGGGTAAAATTCACTTCCTTTGCATAAGCTTTCACTTTTTTCTTTGTGTTAATACTTACATCTGGGTAATCTTTTAAAGCTTTAGAGACAGTAGTTATCGAAAGGTCAAGTGCAGTAGCGATATCTTTTAGGGTCAAATTCTTCATCAGGTTATTTTTTGTAAAAATAGGGAAGAAGATTGATTAACGAAAACGATTTCGACACTAAGTCATATAAAATGAATCATATTGCAGACCAAGTCTTTATATTGTTTGATTTAGTGTCTAAATAGATTATTCAATAGAAATCAATTTCGTACTTTTCAAACCCAAACCTTACTTAAATGAAAAAAACCTCTTGTTTTATCCTCTTATCATTTATCTTTTTTTGTTGTACAGAAGATGCAGCTTACAAGAAAAAAATTCAAGAAGCTGAATTATTTCATTCCTCTGTTCAAAATCTATCAGATATAATCGTTTATGATATCTTTTCTCCACCGGTAGCATCACGGATTTATATGTACCCCACTATAGCTGCTTATGAAATAGTAGCTCAGGCTTATCCTCAAAATTATAAGAGCCTAGCAGGACAATTAAAAGATTTGGAGAAGATTTCTCCTATGACACAAGATGTATGTCCTCATTTAGCTGCATTATATGCCTACAACTTAGCGGGAAAAGCGTTGATTTTTTTCTGAAGATAAAAAGGAAGATTTTCAACAAAAACAAGCAATGCAAATAAAAGCCATAGGCGTCCCCAGAAGAGTCCGAAAAGCCTCTCTAGCCTATGCTAAAAAAGTTAGCGCTCATATCTTAAACTGGGCAAATGGAGATATGTACAATCAAACGAGAACTCTCCCGAGATATACCATACAAGAAGAAGATCACTTTTGGAAACCTACCCCGCCAGATTATATGGAAGGGATTGAACCCCATTGGAACAAAATACGCACCCTGGTCTTAGACTCGGCTAATCAATATCAACCCAAAGCACCACTAAGTTTTGATTTATCTATGGGAAGCCCTTTCCAAAAGCAGTTACAACAGGTTTGTGATATCAGTAAAGTTTTGACAGACGAGCGTTGAAATTGCTAAATTCTGGGACTGTAACCCCTATGTGTCCCACCACAGAGGTCATGCCATGTTTGCCACAAAAAAAAATTACTCCTGGAGGGCACTGGATCGGGATTACTGCCATCGCCACCAGAAAAGCACAAAGTGATTTTGCAGAAACGATAAATGCCTATGCCCATGTGAGTATCGCGCTTTTTGGTGCATTTATAAGCTGTTGGGACGAAAAATGGAATACCCTAGTGGTCCGTCCAGAAACATTGATTAACAAGTATTATGATCAAGAGTGGTTACCCTTACTACAAACCCCACCTTTTCCAGAATACACCAGTGGACATTCTGTTATATCACGAGCTTCTGCGGTTGTTTTGACAAAGCTATACGGTGAAAATTTTGCCTTTGATGACACTACAGAAGTTGCTTATGGACTCCCTGTTCGAGCGTTTAAATCGTTTATTCACGCATCAGAAGAAGCGGCTATTTCTAGGTTATATGGAGGAATCCATTATATGGTGGCGATAGAACTAGGGGTTGAACAAGGTAATAAAGTAGGTGAACATATCGCTAAAAATTTACAGACTCAAATTGAACCAACTCGACTGGTATCTATCAAATAAATTTATGATTATAATGCATGCTATTTCTAGCGCTAATATTACAACTACAATGATTCCTTTTTTTATCGATTAATTGCGTCTATTAAAAAGGACTTCCTACATTTGTTATAAGCACATTACCATGAGTAAAGAAAACAACCGTAGGGAGGCCTTAGTTTATCATGCTAAACCTCGACCAGGAAAAATAGAAGTAGTTCCAACAAAAAAATATAACACTCAGCGAGATTTAGCCTTAGCCTATTCCCCTGGAGTTGCGATTCCTTGTTTAGAAATAGACAAAGAGGTTGACAACGTTTATAAATACACTAATAAGGGAAATCTAGTTGCCGTAATTTCCAATGGAACGGCAGTTTTAGGTTTAGGAGATATCGGTCCAGAGGCGTCTAAGCCTGTAATGGAGGGAAAAGGACTTCTTTTCAAAATATTTGCAGGGATTGATGTTTTTGATATTGAGGTTGACACCAAAAATACCGAAGAATTTATCGCTGCAGTAAAGGCGATTGCCCCCACTTTTGGAGGAATTAATCTTGAAGACATCAAAGCGCCAGAGGCCTTTGAGATCGAAAGAAGATTAAAAGAAGAACTGGACATCCCAGTGATGCACGATGACCAACATGGGACAGCTATTATCTCTTGTGCAGCCTTATTAAACGCTTTAGAGTTATCGAATAAAAAGATAGAAGAGGTGCGTATTGTGATTTCTGGTGCGGGGGCAGCAGCAGTTTCTTGTACACGTTTGTATAAAGCATTTGGAGCTAAAGCCAAAAATATTGTCATGACAGACAGTAAAGGCGTGATTCGAAAAGATCGCGAAACGCTAACGCCAGAAAAGGCAGAGTTTGCAACTGATCTCAACCTGTATAGCCTTGAAGACGCGATGAATAATGCTGACGTCTTCATTGGCTTATCGATGGCCAATATTGTCACCCCAGAAATGTTGATTTCTATGGCGAAAAACCCTATTGTTTTTGCCATGGCTAATCCAGATCCAGAAATCGCCTATGATCTAGCTTGTTCAACCAGAGATGATATTTTAATGGCTACAGGTCGTTCAGACCACCCCAATCAGGTGAATAATGTTTTAGGCTTTCCTTTTATCTTTAGAGGGGCACTCGATGTTCGCGCCACTGCCATTAACGAAGCGATGAAGATGGCAGCAGTAGAAGCCTTAGCAGAATTAACAAAAAAACCCGTGCCAGAGCAAGTGAATCTTGCCTATAACGAAACTCGATTGACCTTTGGACGTGATTATATCATCCCAAAACCCTTTGACCCCCGATTAATCGTTGAGGTACCTCTGGCTGTCGCAAAAGCAGCAATAGCGTCTGGCGTTGCAAAAGAACCCATTGAAGATTGGGATCGATACCGTGAGGAATTAGCGGCTAGAACTGGGAGCGAGCAAAAAACATTAAGAGTATTACACCACCGTGCAAAACAAGAACCCAAAAAACTGGTTTTTGCAGAGGCAGATCAACTCGATGTCCTCAAAGCTGCCCAGATTGTTAAAGAAGAAGGTATTGCAGACCCCATTCTTTTAGGGCGAAAAGAAGTCATTATCGATTTAATGGAGTCCATTGATTTTGATCAAGATTCCGTTCAAATCCTTGACCCTAAAAGCTTGGAGGAGCGCGAGATTAAAAATCATTATGCGAACCTCTATTGGGAAAATCAAAAGCGCAAAGGAGTAACAGAATATGAAGCAAAGTCTGTCATGCGAGAGCGAAATTACTTCGCTTCCATGATGGTTAAAACAGGGGATGCAGATGCTATGCTCTCTGGATATTCAAGAAACTATGCTTCTGTGGTAAAGCCTGTTATGAGTATTATAGGCAAAGCCAAAGGAGTGACTCGAATTGCCGCTACAAATATGATGTTGACAGATAGAGGTCCGTTATTTTTATCAGATACTTCGATCAACATTGACCCTACGGCCAAAGAGTTGGCTAAAATCGCTTATATGAATGCTCAAGTTGTTGAAATGTTTGGGTTTAAACCAGTCACTGCCATGATTACTTTTGCCAATTTTGGTGCTTCTAATCACCCTGGAGTAAAAAAGGTAAGTGATGCGGTAGATTACTTACACCGTTATTATCCAGACCTAGAAGTCGATGGACCATTACAATCAGATTTTGCTTTAAATAAAGAGATGTTAGCGGAAAAGTTTCCTTTTTCAGAATTGGTCAAAAAAAATGTAAACACCTTGATTTTTCCTAATCTTGAGTCGGCTAATATCACTTATAAATTGTTAAAAGAACTCAATGGAGCGCAATCTGTAGGACCTATTTTATTGGGTCTAGAAAAGGCGGTGCACGTTTTACAATTAGGCGCTAGTGTAGACGAGATGGTTAATATGGCTGCCGTTGCAGTAGTTGATGCCCAGCAAAAGCAGTTAAAAGAGCAGCTATGATCACACAATTACAAGGCCGATTAATTGAGAAAAATCCCACCTATGTGGTCATTGATTGTCATGGCGTGGGCTATGAAGTTAATATCTCTTTGCATACCTATGGTATGATTGGTTCAGATGAAAATATTCGTTTGTATACCCACTTGCAAATTAGAGAAGATGCTCACACGCTCTATGGTTTTTACCAACCCATGGAACGCAGTATTTTTCGTCTGTTAATTTCTATTTCGGGGATTGGAGCAAGTATCGCTCGAACAATGTTATCCTCTATGACTCCCACAGAAATTCAACAAGCCATCGTACACGAAGATTTAGCCGCGATTAAGGCCGTGAAAGGGATTGGTTTAAAAACCGCTCAAAGGGTTTTAATTGAACTGAAAGACAAAATTCAAAATGTGGCTGGAATGGATGAAATTCCTATCCTTAAAAGCAATACAATCAAAGAAGAAACGTTATCAGCATTAGAGGTTCTTGGTTACCCTAGAAGGCAAGCCGAGAAAGTAATTGATAACATCATTCAAAGTGCCCCAGATAGTTCTGTTGAAGGACTCATCAAACAAGCTTTGAATAAATTGTAAATAACCTTTGATTGACAAAAAAAAAGCGAACTTAAAACACCTACACTTTTTTCTTTTACTCACGCTATTGTTGGGAGTAGGGAGTGTGAAAAGTTATGGACAAAACCCCACCATAGAAGCTAATGAGTTGGGTAGAATCGCTTTGCCTCAAACACAAGACATCACCTCTTTTTACAGTTATGATCCTGAGCAGGATCTCTACCTCTTTACAGCCTCTATTGCAGATTTTCCCATTGGGACTCCTTTAGTTTTGACTCCCGAAGAATTTGAAAAGCGGGTGCTTAAAGCCCAAATGAATGCCTATTTTCAGCAAAAAATCACCATTATTGGCAAAAATAAAGGGCAGAATAATGAAGCTCAAAAAGACTTGCTTCCAGAGTTATATGTCAATTCGAAGTTTTTTTCTTCCATCTTTGGGAGTAATGAAATTGATGTTCAACCCCAAGGTTCGATAGGAATTGATTTAGGCGTGCGCTATCAAAAGACGGATAATCCCTCTTTTTCTCCGCGCAATAGAAGGAACTTTGGATTTGATTTTGATCAGCGTATTAGCCTTAGTCTTCTGGGTTCCATTGGCGAACGCCTTCAAATTACCGCCAACTATGACACTGAATCTACCTTTGATTTTCAAAATCTGGTAAAACTTCAATTTAATCCTCCAAAAATCAATGATCTTGAAAGTTTTTTACCCGAGTCTTTGACAAATACAGTTGATGATTTAGCACAAAAAGGAGCAAAACTAAAAGATCGATACGATCAAGTAAAAGGGAAGGTTGATGATGTAAAAGGAAAGCTACAGTCGCTTCAAGATAAAGCGAATAATCTGCAAGGTACGGTGGGGAATTATAAGAATAAGATCAACGATTTCTTAAACAAACCCGCCTCTGAAGATGCCATATTACAAAACATCGATATTGGAAACATCAATATGCCCTTGAACAGTACCTTGATTTCTGGGGCGCAAAGTTTGATGGGGGTAAGAGCGCAGTTAAAATTTGGACGGACTAATATCACTGGGGTATTTGCTGAACAACGCTCGCAAAGCCAATCTGTTATCGCACAAGGGGGAGGCGCTTTACAAGAGTTTTCTGTTTTTGCACTGGATTATGAAGCAGATCGTCACTTCTTTTTAGCGCATTATTTTAGGGATAATTACGACCGTTTTTTACAAACTTACCCTTACATCAATTCACCTATCCAAATTACTAGGGTCGAGGTGTGGATTACCAACCGCCAATCCCAAGTCAACAACATTCGAAACATTGTTGCTTTACAGGATTTAGGAGAGTCAAACCCTAATAGGACAAGGCTAGGGCAGCTAAATACAAGCTTTTTTAATTCTCCTTTACCCAATGGCATTCCTGCAAATGAAGCCAATAAATTAGACCCAGAAAAAATTAGTGCAGGCTCCTATATTACAGATGGAATTAGAGATGTGGGAACTTTATCTCAATCTTTTGGTGCCCTCAATGGACAAGTACAAGAAGGCTTTGATTATGCCTTTTTAGAGAGCGCTCGAAAGTTAGACCCTTCAGAATACAATTTGCATCCACAATTGGGATACATCTCTTTAAATCAGCGATTGAGTAATGATGAAATACTTGGAGTTGCCTTTCAATTTACTTATAACGGAGAGGTGTATCAAGTTGGAGAATTTGCTAATGGAGGCGTTGCAGGAACAAGTATTGATCCCACTACTGCAAATACAGCTGTAGCGCAGGTAGAAACAAACAACCTGGTGGTAAAAATGTTAAAAAGTAGTTTAACAGATGTGCGTCAACCTGTCTGGAATTTGATGATGAAAAACATCTATAACACTGGGGCATTTCAATTAGAACAAGAAGATTTTAGATTAAATATTCTCTACACCGATCCTTCGCCCATTAACTATCTCTCTGCTGTAGACGCTAGTATTTGGCCAGAAGAATTAGAGAATAGTATTCTATTACGCAGCTTGCGTTTAGACCGTTTAAACATTTACAATGATCCAGAACCAGAGGGTGATGGATTCTTTGATTTTATTCCCGGTATTACAGTAGATCCGCAATACGGAAGAATTATTTTCCCTACCGTTGAACCCTTTGGAGAAAGTCTATTTGCTTTACTTGACGACCCTGCAAACAGCGCAGAAACCTATAGCGATGAGATGACCTATAATGCGAATCAAGCCAAATATGTCTTTAGGGAAATGTATGCTCTAACTCAGGCAGCTGCCCTTGAAGCAACAGAGAAAAATAAATATCAATTAAAAGGGCGATATAAATCTGCTGGGGGCGATGGAATCGCCATTGGCGCATTTAATGTCCCCCGGGGATCGGTACAAGTGACTGCTGGAGGACGGGTGTTAAGAGAAGGTTTAGATTACACGGTGAATTATCAAATAGGGCGTGTAAAAATTCTAGATCCTGCCTTACAGGCATCGAATGTTCCTATTCAGATTTTGGTAGAAAACAATACTTTTTTTGGTCAACAAAACAAGCGTTTCAGCGGTTTTGATATCACCCACCAATTTAATGAAAAGGTCGCCATAGGAGGGACATTGATTAACTTAAGTGAAAACCCATTGACCCAAAAGGCCAATTATGGAACAGAGCCAGTCAACAATACCATGATTGGTTTTAACACTAATTTCTCTACAGAAATTCCATTTTTAACCCGCCTGATTAACAAGTTACCCACCATTGAAACGACTGCTCCTTCGAGAATTTCGTTCAGAGGTGAAATAGCCTCTTTGATTGCAGGTGATCCTCGAAATACAAAATTAGAAGGTGAGACAAATGTCTACCTAGATGACTTTGAAGGTGCCCAAACGAATATCGATGTAAAAGGAGCTTTTGCATGGAGGTTAGCCTCAGTTCCTTTTGAAGGTTTTGGTGGGTCAGATGCCGGACAAGATGACTTAGCTGCAGGCTACAACCGGGCAAAAATAGCCTGGTATACTGTAGACCCTATATTTTATGCGGTTCAGTCCAGGCCAGCAGGAATAAGCAATGGCGATATTTCTTTAAATACAACCAGGGGGATTTTTATCAAAGAGATTTTTCCAGAACAAGATTTGGTTCAAGGCCAACCCACCAGACAACCTACCTTTGATTTAGCTTATTTCCCAGAAGAAAAAGGACCTTATAACAATCAAGAGAATAATCTTTTTTCGAATCAACCTGAGCAAAATTGGGGAGGAATTATGCGTTCGATTAATGCGACTAATTTTGAGCAGTCTAATGTAGAATTTATTGAATTCTGGGTCTTGGATACTTTTAATGAGCTTGAGTCAAATGATGACGAATTAGGAGAATTGGTCTTCCACTTAGGAAACATATCAGAAGATATTTTACGCGATGGTCGAAAACAATATGAAAACGGTTTACCCAGTACAGAGGCAACCGCTGTACAAACGACCAATTGGGGAAGAACCCCATCTGCACAATCGTTATTGTATGCTTTTAATACCATTGAAGAAGATCGTCTTTTACAGGATGTAGGTTTAGATGGTTTAAACGATGAAGAAGAAAGAGCAGTATATCCTAATGGCCCCGCAAATGACCCGGCAGGAGACAACTATGAATACTTTTTACAAGCAGAAGGAAGCATTATTAATCGCTATAAAAACTATAACGGGACAGAGGGGAATTCTCCTATTGCCTTCTCTGATACCGATAGAGGAAGTACCACAGAGCCAGATGCCGAAGATGTTAATCGAGATCAAACCATGAACACGATTGACAGCTATTTTGAGTATAGAATTCCCATCGAAAAAAATATGACTGTTGGCGCGCATCCTTTTGTGACAGATGTTCGCGAAAATGTAACGGTATCTTTACCTAATGGAGAAAATCTGATCACAAGATGGATCCAGTTTAAAGTCCCTATTGATAAAAATTATTACCAAGGCACTAACTTTTCAAGTTATTTCAATACCATCAATGGGATCCAAGACTTGCGTTCAATTCGATTTATGCGAATGTTATTGAGTGGTTTTGATCAATCGGTAGTTATGCGTTTTGGAACATTAGATTTAGTAAGAGGAGATTGGCGTCGTTATAACCGTTCTCTAAACGAAGATGTTTTGGCGAATGCCAATACAACCGTAGACATATCAACGGTCAATATTTTAGAAAACGAAAATCGCAATCCGGTAAATTATGTTTTACCTCCAGAAATTCAACGGGAGCAAATCAATAATAACAACACCATTGTTCGTCAAAATGAGCAGTCGCTTTCTTTTAGGGTATGTGGTTTACAGCCCATGGATTCTCGCGGGATTTATAAAGGGGTCGATGTTGATCTACGTCAGTACAAAAAACTAAAAATGTACTTACATGCCGAATCAATTCAAGGGCAAACCCCCTTACCGGGATCGGGAACCACAGACGAATATGATAGCAGACTGGTGGCGTTTATTCGATTGGGGACAGATTATCAAGACAACTATTATCAGATAGAAGTTCCCTTAAAACCTACAAGCTATGTCGAAAATACCGCAAATCGGTTAGCTGCAGAAGAAGTCTGGCAGCCAGATTTTAACTCAATAGATGTTCCGGTAGAATTGTTGTCAAAAATTAAGGCAGCTTATTTGAATAATCCATCTTTTAGAACGGCAAGTTATTTTGATGAAGAGCTTAGCCCCATAGATGAATTTACACTCATTAGTAGTTTGCCGGGGCAAAAGCGATACAAGTTATCGATCAAAGGGAACCCTTCTTTAGGGGCGATTAAGACCATGATGATCGGGGTGAAAAATCCTTCTACACAAGTGGGGGATATACTGTGTGGTGAAGTGTGGTTTAACGAATTGCGTATCGCCGGAATTGACAGTCAAGGTGGCTGGGCAGCCATAGGAGCACTAGACGCAAATATTGCAGATTTTGCTAATCTAAGTGCTAGTGGTCGCTACTCAACCATTGGTTTTGGGAGTATTGATCAATCCCCAAATCAAAGAAGTCGAGAAGAATTAGTGCAATATGACCTAGTATCTACCGTAAATGCTGGACAACTGCTTCCGCAAAAATGGGGGGTTAATCTACCGTTGAATTACAGCATAGGCGAAACCGCCATTACCCCAGAATATGACCCATTTTACCAAGATTTAAGACTTGAAGATCGCTTGAGTACTGCACAAAACGCAACAGAGCGAAAGGCGATAAGAGACCAAGCTATTGATTATACTAAACGAAAGAGCATTAGTTTAATAGGTGTTAGAAAAACTGGAAGTCCTGCAAAACCGCGTTTTTACAATATCGAAAACTTTGATGTGTCTTATGCATTTAATCAGTTGACCCATCACGATTATGAGATAGAAAATCAATCTAATACTTCCCTTCGTTTAGGCGCGAATTATGGCCATACTTTTAAGCCTTTTGAGATTAATCCTTTTAAAAAGGTAAAACTCTTTAGCAAAAAACAATACCTTCGCTGGTTAAAAGAAATTAATTTAAATCCAGTTCCTGCGAATATTTCGATTAGCTCTAATATTAATCGCCTGTTCAATAATCAACGTTTTAGAGAAGTGTATTTAGAGGGAGTAGATGCTTCAAGTCAATTGAGTTTACCCGAACTGCAACAACGCAATTTCTTGTTTGACTGGACCTATTCTTTAGGGCATAACTTAACGCGATCCCTTCGATTAAACTTTACCGCCTCGAGTAATAACATTGTCAAAAATTATTATGAAGAAAACCCAGATGGCACTAGACGAGTTGACAAAGCAAGAGGTATCTGGGACGGGTTGTGGGACTTTGGGGACTCTAATAGGCATTTTCAAACATTAAATCTCACCTATAAATTACCCTTTGCTTATATCCCGTTCTTGAGTTTTATAGACGCTAATTACAGCTATAACGGGGATTTTAGTTGGCAAAGAGGATCAGATATTCTAGCAGAAGTAGAACATGAAAATGGTGCTGTTTTAGGCATTGTAAATACCATCCAAAATGTCAATTCAAAGTCTTTAAATGGGTCGATACAAACCGATCGTCTTTATCGTATTTTAGGCTTAACCAAAAAACGCAAGAATACACGAGCACTCCCTGTAAGAGCAGTTTCTCCAGCAGACACTACTAAAGCTAAAAAACCGAAAAAGAAGCGCAAGATTTTAACCAGCGTGGTGGATGCATTAACGATCTTAAGACGTCTGCAATTCTCCTACACAGAAAACAACGGAAAGGTTCTACCGGGTTATTTACCTAAAGTGGGACTATTAGGAACCTTGCAACCTTCTCCAGGCTTTACCTTTGGGAGTCAGGCAGATATTCGCTATGAAGCGGCGAAGCAAGGCTGGTTGACAGATTTCCCAAATTTCAATCAACCCTATACCCAGCTTAACAACACCCAACTTAATTTAACGGGCCAACTCGATTTTGGGAAAGGTCTAATCATCGATTTGAGTGCTGAACGTAATTTCTCTGAGAGTATTACTGAAAACTTTAATGTCGTCAATCAAGAATATGTTCCTTTAAATTCGAATAGTTTTGGAAACTTTGGGATTTCTACCATCCTGATCAAAACAGCCTTTCAACGTTCAAAAGATGAGGCGAGTCCTTATTTTGAAACCTTTAGAGAGAACAGACAAATTATTGCGAATCGTTTAGCACAAGAAAGAGGACTTTCGCCAAATGATCTAGACCAAAATGGTTTCCCTAATGGTTACGGTAAGAGCCAACAAGAAGTTGTTGTTCCAGCATTTTTAGCCGCTTATTCTGGCAGTAATCCAAACAATATTTCGCTCGATCCTATTCAAAAAGTTCCCCTGCCTAATTGGAATTTAAAATACACTGGCTTGATGAATATCAAGTCCCTTAAAAAAGTATTCAATCGATTTTCTTTAACCCATGCCTATCGATCAAGCTATACGATAAATCAGTTTCAAACTAATCTTGATTATGATCCTCAATCCCTTAATTTAAAAGATACTGGGGGTAACTTTATTCCTGAAATACTATACGGAAATATCAATTTAGTCGAGCAGTTTAATCCATTGGTTAGGGTGGATTTAGAATTGAAAAATTCATTTAAATTTTTAGCCGAACTTAAAACCGACCGCGCATTATCGCTAAGTTTAGATAATAATTTATTGACAGAAACAAGCGGAGAAGAGTATATTCTAGGAATGGGATATCGCATTAAAGATTTACCTTTTACCACAAATATTGGTGGGAGAAAACGCACCTTAAAAGGGGATTTAAACATTAAGGCAGACCTGTCTTATCGCAATAATATTACAGTATTGCGCAACCTTGAAATTGACAACAATCAAGTTACTGCAGGACAAACATTGTGGTCGATAAAAGTCACAGCAGACTATGCTTTATCGCGCAATCTACAGGCGCTTTTCTTTTATGATCACAACTTTTCTAAGTTTGCTATTTCTACCGCCTTTCCACAAACCAGTATTCGTTCTGGAATTACCATGCGATATAATTTTGGGAATTAATTGATTGGGGTTTCGCTCAAAAATATATATTTGCTTCAAGCAAAAAACATGTTATGAACGTACCAGATAATTTACACTATACCAAAGATCACGAATGGGTTTCCATTGAAGGGGATGTTGCCACAATTGGCATAACAGACTTTGCCCAAGGAGAGCTAGGCGATATCGTTTATGTTGAGGTAGAGACAATAGACGAAAACATCGATGCAGAAGAGGTATTTGGAACTGTAGAAGCAGTTAAAACAGTATCCGATCTATTTATGCCTTTAAAAGGCACAGTGATAGAATTTAACGATGCACTAACCGATGCACCAGAGGTAGTCAATGACGACCCTTATGGAGAAGGCTGGATGATCAAGGTGCAACTGGATGATGCGAATGATCACACGGGTCTACTTGATGCAACTGCTTACAAAGCCCTTATAGGTGCCTAAATTTACTTGGTCAATATTTGCCATAAGTGTTGCCTCGATTATTGTGTTCCTTTCGACGGTTCCATTAAAGTTACCTCCAATTGATCATATGGGTCTAAGTATAGACAAATTGTTGCATGTCATTGCCTACTTTGTCCTTGCGACATGCTTTAGTTTAGCCCTTGATTTAGATTGGAAAATTATAAACAACCGTGACATTACATTTATCTCGGTCTTTCTATTTGGGTTTACCCTAGAAATCATTCAAGGTTATGTCTTGATTTATAGGGCATTTGAGCTATATGATTTGTTAGCAAACACTTTAGGTATATTAGCTGGGGTACTTTCAGTAAAAACTATCAAAAAAATTG
>Ga0209653_1002189_pt1 | contig 14510 bp, 15 predicted proteins | sample SaaInl6LU_22_DNA_FD_184644 | JGI IMG/M metagenome (GOLD analysis project Ga0209653, IMG submission 184644) | Marine microbial communities from expanding oxygen minimum zones in the Saanich Inlet - ESP_116LU_22_DNA (SPAdes) (version 2) | ecosystem: Environmental > Aquatic > Marine > Intertidal... | reverse complement strand
AAAAAAGAATGTAAAGATATGATTTACAAACTTGGAACAATAATGGGACACATTGGACACGCTCCTCCTGAGGCAGAACCTTGGGCTAATCTAAAAGAGCTAGGCATTGATGTAGCGTTGGCAAAACGAGCAGTGCATAAACTTTACTTCAAGGAGGCGTTGGGTTATGTTGACGGATTTGCTACCTATCACGATGTGTTCTTCGTTCCCAACGATACTAAGCACGGCAGTTTATTTGCTATGAAATATGGAACATTAGTCGATGATTAAAGTGCCGTTTACAGCAGAAGTACACGAAATCAAAGACAGCAATAGCATCAGTCATTTCTTGCAACGTTATCAAGGTATGCCTTGGTTGACATATTTGATAGAAAATGCTATAAAGATAGAAAGTGTGAAAAACTATAATCCAGTAACACATCAATATGTTGTAGATTTTCACTTTCACCTTGACCCAAAGAAAGAAACATTCTATAGGATTAAATATGGCTCGTAAATACGACATTCCAAAAACGTTTGAAATTGACAGCGAGATTGCTGATCGTCTTGCTATCCAAAGTCTCAAGCAGCACTACAACTATACTGTAGAAGACTTGGACGACTTTGTGCTACACCAAAAAGGGCATCCTGAGGACTACGATCGTAACCTCAAACTCAAACACGCTCTCGAAATAGTTCTTGACTACTACGGCGTTTGACTATATAGTTAGACATAACAAAGGAGAGGCACATGGCAAGAGCAAGTAAAGTAGCAGCAAAACCCAAAAAGAAAACAGTACGGGCAGTGCGCCGTGGCGCTAATATGATGCCTCTTATGCCTATGAAAAACATCACTTGGGTAAAAGCACAATACTACACTCATTATGAAGTGGAATCAAAGGAGTGGCTAACCGTTGTTAAAAACTATATTAAAAAACACTATGACAAGAAGATGGTTAGTGCAATCAACAAGCTACCGGATTGGAAAGTTGGTGGGAAGAGTCATTGGGCAACTACGGCATTTCTAATTGAAAACGACAAAGCAGATATTGTACCGGAATCGCACAGCAAAGGTATTGATCGTTGGATACACGAACTTGCTGAAGAAGGTGCTAAGATTGTAGAAGAAAAGAAGACAGAAGAAAAGTCTAAGAAGAATGTGTATGTTCCCAGTATTCAAGAACGTATACGAGAGCAAGCACAAGAAGCCTGTGAAGCTATTGAAGAATGGTTAGATGGGTTTATTACTGATAAGAAAAAATTTGATCCTAAAGGATTTGATTTTGTATCACATTTTGCAAAGTATAAAGTATCACAAGCCCATGCTCGCAAGATTAAAAGCTTTTATCAAAATGAATATGAAGAAGCACAGTTAATACAAAAGCTTCCTACTCCTGGAGAAATCAATCGTGAGAAGGATGAACACAAAGCAGACATGCTACAGCAACTACGCGAAGGCTACAGTCACCTTACTAAAGCAGATGCTAAAACATACTTGGAAGCATTAGAGACGCTGCACGGCGCTTGTAACGTTGTTATTGACGCTGCTAAGGCTACACGTAAACCACGCAAGAAGGCCCCTCCTAGCAAAGAAAAATTGATTGCAAAAGTACAATACAAAGAACGTGATGATAAGTTGCAAATTGTAAGTGTTAATCCACTGGACTTGATTGACGCAACAGAAGTATGGGTATACAATACAAAAACACGCAAGTTAGGAAAGTATGTTGCAGAAGAACATGCAACAATAAAAGTAAAAGGAACATCATTGCAATTTTATGATGAAAGCAAAAGTGTCCAAAAAACCCTGCGTAAACCTGAGGAAACGCTCAAAGAGTTTAAAAAAGCCTCCAAGGTCAAATTGCGTAAATTCTTGGACGAAATCAAAACAACTGACATTAAGTTAAACGGTAGACTTAATGCAGACACAATAATTTTAAAAGTATACTAAAAAGGAAAAAATATGCCACTAGTACCAATTGTAGTTGAAAGCGAAGCAAAAGGCGAACGCAGTTATGACATTTATAGTCGACTACTAAAAGACCGTATTATTATGATGCAAGGTGTTGTAGAAGACACTATGGCAAATCTTATTGTAGCACAAATGCTGTTTTTGGAAAGTCAAAACCCAGACAAGCCTATTAAATTATACGTAAACAGTCCGGGCGGCAGTGTTACAGCAGGTTTGGCTATTTACGATACAATGCAATTTGTAAAAACTCCTGTACACACTATGGTAATGGGTCAAGCAGCAAGCATGGGATCATTCCTAGCACAAGCAGGCGCAGCAGGACATCGTTATGTGTTGCCAGAAAGCCGCACAATGATCCACCGTGTTAGCTCAGGCACACGTGGCACATCAGGTAGCGTACACGTACAAGAACTAGAATTTGAAGATGCACGCCGTCACTTTGAAGAATCAAAACGTCTTAACAAACGTCTAACAGAGTTGTATGTTAAACACAATACAGCAGGTAAGACTTATGAAGAACTGTTTGAAACAATGAAATTTGATACTTTCCTTAGTGCAGAAGAAGCAGTTGCAAATGGATTAGCAGACAAAGTTGTTGAAAGTCGATAATGAATCAACTATTTCAAAATTCAATTCCTAGAGGTAAAGTTTATAAATGGTTTCCTAGTGATACTGCTAAGTTGTTTCAACAAAATTTAAAAAAGCATAGAGATCGTATAAATGAGTTAGGATGGCATAAAGACAGTATAGTTTACTATCTAGATAAATTTGGATTTAGAAACGACGAAGCTATTGACTTGTCTAAAGAGTATAATCTTATATTAGGTTGCAGCCATACATTTGGGGTTGGAGTTCCTAGTCAATACTCTTGGTACAATGTATTAAAAGATAAGTTCGACGAACCTTTTTACAATGCAGCAGTACCAGGTGGTAGTATTGGAGCATGTACACGCAGTCTAATGGGCTTGCTAGAAATGGGTATGAAAATAAAACGTGTTTTTGTTTTACTGCCAGATAGAACACGTTTTGAAGCTTATGATGGAAATAACTGGATGGTTATATCTTGGTGGACAGAACATTCAAAAGAATTTATCAACACCTGTACACACGAAAATACTTTAAATTTATTTCATGAAGTAAACAAGTTAGCTATACAAAAAATCTGCAATGACTTGCAAATTGAAATTGTTGATCTTCCAGTTGATGATAAAGATGAATTAGATGCATTAATTTGTGATGATAAAAAAGCACGTGACCTCATGCATCCCGGCGTTGATGCACACAAATGGATAGGAGAAAGATTCTATGACGAATACTGTCAGCGATACGGTAGCAGCACTTAAAGGCATTCCTACTAGAGAAGAACTGCTGGAAACATTAGGCAAAGAAGTTTGCAATGTGACTTTTGACAAGCTCAGTGGCGATGAGCGTACTATGAAATGCACACTGATTCCTAGCATGTTACCCCCTGCACAACGTGAAGACAAGTTAAGCCAAACAAAAATACGCAACTTGGAAGACAAAGTCTTTGTTGTATGGGCTATTGATATTGAAACACCAGCATGGCGCAGTTTTCGTTATGATCGTGTTAAAAAAGTAGAAGTAGTGTCATACGGCAACGGCGGCAGTGATGCAGAAGCTAATTATTAACTTATTACATAATATAAAATAATACCAAACTAAATATAGTATGACATTAGAAAAACTTGAAGAACAGGTGCTATGGTGGAACAGAGCCGCAATCCTAGCACCTATTTTTTTTACTGGCCTGCTTATGGTCTCTTGGTTTCTAAGCATTTGTAGTTTACAAACGCTTTTCTTTATAGCCTGTGGGTTATATTTTCTTACGGCAGTTATTTGGTGGTGGTGGACAATGAAAAGCATACACCTGTTGGTCAAAACATTGACCAGCACACGAGAGGGTGTTGTTGAAGTAGCAGCAGAATTAAAATCAATTCGCAAAGAGCTACAGGTTGACAATGCATCTGATAACTAGTATTATTAGTACAGTGGACTACGTGTTCGACCCACTATAAATATTCCGCACACTCCAGTAGCCAAGGAGTATAATATGAGTTACTACAGTACAAAAACATACGGGCATAACATTGGACTAAGTGCCTGCTTTAGACAACCAAATGCAGATCATTCGCATTGCAGCTTGTTACACGGTTATAGTTTGCAGTTTAAATTTACATTTGCTGCTAACGAACTAGACAACAAAAACTGGGTTGTAGACTTTGGTGGGCTTAAACCACTGAAGGCTTGGTTAGAAGACAACTTTGATCACAAGGTTGTGCTAACAGCAACAGATCCGCACATGGACACATTCAAAGACTTAGAAGCAAAAGGACTTGCTGAACTTACTATCCTTGATGGTGTTGGTGTAGAAAAGTTTGCTTATCACGCTTGGAAGTTTGCCAACGATCTTGTGCAAGAAAAAACAAACGGTCGCTGTTGGTGTGTAGAAGTAGAATGTGCCGAGCATGGAGCAAATAGTGCAATCTACAGAAACCAAGGCTGAACGCAAAGCTCGTAAAATTTTAGAAAAAGCAAACAAAGGGCAGGCGCAATATCAAGTGTCTGCTACTAAAAATTACGTGGTGTGTCTAAAGTGGGGACAGAAATACAGCGCAGACTATGTAAACAAATTGTACAACATGGTCAAAAGAAATACCACAGTTGATTACGAATTTGTATGTTTTACAGAAAGCAAGCGTGATGTTGACAAGCACATACGCATAGAACCACTGCCAAATATACCTGTAGAAGGCTGGTGGTACAAGCCCTGGTTTCTCAGCAATGAACTTCCACTAAAAGGCAACATCTTATACTTGGATTTAGATTTGATTGTTTTTGATAATATGGACAAGTTCTTTACATACAAGCCTGAAAAAGATTTTGTCATAATACGAGATTTCAATAGACATCATAGACGTGGATACGACAAAATCAACAGCAGTGTTTTTAGAGTACACAGTGGTGCAAGACAAATACAATATGCAAATTATGTCAATGATAGAATTAATGTTACACGTAGATTACATGGCGACCAGGACTGGATGTACAAGTATTGTGAACCTTGGGAATATTGGCCAGACGAATGGGTGCAAAGTTACAAGTGGGAAATGAAAGGACGTCATACTTTAGGTATGGTAGATGGCCGGCGCAATTTTATAGATAAAAGTCGTCCTAAAATTCTTCCTGAAACCAGTATTGCAGTATATCACGGTAAACCCAACATGGACGAGGCAGCAGATCCATGGACCAAAGAAAATTGGTATTGACAACTAATAAAACCTATAGTATAGTGTTTGTATGATTAGAACTTATATGATGTATGCAGGTCTTACTTTCCTCGGTTACGAGTACGGCGAGACCGAAGAGGCAGTGTTGTTTAGGACTCGCGGCAAGTATGGCCCACCTAGCAATTGGAATGTTAACGAATATACCGCAACACTCATCAAGTTGCGAGAGTTGGAAAAAGTATGACCAAGCGTATAGGCTTTGCTTGTAAATATCTACATCACAATCAACGTCAACCCAAGAAGCTGTTGGAGGAACTACAACGTCCTTTAACCGAACGTGCTACTACAGTTGCTTGGCTAAATAGACAAAGCAAGGATGTTGCAGAAGAACGGTTGTGGGACATCATGGTCCATAACGCAGCAGCAGCAAAAAGGTTAGTAGAATATGTTGGAAGCCTTCCTCCAGAACTTCGTATGGTCCGACTGGGTAGCAATCAGCTTCCTTGTGCTACCGAGCCTACTTGGCGCTATTTTTGGAGTCGTCCTGACGTACTGGCCTACTGCGAAAAACACTACAGAGCAGTTGGAGACACAGCAAGAGCCTTGGATGTACGTTTATCCATGCACCCGGGGCAATTCTGTGTTCTTGCCAGTGATAACGAAGAAATAGTAGAACGGAGCATAGAAGAATTTGAATATCACGCCACTCTCATCCGCTATATGGGTTACGGACAACGCTTTCAAGACTTCAAGTGCAACGTACACATCTCAGGCCGTAAAGGTCCAGCCGGTATCCGCGACACGCTTAAACGCCTCTCGCCAGAAGCAAGAAACACTATTACAATCGAAAACGACGAAAACAAATGGGGACTCGAACACAGTCTTGAGCTTGCAGACGATCTCGCTCTGGTGCTAGACATCCACCACCACTGGTGTCGTGAAGGAGAATACATTGAACCAAATGATGACCGTATTAAACGTATTGTTGATAGTTGGCGCGGCGAGCGTCCTGCTATGCATTACAGTGTTAGCCGTGAGGATGTACTCACAGACTTTAACCCAAGTGTACGACCAGACATGGCAACACTACTTGAAAGTGGATACAAAAAAGCCAAGCTAAGAGCACACAGCGACTATTGTTGGAACAGTGCTGTAAATGAATGGGCTTTGTCACACTGGCAATGGGCTGATATTATGGTAGAAGCTAAGATGAAAAACTTGGCTAGTGCGCAACTATATAGCATGACCGAAGAATCAAAACAGATGGCAGCATAAATACGTTATGACAAATTTTATTCAAAACATGTATGCAAGAAAAGCAGCCCAAGCAGCTGAAAGAGAAAAGAATCCAAATCGTGTACTAGGTGGACTAAAAGGACACGGTGCAGATCACTACAGTATTTTAGGTGAAGACGGACAAGATAGACAAGTGCCTACACGAGCATATGTGCAAGGCTTGGAAGAAAAAATTCGCAAGCTAGAAGAACGTCTAAATGAACAAGATAAACGTATAAGGAAGTTGAACAATGGCTAAATGGATTACCAGCAGACTAAAAGAGCGCACAACATTAGATGGCGCAATTCTTATTGCAACAGGTATTGCAATGATTCTTGTACCTGTTGACCTTATTGCTTATGCAGCAATTTTTTATGGTGCTTGGACTATTTGGAAAAGTGAATAATTAAATCTTTCCTATAGGTAAATTACTGCTAGCAGTAAGTGTCCAAACCTTTTTCTTATCAACACCTTTTTTCTGAGCAAACCGTTTAGCATCGCAATTTTCACAAACATGAAAATAATTGTTGCTCAAACGTTTTGGGTCCATTTTACCACGTTCTCTTGAAAATTCATCATCGCAGTTATCGCAACGGAATAACACCATTGTTTTTTTGCGATTGTATGTGTGTTGTTTACCAAGTTTACTACGGCGCATGTGCCAAGTATCAATCAAATATTCTTTTATATACATAACTATATTTACATTAAGATTATAAAAAGCAACGATAAATATTAGAAAGGAACCAAATATGAGCATCTTAACCCTTACAGAAGCAGCTGAAAAGCAGATTGATTTGTTAAGTGAAGAAAATCAATGCTATGGCATTACACTTAATATCAAAGGCGGAGGTTGTGCCGGATTTGAATATGAATGGGGAACAATTGCTTCTCCTACAGATTTACAAGACGGCGACGAAGTTGTTAAAACAGCAAATGGTTGTGCATTTGTAGTTGGTTCACACAGCTTGATGTTTCTTATAGGAACAGAAGTAGATTATGTCAAAAGTTTAGTAGGAGCTAACTTTGAAATACGCAATCCGAATGCTCAAAGTGCATGTGGTTGCGGAGTTAGTGTTAACTTTGATATGGACAGTTTAGTACCACAGTGGTAAAGGAAAAATAAATGGCAAAACAAGAGATTGATATTGGTGTTGAGGGTAATGACGGCACAGGCGACAGTATCCGTGAAAGCTTCAAAAAAGTAAATGAAAATTTCAACGAACTATATGCGGTATTTGGTCTAGGCGGTCAAATTGGCTTTACCAATCTAAACGATACACCAGAAAGCACAGCCGGACAAGAAGGCAAAGTGCTGTTGGTTAATCAACAAGGCACAGGAATTGACTTTTATGAGTTGGTTAGTAATTCTGGAACAGCAGATCCTACTGACACTACAAACACTGTTGCGTTTGAAGTAATTGGTAACAAATTAAAATTCAAAGTTATCAACACCAACATTGAAAGCGACCCTTCTCCTGCACTGCCAAATCCATTGAAAATGGATGCTGCTATTGCTTATAGTGAAACCACTCACAAAGATGTATTGAGAGATACACAAAGGCAGGGGTTAATCAACCAGTGGAATTCTGTACACGAACTGCCTAACATTGATGAAGACAATATTATCATTTCAAAAGGCTTAGCAGATAGAAAGTATCAACCAAAAGAAATTCCTGGTATGGGCACACGTATGCGTGATGAACCAGCAGATGCTAGTGGTTACACATATACTATTGATGGATACAATGGTACATTGGTTCAAATTACTGCACATGGATTCACAGAAGAAGTGTCAGGATCTGGATATGTTTATGAAGCAACTATCACCGATGCAGCCAATCTAACAAGTGGTGTTACTTATTATGTAAGACGTGAAGATGCTAACTTTATCACTTTACACCCAACCAGTGCAGATGCGCTTAACGATACAAATCGTATTACAGCTGATTTTGGTGTAGGTGTTCAAACACTTACAGATGCAGCATGGGACGACAGCTTAGAAGGTTTCTATCTAAGCGAAGAAGCATTGCCAAGAAATGCAATTGTAAGACGCCAAGGCGATACAATGACAGGTGCTTTGTATGCACATGATCATCCTGCACCTTATTCTGGCGCTGGCATTGTAAACAGTGCAGACGATTTACAAGTTGCTACAAAATATTATGTTGATGCTCAACAGTATTCACTTAGTGAAAACATATATGTTAGCACAAAAGGAACAGATAATCACGAAAACACACCTCCAGGTTTGGAAGGACGCAGTGAGACTTATGCTTTTAAATCTATATTGGCTGCAACACAAAAAGCAGCAAGGATACAAGAAGCAAGTCCAATTGATTTAGGACCTTATATTCAAACACTTACCTATACCGAAAGCTTGGTAACAAACAACAGTTATGTAAGATCACTAGCAGACAGTGGATACAGTATTGCAGCAGGTGATAAAACCACTGTTGTTAACACAATCGATACAAATACATTTGATTTGATTGACAGAGTGATAGATCAAATTGCAATTATTTTTCCTGATTTTGTTTACGACGAAACAATTTGTAGACGTGACTTGGAATTGATTATCAACAGTGTAAAATTTGACATTAGCGCAACTACAAATGCTGCATCAGCAGTAAACAACAGATTGAGTAGAACAGCAGGGTTAAGATATTTTGCAAATCCATCAGGTGAGATTGCTATTGATGCATCTGGACAACGTGCACAGACTGTGTATGCTATAACTTATGCAAAAAATGAAATGTTAGATGACATTGAAACAGCAGGCGTTGCAGCAAGTACAATCTGGCATGATGCTGTAGAATCTCTTTGGGATACAGTATTGGATATGATTGACACCAACACAGCTGATCCGAGCTTGGTAGAATCAGACAATTATTATAAAGTATATGTTCACAGTGGTGCAAATGGTTTCACAGATCAAAGCGGCGATCCAAACGCTTCTCTTCCAAACGTGGATATTTTTCCTGGTAAAGTGATTAGAGGTAAACGCAGCGGCGCTATTGGTACTGTTATTTCATATACCAGAGGAGACGACGACTTAGGATCTCCTGATTATGATACTATGGAAGTAGACCTACTAGAGCCTATTGAATTTTTAGAAAACGAAGAAATTGAATATGGTGCATTTGTTAAGAAAAGACAAATCAGTATTCGTGTTGAATCGGGTACATATGAAGAACAATTGCCAATACGACTACCTGAAAACATATCTGTCAAAGGTGACGAATTTAGACGTGTTTTGATCAGGCCTGCACGTGGGCCGAGTCTAAGTCCAATAGCAAACACTTGGTTTTATAGAGATGAATTCATTGATGGGTTAACTACAGCAACAGGTGGTACAGATGAATGGATTGACGACTTAACTGGGTTGAGAAGAGGATTTTTTGGTTATCACTATTTGATTGATCCTTCAACCCCTTTGAATATTAGTAATTTTGGTGCTAATAACAAAGGCGGATACACCGAAGCAGCTGATTTAATTAGATTCAACAAAGACTTTATTATTGAAGATGTTATTGCTTATATCAATTTAACATATCCAGCATTAGTATACGATGAAGCAAAATGTCGTAGAGATACTGGATTTATTGTTGACGGGATTGTAAAAGATCTAAAAGCAGGTGGCAGAAGTTTCAGTGCAGAGAATCAAAAAGCATACTACGCCGGAGCAGTTGCAGGACAGGAAACAGAAACAGAAGATGCCATTTTGCATATCAAGTCGATTATTACTGGTATTCTAGCAAATGATCCACTTGCACCATACAGTGTGACAACAGGAAACACTGAAGTACAAGTATTCAATGACGGATTTGATGCAGAAACAGGTGCCAACACACAAGCACTAGAATTAGTAGATTGTGTTGCATTTGCATTTGATCCAGATTACAACCCTGCAAAAGACAACAACGAAATGGACATGTTCTTGTGCGGCGACAACACTATTGTTAGAAACGTCACTGGACAAAGACACGGCGGATTTATGATGGTGCTGGATCCAGAAGGATCGATTAGAACACGTTCACCTTATGCGCAGACAAACAGTAGCTTTGCTCGTAGCTTGAATCGCCAGGCATTCCATGGTGGTATGTTTATTGACGGTTACACATACAACATGCCAATGACAATTACCAGTAAAAATGACTTCTTTTCACTTAATGTAGAAGCACCAATTGGCAGTGGTTTGAATTTACGTAAACCAGAACTGCCGTGTTCGTTTTTTGAATATGCAAGACGTTACCAAGTAAATGCAATTACTAACTATCGCGAAGAAGTTAGTGAATTGGATGGTGTAACATTGGTTCAAAAAGCCACATTGGTATTAGATTTAGGTTCACATGACGGTATTGGATTTGATGACGACATAGACTCAGCTGGCGGACCAGTAGATATCATTCTACAAGGTGCTGGTAACAAATCAATGCTTGCAAACGACTATACTCAAATCAACGATTTAGGCTATGGTGTTATTGCTACAAACAATGCATTGTCAGAACTTGTTAGTGTGTTTACATATTATTGTTACACAGGATACTTATCACTGAACGGTTCTCAAATACGTTCGCTTACAGGTAACAACAGTTATGGATTCTTTGGTTTAGTTGCTGAAGGTAGTGACCCTGATGAAATTGCTACACAGGTAACAATGGCACAAGATATGACAATGCCTGTGAAATTGTATGTTGTAGATCAAGAACTGGAATTGAGCGGTACTGGATTAGGTATCAGTAGAGGTGATGTACTTAGACAGTATAACACAACTACAGAATCATATGCACTAGCAGAAGTTGTATTTGCATATACAGAAGGTGCCAATACAATAGTTGCTGTAAAGCGTTATGTAGATGCTAACACACTGCAAGAAAACAGCTTTAACACAGATGATACCATAACTAACAACACAACGATTGCTTCGACAGCAATGGCAGGTGGAACTGAATATGTTATTGCTGTGCCAGGCAGCACAGATTTTACTACAGTGGGTGCAGCTGATAACAATACAGGTACAACATTTACTGCTACAGGTTCAGCAGCAGGTACTGGTACTGTGTACAGCAGCTATGGTGCTCCTGTTGATGTTAGTACAACACCTACAACAGGTACACAAGGTCAGGCATTTGCATATATCTTTGATACAACGCAGTATGCTATGAATGCTTCGCAGTTGGAAATACATCATACAGACAATGAACAAAGCTTCCAGCCTTATGAAGTTGTTAGTGTAAGTGAAACCAACATTGAAATTCCAGCAGCCTATTTGGCAACAGACGTTGCAGGTCCAAACACAGATATCAACTATAAAGTTTACAGATGTGACTTTACCAGTGGGACCGGCGGAGATGCAGCAACGGAAAACACAGGACTAGCATTCAATGTAGACTATGGAACATATGCTGTATTAACAGCACAACAGAACTTGTTGTTAAACGGATTAGACAGCGGTACACTTACACGACCGAGTACAGCACTTATTTTTGAAGAGCAATCACAGACTACATATAGAACACTGGCGTTTGAAAACACCGTCGTCGGTGCTGTGCAAGTTAATGGTTTACAAAGTCGTGTTACTACTGACGATAACTTTGATTATGTTGATCTTACAATCAACAACAACTTTACTGATCACGCAGTTGCATCATACGGATTATCCGGTGGTACAACACTAGGTGATACACTAGGTGACATTTATATTGCTGTAAACAAGTTAAATCAAATTGATGCAGATAGACTTAATAATTCTGATATTGATATGATTTTCAGTTGGTATGGTAGACAGCATATCATAACAAATTATCAAGATGTTACTGATGCCGAAGATGGTACAAGTGTAGAATTTGGTATTATCACCATCAATGATGCATATGATATTATTCCTGGAGCAACAGCAGCAGGTATTACAAAAGTATTAACCAGCACTAATAACATTACGCTACAAGCAGGTTTGCAAGAAGCAGCAGTAGGTAACGTAACTGTTAATATTTCAACATGTCGTGCAACAGGACATGACTTCTTGGACATCGGTACTGGCGGATACAACACCAGTAACTATCCAGATAGAATCTTTGGTATACCTGTTGAAAGACCTGTTACCAGTGAAGAAAGCATTGACAGCTTGGGCAACAACAGCAAGGCACAAGTGCAAGAAAGACGTAGAGGACGAGTGTTCTTTGCTTCAACAGACCAAGATGGTTTCTTCCGTGTTGGTAGATTCTTTACAGTTGACCAAGGTACTGGTAGAATTACATTCAACGCTGCACTGGTTCTTACAAACATTGACGGTATTGGTTTTAAACGTGGTGTTCGTGTAAATGAATTCTCAGCAGATGATACATTTTCAAACGCTCAATCAGACACTGTACCAGTAGAAACAGCAGTCGAAGGTTATATCAACAGACGACTAGGTTGGGATAGAAATGGTACTGTATTAGGCAGTGCTGATATTATTCCAGCTAACACAGGCGGTGCACTAGCACTTAGTGGTGTTACAGTTATGCGTGGCGATTTGCGTATGGGTGGTAATCAAATTACCAACTTAGCACTTCCTACAACCGGAACTGATGGAGCCAACAAAGATTATGTTGATGCACTAGTAGCAGCTTATGATGAATTTAGTGAATTATTAGATACCGATATCGACGATACAACAGCATTAGCAAATAATCAGTTGGCTATCTATGATAGCGGTCTTGGAAAATGGATCAATGCTGGATTTGACACAGGCGATAATGGCGGTGCTCCTGCAATTCCAAACAGTGATGTATTGATTACAAAAAATGGTTCAGGCGATCTAATTGGTGCTATTCAAGCTAACAGCATAGTTAACGCAGATATCAACAGCGAAGCAGATATACAACAAAGCAAGTTGTTGATGGAACGTGCTCCTATATTTGATGAAGACGACATTACCACAGGTTGGTCCAGTGTATTTGCAGGCAAATCTGTTGCAATGACGCAAGACAACATGGGTATTACTGCATTTAGCGATAATAACTTTGAAATTGAACAATATGATTTTGGAGACGGACTAGGTCCAAGAAACACAGGTCGTGTTAGAATTAAAGCAAACGGTATAGATGGTAATACAGAAATCGCTGCAAGCAGTATTCCAAACAGTAGATTGTCCAATCGAGGTATAACATTCCAAGATGGAAGTGGTACTGGCGATCTAAGAGAACTAGGCGAAACACTTGTTATACAAGGTACAAGCAACGAAATCAGTGTCAATCACGATGGTGCAGGTACATATACAATTGGGTTGACTGCTAACTTTGAAACAGATGTTACAGGTGATATTTACACAGGATTAGGTGCAGGTGCTGTAAAGGTATTGGAAAATGGTACTGCAACAGGTGGTGTACTAAATGGAGATCAAAGATTCTTTGGTTTAAGTGATAGAGCCGATAATATTAATATTGACGAGAAAAACGACAATGTTACATATCAAGTTACATTTAGTGCACAAAACGGTTCAGGTTATCAAAGACAATATATCGACACTGACAACAGTCACTTTACATACAATCCAAGTACACATACATTAAGTGTTGGTACAGCAGACGTAAACACTGGATTGAATATTGCAGGTAATATTATTCCAGACAGTGGTACACCTACAAACCAAAACATAGGTAGTAGCACAAACCGTTGGGGAACAATTTACGGCAGTGTGTTCAATGGTACTGCAACAGAAGCACTATATGCTGACCTTGCAGAAAACTATTTAGGCGATGCGCATTATGAATCAGGTACTGTATTGGTATTTGGCGGAGAAGCAGAAGTTACAGTTACAAGTAAAAAAGGCGACACACGAGTTGCTGGTGTTGTAACAACAAATCCAGCACACTTGATGAACAGTCACCTAAAAGGTGATCACGTAACAGGTGTAGCACTACAAGGTAGAGTTCCTGTTAAAGTGCTTGGTAAAGTTGCCAAAGGTGATATGTTGGTAACCGCAGCCAAAGCAGGTCATGCTATTGTAGACAACTCACCCGGCATAGGTCAAGTAATCGGAAAGGCTGTT
>Ga0209653_1002188_pt1 | contig 14513 bp, 9 predicted proteins | sample SaaInl6LU_22_DNA_FD_184644 | JGI IMG/M metagenome (GOLD analysis project Ga0209653, IMG submission 184644) | Marine microbial communities from expanding oxygen minimum zones in the Saanich Inlet - ESP_116LU_22_DNA (SPAdes) (version 2) | ecosystem: Environmental > Aquatic > Marine > Intertidal... | reverse complement strand
ACACTATCCGGAATATTAACTTATCACGTTTTAGCCGGAAAGTTTAATGCAAAAGACGTTTTGAAAGCGATAAAGAAAAATGGTGGAAAAGTTGAACTGAAAACTGTAAACGGTTCTCTACTTGCTTTTACAACCGAAAACGGAAATGTATACGTGAGTGATGCCAATGGTAACAAGGCAATGGTTACCATCGCTGATGTAAATCAATCGAATGGAGTGATTCATGTAATTGATACAGTTCTTTTGCCGTAAATTGCAAATAAATTGGTTTTTAGAGGGAAATGCATGTTGTGTTTCCCTCTTTTTTTTGCCAAAAAAAATGTCTCGTAATAACGAGACATTTTGGTTGTGGTAATAAAAACGGCACAATTATTAGCCACAGCATCCAACATTAAGTTTATTATTGCTGAACTTTACTTTCTTTGAGCTCGAGAAATCTTACCCAGAACACATTTCGCAGTTATCTGGATCATCAATTGAGCAAGCAATCTCAGCTTGTCTTTCTTCTTCCGTCTTTGCTTTAATATTTTGTTGTGTAACTGTTTTGTCTACCGTAAACTTAATTGCATCTGTTGCTGCTTTTGTTCTTAGGTAATACATTCCAGTTTTTAATCCTTTTTTCCATCCGTAGAAGTGCATTGAAGTTAACTTACCAAAGTTTGCATTCTCCATAAAGATGTTAAGAGATTGAGACTGACAAATATACGCTCCTCTATCCGCTGCTTGTTCTATAATTGCTTTTTGAGAAATTTCCCAAGCCGTTTTGTATAGATCTTTAAGCTCTTGTGGAATTTCATTAATATTTTGAATAGAACCGTTGGCAGCCATTAATTTCTGACGCATTTCGTTGTTCCACAATCCTTGTTTTACTAAATCTCTAAGTAAGTGTTTATTTACGATAATAAATTCTCCTGAGAGTACTCTTCTTGTATAAATATTTGAAGTGTAAGGTTCAAAACATTCGTTATTCCCTAATATTTGCGCTGTAGAAGCTGTAGGCATTGGAGCAAGCAACAATGAGTTACGTACACCGTGCTCTTTCACTTCTTCTTTCAATACATCCCACTCCCATCTATCAGAAGGAGTTACTCCCCACATATCGAATTGGAAAATTCCTTTAGAAACAGGAGAACCCTCTATTGTTTCGTATGGACCTTCTACTTTAGCCAAATCTTTAGAAGCTGTCATTGCAGCATAATAAATCGTTTCAAAGATCTCTGCATTTAATTTTTTCGCTTCGTCAGAATCAAAAGGCAAACGCATCATGATAAAAGTATCAGCCAAACCTTGAACACCTAAACCAATTGGTCTGTGACGTAAATTAGAGTTTCTTGCTTCTTCTACTGGGTAGAAGTTTCCATCAATAATTCTATTTAAGTTAACGGCAGCTTGGTATGAAACTTCAAATAATTTTTGGTGATCAAACTCACCATTTTCTACATACTTAGGAAGTGCTAACGATGCTAAATTACAAACCGCAACCTCATCTGGAGCTGTGTACTCCATAATCTCTGTACATAAGTTTGAAGACTTAATTGTACCTAAATTTTGTTGGTTAGACTTTTTATTTGCTGCATCTTTATAAAGCATGTAAGGCGTACCCGTTTCAATTTGTGATTCTAATACTTTGAACCATAAATCTTGTGCTTTAATTGTTTTTCTTCCTTTACCTTCTTTTTCGTACTTCGTATAAAGTGCTTCAAATTCTTCTCCGTAAGTATCAGATAAACCTGGACATTCGTGCGGACACATTAATGTCCAATCTCCATTTTCCTCTACACGCTTCATAAATAAATCTGGTATCCAAAGTGCGTAGAATAAGTCTCTTGCTCTTTGTTCTTCTTTACCATGATTCTTTTTTAATTCTAAGAAATCGAATACATCAGCATGCCAAGGCTCTAAGTACATTGCAAAAGAACCTTTACGTTTTCCTCCTCCTTGATCTACGTATCTTGCAGTATCATTAAATACACGAAGCATTGGTACAATTCCGTTAGAGGTACCGTTTGTACCTTTAATGTAAGAACCTTTTGCTCTAATATCGTGAATAGCTAAACCAATACCTCCGGCAGACTGTGAAATTTTAGCCGTTTGCGAAAGCGTATCATAAATACCTGTAATACTATCTTCTTTCATTGTTAGTAAGAAACAAGAAGACATTTGAGGCTTAGGTGTACCTGCGTTAAATAAAGTTGGTGTTGCATGTGTAAACCAACCTTCAGACATTAAGTTGTATGTTTTGATGGCTGCTTGAATGTCATTTTTGTGAATCCCCACTGAAACACGCATTAACATGTGTTGTGGTCTTTCTGCAATCTCTCCTTTCAAACGCAAAAGGTAAGAACGCTCTAATGTTTTAAACCCAAAATAATCATAACGGAAATCTCTATCGTAGATAATACTTGAATCAAGCACATCTTTATTTTCCATAATTACAGCATAGACATCATCGGCCAACAACGATGCATTTTGACCTGTTTTAGGATCAATATAAGTATATAAATCCTCCATTGCTTCAGAAAACGTTTTCTTCGTGTTCTTATGCAAGTTGGACACTGAAATCCTAGATGCTAGTAAAGCATAATCTGGATGTTCAATCGTTTTTGCAGCTGCAACCTCTGCAGCTAAGCTATCTAATTCACTCGTAGTTACTCCGTCATAAATACCTTCAATTACCTTCATAGCAACTGCTTCTGCAGAAACCAATGGGTCTAGACCGTAGCATAACTTAATAACTCTTGCAGTAATTTTGTCAAATTTAACTGCTTCTTTTCTTCCGTCTCTTTTTAATACATACATGCGCGTTTGTTTTTGGGGCTTTACAATTGGGTTACTCTAAAAATCTTCATCCACTGAGAATGATTGACTGTTTTCTCCGGTTAACACTCCGGCTTTTTGGTACTCACCAACTCTTTTCTCAAAGAAGTTTGTTTTTCCTTGGATAGAAATCATATCCATAAAGTCAAATGGGTTCGCAACGTTGAAGACTTTCTCGCAATCTAATTCTGACAATAATCTGTCTGCAACAAATTCAATGTATTGCGACATTAAATCAGAATTCATTCCAATTAAACGAACAGGTAACGAATCTAATATGAATTCTTTTTCAATTTCAACTGCATCTAAGATAATTCCGGTTACAGTTTCTTTCGATAATTTATTTACTAAGTGGTTGTTGTATAAAAGACAAGCAAAATCACAGTGTAACCCTTCATCGCGAGAGATTAACTCATTAGAAAATGCTAATCCAGGCATTAGACCTCTTTTCTTTAACCAATAAATAGAGCAGAAAGATCCTGAGAAGAAAATTCCTTCAACTGCAGCAAACGCAATTAAACGCTCTGCAAAAGATCCTTCGTCAATCCATCTTAATGCCCAATCTGCTTTCTTACGAACACAGTCCATCGTTTCAATGGCATTAAACAAATTCTTCTTATCAGCAGAATCTTTAATGTAAGTATCTATCAGTAAAGAGTAAGTTTCAGAATGAATGTTTTCCATCGCAATTTGATTACCATAGAAAAACTTTGCTTCTGTGTATTGAACTTCTGCTACAAAGTTTTCTGCAAGATTTTCATTTACGATTCCGTCAGATGCAGCAAAAAATGCCAATACGTGTTTTATAAAATGACGTTCATCGTCATTTAATTTATTTTCCCAGTCTACTAAGTCTGGAGATAAATCGATTTCTTCTGCCGTCCAAAAAGAAGCTTCTGCTCTTTTGTAGAATTGCCAGATGTCGTCGTGTTGAATAGGGAAAAGGACAAATCTGTCTTTATTTTCCTCTAAAATTGGTTCTGTTTGTGCCATTTGTTAACCGTTTTTAGTACAATATTAATTTAATAGGCAAACAACTTTTGCTTGCCAAATTTTACGCTCAATAAAATTAATGTTTCCTCTTTTTCGTGGCTTATTTCGAAAAGTATTCAAATCTTGAGGCATTACAAATATTGCTAAAAAATCGCCTCAAATAAATTAAAGAAATTCACAAAAAAGAAAGGTTATCCACATTGAGATTTCCAATCCCTTGAACGATGGTGTAAAACAACTTTATTAACATAAAAATAAAAGATATTCACACTTAGCCCGCTAAAAATTGCAACCACTGCTGAATCAAACTAGTACATCAATTCATACGTAAATAAAGAGCGCTCTATAAAATTAAGACTTTATCAATCAAATATTTATAAAAAAGAAGCTATCTTACAAACAGTCAAATGTGAATTAAAAAAATGATCCAATTTATCTACCATTCAACCAAAAAGCTGGCCCTAGGAGCCAGAAGCTATTGGAGCGGTATATTGTCCTTACCCTACCCAAATAATTGTAGTATTTGTAGTGCAGAACATAGCATAGAAAAAAGCAAACTTTGTCTCCTATGTTTGTCTGAACTTCCCTTCACATTTTATGAAAAAGATTTAAAAACTTCCCGGGTTGCAGAAGTCTTTTTTGGAAGGGCAAAAATCAAAAACGTTTACGCTATGCTATTTTTTGAAACTGGAAATTACACGCAGAAGTTGTTGCACAAATTAAAGTATGAAAACGACAAGGAGCTCGCAAAATATCTTGGTACGCTGATAGGGGAAAAATTAAAGGCAGAAAGCTTAAACGACAAAATCGATTATTACATCCCTGTATCTCTTCATAGTAAAAAAGAATTTACGCGTGGATACAACCAAAGTGAAGTGCTTGCAGAAGGTATCTCGGAAATTTTGCCAGCACCTATTCTTAATCACTTCGTTAAAAAAAAGAAACACAACAGCTCTCAAACCAAAAAGAATAGACAAGATCGCATAGACAATGTAACTGACCTTTTTTATGTATCTGAATCCTCTGTGCTTACAGGAAAGCATATCGTTTTGGTGGATGATGTACTTACTACCGGAGCAACGCTGGAGTCTATTGCAAACACCTTACACCAAGCAGTACCTCAACTACAAATCAGTATCTTTACACTTGCCTTTGCGAAATAATGCTTAATATTCTCTTTATCTAGCAATAATTCTATCTAGGTGATTAACGATATCTTCTGATTAAAACTTCTTTTTATCGAAAAAGCATCTTTTTTTAAGCCATCTATCTAAAATTATATACTTTAGACGCACATCTACATTAATTTTGGCAGCATAATGAAGTCTACACATCTTATTACTCTCTTTTTTTCACTCTTCCTTTCTGGAGCATTTAATATGCTTTTGGCTCACAGCGCCGTGGGTTTACAGAAAGATCCACAAGACGTGAATTACATAGACAATAAAGGCAGAAAACAGGGTCAGTGGATTTACTATGGTAGAGATATTCCTTCAAAAAACTATCCTGAAAATGGCAAAATAAAAGAAGGGAATTACGAAGACAACAGAAAAGAAGGACTTTGGACAATGTATTACATTGATGGTGAAACACCTAAAACCAAAGGTAATTACAGTAACAATAGGCCGGCAGGTTCTTTTACTAAATATTGGCCCAACGGAAAAATAAAAGAAACGGGTGTTTTAGTAAAAAATAAATATCAAGAAAACCTAAAGCGTTACAATGAAAACGGCACATTAATTTACGAGGCAAACTACAATGAAGATGGCTATGAAAACGGAATCGTAAAATATTACCACGATAATGCTCAACTAGAGCTTGTATATAGCTCTAAAAATGGAACACTTACTGGTAAAGCAGAACGTTACTGGCCAAATGGAGATATTAAAGAAATAATTGAATACAATTCTGAAGGAACAGTTGTAAGCGCAGAACAGCATAAAATGGTAAGTCCAAAAGTAATTGTAAAAAGTACAACCACAAATGTAAAACAAGCACCAAAACCTTCATCTACAATAGGGTTTAAAACCAATTCTTACAACAAACTGTTTAATGCAAATAAAGAAATTTGGATGGAAGGTGAATTTAAAAACGGAATACTTTGGAATGGGAGACTGTACATTTATGATAATGATGGTTTACTTGAAAAAGTAGAAGTTTATAAAAATGGATTCTACCATTCAGACGGACAATTATAGCCAAAAACAAAATTCTACGTTTATCCCTTCAATTTAGTTAGTTGAAGGGATTTTTTTGCTTAAAATTTCCTTATTTTCGTACTCCTTACAAAACATAGAAATGGCAAAACAAGCATTACAGATATACAACAGTTTAAACAGCAAAAAAGAAGTCTTTAAGCCTATACACGGGGATTTTGTTGGACTCTACGTTTGCGGTCCGACCGTATACAGTAACGTTCACCTCGGGAATTGCAGAACTTTTATAAACTTTGATCTAGTTTACAGGTATTTACTCAAACTCGGCTACAAAGTAAGGTATGTAAGAAATATTACTGATGCCGGACATCTAGAGTCGGATGCAGATACTGGAGAGGATAAAATTGCTAAAAAAGCTAGGTTACAGCAGTTAGAACCCATGGAAATAGTACAACAATACACCGTAGATTTTCATGATACTTTAGCCAAGTTCAACAACCTCTCTCCAAACATAGAACCAACGGCTACAGGACATATAATCGAACAAATAGAACTCATAGAAAAAATTATAAAGAATGGTTTCGCTTACGAAATAAATGGCTCTGTTTATTTTGATGTAGAGAAATACAACCAAGCAGAAAACTATGGCGAACTTTCTGGAAGAAAAATTGAAGACCTTATTTCAGGAACAAGAGATTTAGATGGACAATCTGAAAAAAGATCTCCACTTGATTTTGCTCTATGGAAAAATGCTTCTGAATCGCATATTATGAAATGGCCTTCTCCATGGGGAATTGGATTTCCAGGTTGGCATTTAGAGTGTTCAGCTATGAGCACAAAATATTTAGGAGAAAAGTTCGATATACACGGAGGAGGAATGGATTTAAAATTTCCTCATCACGAATGTGAGATTGCTCAAGGTTGCGCAGGTACTGGTCATAAACCTGTAAATTATTGGATGCACGCCAATATGCTTACTTTAAATGGAAGGAAAATGAGTAAATCTACTGGTAATAACTTACTGCCAGCCGAATTATTTACAGGAGAAAACGATAAATTAGAAAAAGCCTATCATCCAATGGTGGTGCGTTTCTTTATGATGCAAGCACACTACAGAAGTGAATTGGATTTTAGTTCTGCGGCACTTAATGCTGCCGAAAAAGGATATAAACGCTTATTTGAAGGAATTAATACGCTAGAAAATTTAGTAGGTACTGACACTTCATCTCAAGATATACAAGAACTAGTGTCTAGTTTTTACTCGGCAATGAATGATGATTTCAATGCACCGATTCTAATCGCAAATTTATTTGAGGCTGTAAAGTTTATCAATTTATGTAAAGATAAAAAAGCGACTATCTCCCAAAGTGATTTAAAACTTCTCAAAAAAGAAATAAACGAATTCGTTTTTGATGTCATAGGCTTAAAAACCATTTCAGAAGAGAATAATTCTAGCTTAGAGAAAGTAATGGAATTGGTTTTAGATATGCGTCAAACTGCAAGAGAAAATAAAGATTGGGGCACCTCAGATAAAATAAGAGACTATCTCAAAGAAGCCGGAATTACTGTGAAAGATAGTAAAGAAGGAGTGCAGTGGAATCTCGATTGATTCCTCCGCTTTACGATGTAAAATATAATTATTCGGGAACGGATACCTCCACAACGTGTAATATCCAGTCCCATAATCCTCTTAGATAAGAAGGGAAAAAACAAATGCTATGTTAACACCAGATATACCAAAGAAATTATTTTTATTAGATGCTTTTGCATTGATTTATCGTGCTTATTTTGCATTTTCTAAAAACCCTAGGGTTAATTCTAAAGGACAAAATACCTCGGCGGCCTTTGGTTTTACAAATGCGTTAATAGACGTAATTAATAGAGAAAAACCAACGCATATTGCTGTGGTTTTTGATGCACCTGGTGGAGCTACTAATAGGCAAGATGATTTTTCTGACTATAAAGCCAACCGACAAGAAATGCCCGAAGACATAAGGTCTATGCTAGATCCTATCAAAGAAATAATAGAAGCGTTTCGTATTCCAATATTACTTAAAGAGGGTTTTGAAGCAGATGATGTAATTGGAACTTTGGCAAAAACAGCAGAAAAAAAGGGATTTCAGACATATATGATGACACCCGACAAAGACTTTGGTCAGCTGGTTTCTGAAAATATCTTTATGTATAAACCTGGCAGAGGAGGGAAACCCGCTGAAGTTTGGGGCGTGCCCGAGATATGTGCCAAATTTGAGGTGGATGATCCTTTGAAAGTAATCGACATACTTGGACTTTGGGGAGACGCAGTGGATAACATACCTGGAATTCCCGGTATTGGAGAAAAAACATCTAAAAAACTTATTGCCCAATACGGATCTGTTGAGGGTTTGATAGAACATGCAGATGAACTTAAAGGAAAACAAAAAGAAAATGTTATCAATTTTGCTGACCAAGGACGAATGTCTAAAATGCTAGCAACAATAATTCTTGATGTTGACGTTCCTTTTGATGTAGAACACTTGACACTTTGCGCACCAGACAAAGAAAAAATCAAGAAAGTATTTACTGAACTCGAATTCAGAAATATGGCAAAACGCGTGTTAGGAGAAGAAATCGTGATTACTTCACAACCCTCTACAACTAGTGATGCGCAGTTAGACTTATTTGGAACACAATCAAATATAGAGCACCAAGAGCCTGTAGAAGAAACAAAAGTAAAAACAATAGCTACCGAGAAACCCAGCTATCACTTCGTAAATACACCCGAGGAGAGAGAAAAGCTTTTGAACATGATGTTGGAGCAAACTTCTGTCTGTTTTGATACAGAAACTACCTCTTTAGAAGCTCGAAATGCAGACATAGTTGGTTTAGCCATTTCATGGAAAGCCAGAGAAGCTTATTACGTTCCTTTTCCTGCCGACTATGCTGCTGCTAAAGTAATGCTACACCATTTTAAACCTTTCTTTGAAAGTAAAAGCATAGAAAAAGTAGCACATAATATCAAGTATGACATTAAGGTAGTAAACCGTTACGATGTAGATGTCAAAGGACCACAATTTGATACAATGATCGCACATTATTTGTTGTCTCCAGATGGAAGACATTCAATGGATAGATTAGCCGAATATTACTTGAAATATAAACCGATTTCTATAGAAACATTGATTGGTAAGAAAGGGAAAAATCAAAAATCTATGGCTGATATTCCCCAAGAACAAATTACAGATTATGCTTGTGAAGATGCAGATATTACATGGCAATTAAAAGTACTTTTTGAACCCGAAATTCAAAAAGAACATCTAAAACAGTTGTTTTATGAAATGGAAATGCCGTTGGTTTCTGTGTTGAAAAATATGGAAGTAGAAGGAATAAATCTAGATACTGAAGGTTTAACCCATTTCTCAAAAGAACTAAATACTACGTTAATTGATTTAGAAGAGAAAATCAAGCATTTAGCAGGTCAAGAAGATTTTAATCTAGACTCACCCAAACAGCTAGGAGAAGTGCTGTTCGACAAAATGAAAATCTCTGCAAAGGCAAAGAAAACTAAAACAGGTCAATACTCTACCTCAGAAGATGTGCTTCAAAAACACAAAGATGACCACGAAATAATTCCTTTAATTCTAGACTACAGATCGCTCCGAAAATTAAAAAGTACTTATGTAGACGCTCTACCCTTGTTAGTGGATGAAAAAGACAGACGCATACATACACACTATATGCAAACTGTTGCAGCCACAGGAAGATTAAGTTCTACAAATCCTAATCTTCAAAACATTCCTATTCGAACAGAGAAAGGAAGAGAAATAAGAAAAGCTTTTATTCCTAGAGATGAAAATTATCTAATTATGGCTGCAGATTATTCGCAAATAGAATTACGAATTATTGCTGCATTAAGTGGAGATGCAACTATGATTCATGCCTTTCAAAATGGAGATGACATTCATGCAGCCACAGCATCAAAGGTATTTAATGTACCCATGGAAGAGGTAACTAGAGACCAGCGTTCTTCTGCTAAAGCAGTTAACTTTGGAATAATTTACGGACAAGGTGCCTTTGGATTAGCTCAAAATTTAGGGATATCGCGAAAAGAAGCAAAAACAATTATTGATGGTTATTTTGAACAGTACAGCACTATCAAAACCTATATGGAACAAGCTGTAATAGATGCAAGAGAAAAAGGCTACGTAGAAACCATTATGAAAAGAAGGCGCTATTTACCAGACATTAATTCTGCCAATGCAGTAGTAAGAGGTTTTGCCGAAAGAAATGCAATTAACGCTCCAATTCAAGGTTCTGCTGCAGATATTATAAAAGTTGCCATGATTAATGTCGCACAAAGAATGGAAAAAGAGAACGTTAAATCTAAAATGCTTCTTCAAGTACATGATGAACTAGTATTTGATGTGCACTTGGATGAAAAAGAAATCATGACCAAACTAGTGAAAGAGGAAATGGAAAACGCCATTAAGATGGAAGTTCCTATGGAAGTAGAATACGAATTAGCAGATAATTGGCTAGATGCGCATTAGATAAAATGAATTGGAAATTTGAAGTTCAATATTAAAAATGATATACTTCTTCAAATTTCTAATTCTTCTTTTCTTGGGCGTTACCTGCCTATAGGCTGGTCGGGCTATACGCACTCGCTATTTTTCTAAGATAAAAATGAGCTCACACAAATGCTGCTATCCCTAACGCAAATCCACGTTCTAAAATTCTATTTAATTGTAAATCGTTATTTGGTTTAACAACTAATATTTATCTAAAGCCGAAAGAATAAAATATCATCAATAATTGTAACTTAGTAAAAACCAAAATTATGCAGATGAAAAAACTTAATTTATTGTTTATGGGAACCATGCTTTTAGCTGCTTGTTTAGATAACGAAAATAAAACAGAAAAAATGGAAACCACCAAGGCAGAAAAAATTGAAGTATCCTACCCAGAAACAGAAAAAATTGAGGTTAGCGATACATTTTTTGGTAAAGAAATTATTGATCCGTACAGATGGTTAGAAGACGATAGAAGTGATAAAACTGCTGCTTGGGTTAAAGCTCAAAACGAGGTTACTTTTGGTTACCTTAACAAGATTCCATACAGAGAAGAACTTAAAAATAAACTAGAAAAAGTATTTAATTACGAGCGTCTTTCCGCACCTTTTAAAAGGGGAAATTACACCTACTATTATAAAAATGATGGTTTACAAGATCAATCCATCCTTTACAGAAAAGGAACTGATGAAGAAGAAGAAGTATTCTTAGATCCTAACGAATTTACAGAAGATGGTACAACCTCTTTGGGTGGAGTTTCTTTTACTAAAGACGGTAGCCTAGTTGCTTATTCAATTTCAGAAGGTGGATCAGATTGGAGAAAAGTAATAGTTATGGATGCAGCATCTAAAAACATATTAGAAGATACTTTAGTAGATGTTAAATTCAGTGGAATTTCTTGGAGAAATAACGCCGGTTTTTACTATTCTAGCTACGAAAAACCAGAAGGGAGTGAACTGTCTGCTAAAACGGACCAACACATTTTATATTATCACAAATTAGGAACAGCGCAAAATACAGACCTTGTTATTTTTGGTAAAAAAGCATCCGAAAAACACAGATATGTTGGCGGAAACGTAACCGAAGACGGAAGATATTTATTGGTGAGCGGAGCAAACTCTACCTACGGTAATAAACTTTTTATAAAAGATTTAGAAAACGAAAGTGCTGGTTTTAAAACCATTTTGAATCACGAAAACAGCTCTACTTATGTTGCAGAAAACGAAGGCAACAAACTTTTCATATATACAGATTTAGATGCGCCAAATTACAGACTAGTTACGGTTAATGCAGAAAATCCAACAGCAGAAAATTGGGTAGATTTTATTGCAGAAGAAGAAAATGTATTAAGTATCAGCTCTGGAGGTGGATATTTATTTGCACAATACATGGTAGATGCACTTTCTAAAGTTGTACAGTATGATTTTGACGGAAAAAAAGTAAGAGAAGTAAAACTACCCGGTTTAGGTACAGCAAGTGAATTTGGAAGTAAGAAAGAAGAAAAAGAAATGTATTTCTCTTTTACTAATTACAAAACTCCAGGTACAACATTTAAGTACAATGTAGAAAGTGGTGAATACGAAAAATATTGGTCGCCCAAAATTGATTTTAACCCAGATAACTACGTTTCTGAGCAGGTATTCTATACTTCTAAAGACGGTACAAAAGTTCCAATGATGATTACACATAAAAAGGGAATTGAATTGAACGGTAAAAATCCGACTATCTTATATGGTTATGGTGGTTTTAATGTAAGTCTTACTCCTTCTTTTAGCACAACAAATGCCATTTGGATGGAATTGGGCGGAATTTATGCCGTACCAAACCTTAGAGGTGGTGGTGAATACGGAAAAGAATGGCACGTAGCCGGCACAAAGCAACAAAAGCAAAACGTATTTGACGATTTTATTGCTGCAGCAGAATATTTAAAAGAAAAGAACTACACTTCTACAGATTATTTAGCCATTCGTGGAGGTTCTAATGGCGGTTTATTGGTTGGAGCGGTTATGACCCAGCGCCCAGATTTAATAAAAGTTGCATTACCTGCAGTTGGTGTTTTAGATATGTTGCGTTACCATACTTTTACGGCCGGAGCAGGTTGGGCATTTGATTACGGTACTGCAGAAGACAACAAAGAAATGTTCGAGTATTTATTAGGATATTCTCCTGTTCACAACGTAAAAGAAGGAAGTTCTTATCCTGCAACAATGGTTACTACTGGAGATCATGATGATAGAGTTGTACCGGCGCACTCTTTTAAATTTGCTGCAGAATTACAAGATAAACATGTAGGAGAAAACCCTGTTTTAATTAGAATAGAAACCAATGCCGGACATGGAGCAGGAACCCCAATTTCTAAAACAATAGAACAAAGTGCAGACATGATAGGGTTTACGCTTTATAATATGGGAATTGGTAGTTTGGATTATTAGATGAGTAGATAATTTTTGTTAAGGCTTCCCTCCTTCAGAAGGAAAGAAAAAACACTAATTTTTGAAAATTAAACAATAGAGCAAAATAGAGTACAATGCATCCTCCGCCTTTATTTCCGCTACGCTTCAACAAAAGCACCTCCTTCAACAAGGAGGTATAGAAACTAAAAAGCACCTCTCAAAACTGAAAGATGCTTTTTTCATATTTATACTTTCTTAAAGTGTACCTCTTGATTCTTGCTCTCTTTCAATTGCCTCAAACAAGGCTTTAAAGTTTCCTTTACCAAAAGATTGTGCTCCTTTTCTTTGGATAATCTCAAAGAACATAGTTGGTCTATCTAAAACTGGTTTTGTAAAAATCTGAAGTAAATAACCTTCGTCGTCTCTATCAATTAAGATTCCTAACTCTTTTAATGGAGCTAAATCTTCGTCAATTTCTCCAACTCTATCTAAAACAGTGTCATAATACACTTCTGGTACATATAAAAACTCTACTCCTCTATTTCTTAATGCAGTAACTGTTTCTATAATGTTATCTGTAGCTAAAGCAATGTGTTGCACACCTGCTCCATTGTAAAAATCTATGTATTCTTCAATCTGAGACTTCTTCTTACCTTCTGCTGGTTCGTTAATTGGGAACTTTATCCTTCCATTTCCATTACTCATTACTTTAGACATTAATGCCGTGTAATCTGTAGAAATATCTTTATCATCGAAAGAAACCAATTGCGCAAAGCCCATTACTTTTCCGTAAAATTCGCACCATTTGTTCATTTCATTCCAACCTACGTTTCCAACCATGTGATCAATAAATTTTAGTCCGGTTGGTTCTGCTTTGTATAATGGATTCCATGCTTTATATCCCGGCAAGAAAATTCCGTTGTACGCAGAACGTTCAACAAAAACGTGAACCGTTTCACCGTAGGTATGAATTCCAGAAAAAACAACTTTCCCATTTTTATCTTCTCTCGTTACAGGCTCCATGTAAGATTCTGCACCCCTAGAAACAGTTTCTTTGTAAGATTTTGTAGCATCGTCTACCCAAAGAGCAACCACTTTAACACCATCACCGTGCTTGTTAATATGCTCGTTTATTGGTCCGTCTTTCTCTAAAGGAGAAGTTAAAACGATAGTAATTTTATCTTGTCTAAGCACGTAAGAAACAGTGTCTTTTGATCCTGTTTCTAATCCGCGGTAGGCTAGTGGTTGAAATCCCCAAGCAGCCATGTAATAAAACGCAGCTTGTTTTGCGTTTCCTACGTAAAGTTCTACGAAATCTGTTCCTAATAAGGGTAAAAAATCCTCTGCCTGAGGTACTACCTTTTCTAAATTTAATGATGTTGTATCTGTACTCATAATTTTTTTATTTTTCTAATTTAAACGATTGAAGTCCTTCCCCTCACATTTCTACTCTGCTCGATGTCAGGAAAGTTATACTGGTTATTTATCTAACCAACTGTAAACGTAATCTTCATCACACATATCTACAGCTGCTTGTGTTAATTTTAAAGGTCTAAATGTATCCACCATTACGGCTAATTCTCCCGTTTCTTTTTTACCAATGC
>Ga0209653_1002186_pt1 | contig 14517 bp, 14 predicted proteins | sample SaaInl6LU_22_DNA_FD_184644 | JGI IMG/M metagenome (GOLD analysis project Ga0209653, IMG submission 184644) | Marine microbial communities from expanding oxygen minimum zones in the Saanich Inlet - ESP_116LU_22_DNA (SPAdes) (version 2) | ecosystem: Environmental > Aquatic > Marine > Intertidal... | reverse complement strand
ATTTACTTAAACCATTACTAATAATTGTTTTTGGATAAAAATGAGCAATTGAATGAAACTCATCACCAAAATGTAAATCAGAATAAATTTCATCAGATAAGACTATAAAATTATATTTCTCAAAAACCTCAGCTAGTTCTTTTAAATTTTTTGCATTGGTACCGGATGGATTATTTGGAGAGTTTAGAATAATCAGCTTGTTTTGACTTTCAATTTTTTTTGCAACGTCTTCAATTTGTTTTGCCGTTACATGCCAATTTGAATCAGCGCTTGTTTGTATCCAATGAATATTATTTTTAGCTATAATTGACTGAGGTTCATATGATACCCAGCTTGGTGCCGGTAAGATTAGGTCTCCATCAAAACAGATTTGAAGAAGAAACATGAGTTCTTTGCTACCAGGTCCAATAATAATATTATTTTCTGTAAAATTTTTGTATTTTTTTTTATTTAAGCTTTTTGAAATGGCTTGTCTTAATTTTAATAAACCTTTTGCAGGTAAATAATCTTTTTGATGAGCATTTTCTTTTAATTTTTCTACTAATTTATCAGGTACGGGAAAAGGAGATTGACCAAATCCAAATTTGTAAATGGTTTTACCATTGCGTTCCATCTCTTTGCTAGTTTCATTTATTAACAATGTTGATGATGTATGAAGTTTTCTTAAATATTCTTTGGCAAGACTCATTAGAATTAAGAAATTTTAATATTTATATATTCTTAAGTAAATATTAACAAATAGAATTAATTTGTAAAATAGTTTAACTGTAAATTACATTAATGATTAAGTTAAAAAATAAATTATTAAAATATAAGATTAGTTTTTTAAAAACTTACTACAAAGTAACAAAACAATATTACAAATCTATTTATTTTAAAAATAAGATAATAATTGATTTGGATCTGAGAGAAAAAATTGATAGGCAAATATATTTTAGAAATTATTATGAGGATGAGTTAATAAAAAAAACAATACAAATTATATCAAAAAATAGTTTTGATTATTTTTTTGATGTTGGATGCAATCTAGGCATCTATTCCTTGCTAGTTGCCAAAGAGAATAAAGAAATTAAAATTCTTGCATATGATATATTTGAAGAAAATATAATTCGTATGAATAAAATGATTTCAAAAAATAAATTTGAAAATATTCAGACTTTTTCATACGGTCTTTCTGATAAAAATATCGTGAAGCAGGCTTTTACAGACCATATGAATTCAACAGTTTTTAGACTTAATAAACTTGATGGCCTTAAATATAAAGTAAGTAAAAACGTAACTTTAAAAAAACTTGATGACATTTATCCAGATTTAAAAAATCAATATATATTTTTTAAAGTAGATATAGAAAATCATGAACTGTTTTTTATTGAAGGTGCGAAGAATATTTTTTCTAACAATAATGTTGTAGTTCAAATTGAAACTAATGATGAAGTTGTTGAACAAATTGACAAAAAATTGAAGCAACTTAATTTTTCACTAATAAAAAATATAAATCAAAACTGGGATAAATACTATTCTAATTTTGAATTAAAAATAAATTAATAAACATTATGAGACTAGATGATTTAAAAAATCCTAGAACCAAAAATTATTCGAGAATTAAATATTTTTTAATTCAGATTGAACGGGCAATAAAACAATTTTATTACTATTTGATTTCAATTCTCAACATTAACATTTTTAAAAATAATAAAAAAAGAATATTTATAGGAGAATATAAAGATACACGTTTTATAGAATTTTTATTTTTTAGTCTTTCAAGAGAATATATTTTTGTTTATTCTAATAAAAAAGGGTTGGCAAATTTCATAAAGAAAATAGGGGTATTTAACTTTTTTAAATATTGCAAACAAGGTAAATTAGAAAAAGAAGACGTTTCGCTTTTAATTGACACTAAAATAAATTCTAAAGATAAAAATATAGTTAGTATAGATACTGATTATTTTTTTTTAACTGATAATAATATTAAATATTCTAATGTTGTTCCATACTATATATATCCCAAAACATACAAAAAAATTTATAATCAGCTAAATAGATATGAAAACAATCAAAAAGAATTTAAAATAATTTTTTCTGGTTCAACAAATAAAGAAATTTATAATCGACTAAACTGGTTTGATATCAATAATAATAAACTATTAAATAGAGCTGAAATAATAGACATTATAGAAAGTGTTTTTTTTGATCGAATTCAAATTATAAAAGAAAAAAATAGTTTAGGAAAAGAAATTGATAAAAGTAAAATTATTTTTTTTAAAAATGAAAACAAAGTAAATAAAAAAAAGGCATTACTTTCAACCGAAGAGCATTTAGAAATGATATCTAAATCAGAATTTTTTTTAACTGCACCTGGCACTGAAATGCCTATGTGCCATCATTTCATAGAAGCTATAAAATTTGGATCAATACCTATAACAAATTATGGAAAATTAATTTTACCTAAGATAAGCAAAGATTTATATTTGCACTATAGCTCTAAAAATGAATTAATAGAATGTATCAACAGAGCATTTAAAATGAATAATGAAGAAAAGATAGAAAAAGCAAATAAATTAAAAGAAGTTTATCAAAAAGAATTTTCTCCAGTTAGTTTTTTAGATAAATTTAATAAGATGTCTTTGCCGACAAAAATTTACGTTAATAATGATCATGATAGTGTAAGATTAAGAGAAAAGAGATTAAAATATTAATCAATTTTTTAATTTATATTTTATTTATTTTCTTATAATATCGTTTTCTTCAAATGTGTCGTAGTAAGCAGTTCTGTTTATAAATTTAATCATATTTTCTTCTTCAGAAGAAAGAAAAATATATGATTTCCTTACTTTCACATCGTGAACTAAATAATCTGTACTAGCGCATAGCATAGCAATATTTCCACACCACAATCCTTCAGCGGGAATATTAATTTTAAAATTATCATATTTTTTAGAATAACTTTTTTTTTCTTTATATTCTGCGAATGGATAATTTTTTGTTTCATTACTTAGTATCTCATCATGAATTCTTAACATATTTTTATATATAAAAAATGTTAAGCAAATAACCAAAAATATTTTTAAATTTTTAAAATTTAAATTTTTTATTTCAAAAAAAATAAATAGAATTGTAAATATAAAATAAGGAATGTAAGCATACCCCCCATATCTTATATTTGGTATTTTATAAGCCCAAATTAAAACAGGTAAAAAAGAAAAAACTAATATTAAGAAATCTCGAAAATTTATAGACTTATATTTTTTTTTACTAATAAATTTATAATTTAAAAAAATAACTAATACGCAAATAAAGATTGTAATTAAAAATTTTTCAAAATTTTTATCATGTATAAGATATTTGAAATAATTTTTTTGAGATAGTTTTAAATAACTAGAAGCAGATACAAAACTTTTTGGCTGCTCTTCTCTCACATAAGCTTTCCAGCCTCTTGCTGATGCAGTTGTAAACAAGTGTCGTTCATTTGCTGCAACATTTCCTATTGACCAATCAGCAATTTTCTTATCAATACACATATTACTTAGTTGATAAAATAAACACCCAGAGATAATAATATTTTTCATAATAGAAATTAATATTAAACATAATATGAAAATATTTTTTTTATTTATAAAAAGTACTTCCTTTAAATTTTGTCTGTTATTAGATAAGAAAATAATAAATAGGTAGAAAATTGCTAATGCAGCATAAAGTTTTAAAAAGACTGAAAATGAAAAAAAAATAAATATTTTATAAAGATGCAGTTTATCTGGATTTTTAAGATAATTTAATACGTATAGTTGAATTAAAAATAGCAGGCTTATAACCGGAAGGTCGGTACCAAACTCTTTTGAACGTGAAAATCTCAGCAAAATAAGACATATAATAAAAAAGATTAATAATTTTACTTTATTATCACTCTCTCCAAATTCCCTAACCAAATGTAAAGAAAAAAAAATTGTAAAAATAACTGGTAACAGATAGATCGCAGTATTATTAAAAATAGGTAATTGGAACACTGACATCAGTTCATAAAAACCGTGACCTTGACCAAAATAGTCATTAAGAGAAATTAATCCAAAAACAATTTTATACTGTTGCATTACATTGACTATTGGCAGTTGATAAAGCTGCCAATCATCATGTAGATTACTTGTGCAAGCTGTAATAAAACCGAGTATATATATAAAAAAAAAATATTTTTTATCTTCTTGAAAAATTAATATTTTAAATTTTTTAATATTTAAAATAAAAAAGAAAAATAAAAAAATATAAAAAAGAATTGAAATTTCTAAATTTATTGCAAAAAAAAAATGCAAAAGTGTTGTTAAAAAATAAATAAATACAAAACCAAATAATCCAATTTCACCGATAGAAAAATTCTCGTTTTTAAAAATATTTTTAACAAAAGCAAAACCTGAAATTAAAACTATAAAAATATAAAAGTTATAAATTAAAAAAAAATAAATAATCGACATGCTTTATTTTTTTTTTGTCTTAAGCAAAGTTTTTTCTAAAAAACAATAAAGTAAAGTAAAAAGGTATTTTGATCCCAATTCATCAATTTTAAACTTTGCTTCACCAACAGTCCTATTGTAATATTCTATTGGTATTATTTTATATTTATAGCCTCTAGAAATGGTTTTTAATGGAAGTTCAAAAAATATATTAAAGCTTTCAGATACTAATGGATATAATCCCTCTAAAGTTTGTTTTTTATAAATTTTAAAACCGTTAGTAAAATCATTTAAGTTACTCCACATTAATAATTGAGCCAAACGATTACCTGCTCTATTAAGTATATATTTTAACCAAGGATAATTTACTGTTCGACCACCGCTAATAAATCTAGACCCAAAAACTGCATCACAATTATTATTTTTAATAGTTTCATAATATTTATTTAAATCTTCAACTGTATCTGAGCTATCACTCATCATTATGCATATGTAATTTCCTTTTGCTTCTTTTATACCAAGTGTGATAGCTCCCCCAAGTCCTTTTATTGAATTATTAATATATCTAATATTATCATCTTCTTGCATAAGGTCTGTAATGATCTCTACAGTTTTATCTTGACTAAAATCATTAACAAATAAAATTTCATAGTTGTCACAATTTATTTTATTTTTAATGTCTTTTGATATTATTTTTACATTTTCCTCTTCATCTCTAACGGGTATTAGTATACTTAAATTTATATTCATAAATGTTTAAAAATTTTTTTTTTATATTTTATAATATCCTTGATAATTTAATTCACCAAGAAAAAATTGTTAAATTTTTAAAATTTCAGAATATAAAATATGTAATTGATATTGGAGCTCATAAGGGTGAGTTTTTAGATCACATTAAAAAATTACCAAAAGTTAAAAAAACTTACTCATGTGAGCCACAAAAAAATATTTTTAAAAAATTAAGAACAAAAACTGATAATAAATCTTTTTTTGGATATAATATTGCTATTTCAAATAAAACTGGTTACCAGAAAATGTTGATTTCTGAATTTACAATGACAAGTACTTTTTCTAAAATTAATAATAATTCGACATATTATAAAATAAAAAAATTTATAATAGGTGAAAAAAAAAAATATGAGTTGGTTAAAACGATTACGTTAAAAGATTTTATAAAAAAAATTAAAATTAAAAAAATAGATTTATTAAAAATAGATACAGAAGGTCATGAGTTAAATGTATTACTTTCAGGGTTAAATGTATTGAAAAAAACTAAATTACTATTAATTGAGTTTAGAAAGAATGATATGTATTTAAATTATTCATCAGTTAAAATGCATAATTTATTATTAAAAAATAATTTTAAATTAGTAAGAAAGTTTAAATTTCCACTATTTGGCATGGAAGATCGAATATATAAAAATAGGAAACTGATAAAATGAACATATGTATTGTTACGGGTTCAAATGGTTTAGTAGGATCAGAAGCAGTTAATTTTTTTTTAGAAAAAAAATTTAAGGTAGTAGGTATTGATAACAATTTAAGAGAATACTTTTTTGGAAAAGATGGCTCTACAATTTGGTTAAAAAAAAAAAATATTAAAAATAAAAATTTTATTCATCAAAATGTTGATATTCGTAATTTAAGTAAGATTGAAAAAATATTTAAAAAATTAAACAAAAAAATATCAATAATTATTCATACTGCAGCCCAGCCTTCTCATGATTGGGCTATCAAAGAACCTGTGACAGATTTTACAGTAAATGCTAATGGAACATTAAATTTGCTCGAATGTACTAGAAAATATTGCCCAAAAGCTAAGTTTATATTTACCTCAACTAATAAAGTTTACGGTGATAATCCAAATAAATTTCAATTAATAAAAAAAGGAAATAGATTTGAAGTTAAAAAAAACCACCATTATTTTAATGGTATAAACGAAAATTTATCAATAGATAATTGCGTGCACAGTTTATTTGGTGTTTCCAAAGCTTCTTCTGATCTTCTTGCTCAAGAATATGGAAAAAATATTGGTCTTTATACAATTATTTTTAGAGCAGGCTGCATCACTGGGACAAATCATTCATCAGCCGAATATCATGGGTTTTTATCATATTTGGTAAAGAAATGTCTTAAAGATAAAAGTTATAAAATTATAGGTTATAGGGGCATGCAAGTTAGAGACAATATTCATTCCAAAGATTTGATAAGATGTTTTTGGGAGTATTATAAAAACCCCAAAAAAAAAGGTGAAGTTTATAATATTGGAGGTAGTCGTTTTTCAAATTGTTCAGTTTTGGAAGCTTTGAATAAAGTTGAAAAATTTGCAAACATTAAAATAAAAAAAACTTACATAAAAAAATCGAGGACCGGTGATCATAAGTGGTGGATAAGCGATATCGTAAAATTTAAAAAAGATTATCCAAGATTCAAATTAACATATAATACTGATAAGATTATAAGAGAGCTAATTAATTTTCATCAAAAAAAATAAATAGAAGATCAAGACTAATAACAACTAACTGTATCTTAATACTATATCAATCTTTTATTTTAAGTTCCCTTATTATTCAAAATTAATATGTTTTAGAAAAAAGTTTAAATTCATGTTAACCAAGTTGACTAACGCGCCCGTAGACCAACTGCATAGATCGTCTGATTACGGATCAGACGACAATATCCTCTAAGCATTGCTATTCTAATAATTGGTTTTATTGCTGGTGTAGTCACAACTGTTGTAAAGTTAACAGCAAATTATTATCAGTATATTTTACCAGACGTGTGGGTTTCCCGTATGAGTTCAAGTCTCACAGACCGCACCACCAATATAATAATTAGTTATTTTCCTCATTTTTTGATATTTAAAAATTATTATCTTTAATAAAATTTTGTATTTAAAGTGAAAATTGTATTTAGTATATGATCAAATATTCATGAAAAAAAAATTTTATTTATCAATACTTTTTTTTTTAGTTATTTTGTTAGCTATTTCCTTTTTAAATAGAAGCGTTGAGTTCAAAAAATTGAAAAGAAATAAAATATTCCCCATTTTAACAGCTATAAAAAATAACGAAATGCTTAAATATATAAATTTAGGATATAAAAATAATTTTTTACCCAACACTAGTTATGGCGATTTAAAATTTAATATAATAAAGCTAAATTTAGACAGCACTGATTATAAAGTGGGTTATGGGAAGCGAAAAAGTTATTATAAGCCTTTTTATATCGAAGAGTTTAATAACTTTATTTACATATTTCAAGCGAACGGAAAAATTCATAAATTTTCCAAAGATAAATTAAACTTTAAAAAAAAAATTGATCCAATAGAAATAGAATCTTATTTTAATAATTTAAAAAATATTTATATTCTAGATACATTAAGAGTAAAAAAAAGTATTTTTGTAAGTTTTAAATCTATTTTTGAAAATTGTGAAAAATTTAACATACTAAAGTTTGATATTGAAAACTTTTCTAAATTTGAAGTTATTTATAAACCTCAAGAATGTGCAAGCATTATTCAAGCTGGAAGTATGGAACTTTTTAATTTTAATAATAAAGAGGGAATTTTATTTACTATATCTGGTCCTCATTATTATTTGAAAAATGAAAAATTTGAATCTCAAAATAATGAATCTATTTTTGGTAAAATTCTTTTTATAAATTTTTCTGATTTAAAAATAAATTTAATTTCAAAAGGTTTTAGGAACCATCAAGGATTAGTAGTTTCTAAAAGATGTATTTTATCAACAGATCATGGTCCTGAAGGTGGAGATGAAATAAATAATATTAAAGTTGGAGGAAATTATGGCTGGCCCATCGCATCATATGGTGAACCTTATGAAAAGAAAGAGTTGGCTAATTATAAATTTCCAAAGTTTTTAAAAAGTCATGAAGAAAATGGTTTTATAGAGCCTGTTTATACTTTTTTACCATCAATCGCAATTTCAAAAATTATAGAATTAAAAAATAATTTTTCATCTATATGGCAGGATAACTTTTTAGTGGCTTCATTAAATGCAAGATCATTGTTTAGAATTAAGTTATCTAAGAATTGTGAAAGAATGATCTACAGTGAAAAAATATACATAGGTCAAAGAATACGAGACATTTTGCTCTCTAAAGATGAAAAAAATATATTTTTAGCATTAGAAGATGAGGGCGCAATAGGACTTTTAAAACAATAAAACTTATTAATAATTAGTACTTTATTATATTTTTTAATTTTCAAGCCAGTTGGGCACATTAATTTTAACATTCCCAAATTTTTAAATAAGATCTTTGTTTTTAAAACGAGAGCAGCCTTTCATTTTAATAGCCTTAATAACTTTAGTAGCATCAGTACTTTATTTTAAAAAAAAAAGTTAAGAAAATTTATATTACAATAGAAAACAATCTTAAAAATAAATTTAGCAAAATTACTGAAAACTTTATTTTACGAATAATTATTGTAATACTAATATTAACAATTCTATATTTAATTATTAAGTAGAAAGTCAAGCCCAATAACGAGAGGACTTGATCCATAAGCTTACTCAACGCCTACTCAACGTTTTCAAGGTCCAATACGATCCAACTCTCAGCTTTGCCAAGATCAGTCGTTTGTAGAAATGTTGTAAAATCTATGTTAATCAGGCGAATAATTAATGCGCCCGTAGATCAACTGGATAGATCGTCTGACTACGGATCAGAAGGTTGGGAGTTCGAATCTTCCCGGGCGCGCCATTTAAATATGAAAAAAATATTATTTATCATTACTGCTTTTCTCTTTTTACCCAGCCCTCTTTTTGCTGAAAGAGTTGATATTTTTCAATTTACCAAGGAAGAACTTTCACAATTAAAATCTCACAGCTTAAAGAAAAAAACAGATTACAGCATTTTAATGGATCAAGGTGGAAAATGTGTAGCAGCAAAAGACTCAGGTTTATTAAAGCTTGAGAGCAAAAATACTAAAGCAGAAGATAATTTAAAAATTATTCAAGATGAAAGTGGTGGTTGTTTAAAAGCAGAGGCCAAAGGACAAGCATCAGGCATTGGAAGGGAAATTAAAGTTGATCTTAACAAAACTCCATTCATTAATATTACTTGGAAAATTGAGCAGGGAATTACAGGAATTAAAGAGAAGACAAAAAAAGGACATGACTTTGCTGCGAGAATTTCGGTCGTAAAAGAAACAGGAGCACTCCCTTGGCAAAAAAAAGTAATGAATTATGTTTTTTCAAGCAATGAAAAAACAAATACACATTGGGTAGGACCTTATCGAAAACAAATTATTGATTATGTTGCTTCATCATTAGTAGATCAGCCTCTTGATACTTGGGTAACGGTTAAATTGAATGTCAAAGATCATTTTAAACAATTTTTAGATATGGATTTAGATGAAATTGATGGTGTTGTGATTATGACGGATACAGACAATACAGATCAAAAAGCTGTTGCTTATTATAAAGATATTTATTTTTCGAATTAATTATTTTTCAAAAGTTAAGCTTGCCCATTTACTGAAATAATCAGCATTATGTTTCAATTTTTTTAATAAATTTAATTTTTCAAGATGAACGGCGCTAATTAAATACAAACCCTTTTTCGAGGTATTAATAGATAACATTCCATTTTCATCTGATTGATACTTTGTTCTTTCAAACTCTTTATTATTTCTAAAAAAAACAATAACCGTTTGATTTACAAAAGGTTTTTTGTCTAAAAAAACTTGTAACTTAGCTTGTTCATTAACATAAGGATCATTTAAATTCATAATTTCAAATTCTAAATTTTGAGAAGATTGAAAAAAGTTTCCCTTTTCACTTTGAAAGATAAGCTTAGCAAAACGTTGATAAATTTCTTTGGGTCTTTTTTTATCATTTTTTTCATACTCTAGATCATATTCTTTCGTAAAATTAATAAATGTTTCAAAATCTTGGTATTCAAGCAAAACAATATTGGATTGGTAATATAAAAATTGCGTTCCTGAATCTTTAACTTTTTGTTGAATGGCAGGATAGTCACCATCATTTTGTTTGAGTTGTAAAATTTCATTAAACGTTTGAAAAAAAAGTTTTTCCGTTTCTTCATTGATAAAAGGATAACTTTCACCAATTAAATCCTGTCCAACTTTAATATCTACGATAATTTTTTCTTGATTTTTTAATTTATAATTTTTTGCCTCAAGCCAAAGTTCATGTGCATATAAATTTGTTGAATTAAATAAAAAACTTACTATTAAGAAAAAAATTATTTTCATATGTTACGATATTTATTTTTAATACTTTTTTTACCCACTATAGCTTTTTCTCATGAATTAAAACCTTCTATTGTTAATTTTCAATTTACAAATCAACAACAGACTTTAGATTTTAAATTAGATATTCAGCTAAACTTAGAGGCGATATTAGCTAATATTGATCCTTCACATGATAATACGAATGAGTCTGAAAATTCAGAATATTACAATAGTTTAAGAAAATTAAATGCTAGTGAGTTACAAAATATTTTTAATCAAAAACTAAAAGATTTTACAAATAATATTCAGCTATTTCAAAATGATCAAACTGTTCAATTTAATATAGATAATATTTTTATACCTGAGATAGGAGATATTGCTATCTCTCGAGAAACCCAAATTACTTTGAGTGGAAAAAATATTTTAGAAAATAATTTAAGTTTTTCTTGGAGTAAAAGTTATGGGCCTGTTATTTTAAGAGTTTCTGATTTAGATAAAGAAATTGTCTACACCGAATATTTAAAAACAGATGCAAAATCAAAAAACTTTTCATTATCTAAAAATCAAAATCAAAGCTTATCATCTGAAATTTTAAATTATTTGATTATTGGATTTGAACATATTGTTCCAAAAGGTTTAGATCACATTTTATTTGTTTTAGGTTTATTTTTATTTTCACCTAAATTTAAACCTCTCCTTATTCAGGTATCAGCTTTTACACTTGCGCACACGATTACGATTTTCCTAGGGGTCTTAAACATCGTCGTTATCTCACCTTCTATTGTTGAACCAATTATTGCACTTTCTATTGCTTACGTTGCTTTAGAAAATATTTTTTTAAAAAATATTTCATTATGGAGGCCTATTGTAGTTTTTGTTTTTGGGCTTTTACATGGTCTAGGTTTTGCAGGTGTAATTAGTGAGATTGGTTTATCCCAAGCTCATTTTGTGACCAGCCTCATTTCATTTAATGTGGGTGTTGAGCTTGGTCAGTTATTTGTCATTTTGGTGTGTTATTTTGGAATAGCTCACTGGATTAAGGAAAAAATTTGGTACAAAAAATTCTTTACAAATCCTTTATCATTCATAATTTCTATTATTGGATTATATTGGTTTGTTGAACGAATTATTTGATGCCTTTACATAAAAAATATTCAATTATTATCCCTGTCTCAAAACAAGAAAAAGATTTTTCCTTATTAAAAGTTTTAAAACAAAAATTTTCACAGCACGAAATTATTTTAGTTCTTGATCAAGAGCACGAATTATCCATCGAGGAATTAAATGATATCAATTTAAATATTAATAAGTTAGTTAAAGTTACAAACTCAAATCGAGGAAAAGCATTAAATGCTGGTGCATTAAAAGCTGAAAATCATTATTTATGGTTTTTACATATTGATAGTCAAATCAATAAAATTGAACAAGAAGATCTTGATCGGTTACAAAAAAAACAACTTGGGTATTTTAAATTAGCCTTTGATAAAGATAAAAATACCATCAATGCAAAAGGAGCTAATTTTAGATCTAAAAATTTTGATCTACCTTTTGGTGATCAGTCGTTTTTAATTCATAAAAATCTTTTTAATCTTATAGGAAGATTTGATGAAAAACTCACCGAAGGCGAGGACCATAAATTCGTTTGGCAAGCTAAAGCTCTTGGGGTTGAAATTAAAGAAATTACAAGAGAAATTGTAACATCGGCTAGAAAGTATGAAGAAAACTCATTTTGGCAAACGATTAAAACATTATTTAAAACTGCCACACAAGCCAAAACATTTAAACAAAATTCAATTAAAAATATTTATTGTTTTTTTACTAAAGATCCAAAATCAAAAAATTCAAAGACAAGGTTAAGAGAAGTTTTAAAAGACAACCAACTTGTTGATCAGTTTAATTTACATTGTTTAGCTATTGTAAAAGAAAATATCTTAGACCTTGATCAAGGTGAAAATAAAATTGTCATTATTAATAATAGCCCAACGAGAGATTATCTTTATGAACTTGGTTTGGACAAATATAGTATTCTTGATATTCAATCAGACAACATCGGCCAATCCATGCAAGAAGCTTATGATATTTGTTCACCCTTTGGAAAAAATATTATTTTAACAGGTTCAGATATTCCGGAATTAAAATCAAGTCATTTAGTCAAGGCCGTAGATGAACTCAAACAAAAGGACAGTTATATCATTGGGACCAAAGACGGAGGATACTGTTGCTTTTCTACTAAGTTAAAGAATTTAGGAAATGCTTTTACTCGAGTTGATTATAAGTCCAACCAGGTTATGAATGATTTTATAAAACACATGTATAATATAAAAAAAAGTGATTTCGAACTTATCGATGTTGATACATTAGATGATCTACAAAATATGTATGAAGCATTAAAGCAAAAAAATGATAAAACTGAAGAACAAAATAATCTCATTCAATTTATTGATAAAAGAAAATACGCATAAATGACAAGAAGGTTTTTCTCAAAAATTTGTATTCAATTTTTGTTATTATTTGGACTTCATCAAACTAAAATTTTTGCTGCCATCAATGACTTTATTAAAACTGATGAAGAGTGGAAAAAAATTTTATCACCAGAGCAATTTAGAATATTAAGAAAAGAAGGAACAGAACCTGCATTTACGAGTCCCTTGAATGATGAAAAAAGAGAAGGAGATTATGTCTGCGTGGGTTGTAATACAAAATTATTCCATTCGTCTAAAAAATATGATTCAGGTACGGGTTGGCCTTCTTTTTATGATTATGTTCCAGGATCGCTTGGAACCAAAACAGATTACAAACTTATTTTTCCAAGAACAGAATATCATTGTATTAATTGTAAAGGACATCATGGACATGTTTTTGATGATGGACCAGCTCCAACCTTTAAACGATATTGTAATAACGGTATAGTTTTAAAATTTATTCCTAAAACCTAATTTCTGGATTTAAATAAATAACTTAATTTAAAAGTTGCGGTCCAAGCAATAAGGACTAAACCAATTAAAGCTTCTAAGCTTGTTGCAATTCTAAGATTACCATTTGCATAAATATCACCTGTTCCTAATGTTGTGTAACAATTTGCAGAGTAATAAAAAAAATCTAAAAAGGATCCGGTCAAATTACCTTTGAATAAATCTACCCCAGGATTATTATGGTAAATAAAATAATAGTAGTAAGCAAACAAACTGATTTGGATGACATGAGAGCTGATGAGAAAAGATGAAATTTTTATGAAATCTGAATATAAAAAATTTTTAGATGTATTTTTGCTTAAATAATTAAGCGTTAGACCATGAATTTTGAGACATAGCCCCACTAAAATGATTGTGAAAATAATCGACCAAATCATTATTTTAATATACAAATATTTTTAAATGATACCAGTAAGCAGAACCACCCGAGCTATTATTAAACCACTTCAACCTGTTTATGATCTGTTATCTAATTTATCATACCCACTTATTCGTTTTGCAGCAGGAGTCATGATGATTCCCCATGGTTATGGAAAAGTGTTTGGAGGTATTGATCGTACTGCAAATTTTTTTTCATCCATAGGAATTGAACCTGCAATATTTTTTGCATGGTATGTTGGAATTGTAGAGTTTGCCGGTGGAATTTGTGTAGCTCTTGGTTTCTTGACGAGACTTTTTTCAGTCCAACTTATTGGAGTGTTATTTGTAGCAACCTTCTTTGTTCATTTTCAAAATGGATTTTTATGGGTCAAAGGAGGCTATGAATATCCTTTAATGTGGATGCTTATTATGATCGCGATTACCTTTAAGGGTGGTGGTAAATTATCAATCGATGGACAATTACCCAGGGAGTTTTAATGAATTTATCAAACCTACCACTCAACAA
>Ga0209653_1002185_pt1 | contig 14521 bp, 27 predicted proteins | sample SaaInl6LU_22_DNA_FD_184644 | JGI IMG/M metagenome (GOLD analysis project Ga0209653, IMG submission 184644) | Marine microbial communities from expanding oxygen minimum zones in the Saanich Inlet - ESP_116LU_22_DNA (SPAdes) (version 2) | ecosystem: Environmental > Aquatic > Marine > Intertidal... | reverse complement strand
CACCAACGAGAAATGAAAAGGATAAAACAATTCTTTAAACACCTTGCTTGGTTAGAGCAAGAAAGAGTAAAGGCAATGATTCATTGTGGTAGACCAACATCTATTTAATATACTATGAATGACACGCTACTTGAACTAATGAAACGTGATCTTGAAGAACACGGTATAGAGAATGATTAAATGAAAGATAACCTAAACATATATTGGTGGCGTCAAAAGTTGATTAGAGTAGCTTTAAAACGCTTTAAAACAAAGAAAGAAGCTGCCAATGCGTTAGGTATAACCCGTAGAACCTTAATGAAATATGAAAATGATGCCAAGTGATATCCAAGCCATTGTTGAAATAGTTATAGTAGGAAGTTTTACTGCTATCTTTTTTGGATATTTAGTATGGAAAATGGGAAAAGATCCTAGAAACCATGGAAAATAAATCTAATGAACATCATCTGAAAGTAACCCGTTGTGTACTAATGGCTCAATTATTCTTAGAATCATTAGATGATATCAAAACAACTGCTTATTATAGACAAGACATAAAGAATCTAACTAATACTTTAGAAAAAAAGTTAGAATCTTTTTTGAGTAAACCTAATGAGTACATGCTAAATGGAGAAGCTGAAGAAGTTATGATGAAACTAGGCAGAGGCTTTGAAAAATTACGTAATTTAGAATTAGAAAAAATTTATGACGCAGATCCTTTAAACAAATCTTAAAACCAAATTATTATGGGAAAAATGAAAGAGCTGTATGTTGAACAGCTTAGAGAACAAGAATCTTTTAAAACTCTATATCCAGATCAACAAGACATAATGAACAATGAACAATGCTTAAATTGTTTAAGCTTTAACACTGTTCAAATTAAGACCTATACCTATGACTGCCAAGAATGTGGCGTTACTATGGTAGAAATAGACAACCAATTAAGACTTGCATGAAGAAACAAATCCAACAAATCCAGGAATTTGAAAAATCATTTAACATTGACCCACAAAGTCAGCCATCAGAAACTAAATTTCTTATTCTCTTAGAAGAATTAGAAGAGTACAGAGATGCTGCTAGAGTTAATGATTCAGTTGAAATAGCTGATGCAATTGGTGACATATTATACATTACATTTGGCCTTGTAACTAAATATGGATTAGAAAATAAGATAGAAGCTATCTTTGATGAAATTCATGCAAGTAACATGAGTAAGCTAGGTGCTGATGGTAAACCTATTCTTAGAGAAGATGGTAAAATCCTTAAAGGACCTGATTATTTTAAGCCAAATATTGCTAAATATTTATAAGTATAGCAATATTACTGAGATTTATTTCATTTAACTATTCTTAAGTATATGATATAACTGTATATTAAAGCTAACTTAGATATATAGAGTTAGCAAAATGTTATATCAATTACCAAACGGAAAAGTTATAGAGATCTCATTAGAACAGTATTTGGAACTGTCTGATGCTGATTTTGAAACTATTATATCATATAATTTAGGACATGAACTAGAAAATCCATTCTTTGGATCTATACTAGGGAAGTCAAGCAGCATGATGCTGGATGAAGATATAGAAGAATCAGAAAAAGAACTACCTGATATTGACTTTGATGAGAAGTTAACTGATGAAGACTTTCATCGGGATGATACCTAACTAGTATCAGAATTATTACAACAGCCTCGCAGAAATGTGGGGCTTTTTTTATTTACATTAATTATTAAAAGGAACAAAAATGCAAAATCAAACTTCAACTGTTTATGTAGCTGGTGATGATATGGGAAATATCATTACAGTATCACAAAACAACTCTGACTATGGTTGGATTACACTAAAGCAAGAAGCTTTAGATCTAACTAATGGTTGGGCTAACAAGAAAACACGTAGTGCTATCATTATGGGTCTTGTAAACGTATTAGAAGATTTTAATTTAACTCATGGAGAAGTTCTTCCTGGTAAAATTGTAGTACGTGAACAAACAGAACCGTTTAGCACACCTGATCGTGATGTAAAACGTGCTGGTGCTGAGGGTCCTGTACTAAAAGATGCAGATGGTAATACTATTTACCGTAAAACTTTCTTTATTGATCAAGCTACTATTGATGCTAATCCTGCTCAAAGTGTTGATACAATGATTTCTCACGGTAATGTTGAAGAAGTACGTGAATACAATGCTTCACAACGTAATCTTACTAAGGTAAGTGCTGATCAAACTGCTGAGCTAGCAGATTCATTTGATCTATAAGATATAGATAGGGGTAGTGGGCATGTCCTGCTACCCTTATTATTTTAAATCATTACAACCTTTATTATTATGAAATACAAATTAAACTCCAAGCAAAACTTTTATTACTTACGTGCCATCTTAGGTTTAGGTGTTTACACTAGAGATGAAATAAACTCTTTAGGGTACCAAAAGAAAAAGCGTATAATTAAAGTTCATCGTAAAGCTACCCTAGCCATTGAAAAGCTAAAGCAGCAACGATTACATGATATGTCTTCAGCTATTTTGTCAGTATTGTTTAACAAAGGCAAGATGTTTGAAGATTTAACATGTAACTTATACGTTATCTTTGAAGATGTACCTTCAATAAACATGAGTGATAAGGACCTGGGTATTAGTAAAGATGATATCTTAGAATGCTTATTAGAACATGGTGTGTTAGGACCTAACTTTTTAAAATTAGAATAATGTCAAATACTTACGGGCTAGATAATAAAGAAATTGTATATCTATATCTACAGAACAAGAAGCTTGCAGACTTTGTTAATGACTTAGTACAAGAAGGTTATCAAAAAGGACGCTTAAGTTTTGATCTAGGTGATATGATATTGTCTAGTGATATCACATCTTCAGAGCTTATGGAAATCATGGACATAAAAAAAGTCAAGATTGCTATGAGTATCAATGATAAGCTTGAACCCATTGTTGAAATGATTAAGAATACAATTCCTGAAGTTTATGAGGAAGCTGTAGCAATCATGGAAGAAGGTTCTAAGATAATTGCAGAAGAAGAAGATTCTGAAGAAGATGATGAAGAGTAAGAAAAAGATGTGTTCTGGTTGTGATACAGAACAACACATTTGGAAGAGTGTAGGGAGAGAGAAGTACTGTCAACGTTGTGCCGCTTTGTTAAGAACTGGTGAAACCAACCAACTCAAACGTGCTCCACTCTCTCCCAAGTCTTCTAAGAAAGCTAAAGAAGATACCGTTTATACTAAATTACGCAGGGATTATTTAACTATTAATCCTATTTGTCAAGCTAAAATACCAGGATGTACTGGTGTAGCTACAGATATCCATCATAAAAAAGGTAGAGGTCAATACTATTTGATTACTACTACATGGATGTCTGCATGCCGTCAGTGTCATGAATGGATAGAAACAAACCCTGCAGAAGCTAAAGACTTAGGATTTACTATAACAAGAATTACAGATGAGGGAAGAGCGTAACAAACTCATACCAGGAGATAAGCTAGAGATTAATGGTACTACAAGGACCATAACATCATGGTTAACGTATGATCCTGTTACACTTGACAGCTATATACAAAGAACCCCAGGTACAATGCTGTCTAAACATATGGAGCTTGAACTAAAAAAGAAATTATTAAATGACTCAAAGAGACAAAATACAAGAAGAAGCTCTAATCACGGCAATCAAACACCATAGATCAGGGCTTGGTATATCCATGGGTGTAGGTAAAACACTCATAGGATTAAAACATATGAAGGCCCACTTCAATGCTAAATCTAAATTTTTAATTGTAGCACCTAAAGTATCTATCTTCCAATCATGGAAGGATGATGCTGTTAAGTTTGGTATGAATTACCTGCTTGACTGTATGGAATTTACAACTTACTTATCATTAAACAAACGTGACCCAAAGGCTTATACATTAGTCTATTTAGATGAATGTCACAGCTTGTTGAACAATCACAAGATATTCTTAGACAAGTATGATGGAAAGATATTAGGTCTTACGGGTACACCACCTGTTCGTGCTTATACTGAGAAAGCTAAAATGGTAGCTCAGTTCTGTCCTATTGTTTATAGATACAAGATTGATGAAGCTGTTAGTGATAACATACTTAACTCTTATACTATTAAAGTACACTACCTGAAACTTTCAGAGAAGAATACTCACCATGTAAAGATGAAAACTAAACAGTGGTTTACTTCAGAAATTAAACAGTATGCTTATGCTAACAGACGTTTAGCTATGGCTAATCAAGGTACTAAAGATCACCAGTTTGCTGTGATCAATAGGATGAGAATGATTAAAGAGTTTACTACTAAAGAAAAGTATGTAAAGAGTCTACTTCCTAGCATAGAAAATAAATGTATTGTGTTTGCTAATACTCAAGCACAAGCAGATAGAATCTGTGCTGATAGTTACCACTCTAAGAATCCTTTATCTGAAGAAAATCTACAAGATTTTAAAGACGGTCATATAACCCTTCTAAGCTGTGTTGAGCAACTTAATGAGGGTGTTACTATACCAGAACTAAAAGAAGGGATTATAATGCATTCTTATGGCAATGAACGTAAGTCTGCACAACGTTTAGGTAGATTGTTAAGACTTAATCCTAATGATCATGCTACCATTCACATCTTATGTTACAAAGATACTATAGATGAGAAGTGGGTTAGCTCTGCACTAAGTAATATTGATCCAGATAATATTGAACATATTATCGCTTATGATGAAATGCCTATATGAAAAGCTTAACTATTAAAATGCACATTGATAAGGAAGGACGCCTTGTTACAAGCACACCTACAGAAAAGAAACTTTATGAAAGGTATATGGGTGAATTGAATCCTGGAGATCAAGTGGAAGTACATTTCTCTTTGCTTAAAGATGATGGTACATATCCACAAATCTCCAAGATTCATGTGAGTATACGTGAGATAGCTAAAGAAACTGGCCACACATTTGATGAAATAAAAGATATCATCAAGCATCGTGCTGGTTTTATACAAAAATCTTCTGACGGTGTATCTATCAAATCATTTGCAGATATGTCAAAAGAAGAACTATCTAGCTGTATAGAAGAAATTATGAGGTTGGGGTCTGAATTAGGACTCCTCCTCTGAGTCTTCTAATGTAGCAGGATCTACTTCTTCTAATACATTTTGTTCTTTAGCACATCTTTCAATCTCATTCATGAGTACAGCTAAAGTTTCTACATGAGCTTCTATAGGCTCTTGTACATTTTCATTACTAATACGCTCAAATATTTCAGCAATACGCTGTGGTTCTAAGTCTTGTACTAGTTCCATCATGAGTTGAGTTACACGGTAGTAAAAAGAACCGTTAACTTTAATCTCAACGATAGCCTCTTGTGGAATAACGGGCATTGATCCTTGCATAATTATGGAAGTTAAAATTGATACAGTTGATATTTCAAAAAAATTATTAAATAAACTAAATGGCAGTGGATGGGAAACAGTACTTCATACTTATCTCTTAAGCTCTGACTTTCAGGATGTTCTTAATAACCTTGTAAAGCTAAGGAATTCTGGTAAAAGAATTACACCACCTCTTAAGAATGTTTTCAGAGCATTTAAAGAGTGTCCTGCTGCTGAAACTAAAGTAGTAATTATAGGTCAAGACCCTTATCCTCAGTTTAATGTAGCTGATGGTATTGCGTTTAGTTGTGGTAACACCAATGTACCTGAAGCTTCATTGCGTTATATCTTTAATGACATTAATGACAATGTAGCTGATGAATATAAATCAGGTGATGATAGTTGTGACTTAGCCAGATGGTCTAACCAAGGTGTGCTTCTCATAAATACAGCTATGACTACTAATATTGGTGAAGTAGGTAAACATTATGAGATATGGTCAGACTTCTTAGTAAACTTACTAGACTACTTTCAATGGAACAATCCAGATATAGTCTTTGTTATGCTTGGTAAGAAAGCACAAGAGTGGAATGATTATATTGGGGATAATTATATTAAGATACACGCAAGTCATCCCGCATCAGCTGCTTATCAAAAGCAGTCCAAGTGGGACAGTGAAAATGTATTTACAAAAATTAATGAAGCTCTAATTAAAATTAACAAAACTCCTGTACTATGGTAACTAATCAAATTATAGATCTTGTAACTCAAGAAACAGTCTTAAAAGGAATGTGGCAGAACTTGATCAAGCAAAATAAGATTAAAGAGAATAGACACAGACGTAATGTAATTTTTAGACATTCTTTTGCTACAGCTGCAAGAGCTAACTCAGACTTATCTTTAATAGCTGTAGCTAGGATCATTAAAAAAAATCATGCTACTGTTATTCATGCAATGAAGCAGCATGAAACTAATTATCTTTATGATGATGAATACCGCACTATATATAATTCTGTTGCTGAAGACGTTACTAGTCAACTTGCTGAGTTTAGATTTGAAGTTAACACAAAACCTGCAGAGTTAACAGTTATTAATGCAGATAGAGCTCTTAAAATACAAAATCAACATTTAAAAAGACAGATTGCTGATCTTAAAAAGGACATTGAAATACTTAAAGAGCTCCATGAAAACCAGATGAGAGGGTTTGCTAAGAACTACAAGCGTGTGGTTGAGGATAAAAAAGAAATTGAAGACAAGCTAAAAGACTTTAGACGTAGATATATGTTATAGAAAAGGGAGGCATTACACCTCCCTTCTGTTTATTTCTACCTCGTGCTATCTGATGTTACCTGCTAAAAGGGTAATACTTTTCTAAATTTAAAGTATAATCTACCCAGTATGGTAATAAATAAAATAGTAATAAACGCTCTAAACTTATTCTTAGAAGCTTTTAACTTGCTTTCTGTTTCTTGTATCAATAACTCACGATCACGTACCTGGAGTTGAAGATAAGACTTAACACTATCAAGTGTTTGAATATCTTTCTTTAATATATTCTCTAAAGCTCTGTCACGAATTGTTTCAGTCTTTGTGACAGTCTTGTACTGAACCTTAACTGGACAACCAAATGATAAGTTTCCTGCAGAGTCTATACGTAAGGTACTACCGTCTGTAAAGACTGTATCAATTTCTTTGTATGAAGAGATTGTATTGACAACTGATGAATCAGCTTGATAGAGAGTATCAATCTTTGTTTCTACTACAGTATCATTGATGCAGTATCCTCTACGGATTACTTCTTCTGCTACTATATTAAACTTAGATTGATCTTTAAGAACTTGCTTTACGGGATTACAACTTATCAGAGTCATTAGAAGACTCACTGTAAGTAGATTTCTCTTTACTACCTGGGATGACAGCAAACATTTGAGTGTATGGATCTGGTATTTTGTTGTTGTTTTCATCAGTATCGTTATAATCTGTAAAAGACAAATGACGTGCCCTTAGCTTGCTTACTTCCTGCTCAAGATAATCAATTTTTACTCTATCTTCTACAGAGGATGCTAGTAATATTTTAACGTCTTGCTTCATTTCTTTGATGTCATTATACATAACCATCGTTATAAATGACAAGAGTCCTGGAAAGGCCCATGCTTTGAAATGCTCTAATAATTTATTATTATCCACTGTTCGTAGGAGTATAAATGTTATCTTGCTAGACCCTATAAGTCTGTCTCTTACTTATAAAATACAAAAATTTAAAGTCATATCAATGGAACATATTGAAAAAATGTGTCGTGAATACGGCATTACCCCAAACCAATTGTATGTTTTATGGTGCGTATCCATGAAACGTAAACCTCTTGAAGATACAAGAGTAGCATTAGATATAAGATTGATGCAGACTAAAGGACTTATATCCATTACAGATACAAACTCTGTTAAACTAACTACGTTGGGTACCAGCTTGGTTGCTCAGATGAATGAGATGTTTAAGAAAAGATGGAAACTTAAAGACATTACAAGTGAATCTGGCTTTAAAGAAAGAGTTAATGAATACAGAGAGATATGGCCTAAAGTAAGTGTAGGTGAAGGAACTAATAAAAGACCTCTTAGAAGCTCACCAGCTGAGATTACAAGGGCTTTTAAAAACTTCTTTACAGCTTACCCTGAAACTACATGGGAACAGGTCTATGCTGGTACTAAAAGTTATCTACGTAAATGGTTTAATCAAGATGATAAGACTTATATGAAGAATGCTTCATCCTTTGTATATAAAGAAAAGTCACAGACTATAAGTGAACTGGCTAAAGAAATAGAATTATTTGATAGTCAAGACCTAGACATACCAGATCCAGTTATTATTCCTAAATCAAAGTAACATGCTATCAACCAAGAACATTAACTCTGGTTTTGAAACTCAAGCTTTAAATCAGATTGAGAACTACAAACGTGCCTTAAGAGTAGTTAAAGGTAGAAAAGATGGTATAATAACATCGTTAACTACACCATGGAAAAAATTTAATGATGAAGGAATAAATGGTATAGACTGGGGTAGCTTTGTTGTGTTTGGTGCTAGATCAGGTGTAGGTAAAACTATGGCCAAAGATCAACTGGTACGTGAAGCTTATAGACTAAATCAGAATACTGATATAGAAGTAGTAGAGTTTCAGTTTGAAATGCCTGGTGATAAACACGCACTAAGACAACTTGTAGGTACTACAGGTATTGATTACAATATTCTTAACTCAAAAGATCAACCTTTAAATGATGAAACGTATAGAAAATTAGAAGAATTAGTAAATGAGAAACTGGCTAATCGTAAAATGCCTCTAGTAATTGATGTACCACTTGGCGTACAGCAGATGAAAGAAGAAATGGATTACTACTCCCGTGTTGTATTTAAAGACAAGAAGGTAATCTATACACTAGATCATTCATTACTAGTAAGACGTAAGCCAAAACAAAATGAACGTGATATGCTCATAGAGTTATCTCTGATGATCACGGAAATGAAAAATAAATATGCAGATAGATTCATCTTCATACTATTGTCACAGTTAAATAGAAACATCTTAGACCCCTCACGTAATGAGAATGGGAAAATTGGTAACTATATTAATGACTCTGACATAGCAGGTAGTGATTCTATTATGCAAGCTGCTGATATAGTAGTAGGTATGAATAGACCCGGTAAGTTTAACATTACAACTTATGGTGTAGCTAAACATCTTATTACAAGTCAGAATACTGTAGTATGGCATATGATTAAAACCAGATATTCTGAACCAGGCAACATGCTTTGGTTTGAAATAGATGGTTCTACTATGTCTTTAGTTGAGGTTGAAGAACCTGATGTAAAACCAAATGTAAATTATAACAACGCATTTTAATGAGTATTAAACAATTTAACGAAGAACTTAAAAGATTTCACGCACAGACCTTTGCACGTATAGGAGAAGATAATCCAATCTTCAAAGGTGCTTTAGTGTTTAGTAAGAAATCATTGAATTTACCTGATAACGAAAAAGTTATCTTACTATTTGATAATGAACTTAAAGCAATGAAGGAACAACCTTGTGCTTACTTTGAGTTTATGGATAAAGTAAACGATCACACTCTTACTCCTAATGCACACTTTGTGCCTAAAGAAGCTACTCGTGATTTATACAAGTGGATTCATAATGGCTTTCCTGATGAAACATGTATTAGAGATACTGATAGCGGTAAAGAAAATAGATACTATTTGCCTGTAAGTAATCTTGAAAAGATTATGACGTATCCTACTAATGAGAAGATTGAATTTCAAGCTCCTGTATCAACAGTGAAGCCTGTATCACAAATACAAGGTTCTCTTAGCAGTGCATTTGAAAAAGCTGATAACAACTTACCCTTAGACACGCCTCTATCTAAGGTTACATTAGGGCAATTCCTAGAGGCATTAAAATCTATTAAGTAAATTATTATGGCACAATCAATTCTTATTGTTGGTGATTCTGGTAGTGGTAAATCTACAGGTATTAAAGACCTTGATTCAGCTACTACTGTGATCTTCAACACAGCTAATAAACCTTTACCGTTTAAAGGCTGGAAATCTAAGTATTCACAAGAAAACAAAAACTTAGTAAGTTTAGGTGATATGCTTGACAGCGCAGGAGAACGTGTGAACTTTGCTAAGTTGCGCACATTCTTAGATGCAGTCAACAAAAAAGAATCTATTAAGACTCTTATCATTGATGACTTTCAGTACATCTTTGCATATGAATACTTTGCTAGAGCTAATGAGAAAGGCTATGACAAGTTCACACAACTTGCTAAAGCTATGAGTGACATTTCTACGTATCCTATTAAGATGCGTGATGATCTCACTGTATTCTTCTTAACTCACTCTGAAGAAGCATATGATAGTGAAGGAGCTAAAAAGATTAAAGCTAAGACCATTGGTAAAATGATTGACAATGTCTTAACTCTTGAAGGTCTATTTTCTATTGTACTCTTTTCTAAAGTAGCTAAGACTAAAGATGGTATTGAATACATCTTTGAAACTAAAAACAACGGTGAGAACACATGTAAATCACCAATGGGAATGTTTGAAGACACACGCATTCCTAATAATCTGCAACAAGTAATTGACGCAGTAACTGAATATGAACTTTAATTCTATTAATAATTATGTTATCTACTAAAAACATCCAAACATCTAACAATTCTTATGGCCCTGGTAAAACATTGAGCCTAGGTAATCACCTTGTAAACGTAAGAGGTCTTGAATATCAAGAAGCTAAATATGAAACAACAGGTCGTCCTGATGTAAATATCTCTTTACTTCTTGAAGGTCCTGATCAAGGTGCTGACTTTGATGGTATGCCAAGAGACTGGGACAACCCATCTAAAGGTAAGTACAAAGGTCAATTTGCTAAAGTAAAGTTATCTCCATTTAACTTTGGTGATAGAACTTCTGGTGGTAAACAAAGAGATCGTGATGCTGATGCATTATCTGCTCTTACAAGAATTGCTATTGAACTTGATGTACGTCAAGCAATTGATGAAATCCAAGCTGAAACTCTTGAGGAGTTTGTAGCTGCAGCTTCTCATGTATTTGCTAGCAGCACTGTAAAGCTGCATGTTCTTATTGGTGCTAAAGAGTACTACGTAGAGAAAGATGGTGAGCTTAGCAAGCGTTATGAAAGATACCTGCCTATGACAGCTAAAGGTATGAACGCTTATGCAACTGAAGATAAAGCTGATAGAGTAGAAACTTATGACGCAGCTAAACACATCTATCTTCCTGAAAATCAGAAGGAAAAGATGGCCCAATTTAAAAATGGCACTGTAGGTCAAACCTCTGGTGAAATTGCAGAAAACATTGATTGGGGATTATAATAATAATTAGTAATATAGAGGGGGTGTAAAAACCTCCTCTATTTATATCCAGTTATGATTAGTACTAAACAAATTATTATTGATGTTAAAGAAGTACCAGAAGCTTGGATATTTGAATATTATCTAAACTTACCTGAAAAGTTACACGGTCAGACAGTAAAGATTCATTCTGTATTTAAGAATGAAAAAACACCAAGCATGTGTGTATTTATTGATCAAAAGAAAAACTCTTACAGGTATAAAGATTTTTCTAGTGGTAACTATGGTAATGGATTTGATCTGGTTACTAAGTTATTTAATATAGACTTTAAAGATGCTGTCCAAAAGATCTTACATGATTACAGACAATCACTTAAATCTGGATACATTGCTTCTACTATAAAGCCTGTTAATCCTTATCGTATTGTAGAGCATACAGTGCGTCCATGGATACAAGCAGATGCTGATTACTGGAAACAATTTGGTATCTCTAGAACTCTACTAGAAAAGTATAATGTTAAACCCCTTAGTTATTATAAGATGAGCAATGGTATGCAAGAAAGAGAATTCTTTCCTGGTACTAGAATCACTTATGGATACTTTACTAAGGCTGATACTATTTACAAGATCTATAAACCTGGTGCTGATAAAAAGTTCATGAAACTTAATGAGCACATTCAAGGTTTAGAACAACTTGAATACTCTGCTGACGTATTAGTCATATGCTCTTCATTGAAAGATGCTATGACTCTTGAAGCAATGAACTTTAAACTTGAGACTATAGCTCCTGACAGTGAAAACAGCAGCCTAAAACCTCATGTCTTAAATAACTTGCAGTCAAAGTATAAAAAGATCATTACATTATTTGATAATGATGAAGCAGGGATCAAAGCTATTGAGAAATACAAAAGAGAACATAGAATTCATGGTTGTTTTTATCCGCATGCTAAAGACATCTCTGATGCAGTTCAAGAATTTGGCTTATCTTCAGTACGTAATGTACTAGAAAAGATACTTTTAGAAACAATAAACCTTTAATTATGAAAACTTGGTTCATACCTGGTAACGTACCTTCCTCAAAGAATAGCAGACAATGGACTGGTAAGTACTTTGTTGCTAGTAAATCTGTACAACAGTGGAGGAAGAATACTAAACCTTATTGGATCAAGTTTAAAGATGAGTTTCTTGAAGAGTTAGAAGGATTAGAACAACCTTACTATATCTCTTTTGAGTTTATCAGAAAAACAAAACACAAATTTGATTATCTAAACCCAGCACAAACCATTCAAGATGAAATGGTGGCCTATGATTGGCTGGAAGATGATCACTGTGACATCATGGTACCTGTCTTTGAGAAATACTCATATGACAAAGAAAAACCTGGTGTCATAATCTCTATTATTAAAGAATAAATTATGGAATCAAAGGATGAATTTAAAACCCTTCTGGTACAGTTACTAGATGAGGGTGAAACAAACATGCGTATATATTACGAAGGTGGTGGTGACAGTGGATTTATTGAAGAGATAAACTTTAATAACATGTACGAGCTTAACAAAGACCAAACAGAAATAATAGAAGAATGGGCTTATGATATTCTTGCACAATCTCTTTATCATGATTGGGTAAATAATGAAGGAGGTTATGGATGGATTGAAGTGGATATAGAAAACCAAACTTATGAAGTTGATGGTTATGCTAGAACCGTAGTAACAGATGGAACATCTGGAACAATAGAATAATGGCACATCCTAATGAGCATGCTAAATCCTCTGTCAGAAAATGGGGAGGACAACCTGAAGATTACACTCATATACATGAATGGTTTGATGCAACTAAAGCTTGGTATGGACACAGTATTCACAGAATGTTTAGACATCACAGTGAAGGTATATTTGAATGTGAAAAGGTATTTGGTACCAGTTTCGTAAATTCAAATGGTAAGACTGTATACACAAGATATGTTGGAGAACAACATGTAAAGGAAGATTGCAACGGGTATATACCTACTGCTAAAGAATGGATTACTAATATAAATAAGCCTACTAAATGGATGTTAAAGACAATGAAGATAGAAGACTAATCTATCAGACTTATGAAGGTGTGATTGATATGATCACCAGTCGTAATGAAGATGACTTTAAGCTAGCCCTATCTATTATAGAAGAAAATATAGGTGAGGAAACTCTACCCCTACTATTCTTTTGGAAGCACTGCAGTAATAAACAAAAGCAACAGTGGGTAGAAGAATACAAAGACTCTGCAGCTAAAGCACAACAAGCTGTTGATACTATAGGTAGTACAGCTACCCGTATATACAATTATTATAAAGAACAGAACTGTACAGACTTTGAAAAAGCTTTTATTCAAAAGAACATATCAAAGTTTATGTTTAAAGTTCTAAGTTCATATGGTTACAGTTATATAGATGATATGGAAATTACATTAAAATGGTAAATAATGCACAATCCTTAGCAAAAACCAGTAAGACATTACTACTTGAAGAGCCTTTTTACGGGCTCTTTCTTATTTCATTGAATAAAGTTTGGCGTAATGATCTACCTACAGCAGGTGTATCTAAAATGAATATCAATGCTCAGCTTGCTATTAATCCTGAATTCTGGAACACTCTTAATGAAGATCAGAAATATGGTTTACTAAAGCATGAGCTGTTGCATATTGCATTTAATCACCTGCTAACTAGAGATAGTTATGCTGATAAACAGTTATTCAATATTGCAGCTGATTTAGAAATTAATCAGTACATCGCATCACACAGATTACCTGAAGGTGGTATCACAATGGGGTCATTCCCAGACATGGTATTACCTGTACGTGCAGGTACTCAGAAGTACTATGAACTGCTACAAAAAAAGGCAGACGAAGATCCACAATCATCTATAGGACAAATGCTCCAGAAAATGGGTGATCAAGATATACATGGTACATGGAAAGAGTTTAGTGACTTGTCTGAAGCTGAACAGAAACTTATTAAGAAACAACTTGATCACCAACTTAAAGAAGTTAATGAAGCTGTTAAACAAAAAGGTAATACACCTGGTGAGTTACAAGAAATCATTGACGGCTTATATCTAAATCCTGAACCACCTAAGTTTAATTGGCGCGGTTACCTAAGAAGATTTGTAGCTAACAGTAGTATAGTATATACTAAGAAGAGTAGAAGGAAGTACAACAAGCGTTATGCTGATAATCCTGGACTCAAAATTAAAATGAGGAATCATGTCCTTGTAGCTATAGATACATCAGGATCTGTAAGTAATGAAGAACTGAAAGAGTTCTTGCAAGAAATTAATC